>Ga0214473_10001175_pt1 | contig 35422 bp, 30 predicted proteins | sample RVTome_7_FD_203509 | JGI IMG/M metagenome (GOLD analysis project Ga0214473, IMG submission 203509) | Soil microbial communities from uranium-contaminated site in the Upper Colorado River Basin, Wyoming, United States - RVT98D197 | ecosystem: Environmental > Terrestrial > Soil > Contaminated >... | reverse complement strand
TTGCCTCGTCAATAGCTTGCCGCTGAATGCTACGACCGAATGGTTCAGGCGTCAAGAGAATTGACACAATGTTTCTGTATAACCGCAGAATCATGGTGGGGCATGGCTCAGAAGCGTGTTTCGGGTTTGACGGCTCGCTGGACTCTTCGGAAGTCTTCGATCTCGCCGTCCTCCCTTACGAGCTGGCCAAGCTCAGTGAAGATCTTCGGCGTCGCCCAGCGCCAATGCTCGACATGGCCATCGGCGAAGGAGAAGTTCCCCCCCTGCGAATGCCGGCCGGCGGGAAGGTCCCACCATCGCGGCGGGTCCTGGGCCCAGTCCCAGCCCCGCGGCGGGATGCCGAAATGCGAATCGAAGATGCTCTCCTCGTGGACGTCAACGAAAAAGATCAACTCCGCCGGCGGCGGATTGTTGATCTCGGACTCCTTGGCGAAGCTCGGCAGGCTGGTCGCCTTTTCAGAGTACGGCAGGCCGTTGATGGATTGGCACAGGTTGTAGCTGCGGGTGCGCTTGACGTTCAGGACCTCGCCTTCCGGCGTTCGCACCTTTCCCGCGTCGGACGGACACCGGTAGATGTCGGTCGATTCATTGTAGCGCCAGAGCAGGCCGCGTTTGATATTGTCGGTTGTGGCATCGAACGGCGCCAGGCCCGGGCACCATGTCAGCTCCTTGCTGAAGCCCGCCGAAGGTGATTGCGTGTCGATGTAATAGACGAACCGATTCGGCAGCAGAAAGCCGTCGTGGTCGAGCGAATAGAGCTTTGCGCAGACTTGAAGCTGCCTGAGGTTGTTAAGGCAGGTGAGCTCCCGACCCTTCGCTCGAGCCAGAGAAAGCGCCGGCAGCAAGATGGCAATCAGAAGCGCGAGAATAGCGATGACGACCAGCAATTCGACCAGCGTAAAAGCGCCGAGAACGCGGTCGCCGCCCGGCGACCTGCGCCCGCAGGCGTCCTGAGCGCAAGCGAAGGACCTACAGACGTTTTCGGAGCTCCCGGCGGGGAAGAGAATCAGCCTCTTAGTTCGATATCGCATCCTGCACCTGCATTTTCAACAACTCTGCGGTACAATCGCGCTCGAGGAAACCCCCAACCCCGGCAGGCAGCCGGAGCGGCTTCCATAATCTGTAGTACTATCTTAACAAAATCTTGTTCTCTTGCACGGATTTTTTGGCAGGCAAGCGGGTGCGAAGAATCGGACGCTGCAGGGAGTTTTTTCTTTGACCGGCCCCCTGTTATCAGTTAAAATAATGTTATATGCTTACATAGTGAAGTAGCCATTGCATTCGTCTTTATCGGTCTTAATGCCGGCAGGCCATTTCGATTTGACGAATGCGGGACGCTGAGGGCGACGGGGTCTTTAGGGAAAGGGCGGTACTATGTGCAGACGAAGAGGGTTCACACTTATTGAGCTTCTTGTGGTCATCGCCATCATTGCGCTGCTGATGGGGATATTGATGCCGGCGCTGTCGCGCGTCAAGAAGCAGGCCAGATCAGTTGCCTGCCAGGCATTGCTGAAACAGTGGGGCACCATCTGGTCCATGTACTGTGATGAGAACGACGGCCGCTTCCCTGAAGCCGGCGACCTCGGCTGGAAGCGCGGAACGTGGGTGATAGCGTTGCGGCCGCAGTACAGGACAAAGTCGGATGTCCTTCTGTGCCCCGCGGCGGCCAAGCGGCGTTCAACAGGCGGTGCCAGCAATGTGTCCTACGGAGATTCCACGCATACCTACATCATGGGATCGGGGGGAATCTTCGATTCACGTGAAGAAGCCAGCTACGGCGGAAATAACTGGACTATTTATGCCCAAGGCACGGGCAACATCCAGGGCCGTCCGATACCCTGGAACTGGAAAACCAAGGACGTTGCCCAGGCGTCTCAAGTGCCTGTCTTCGCCGATATGATGTGGCGCGGAGGCGGGCCCACCTATACTACCAGCGAGACCGGCGCACTCTCTCGCACGTTCAACCGCATCATTCCCCCTCAATTCGACGGCCAATGGCTCGGCGCCGGCAATGAAATGATGCACTTTGCCATCAACCGGCACCAGACGGGAATCAATGTGCTTTTTATGGACTGGACGGTGAGAGCCGTTGGGCTAAAAGAGCTCTGGACGCTCAAGTGGCACCGCAAGTATCCCATAAACGGCCCCTGGACCAGGGCCGGCGGAGTCCAACCGAGCGATTGGCCCGAATGGATGAGGAATTTCAAAGACTACTGATGGCAGGATAGCCGTGGGCTTTCGTTGACGCAGGAACGGCCTGCCGGTCTTCTCCTGTCGCAAAATCCGTGATTTTTGTATAATCTTCTCAAGAAAATGTGCCGATTTGTCCAATGCGCAAGTTTTTCGGATTGACAAGAGCTTGGATAATATAGTATAAATAGTGTTAGTGGAGCATGTATCCGCGATAGACCCGGCCTCAGAGAACAGCAAACTGCGGATACTTTAGGACCCTGGCTTTCCGCTGGGAGAGGTTGACGTGCTTTCCCGGCAGAGGCTCATCAAAATAGAGGACACTGAAGAACGCGATACAACTGAGACGGGCGAAGCCTTGCGTTATGGGCCGAGTGGTTTTGCCTTGTATGCTGACGGGCTGACTGTGCAAAGAAGAAGGTAGCATCATCCACAGAAGATGTCCTGCCCTCGGTCATGAGCTCGCGCCGAATGGGGCAGCCATAAACACAGGAGGTAGCGTGGGCGGACGTTCTTATGGGTTTTTACTATTCTAATCCAATTTTTTCTTAAGGAGGCTTGTTATGTGCAGAAAAATGATTGGTTTAATATCTTTGGTTTTTGTGCTGAGCTTGGCGTTGCCGAGCCCGGCCGAGGCCGCTGAGCCGGGTCTGGTGGGCTGGTGGAAGTTCGACGGCGATGGCCTCGACGCCTCGGGCAACGGCCGCAACGGCACGCTCGCCGGAGACGCCCATTTCGAGGTGGGCCACTCCGGTCAGGCCCTCGCCCTGGACGGCACCGGCGACTCCTTCAGCGTCACGGGCTGGAAGGGGCTTTTGAGTACCAGCGCCGTCACCGTAACCGCGTGGGTCAAGACCACCGCTGGCGGGACGATGGTGTACTGGGGAAGGAGCTCAGGCGGCCGGCGAGTGGACTTCGATGTCAACCCGGGCACGGGCAGGTTGCGCGTCCGGCACGGCAACGGCAACATACAAGGCGACACGGCCGTAAATGATGGTGAATGGCACCACATCGCCCTGACGATGCCGGCGGCGGCCCAAATCTCGTACCCATACGTGAAGCTCTACTGCGACGGCCGGGACGACACGCAGAACACAACCGATCCGGATGCGTTCAACCTGGTAGACCACGCCAGCAACGTGGATCTGACCATCGGCTACCGCGTCCCAAACGGCGATGGGTACTTTACGGGCCTGATCGACGATGTTCGAATCTACGACAGGGAGCTTGTAGGGGCCGAGATCAAAGATATTGCGACGCTGGGATACCTTGCAAGCCCTCATAGTCCGACCCCGGCGGACGGCGCGATAGTCGAGGATACGTGGACGACTCTCACGTGGACTGCCGGCCCGCTTGCCGCCTCGCACAAGCTCTATCTCAGCACGAGCATTGACGATGTCAACGCAGGCGCCGAGAGTGCTTTTGTGGGCAACACTGCGACAAACAGCCAGCCTGTAGGTTTCCCCGGATTCCCTGCTCCTGGTGGTCTGGTTCCCGGCACAACCTACTACTGGCGCATCGATGAGGTCAACGACGCTAATCCGCAAAGCCCGTGGAAAGGCAATATCTGGAGCTTCACAGTTCCTTCCCGAAAAGCCTACAATCCTGATCCGGCCGACGGCCTGATGTCCGTGGACCCCAAGACGACTCTGAGATGGGCCGGCGGCTTCAACGCGAAAGTGCGTTACGTCTATTTCGGTGACAAGTTTGACGATGTCAACAATGCCACCGGGGCTGCGGTACAGTCGGATATGACTTACACTCCTGCCGCTCCCCTTGAGTGGAGTAGGACCTACTATTGGCGGGTCGATGAGTTTGACGGCGCCATCACGCATAAAGGGGACGTCTGGAGCTTCGAGACGAAACCATTCATACCGATTACAGATCCGAATCTTGCGGGGTGGTGGACACTTGACGAGGGTTCAGGCAGGACCGTCCTCGACTGGTCCGGTCACGGCCACGATGCCACATTCCGCGCCGGTGAGACGTGGGTGAAGGGCTATGACGCCAGGGGGCTGCACTTCGCCACCGAGGCGGATCGCGTTGTGCACTCCCTGGGTACCGCGACAGACTGGCCGGCCGGAACTGTCGCCGTGTGGGTCAAAGCGGACCGCACGGGACAAGACCAATACAGCAGCGTATTCAGCAGTCACGTCCCCAATAGCGCCGGCTTTCAGATAGACGTCGATGGTGGAAATCCGGGATATTACCGGATTAATCCAAGCGATCTGAGATTCGGGCCCGTTACGACCGGCTGGGTCCATCTGGCCGTATCGTTTCAGGGCACTTCGGCGCAACTCTACTACAACGGTAACTGGGCTTCAAGCGGAGCGCTCACCGATACGACGTTCAACCAGTTCGCCGCAGGTACAAACAGAAATGCAACCAACTCGATAGCTGCTGCCATCGACGAGCTTCGGGTTTACGATAAGGTGCTGACCCAAGACGAAATCAGATTAGTCATGCGAATTGACCCGCTGCTTGCATGGGCGCCGAGCCCGGCCGACGGATCGACACCGGATATTGATGCGGCCACGCCGCTTAGCTGGTCGCCGGGAAACAGTGCATCACGACACGATGTCTATTTCGGCGCAGACGCCAACGCCGTCGCCATTGCGGATGCTTCCGACGCGACCGGTATTTATCGTGGTCGTCAGAGCGGCACCGTCTATACGCCGGCCGGAGGCGTCCAGTGGGGCGGCGGACCTTATTACTGGCGCATCGATGAGAACAACACCGATGGTACCGTCACCAAAGGTAGAGTCTGGAGCTTCACGGTCGCCGACTACCTCGTCGTGGATGATTTCGAGGACTACAACGACTATCCGCCCGACCGAATATGGGACACATGGATCGATGGATTCTCGACCACGACCAATGGCGCCGTTGTTGGGCATCCCGAGCCTCTGGATTTTGCGGCCGGCGAGCATTACGTCGAGACCGGGACCGTTCACGGCGGAAGTCAGTCGATGCCGCTGTACTATAACAACAACCTTAAGTTCTCCGAAGCGACCAGGACGCTTGCTTCCCCGAGCGACTGGACGCGGTACGGCATCCAAGAATTGTCGTTGTGGTATATTGGCGATCCCTGCAACGTGTCCGAGCGGATGTACGTAGCCGTCAGCAGCAGCGCTGGCGCGACGGCCGTTGTTTACGTCGCCGATCCGAACCTCGTGACGGACACCTGGACGGAATGGGTCATCCCCCTGCAGTCGTTTGCGGATCAGGGCGTGAACCTCAAGAGTGTCACGAGCATCGCTCTTGGCTTTGGCACCCCAGGCAGTACCACGACCCCCGGCGGCTCTGGCGTGGTCTTCTTTGACGACATCAGGCTGCGCCGCACCCCGGTCGCACCGGCCGTACCGGTTGTGGCGACCGTCCCGCCGGATGCCTATGACCCCACCAGCGTCTCGGCAGTCCAGGCACCGTAATCTCCGGGCATTTTGCTGATCGGATCTCCTGCTGAACAAGCAGGTTCCGGCTCGAAAGTGATTAACCAGGCCCACGTCCGAAACATCGGGGGTGGGCCTGTGTTTTTGATGACTTCCCAATATCACCCCTTGCATGCGTGCACCGGTTCGGTAATTGCGGACAGTTGGCCTCTTGGCATTTGACGCCGAGGCAGGTCCCCCATATAATCAGTTCTGTATGGTTTACTTATGAATTGGAGTGATTTAGGTTGGCCTTACGTAATGACGGGACTAATATGGTAACGAACGCGACGGTGGCGGATCTTTGGCAGCCTTGTGAGAAGAGGCTCGCCCATCTCTACGATTTGACTTTGATTGTCGGCGGCTCTTTGCTGATCGCTCTGTGCGCCAAGCTGAAGGTTCTGCTTTCTCTTGGCCCTGTCCCCGTAACGGGGCAGACGTTCGCTGTGCTGATGATAGGCGCGTTACTCGGCCCCCGGCGGGGCTGCCTGACTGTGCTCGCTTACCTCATGGAGGGTGCGGCGGGCCTGCCTGTTTTTGCATTCGGAGGCGGCCTTGGCGAATTCGCCGGACCGACGGGGGGATACCTGGTCGGCTTTTTGCCGGCGGCTTACGTTACGGGATTCCTGGCCCGCAGGGGCTGGGACCGGCGGATGTCAACGACAGTTCTGGCGATGACCATCGGGAACGCCGCCATCTACGCCTGTGGGCTCTTCTGGTTATGCTGCCTGATGGGCGTCACAACCGGGGTCGTTGCTGCGGGGTTGTATCCTTTCATTGTGGGGGATGTGCTGAAAATCGCATTAGCGGCAATTCTTCTGCCGTCCGGCTGGAGACTGCTCGAATATTTCAGCCTTGCCGGCAACGATGAACCATGACTGACGTCACCCATATCCTGACGGCAATCGAGCAGGGCGACGCCGGGGCCGCCGATGAGTTGCTTCCGTTGGTTTACGATGAGCTGCGCCGCTTGGCTGCTCGCAAAATGTCGCAGGAATCACCCGGTCAAACCCTCCAGGCAACCGCCCTGGTCCACGAAGCTTATATCAGGCTGGTCGGCTCCGAGTCCCATAATTGGAGCAGCCGGACCCATTTCTTTGCGGCGGCAGCAGAGGCCATGCGCCGCATCCTTATCGACAACGCACGCCGCAAAAAGAGCATCAAATGTAGCGGTGGCCGACACAGGATTGATCTGAGCGAGGCAGCTCCGGCGGGCGATAGCCAGACCCATTTGGATGACGTCATCGCGCTCGATGAAGCGCTCGAAAAGCTCTCAGCCAAGGACAAGGTCAAAGCCGACTTGGTCAAGCTCCGCTATTTCGCCGGACTGACCTGTGAGCAGGCAGCCGAGGTCCTGGGCATCTCGCACAACACGGCCGACCAATACTGGGCATACGCACGTTCCTGGCTTCGCCTGGAAATCACAAGAGGCGGATACTAAGGCCCATTGCCGATCACCGATTTAGCCACCAAGGCACAAAGGCCCAAAGAAAACATACATTCAAAACCTTCGTGTCTTAGTGTCCTGGTGGCAAAGAGATCCGGATATTCTTTTACAATTCTGCAATTTTTTCTGGGGTATGCGCTCCTCGAATTACGCATTCTATGGTGGAATGAATGAATAAGGAGATAAACCATGAGTACCGAACATAGAGACGAAGAGGCGATTTTTCACTCCGCCCTCCAACTGAAGTCGCAGGCCGAACGAGACGCCTACATCAAAGCCGCCTGCGGAGAAGACAACGACCTCTTGAACCGCGTCGAGGCCCTGCTCAAGGCGCACGACGTTAAGGACAGCTTCCTTGAAGCGCCGGCTGTTGAGCCGGACGTTACTTTAGAGGCCTTCCCCTCAATCGAAGGCCCGGGCACGAGAATCGGGCGATACGAGCTGCTGCAACTGATCGGCGAAGGCGGGATGGGCCTGGTCTATCTGGCCGAGCAGAAAGAACCAGTCAAACGCCGGGTGGCCCTGAAAATCATCAAGCCCGGCATGGACTCCAGGCAGGTCGTTGGCCGATTCGAGGCTGAAAGGCAGGTCCTGGCGATGCTGGATCATCCCAACATCGCCCATGTTCTGGACGCTGGCACTACCGGTACGGGCCGGCCCTACTTCGTCATGGAATACGTCAAGGGCCTGTCCATTACCCAGTACTGTGACCAGAACAAGCTCAATATCGAGCAGCGGCTCAAATTGTTCAGGCAGGTCTGCGAGGGCGTCCATCACGCCCACCAAAAAGGGATCATCCATCGGGATTTGAAGCCCTCGAACATCCTGGTCTCACAGCACGAGGATCGGGTGGTTCCGAAGATTATTGACTTTGGGATAGCTAAGGCGACCACGCAGCCCTTGACCGATAAGACGGTCTTCACGTATCAGGGCCAGCTATTGGGCACGCCGGAGTATATGAGTCCTGAGCAGGTGGACTTGGCGACGCAGGATATCGACATCCGCTCGGACATTTATTCCCTTGGCGTGGTGCTTTATGAGCTATTGGCCGGCGTGCTGCCGTTTGAGCGGGAATCGCTCGCCTGTCTTGGCTTTGCGGAGGTCCAGCGTACGATTCGGGAGCAGGAGCCGGCCTCGCCAAGCATCCGCCTGACAAACCTCGGCGAGATGGCCAAGACCATCGCCGCCAGTCGCGGCACACAGGTCGTCCCCTTGGCCCGACGTCTTCATCGAGAGCTCGAATGGATACCTTTGAAAGCGATGCGGAAGGATCGCTGCCGGCGGTATCGCTCGGCGGCCGAATTGACCGATGACGTACAGAATTATTTGGACGGCCACCCCCTTACCGCCGGCCCAGAGACGGCCATCTATCGCGTGAAGAAATTCGTCCGTCGCCACGCCGGCTCCGTCGCCACGGTGGCCCTGATAGCCGTGACAATCCTCTTGGGCTTAGTCGTCAGCACAGCGATGTACTTCAAAGCAGAGAAAGCACATCAAAAGGAGGTTGTTGCTCGTGCTGAGGCAGAAGATGCTCGTTCGAAGGAGGCTACCGCACGTGTACGGGCAGAGGAAGCTGAGAAAGTGGCAGAGGAAAAGGCTGAATCCTATCGACGGCTATCCTACAATTACGGTGTTGCTCTGGCTGATGCAAAATACCGGGAAGCTGATATTGCGGGTGTCCGCAGACTCTTAAAGGATTCTCCTCAGGACCTTCGGGGCTGGGAGTACCAGCGTCTTGACTACGCTTCAGACCAGGCACTCATGACCATAGGCGGACATAGATGGTGGGGGATCTGGTCTGCGGCAGTTAGTCCTGACGGTAAATTGATAGCCTCCGGCGGCGAGGACTCCCCAGTCAGAATCTGGGATTTGGCAACAGGCGCCCAGCTAAAGATCCTGCGGGGGCATGAGGATGAGGTCTGCTCGCTGGCATTCAGCCCCGACGGCAAGCGAATCGTGTCCGGCGGTTTGGATGAAACGATCAGAGTATGGAACGTAGCCAGTGAAAAGGAGTTGATGACCCTCCGCGGCCATGATGGTACGGTTTGGTCTGTGGCATTCAGTCCTGACGGCAAACAAATCGCCTCCGTTAGTGGGGATACGATCAGGATTTGGGATGCAGAGACCGGAGTTGAACTGAAGGTAATCCGTGGACACAAGGCCGTATCCTCCATCTCATTCAGCCCAGACAGCAGGTGTATTGCCTCGGCCCGCTGGGACGAGGGTATCAAGCTTTGGGATATAGGAACCGGTGAACTCAGAGCCTCTTACGGACAACATGAGGATCCTTCCTTTGTGGCTTTCAGTCCGGATGGCCGCCGTATCATCTCGGCTGGCAGAGGTGGTGTTATCAAGGTAAGAGATTCTGCCAGTGGTGCTGAGCTGACAACGATGCGAGGTCATAGCGGATGGATTTCTCAGGTAGCATTCAGTCCTGACGGGAGAAGGGCTGTCTCCTGCGGCGCCGATAATACGGTCAGGATTTGGGATGCAGAAACCGGAGCGGAACTGAGCGTACTGCGTGGACACAAGTGGGACGTATCCTCCGCCTCATTCAGCCCGGATGGTAGTCGGATTGTATCGAGTAGTTGGGACTCAACGATCAAGGTATGGGATGCGTACGTTGACCCCACCCGGATGCTGCTGCACGGACACAAGGGTCGTGTAACCGGTCTTGCATTCACACCAGATGGGAAGCAGCTTGTCTCTGGGAGCCGGGACGGGCTTGTTAAGGTCTGGGATGTTGCCAGTGGGGTGGAAAGACTCACTGTTCATAAATATGAAGGTCCGGTTTCGCGCGTGGCGATCAGCCCCGATGGAAAGCGCATGGCTTTTGGTTGCAGAGATAAAACGATTAAGCTCTGCAATCCCACAAACGGTGAGGAACTGATGACACTCCGAGGACATGAGTCACAAGTCCGTGAGGTGACATTCAGTCCGGATGGCAGGCGCATAGTATCAGCAGGCGGCTGGGACAAAACCGTCAGAGTATGGGACGCCGTGACCGGCGGCGAAGAAATGATTCTCCGTGGGCATAAGTATGAAGTGGTATCCATCACAGTCAGTCCAGACGGCCGATATATTGTGTCAGGTGATGAACGTGGGCAAATCAGAGTCTGGAATGCGAACACCGGGAGTGAGCTCATGACTCTCCGTTCGGGCACTTGGGCTGTGCTGCAAGTTGCCTTCAGTCCTGATGGCGAGCGGATCGTCTCCTGTGATACGAACAAAACTATCAAGGTATGGAACCTGGCAACCGGCGACGAACTGGCGACACTAAAGGGCCATACTGGCTATGTAACCTCCGCTGTATTTAGCAGAGATGGCAAACGTGTCATTTCAAGTAGTCTGGACGGAATGGTCAAAGTGTGGGATTGGTCAAGCGGTCAAGAATTGATGGCGATACCCGGCAATACTGCTATCTATGTGGGTACGCTTAGCACGGACGGCCAAACCTTTGCCGCGGGCGGTGAGGATGGCAGCATTGTGCTTCAACGATGCAAGACACTTCCGGAAGATTATCAGCTTCGCCAGATAGCAGAAAAGGCACGGGTAGTTGTTGACCAACTTCACCGTGAACATGCCTTCTATCATGAAGTTATTGACAAACTGAACAATGACACAACCCTTGAAGGATCAGTGCGTCGAGTTGCCTTGCAGATTGCAGATGCCCGTCGTTGGGAAGACGCAGACAAGCTCAGGAAAGAAAGCCGGGAGATCACCAGTTCTCCGGATGCCAATGCCGCTGCCTACCAGACTGCGCTGGAGAAGGCTGAATTGGCGAACCGTCTGGAGCCGAATGACGCGTCCACACTTGAGACGCTGGGCATAGCCCAGTATCGTGTGGGCGCATACGAAGACGCTCTTGAGATGCTGAGAAATGCTGAGAAAATGAGGGCTGATAGTGGTACGGATCCTGATCCGGCCAGTGTGGCTTTCATCGCGATGGCTTGTAATAGGCTTGGGCGGGCTGAAGACGTCAAGATCGCCATGGACCGGTTACGGAGCCTGTTTGAGCAGGGACAATATGATGACGATCTTCGAGCACGAGACTTACTGATAGAAGCGGAGAGGCTATTTGCCGGAGAGAACGCGGAACTTGATGGCGTGTGGGAGAACGTCAGTTTAGGAAAGGTTGATGATGCTGCGAGAACCGTAAGAGAGATGCTGTCAGCGAAAAACCGTGGGATTGCCAGGGATTTGGATGGAGCCGTCAAATGGTTGGGTAGAGTGTACCATCGGCGGGGGAAAGAGCGTATGGATACTGACTCTGAGTATTCCGCAAAGATCGCCGATTTCGAGGCGGCAATGCAATTTGAGCCCAATGACGCAGCCGTACTCAACGACCTTGCTTGGTTGCTCGCCGTCTGTCCAGTTAGGGAGCACCGAGATGCGGCACGGGCTATTACGTTGGCAACAAAAGCATGTGAGCTGACAAGCTGGAAGAACCACAAGGACGTCAGCACTCTGGCCGCTGCTCATTCAGAAGCTGGTGATTTTGAGGCTGCTCTCAACTGGCAGAAGAAAGCGGCTGAACTACTGCCCGCAGATTGCCCGCCCGAACTGAGGGCGAATTGCTACTCCAGGCTCGAAGTCTACGAATCGCGCAAGCCGTATCACAAGGGTAGTCTCTGGAGTTTCTCAGACGGAGAACTGGTTGCCCATTGGACCTTCGACAGAGTGCAAGGCGACAAGGTCCCTAACTCTATCGGAAAGGACCTGTACGGCAGGCTCATGGGCGACGCACATATTGCGTCTGACCCGGAAAGAGGCAACGTCCTTAGCCTGGACGGCAAAGGTGATTACATGGTCTGTGGGAACGATCCATCATTGCATATCACCGGATCCATCACGTGTTCAGCCTGGATAAAGGCCAAAACACCGGAAGGAGAGACCCTTTTAGCAGTCAACCCGTGGTGGCTCGACAGTGACGAGTTCGGAGGAACATTCCCGAAAGGAGAGCAGGGCATCAGGTATATTTGGACTGAATGCACGGTAGACGTAAACGATGGGAAGTGGCATCATTTGGCGGGAGTGCATGACGGAGCTAAAGTCTGCTTGTATGTCGACGGGATACTGGTCGATTTCGAGACTCGTGGAGGAAATACGGTAGCATACAACGATCCAGTCTACATAGGAGGAGAGCCGCATTCGAAAGAGCAGTGGAACGGCCTTATCGACGACGTCCGCATCTACAGCTACGCCCTGACTCCAGAAGAAGTCAAGATGCTATACGAAGGAAAGGAGCCGCCACGTGAGAGGCGATCTGAGTGAGGTGGGTAAGGTCCGAGCGGATACTATCTGCTTCAGGAGAAGAGCCCGACCCAGCGAATGGGGCATTCACGGCGATGACCCTGCACAAAAGCGGGCGGGCTGAAGAAGCAAAGGCTGCTTTGGAGCGACTGCGGGAATTGTGTAAGGATGAGCAGTTTGCCAACGACATGGAAGTCCAGGAGCTTCTGGCGGAGGCGGAGGGGCTGATCGAGGGCAAGAAGCCGTGATGGGCAAAGGAACCGCAGATGAACGCAGAGCCTAACGATGGATGATGGATGATGGAAGATGGACGATTCGGCCCGCGTCCCTCGTCTTTCGTCCCTCGTATCTCTTTCTTCGTGGCTCTCGGTGGCTTTCCTATTCGTGTGTTGCACTTACCATGTGAATTCGCGAAGAATCCGCATTCCCTTAGGGACACCTTACGGCGGGGCAGCGAAGCTGCACCATCCTACGGATCGATCATTGGCCCTGTTTTGACGGGCATCCAGTACCGAGTATCCAGCCTCGAGAATCCACGTTTATTCGTGGCCATTGTTATTGAGGTCGCAAGGACATTCGCGTACTATAGAACCTCAGTACGGAGAGAAGGATGAACGTCCGGGCGGCTCGATATGAGCGACGAAAGAAAAATAGCGTACTTTTCCATGGAAGTCGGCCTCAAAAGCGACATGCCGACCTACAGTGGCGGGCTCGGAGTGCTTGCGGGCGATACAATTCGCTCAGCGGCCGAGCTCAACGTCCCAATGGTCGCGGTAACGCTGCTTCACCGGCAGGGGTATTTCTATCAGAAGCTGGGCCGCGATGGTACACAGACGGAGGAGCCGGCCCACTGGGTCGTCGAAGATTTCCTTCAACCGCTGGAACCGAGGGTAGCCGTAAACCTTGAAGGCAGGGAGGTAAAGCTGCGAGCATGGAAGTTCGAGGTGCCCGGTTTTGGAAAGGACGGTGTGCCGGTATATTTTCTGGACGCGAACCTTTCGGAGAACCGCGAGTGGGACCGGACCCTGACGGACCACCTCTATGGCGGCGACACGTATTATCGCCTCTGCCAGGAGATCATTCTCGGTATTGGCGGCGTGCGGATGCTTCGGGCGCTCGGGCATGACAAAGTTGACAGATTTCACATGAACGAAGGCCACGCTGCTTTCTTGACGCTGGAGCTCTTACAGGAGCAGTGCCGGGGCGCAGGAAGAGATTCCGTTTCAGCAGAGGACATTGATGCGGTGCGGAAAAAGTGTGTTTTCACCACGCATACTCCAGTACCCGCCGGACACGACGCGTTTCCCATGGAAGTGGTTCAAAGCGTGTTGGGAAACCACCTTGGGCTGCAGGCCGGAAATCTGATATTGCACGAGGACGCTCTTAATATGACGCACCTGGCTTTGACGCTGAGCCATTATATAAACGGAGTGGCCAAGAAGCATGGAGAGGTATCGAGCCATATATATGCCCCTTATAGAATTGACTCGATAACCAATGGAGTGCACGCGGCCACTTGGACGTCAGGGCCGTTCCAAGCCTTGTTCGACAAATTCATCCCGGGCTGGCGGCAAGATAGCTTCAGTCTGCGTTACGCCCTGAGCATTCCGGCAGAAGAGATATGGCAAGCCCATCTGGACGCCAAGCGACAATTGATTCATTGTGTCAATCAGCAAACCAATGCAGGCATGGATATAGAGACCTTGACGTTGGGTTTTGCCAGGCGGGCGGCAGGCTACAAAAGAGCGGACTTGCTCTTGCGCGACGTGAACCGGCTCAAAGAGATTCATTCGCAGAGAGGACCTTTTCAGATCATCTACGCCGGCAAGGCTCATCCGAAAGATCAGGGCGGCAAGGACCTTATCAGGCGAGTATTCGGCGCGATAGAAGCCCTGAAAGATGCCGTCAGAGTTGTCTATATCGAGAACTACGACATTGAGCTGGCAAAGCTGATCACATCAGGTGTTGACGTCTGGGTCAACACGCCGCTGCCCCCGATGGAGGCATCGGGCACAAGCGGCATGAAGGCCGCCTTGAATGGTGTTCCGTCATTCAGCGTCCTGGACGGGTGGTGGATCGAAGGCTGTATTGAGGGAAGGACCGGATGGTCGATTGGGCAGGATGCTCGCGATACGGAAGCCCAGCGCGACAATGAGCAGGATGCGACGGCTCTCTATGACAAACTCGAAAAGACAATCATCCCTCTGTTCTACAATCAGCAGGGACAATTCCGTGACATGATGTCTCACTGCATCGCCCTGAACGGCTCGTTTTTCAACACTCAAAGGATGGTTCAACAATACGTGCTCAAAGCCTATTTCTGTTAATACGAGTCAGGCGAACGGGCGTGGACAAACCGGCGCACTATGCCGAGCACATCAAACAGGGCGGCCTGGGTAAGGTCCAGCGGGTCCACGTCATCACGTACAACGCGCGCCTAAGCATCGGCAAGGTCAGCGGTCCTCAGCCGATCCCGGCGACGGCGGCCGGGGGCACATGACGAATTTCCTCGAAACGATGGGCAATGCCGAAGGAGGGAGTCGAACCCTCACCCTGTTGCCAGGACGGGATTTTGAATCCCGCGCGTCTGCCAGTTCCGCCACTTCGGCCAAACTTCATTGACGAGGTATTATTCACCGGGCACAGACTGTTGTCAAACGAAAATTCAGTCCTGGCTTCGATGTTCCCTGGACATCCCAACGTCCGCAAAATTGTTGATTGACACTCACCATTGCAGCCGATAAATGAAGAATAGCCGGGGGAGGAGCGATTGTGAACCGGTCGTCAGTTGGGGACCACACGCGAAAGGATGAGAAATGTGTAAGACATGCGGATGCAGCTCGGGCAAGAAAACCAAGACTAAGACCAAGAAGACCAAAACCAAAGCCAAGAGGAAATAGCCGGCCCGCCTGGCCGCACTTGGGGCCGATGTTGTCAATTGACAGCCGCCTGCCAGCGCGGCCAGAAAGCCAGGCACACGGCAACGGGACGCCCGAAAGAATGTCGATGCCGCACAGGAAAGCGAGGGCTTTTTTGTCCTCCCCTGGGACCCGGCGGCGGACACTCCCGACGCACGGTCAGTGAAGGTATTTCTTGCGATAGACCAGCAGCAATCCCGCAAAGGACAACAAAAACAATACGGATGAAATCCCAAGTTTTGCCTGCCGGGCCTTGACGATTTCCAACGATTCGATCATGTTGTACGTCTCCTGCGTGAGATCCGCGTTGGCGCCGATGCTCCCGGCAAACTCATTGATCTCTCTCATGTTGAAACTGTGAAACGTCTGTCGCAGTTGGGAGAGCGTTTCACGGCTGTGACGGTACATTTTCTCCATCGCAAGGTTCTTGTACCCATGCGCTTCCAGCCAATCGTAAAGCTTGGTGGAATTCTCCAACTGCAATTGAGCATTGACCATGATGTGATGGATATTCGAGACTGTTTCCATGGTTGCCGCCCGGTGGCATATCGCACAACGCCCCCCTTCCCGGCGAGACCTCTCATCGATGATCTCCGGCGCGGATTCCGCAATGGCATGAGACCCCATGCCGTGACAGTATAAACACGTCGGATTGCCCAGGTCGCCGTGGGGTGAACCCAAGTGTTTTTCCTTGATGTTGGAATGGCATTTGCCGCAAAAATAGCTGACGCTGCGCCCTCGGGCGGCGCTGGTAAACGGGCCGTCGGTTCGAGACATCAGCAGGAACTCTCTGTCGCGCTGCAAATGCGACCGATCCTTAAAGACCTCCTCGCTGTCAAACTGCTCGCGTTTGACGGAAGGATCGCCACCGTGACATCCATCGCAAGCGACGTTGTTGCGAAAGTGGATGCTCTGTTTCCATTCCTCTGTGACGGCGCTGAGCTTCCCAGGGGCGTTCTGATGGCAGGACACACAAGCATTGTCTTTGTAGGCGTTGTCACCGGCAGGTGCGCGCGTGCATAATGCCGACGCCACAAAGAGCGCGAGGGAACTACAATAAAACAGCGATTTCAACTTCATTCTAATTGATCTCTTTCTTGCGGTTTCAGAGTGCGATGTACCGTCCGCAATTCCGTAATCAAAAACGCATAAAAAACGGTCAGAGCGAACGCCATAACGGCCACGGAATATGCAAAACTGCGAGTTTCACTATGCGCTCCTTCTGCGGGAACCAGCCCGCCCGCCGGCCACATGGCCCAGATCGTCAGACCCAAAAACAGAACCAGGCCCTCGGTAATCAAACCTGCCATCAGCTTCACCCGGAGATTGTCGTCGTTTCCGGCGATGCGTCTTATCAGGAACCAAATGATAATCACCGTGGAGGGCACAAAGAACAGCAGGCCCGCAAGATAGCCGGCGGCGGGACCTATGGCCCACGAAAGTCCCTGGCCAAGAACCACGAAGAATACCAGGGCCTGGAATCCTATCAGGACGAGTCCGGTGTTGAACAACATCAGCCACTGGAAAGCATCCCTCAATCGCACTTTACGCATCAGGCCGCCGACGGCGACATACGCGACAAACCATAGCACGGGCCAGACAAACATCGGATGAATGACGTCGCGATACGGGTCGGCCATGTGGCTGCGAAACCATAACAAGACGGCCGCGGGCATAAAAAACACCAGGTATTGCAGCCCGAAAGTCGAAAGGCCCGCGCGCCATTCGTCTTTGTTTACCCGGGCCGCTCGCAGCGGATACCAGAAGGGCAGCAGAAACAACAGGATGACAACGACCATCTGGGTAAGAATCCCCAGGGCCTTGCCGCCGATCCCTAACACTTCCGATGGCATCAGCTTGAGATACTGGTACACGCCCAGGAAATACCACTCCGGACGAATGTGCGGCGGCGTCGTTGTCGGATCGGCGGGGTCTTCTCCGTGGGCAAGTCCGTGGACGCCCAGATTCTCCAGGTACGTGGGCAGAATAACCAGAAACATCAGCAACGCAAGAGTGCAGAGCACCACGATAATCATCTTCACGATTTCGTTCGGGAAGAAAGGCTCCAAATGCTCGGGCTTATATTGTTCTCGGTAGTCAACACCCATTCATATATCTCCCAACTGATCCAATACTGCTACTACAAGGGGCGCGAAATGCCCGTTCGCCGTATCATGAGAAAATGCAGCACCATCATCAGAACCGACAAGGCGGGAATTACCCAGATGTGCATGGCAAAAAAGAACCCCAGCGTCTCGCCGCTGATGGTCTGGCCTCGCCGGATCAATACGACGATAAGCTCTCCCAGAAGCGGGACCGCCGAGGGGATTTCAGTTCCCACTTTCGCTCCCCAGTATGAAAGCTGCGTCCACGGCAGAAGATAGCCCGTAAAGGCCATCATCGTCGTGGCCAGCAAGAGGACCGAGCCGCTGATCCAGTGCAATTCGCGCGGCTTGCGGAAAATCCGCAGGTACACGACGCGCGCCATGTGCAGAAAGACGAGGGCGATCATCATATTGGCGCCCACGGAATGGATCCGCTGAATCAGCCAGCCCATCGGCACGTTGCTCTTGATAAATGTCACGCTGTCCCAGGCGCGTTCGGGGTCCGGCTTGTAGTACATCAGCAACAAAATGCCGGTAAAGACCTGGATCATGAAAATCAGGAAGGCCAGTCCTCCAAAACACCCCGCCCAGCTCAGCGTCCGGGGAACCTGCTTATGGGTGAGATTTTTTTGAACGACCGGAGTCAGATCGAAGCGGTCGTCCAGCTCTTTTCTGATCAGCTTGAGTAATTCAATTAGTTTGCCCATTGCAACCTACGAGATAACAATCACGTCATTCTTGATTTCAAATTCGATGGTTTTCAGCGGTGCGTTGACAGGGCCTTTGACGGCCTGTCCTTTATCGTCGAAAACGGCCCCGTGACAGGGGCAATGAAAAATGTGCTCGTTTTGATCCCACGTCACCAGGCACCCCAGGTGAGTACATGCGGCATCGAAGACTTTGGGCTGCCGGGCCGTGTATATCAATACGATTTGTGCACCCTGCCGCTCGAAAAACAATGCCTGGTCCTCGCTCAAGTCGGCAACGGGAACTTCGATTTTTCTGGCTGTATTGATCCGCTTCGGCAGCCGAAAGAATGAAAAAACCGGAAATGCGACAATGCACGCTGCGATGCCGGTCATCAGGGCAAAACAAGCATGGAAAAACCCCCGCCTGTTCCGCCGGGCCGAAACAGGCGCCGGCGAATTCGCTTTGGGACAAGCGCACGCATTCGGTTCTCGATTATCCTGGTTATCGTTCATCTCAAGGCCCTTTCGTTCTATGTCTCAAATCCCGGGCGAGTCAATTCACGCCCGTTTCAAGCAACCGCCTGGCTGCTTTCTTATAGTGATTTAACGCATGGTCCGTTTCCCCCTGCGCTTCGCAAACCGTACCCATGAGATAATTGGCTTCAGGATGATCCGGATTCATGGTCAGAATCCGTTGTAGTCTTATTTTGCCCTCCGCGATACCGTCCCCCCCCTGCATGATCTCAATCTGCGACATGATAAGGTTTGCCTCTACGTGATTCGGATCAGCCTGAAATACCGTCTGCAATTGCCCGACGGCGTCAGGCACAAGGTTTAGTTTTACGAGACATCTGGCCGTCCCGATCCTTGCCTCCAGGTAAGCGTTGTCGAGCCCCAATGCCTCACGATACCGTTCCAGGGCGAGTGCCGTATAGCCTCTGCGGGCCAACTGACCGGCCAGACCGGTCAAACGATGTGCCCGCTTGACAGAATCCTGCTGAGCATCGGTCTGCTGCAGCGCGGACCCGGACGACTCAAGCTGCTGGCGCGTGATACGGCCAGTCGCCAGGAGGATCGCGTCCTCAACCATATCAGCAAACGTAAGCGGAACGCCGGACAGGGCAAGGTCGATCCGGCCTTCTCTGTCTATCACAACGGTGCTTGGCAGAACGGTAATGCCGTAATCGCCAAAAGCCTTCAGGTTCTTGTCCAACAGGATATCAGCCTTGATCATCTCATTTGCACGAAGCTGCGTCATCTGTTCCTGATTCGGGGTTTGCGAGAAGATCAGAAAGACGTGCAGGTCCGCTTCCGTCAAGCCGATGATGTCATATTTCTTCTTCAGTACAGCAAGAGATTCCAGCGTTTGCTGGTGGTAAGGCTCACCGAAGATCAAAACGGCGGGCCGATCGAGCTTCCGCATATCCACGTTCTGCGTTGGCGCAGCCAGCCTCGGTAAAGCAAGATCGGGCGCCTTATCGAACCGATTGAGTTGAGAGAAGGCGCGAATTGTCGGGTCCGAGTTCGCGGCGAACAACAGGACCAACAACAAGTAAGGTTGCATATAGCTCACAAAGTACTGCATGGTCAATTTCCTGAATTCTGCAATTCTTCTACCTTGGCAACGAGTTACAAGTCATTTCTCGGGCGCTGAATTATCAGGCGGCTTTGCTGCAGGCGCCATTCCCGTACGGTCGTATTCTCTGGCCTTATGGCAGGCCGAGTCGCAACTGCCGCCATCGGCTTCCGGCGTAAAGCCGAGTTTGTATCGCCATTGTCCGTACGGAACACTCTCACTCATGTGCGCGTATGTCCTGCTTGCATGGACAGCGTGACAGGCCCTGCAGGTGCGGCCGCGATCTTCCCTGCTGACGTGCACATAATGTAGATTGAGCTCTCCATCTCTGAACTGAGTCACGCCCACTCCGTTTTTGGAAGAGACCAGCTCCTCTCTATGGCAACCGAAACACAACTTGTAGTTGTCTGGATTGAAGGGGGCGTAAAACAATTCCGGATACGCTTGCCTCAAGAGACTGAAATGGCTCGATGCGTGCGGATCATGGCAGGCCGAGCAATCCGCCTGTCTTATTGGGCCGTGATGATTCGGGTTCCCCTTCAACAGCGCCACCATGTCCTCTGTTTTTCTGCCGTCTTTCAGGGTGATTTCGCGGTCGTGGCAGGTAAGGCACGTATCGAGAGCAGACTTCTTTAAGAGCTTGGGCAGCATTGAAGAATGTCCGTAATGACAGGTTTCGCACTGCTGTCCCTCGTTTACCGGGCTGTGCACGATCGGGCTTGCGGCAATAAGCCGTTCAATTTCTTCGTGGCAGCCAACACAGAGCTTTCGCGGCTCGTCCAGAATCTGCGAGGGCCAGTCTGAGCCGTGCGGGTCATGGCAATAAACGCAATTGTCATCCAGCGGCGGATGAACGTGGCGCGCCTGCCTGTCGGCCTGGACTGACTCTTGGTGACAGGGTATGCAAAGCTCATTGCCTTCGGCAACGAGCAGTTCCGGCACCCATGAAGAGTGAGGCTCATGGCACAAGATGCACGCTCCGCTGGCGGCTGGTTCGTGCAGCTTTTGTTTCTTCATAAAGGCATCGTCGCCGTGACAGATCAAGCACAGGTCCTTTGAAGGATCGGCCCGCAAAATGAACTGGAAATCACTCTGATGCGGATCGTGGCAGCCGACGCAATTGCCGTCGGCAACGGGCTGATGTATGTGGTTTCTCATCGATAGGATATGGCATGTCTGACACAATTCTTCTATTTTGCGGCTCAGCTCAAATTGATGTAGATCGGGCTTCAACGGTATGTGGCAGGGGCTGCAATTGCCTGTATTGAGAGGCCCGTGAACAAACGCTTTGCTCTGCAAGACGGCGTGGCAATCGTAATCGATGCAAGTCTTTTTCTGCATGTCAATTACGGCAGAGCCGTCGGCGGAGGCGAGCAGCGAGATAACAAAAAGACCTAAAAAACCGTGCATGATTCTTTTCCCGTCAGCCCCCCGTGCAGAGAATCGGCCCGGACAAGGACATCCATCACGTCGGCCGCACTCTTTGCATCGACCACTCTCGCAACGGCATCGGGCATATTCTTCTCTATCCGCTGGCGTAGAAGCGCCCTATGTTGCTCCGACGACCGGATGATCTGCTCGGCAATTTTGCATTTTGCGCTTTGATCCGCCTTACGGCTGGCGGATTGATTTTTTACAGTTTCTCAAGAGCCGTGCATCCCGCACCAGTCCGCCGTACGTCTAGCGGACCAGTCTGCGGTTGGTAAACTACGTTGCCACCCCCTGTAAAGTCAAGAGTAATCTATAGACCTTTTGTGTAAAATCAGGCAAAAGCTGATTTCGCTGTAGTGGAAAACACTATGCGGCTTGCTCAGAAGGGTTCACGGCTGGTCGGTGAAATGAAAAATCAACAATCACAGAAAGATCAGAGGAACACAAGAGCATAGGATGTGTGGACACATGCACTTATGCCCTTGTTCACAGGTCAAGCCGTCGCGTTTTCCTTCGCTTCGTAGTAAACGCCTTCAGCGCTGCAAAGCTTCTGCAGACCTTGACGACCTTCAGGGTTGGCTTTCAATCCTACGAACTGCAAACCCAGGCAAATATTCTTGCCGTCCGCCGTCGGCAGAATCTCTCTGACCTGGGCATCGAATGCAAGCGGCGCTGCGGCGGGCTTCGGCGAGAATTCCAGTCCTACGAGCCGGCCTCTGCCAAGAGTCGTTTTTTCAGCAGCGTCGATGGCCACCTGGGCCCCCCCTTCTGAAATATCCACAAGTCTTCCGCGCCAAGAGTGCCCCGGCAGCAGCTTGTGATAATCATCTTTGCGGCCCCCGTGCCAAAGGAGTACGTCTATTCCCAGCGGCGGAGGAACGTTCAAACGAATGTACTTTCTTCTCTGCAGCGGCCTGGCATTGTCCGAACTGCAAAGCTCCAGAGTGCCCGTGCTGAGCAGTTCGGCCCCGAGCTGACTGCCGAGGGGCTGCTCGACTGACGGTCTTAGGACAACCGCCGACATAGCGGCTATTTCCAGGAGCCTGTCAAAGCCGTACGCGGCGAAGGTTTGTCTTGCGGCCTCACTGACGTTACAGAAGACGCAGCGACGCCCACGGCCGCTCAAGAGGCTCGACAATTTCATCAGCTCGCAGAGGGTCTGGCAGGTAGGCTCCTCAACCGCCCCGAGATCCACAATGAGGTCCGATGCAGGCCGCTCAAGAGCCAGCGCAGTGACGGCAGTGAGCTCGCCGCTGGTTTGCGGCTCCGCCGGTAACTTGGCGATGAGAATATCGTTAGACCAATCGTGGCCCATTACCCATACTCCCTTTGTGACAGACTAAGCAATCGCTGTTCTTGATCTGCATTCACGGAACGAATACCCGTCAGGCGGTCCTTACGAGGATTCGGGTAATACATCGGCATTTCGTTGCTTTGGGTTCAGTAACCAAACAGCCCTTCTGCTCATTATCGACGCAGAAGGCGGACCCGGTTCATATCTCGCGGTGATATAGGACCTGACGAGCAGTCCGATATCGGCGGGGTGGAGAATATCTAAGGATTGAGCTTTGACCACTGCGGCTGCAACTTGAAGTCCATCTCCAGCATACCCTTGCGGGGTTCGCGACGGCCGGTTTCGAACGGATCGCTGGTGTCAGCCATCCATCTCTTCAGACGGGCTTCCATCTGCTGCCGAACCTCGGTGAATTTCGGATTCTCCGCAAGATTGTTAAGCTCGTGCGGATCGGTTCGGCGATCGAACAACACGGGCTCGTGATCGTCCCGCTTATGCCAACGAGCATAGACCCACTGCTCGGTGCGAACACCTCGCCAGAAACCGACCCACCTCTCCCGGTCCGGCCAGCCCGTTCCCATATTCATCAGATAGACCGAATCAGGCAGCTCCGGGCCGTCCGTTCCCGTGACAACATGGGCCAGATTATGGCCTTGCACCCCATCGGGTATCGCAATGCCGCAAAGGGCCAGCAACGTCGGCATGACGTCCACACTGCTGAACAGCGCTCCGGTCCGTCGTCCGGCTTTGACGGCTCGCGGGTAACGAAGGATAAAAGGTATGTGAATGGACTCTTCGTAGGGCGTGGCTTTCGACGCCCGCATGGTGGGGTGCATCCATTTGTCCATCGGCTTGCCGTAACCGTGACTGCTCAAATGATCGCCGTGATCGGAAGAGAAACACACTATCGTATCATCGGCGATCCCAAGCCGGTCGAGCATCTCGGTCAGTCGGCCCATCTGTGCATCTATCGCAGAGACGTTGCCGTAGTATTGGGCGATCTCCCGCCGGGCAAACTCGGCCATCTGAACGGGAACGTTGGGCGGCAGATCGACCTTGGCAGGGTCATAGGTGTTGAACTCCTGAGGATACTGGTCATAAGGCCAATGCGGCGGCTCCCAGCTCATCACCAGGGCAAAAGGAGAATCGCTGCGCGTCTTTACATGTTCTTCAATGAACCTGATGGCCTCATCGGTTTCACCCTCGGGGGCAAACTTGTCGATCTTAATGGGTCCGGCTTCGTTGCGGTGATAGACAGCTCCATAGTGCCGGTTCGGGCAATTGGAGGCGAACAGGTAATCGAAGCCGTAACGCTTCTTGGGCGTGTACGGCCCGGTGCCTAAATGCCACTTACCCACGTAGGCGGTGCGGTATCCGGCGGCTTTGAGAGCCTGGGCCAGAGTGACTTGGTCGTCCCACAGCAGATACTCGTTGTCCGGCACGCCATTGGCAAATCCATACCTGCCGGTCAGGATGTTCGCCCGATACGGCGAGCACAAAGGATGACTGGCGAAGGCATTATCGAAAACCAGGCCCTGCGAGGCCAGGCGGTCGAAATTCGGCGTGCGGACTATCTGATTTCCGCTCGAACCCAAAGCGCTGTAGCGAAGCTGGTCGGCAAAGACAAACAGAATGTTTGGTTTCTTCATCCCCGATTTCGTCCTGGAAGAAGAGCATCTTGCCGGCTGCCCGGAGCCTGCCAAAACCAAACCCGCCGATACTTCACCTGCGCGTTCGAGAAAGCCCCTTCGAGTGATGCGTTCACTACCCTTCATAATTACACCTCAGTCAACCGCCGCACTAATTCCCGTGAGACTCTGGGAACAAAACATCAAGCATACGCCTGATGAGGGATACGGTGAAAGCTTCCTGATCAGGCCCAATCCACGACATGATCCCTCGCTCGTATCCGTAGCCGCCATTTTCATCCTTATCGTAGTAGTACCGATCAGGCGAGATGTAGCCGGCATAGTCGCCGTTGAAGCTCAGTACCCAGAGATCTCCAACGCGATTCTGCATCCGGGACTTCAGATCCACACTGATTTCTCCACAGAAGTCCGCCGGCGTACCCACCAGCGCGACGTCCCCGATGCGCACAGCCTGCATCCAGCCGTCGGTATCGATGCCAAGAATAGGAAATAGGAACTTCGATACGCGCCATTTTTCATTCAAACGTATTTGAAACGGCGGCAGCCGAATCGCGAATCCAACGGATGCGACGTCCACCGCGTCGTCAAATGGCTTGGTATCTGCAACCGCCTCCAACACTTTGTCCGCCAGCGCCTCACCCATCGCGCGGCAGCGATCAAATGGGTCATCTCCCTCTGGCGGGCGGGGGCTCATACTGCCGACGGATCCGCCAAGATAAATCGCCTCGGCGCCCGTCTGCTCCTTGATGCGGCGGACGAGGAAACCGGGGTACTCGCCTGTGAACTGCATGTTCCCGCCGCCAAGAATGGTCGCGTGCGCAGAGTAGCTTACCACAAAACAGCGGTCGCCGTCCTGCTGCTCGATGAGCATGTAGCTCAGCTCGCTTTCGACGGGGCCATCTCTGCGAGTACGATTCCTGATGTACTGGGGAACATCGACGCCGCCATGTGCGACTTTGGCCGGCTCAAGGGACCGGTATGCCTCGACTATCGCTTCTGTGAAGGCTCCGGCCAGAAATTCGGGAATGTTCGGATCGTACGGCCCATTGAACGCTCTTGAGGTATATCCCGGTCCGAATGCACCGGGACCTGAGTGATTGTGGCTTGCATTGAAGAGAATTGCGTTTGCCGTCAGCGGCGTCTGCCGCGATACGCGGACTCGAACTTGTTCCGCTACGTTTTCGGGGATGATCAGCATGTCCGCGCCGACAATCACGGCGGTATCGCCGCCGTCGCTGACGGCCATCGCCTTGACGAAGATTTCGTCGTGCACGCCCGTCGATGGCTTACCCTTGCGATCTCCAAATCCGGCCAGGGGAGTGCCTATCGGCGGGGTGATGGAACGCGCACTCCAACCCGCTTGGAACCGACCGATGGCCTCACCACGGGAAAGACGCTCCCGTTCTCGCTCAATCGCCGCCAGGGCTCTTTTGTAATATGACTTATCTTCAAAGCCGCTCTTGTATGTGGGCCAGGGTCCCGCAAGGACCACGAAACATCCGGCGACGATGGCCGGAACGCCCGCTAAGAGAAGCAAGATTTTGCGTCTTCGCGTCATACCTATGAGGTACGCTGTGTGGCCTTGGTGAAAATGACCTTGTGATCTCCCGGTCCGTAAAACTCGGGTATCTGCGCTGCCTCGAGATAATCCAGGGCCTCGTAAAAGCGACGCGTCGGGAGGTACTTTTCACGGCTCGATGTTTCGACGATCAGCAACCGGCCCCCTCGCTCGGCAATGACCCGTTCGGCGAAAGCCGTCAGTGCACGACCGATGCCCCGCCCCTGCCACGCAGAAGCCACACCAATCCAGTAGATGTCAAAACTGCCGATTGTGCAGGGTGTTGGGCCGAAACAAATCCAACCCGCCACCTCCTGGTTCACACAAGCTACAAAAGACTGGTAGTGTCCTTTAGGACCTTCGGCAAGCGCGCTGTCGAGGACCTCGCGGGCAATATCCATTTCATCGGGCCGGAAGAAGCCGGTCTCCGCCAGGAATGACAGCACCGTCTGCCGATCTTCAGGCCGGCACCAGCGGATCTCGATGGATGGGCCGCCGGTCTTGAGTTTCGAGTTTCGAGTTTTGGGTTTTGAGTTTTGACCTTTGAGTTTTGAGTTCTCGCGTGCTCGGGCCGTCGCATTGTCAACGGTCAGCTTCACAAAAGCCTCATACGAAATCCCGGCAGAAGCCAATGCGGCGGCGAACCCGGCGTCCAGCGAGATGTCCGGATTGGCGTTGACTTCCAGGACATAGGGGCAGTCGGCCTTGTCCAGGCGAAAGTCCACGCGGCAATAGTCGAGACACCCGAGCGTGCGACACGAGGCTGCGGCCAGATGGCGGATGCGTCGGGCCAGATGTTTCGAGAGCGGCGCAGGTATGATCCGCGGAGTGTGATGGTACTCGAAGCTGTCCGCGAGCCACTTGGCCTCATAACCCACGATGCGGGGACGAGTCGTTTCGAAGGCGCTGAAGTCGATTTCCGCCAGGGGCAGCACGTGCGGCTCGCCATCGCGCCAGATCACCGAGACGTTCAACTCACGTCCGTCGATATACTGCTCGATCAATGCCGGCTGGGCGAATCGCTCGTGGATGCGTCGTACAACATCACGAAGGACCCGGCCGCGGCTGCGGACAATGCTGGTGTTGTCAATTCCTTCGCTGGCGTCGGCTCGTACGGGCTTGACGATGTAGGGCCCATCAAACAGATCGCGTGCAGGGATGGGCTGACCTGGATGGACGATCAGGCCCTTGGGCGTGGGAAGTCCCGCTGCACACAGCAGGGTCTTGCTCTGCCACTTGTCGAGGGATGCTAACAGGCCCGGTGTATCATTGCCGGTGCAGGCCTTACCGAAACTGCGCACGACCGTTGGAACCAGGTTTGCCTGTTCCGCGTCTGCCCAAAAGCCTTCGACAAGATTGAACACAACCGGCTCGTCCGCAGCGGCCAGGACCGCCGGCAGCTCCTGGAACCAGCGTATGCCGACCACCCGTCGTGGTATGCACAGCCTCTCCAGAGTTGCGCTAACGGCCTCCACCTCGGCCAGCACGCCAGCCTCACTTTCGACAAAGGCCTGCCCCCTTGCCGTCTGGCGGGCCTGACCGCGACCCGAGGACCGTGGACTGTTGAACAGGATTAAGACGCTGATTTTCCGGCGCGGCACGTTGCGGACTCCTGACGCGTGAGAGCACTTCGGACAATCCGGCCGATAAGCTCCTCGTAAGACATGCCTACCTGCGTAGCGATCATGGGAAGATCCGAATGCGTCGGATGCAAGCCCGGCAATGGATTGATCTCGATAAACGCAGGGCGGCCCCGCGCATCCAACCGGATGTCCACACGTCCGGTGTCCCGGCACTCCAGGACCTGGTACGCTCGCAAGGCCAAGTCCTCGACCTCGTCGCGAAGAGCCCCTTGTGGCATCGGGAAATAATTGACACAGTGCTCACAGAGCTCCTTGACTTCGTAGGAGTAGTCGGCCGCAGGGGCATTCGGGCGGATCGTCATTTCCATGGTTCCCAGCACCTGGGCGTCTCGACCGGTGCCCAGGACAGCCGTGGTGAATTCACGGCCGGGGAGGAATTCTTCCACCAGCACCGGCTGGTCGAACCTCTCCAACAGGCGGACACAAACGCTCCTCAGTTCCTCGGCGGAGTTTATCCGGGAGCGATGATCGACGCCTTTGCCGGTTCCTTCAGCCACGGGTTTGGCAAAAAGCGGGTACTGAAGCGCCACGGATTGCACGTCATCAGTGGACGCCACAAGAGAGAAACCGGGTGTGTACAGGCCCGCCGACTGGACCACTCGCTTGGTCATCGCCTTGTCCAGCGTCAATGCACAGACTAAGGGATCGGAGAACGTATAGGCCAGCCCGTACATTTCCAGCAGAGCCGGCACCTGCGCCTCGCGGCTGCGCCCGTTCAGACCCTCTGCAATGGTGAAGACCAAGTCCCATCGCCGGCCGCCGGCAAGGGCTTTGGCGAGGGCCAAGCCGTTTCCAAGGCGTTCAGTCGCATATCCGAGCGATTGAAGGGCCTGCTCCAGAAGTGATATGGTCGCCAGGGAATCAAACTCAGCAACCTGTTCCTCGCTGAAACCTTCAGCGAGGTAGTCGTCTCTGAGATCATAGACCAGTCCGATAGTCACCGAGTCACCTCGCTTGCATGATTCGGACGTAGTCCTTTGTGATGTTTTGTTCATTTCCTTTCACCAGCACCTCGCGGGACTTTCCCCCGTAGGACACACGCGAGGAAAAGTCCCGAAGAGAGATTGGCTATGCTTGCCAGATCCGCTGCTGATCTATGGGAAGTGTCGAGCCACCGATCAGCAGAATCCATATATCGTCAGAAGTCCCCAACCGACTCATCCGAAGTGCAACACGGCTGGCGCCTCGCATGGCGCAGAGTCTTCTGGGGCTGAATGAGGCTGTATTGTCCTGCCGTCAATTCCCATACCCCTGGCGCAGATTCGTCCTGTGGGGTTTGGCACTGACCTTCAGACTGCTCATAAGGCTCCGGGTAAGCGATCAGCATGCCCTCATAGTTCCTCAGCACCGTGTGGGTCGGGCTCTGCGTGACCACGTAGGTCGGCAGAACAGGTATCTTTCCGCCGCCGTGCGGGGCATCCACGACGAAGGTCGGAATCGCCACGCCGCTGAGCCGGCCTCGCAGATACTCCATAATCTCCATACCACGGGCCAGCGGGGTGCGGAAATGCTCCACGCCGCGCACAAGATCGCACTGATACATGTAGTAGGGTCTGACTCGATTACGCACCAAGCCGCGGCAGAGCTGCTCGATAATCTGCGGACGGTCATTGACCCCGCGAAGCAGAACCGACTGATTACCCAGCGGGACACCGGCATCAGCAAGTCGATTGCATGCCTCCGCCGACTCTTGGGTCAGCTCCTGTGGATGGTTGAAATGGGTATTGATCCACACGGGATGATACTTGCGCAGCATCTGACACAGCTCATCAGTAATGCGATGGGGCAGAACCACTGGTACGCGTGTTCCGATGCGGATGATCTGAACAGACGGCACCTGACGCAGCCTGGCCAATACCGCCTCGATGTGTTCGGTGCTCATCGTCAGCGGATCTCCGCCTGAGATGATCACGTCGCTGATCTGAGGGTGTGCATTGAGATAGGCGACGACCTGTTCGAGACGCCGCTTGCTTATGCTGGTTTCTCGCGTCCCGGCAATTCGCTTGCGCGTACAGTGACGGCAGTAGGTAGAGCACGTCGTTGTAGCGATAACCAGCGCACGGTCCGGATAGCGGTGAACCATACCGGGAACCGGCATATCCCGGCACTCCTCCAGAGGGTCGGGTGTCAGGAACGGCGGATCGCTCAGTTCCTGCACCTGCGGCACGCACATCTGGAATATGGGGTCGGAATTGTCTGCACGGCGAATCAGTGAGGCATAGTAGGGCGTGATAGCCATGGGATACTTGGTCATCACGGAACTCAGGTCGGGACCCACAACCAGGCCCGGGAAAGCCGCCGCCAGTTGCCGAGGGGTTCGAATACGATTTGCCAATTGCCATCGCCAATCGTTCCAGCCCTCCATTTTGCAGGTTTCCGCCTTGCAGATCGTGGTTTGAACTCTCGGTGGTGCGGCCTGGAGCGGCGGAGGCTCGTCGTCGGCCGCACACAGCGAAGCACCTCTGTGAGAGGCGTTATCTCCTTCGCTTGCGGAACGCATGGACATCAGTGCATTCTCCTTTCTTTCTTTTCTTGTTTCAATAATCGTTACAGCGAACGCGACCGGCCTAAAACTTGCGACATAACTTCCGCCAGGCCACGCTGACAACTTTATCGGCAAAGTGCCGATTGTACTACTGTTTCTTCCCGAATATACTCAACTACATATTTATTCCCGACCCGACGGTCAATACTATATATTGAAAAAAGTGAAATTTTTTTTCAAGTAATAGGGGGTCGGGTGACCGCTCGCGTCCAAATCCCCGTCAGAATAGCGTAAAGCTGTACAGACCGCTTGTTCTGAACCGCTTTGCTCCACCTGTAAATAACAATTTACGTATTCGCCGACGCCTTGTTCCAAACAATTTCCTAACAGCCAACCTGTTTTCCCTTTAGCGTTTGATGGAATGCGCGAAGGCATGTCAGCCACTATCAGGCCTATTATCACGATCTACAGGCTCTCAGAGCACCTTTGTTTGCCCAGGCATTGCAACCGGGTAGCGGCCCTGTGCATCGGGCTTAACCGGCGGGTCAGAATCCATGGTGTAAGAATCCAGGCCCGGGGCCAGCTCCAAATCAGAAGCCATCGCCTGCTCCCACGTGATCATCTGCCCTGATTCAGCCGCCATCCGCCCAAGGATGCCCGCCATTGCGGCGTAGGCAGAACGCTCGGTCTCATTATAGGACCTGTCTTGCCGGATCGCCTCAAAAAGAAGGTCATGCTCGGTCTGGTAGGCATCGCAGCGAGGTCCGTTGTAGCGCCAAATCACATTCTCGGGTGTTTGCTGGTGGCCTTTGAAAATGCGAGGCTGGGGGATTCCTTCGCCCAGCTCAGCCGATCCTTTTGCCCCGTGAATGACGTCTCCGAAAAAGCCCCAGCAGTTGTCTATATGCCGGCCCTGGGCAAGCAGCCGGGTGCCGTCGGGAAACGTGTACTCCACGGAATAGTGGTCGAACAACTGATCCGGCTCGGTTCGGACCTGTCGCCCGCCCTGGCCCTGAGCGGAGACCGGCCAAGCGTCCTTGCACCAGCAGCACACGTCGATATTGTGGATCAGCCAATCCAGAATGAAGCTGCCGTTGAGCCACGTGAAACAGTGGTAGTTGCGAATCTGGTGGGCCAGCTCATTCATGCCGGGCGATTTGGAGGCGAATCCCACGGGGGCATGCTCGCGGTAGGCCCAACACGTGATGACCTCACCAATGATGCCGTCGTGCAGTTGCTGAACCGCCTCTTCGAGGGGCTTGTAGTGCCGGCTCATCAAACCGCCTGCGATCTTGAGATTCCTCTTCTGAGCTTCCTTGCCGGCCTTGAGCACACGATGAATGCCCGGTGCATCGACCGCAAATGATTTCTCCATGAAAACGTGGCAGCCTTTGGCCACCGCATATTCGACATGGATCGGGCGGAAGGCCGGAGGCGTCGCCAGAATGGCTACCCCGCCCGGTGCGATAGCGTCAATAGCGCTGCGATAGGCGTCAAGACCGAGGAATTGCCGGTCCGGGGGCACATTGACCTGCTTGTCGAACTGCTTGGAAAGATTCTTGAGGCTGCTTGTAAGACGGCTCTCGAAGACGTCCGCCATGGCGACCATCTGCGTCGGCCCCTTGGTTGATAGGGCGTTGGCAGCAGCTCCCGTCCCGCGCCCGCCGCAACCAATCAGTGCAATCTTGATACTACTCTGTCCGGCGACGTTGCCCCTCGCGACGATAGCGCCGGCCAACGATGCTCCGGCCAGAGCACCGGTAGTCTGCACCAAGAATTCGCGGCGAGAGGTCGCCCGTTTCTTAGCGTGTGAACTCATTGAGTGATCCTTTCTCTTTTTCAGACCGTGAAGGCTCGTCAGGATAGAGACCGCCGTCGATATCAGCCCGTGAAGGGATTATACTATCTCGCCCGGTTGTAGGAAAGCCCTATTTCGATATCGAACCGCACTCCGGCGAACATGTATCGTTTAACATCAACTCTCGAACACATAATACACCGAGACTCAATATACAAGGGGTGGGATGGTTGGCGACCCTGATTTCCCCATCGTCACTGTTTGTCTCTCGCCCAAATACCTGCCAGTATCGCGGCGCTTACAATACACCAAGTTGCAAAAAGCGCATTTGGAATTGCCGCCTCAGGAGAAATATGCTTGATGGCCAAGACTGCGCCCATACCGGCGTTTTGCATACCAACATTGATGGCAAGTGTTCGCCGCTGCGGCAGGCTAAAATTAAATGCCTTACCTGCAAGATACCCGAAAACAAGGCCAAGGACATTTAAAGTTATTACAGCAATAAACACGATCGCGGTTGCTTTTCCCATAGCATTCTTATTTAGTGCTACAACCAGTCCGCATATAAAAGCAATAAACAAAGTCGAGAGTGCAGGAAATACCGGTTTGATCTTTGAGGCAAACTTATTAAATTTATGCTGAAACCACAAACCCAAAACCAACGGAACTATCACCATCATCACAATGCTCTGCACCATCGGCCAAAACTGTATCGGGATATACTCCCGGCCTAAAACAAGAGTCAAAGCAGGTGTTATTACCGGTGAAACAAGCGTAGTAGCTGTAGTTAACGCCACAGATAACGCAACATCAGCTTCTGCAAGATAAGACATCACTCCCGCAGCCATCGCATCCGGCACAGCCGCTGCAAGGATAAGCCCTACTGCTAACGCCGGAGGTAAGTTTAGAACCTTAATTATCAGAAAAGCCAAGAGCGGCATAATCATAAACTGCGCCAATGTGCCCAGAATTACCAATTTCGGTTTCTGAATTATTGGGATAAAGTCCTTTACCGAAAGCAAGCACCCGATCCCAAACATAGTAATTGCAAAAAGCCAGTCGGTATAAGGTTTAAGCGGTACAAGCACCTGAGGCAACAGAAACCCAACAACTGCAGCAAGTACCACCCAGACCACCAACAACTTCGCAAATCTTTCTAATAGTGTATTTAACATAATTTTACACCATTGTTTTTGGAACCCAGGGGGCACGATACGAATGGCGGTTTCTTAGTTTCCACCAAGAGCGTTGGGCTGGCGATGTCATGGCCATGAACACCCACTCCGGCATCTTGTGCTTGCCCCCGCTACTCAAGGCCAGGACACTGCGACCGACCAAATCAGTCGCGGGCGACGGGGCGCGACGCGTCAACGAACAGCCAGCACAGGGCGCCGACGGCATACGCTGCAGCGAACACAAGGAAACTTGTCTCGTAGCCTGCCAGTTGCCCCGCGGCCTTCTGAGCCGTTGACAGCGAATCTATAGCCACGCCCAGACTGGCACCGTGGTCTTGAAGCGAGTGGCTCAGAATCCGCCCGGTGATATAGGAGGCCAATGTCCCTCCAAGATTACCGACCATGTTCATGAACCCGGCGACAATGGCCGCGTAGCGCCGACCGATGTCCTGGCAGACCGCCCAAGCCGACGGCATTGTCAGATCGGCAAAGAAACCGGTTAGCGCCAGCAGCAAAGCAAAGATCAGCGGTTCGGATATTCGGCGGCAGAGGAAGTGGCAAATGACGAATACGCCCGAACCGAGCACGAGACCCGTTAGGCCAAGCAAGCGCCTCGCCCAGCGGCGATTCCCCGTGCGGCGAACGTAGCGGTCGGTCAACAGGCCTCCGACCAGGCAGCCCACTGCGCCCAGCAGGAGTGGTCCGCCCTTGTAAAGGTTGGCCAGCACGCTGCCGGCCGGCACAGCATAACGGTCTTCAAAGAATGGGCCCATAAAGGTGATGTTGAAATACCAGCCGTACGCGAAACAGAAATACATCAGACAGACCAGCCAAAGATTGGGACTGGAGAGAATCTCAAGCCACGGCACCCGAGGACGGCTGGCCCCTGTCTCAGCGGCGCTCGAGCGAATCCACGCCAGCTCCGCTTCATTGACACTCTTCTTCTGTTCGGGGCGGTCGCGAAACCACCAGGCGAACAACACGCACCAAGTCACCCCGATGGCCCCGAATGCCCAAAAGGCATGTCGCCACGTCATCAGCGGTTTGATGTCCCACGCGCTGATTCCGGCAATGAGAATCCCAAAAATGACAAAGGTCAGTCCGCCCAGAATCCTTCCGGACATCCAGACTGCTGCTTGAGCACGACCTCGCTCGGCTGCCGGAAACCAGTTGTGCAGGGCACGCGTGATGTTGGGATAGGCGCCGGCCTCCCCGACGCCGAACAGAAAGCGGATGACGACCAACGCGCCAACGCCGATAACCGCGCCGCCGATGGACAGTCCGGCCAATCCGGTCAGCACCGTGAAGGCCGACCACCACAGGACAATTCGGATCAGCACTTTCTTGGGGCCGAAAACATCGCCCAGCCAGCCCGTCGGAACCTCGAACAAGGCGTACGCAAGAGAGAACGCGGCAAAAACGGTTCCCATCTCGCCCCGGCTCTTGAGCCCCAGCGCTTGTTGAATCCACGTCGCCGCCGCGGAGAGGCACGCGCGATCCAGATAGGTGATCATCGAAAGCGCGCAAACAAAGGCCAGCACCCAGTAGCGCACCCGGCTTGGTGCGGCGGTGCCCGCGGCATCGGGTAATCCGGTTTGGTTCATATCGGAACCTCCAATTGAATTTGATAAAGAGTGGACATCCGTGGATGTCAGACGTGCCAGTGGACAAAACTCTATCGGCGAACCTCCGCGTTGGACAGCCTCTCGCAAAACCGGACCAGCCCGCTATGGTCGCTCTGCACCTTGCCTACAACGGCCAGACACAAGGCCGCAGCCAAGCCGGCTGCCATTATGGACGCGGCGTATCTTCTCTCCGTCTTGTACATCTCAACCCTTTCAACAGAAGCCTTGTCTATCGACAGCCTGCTCGGTCACGCAAATTCACCACGTTTATCGCAGCGCCTCGGTCTGCTGTCAACAGTTTGGCGGCTTTGGAAGAATCGCCGACACAAACCTTGATGCTCTTGCCCTCGGCGCGGCCACGGTCTGGCAAAACTCATCCGCCTCTGCCTTCGTTGCCTGTGCCCTGTTGTACGAATTGCGGTTCAGATTCCAATTCGGATCACCCACAAGATTTACATCGTTCCCATCCGGCGAGAAAGGCACCGTGCCGTGCGGATCCACAAGCCATAGCAGATTATTCCCAAAGCAGGCATACAGATTCATGCCGGCTTCGTAGCCGACGGGGTCCGTCTGCAGGAACCGGCCCATGAAGGGATTGTAGTAGCGCGCGCGGTTATAGTAAAGGCCTATTTCGATGTCGTAACACACGCCGGCGAACATGTAAGGATTCGGGTGGTTGGCGTCCTCGACGGCCACCTCGCCATAGACGGAGTACTCGTAGGTCTGGATGGTGTCGCCCGCCGCATCGCTCAGCGCCACGACGCTGCCCAGAGCTTGCCTTGAGCGCAGTCGAACGGGGCGTCGAAATGATAGTAATAGACGGCGTTGTCCGCCCGGGGATGGCCCGGTCCATTGAAGAGTAGTACGTTGTTCACAAACAGGGAGCCCCAAGAATCGGGGTGACTGGATTCGAACCAGCGGCCTCCTGCTCCCAAAGCAGGCGCTCTAGCCAAGCTGAGCTACACCCCGAAAGTACGGTCAACAGATTGTACTGGAAAGAGCACACCAGGACAAGGTCAAACGAAAGCCGAGCCATTTGCGTTGTAAGGATTTTTTCTCTAATTCACAGACCGAATTGAGGGGAGATTGTCACGTTGACCGCTCCCTCAGCCTCCCAGCCCCCTGGCGGGCTCAATGAGGCCCGATTTTGACGCA
>Ga0214473_10001174_pt1 | contig 35432 bp, 23 predicted proteins | sample RVTome_7_FD_203509 | JGI IMG/M metagenome (GOLD analysis project Ga0214473, IMG submission 203509) | Soil microbial communities from uranium-contaminated site in the Upper Colorado River Basin, Wyoming, United States - RVT98D197 | ecosystem: Environmental > Terrestrial > Soil > Contaminated >... | reverse complement strand
TCAGAAGTCCTCGGTCGACATCCGCTGCGAGCCCGACTGACCGTCCGGATTTCCGCGGTCACCCCTGACGACCCGCCCCGATGAAGACCGACATGGTGTCGTTCGGCCTGCCGCTCCTGAAGTTTCCACCGGTCTTCCACACCAACTGAACCAAGTCGTTCCTCATCAACGCCTTGCGCCGTTTCCGGTGCTGACCGGACGACGCGGGTTGTCAGTGTGTCAAATTTCCGTATGGATTTTTGAGCAATTCACTTGACACAAATTGTTGGCGTACATAATTTGACACGCGTGATCGTATAGGGCTCTCCCGCCGCCCGGGCAGACCTGGGCGCGTATCGAGCGAGGTCCGGATGGCCGTCAAGCTCGGCGAAATGTTGATCAAGGCGGGGCTCCTCACCCCGCAGAAACTCCAGGAAGCGCTGGAGTACCAGAAAACCCACGGCGGCAAACTCGGGGTCAACCTCGTCAAGCTCGGGTTCGTGAAGGAAGAGGACATCACCCGGGTGCTGTCGCAGCAGTACGGCGTGCCCGCCGTCAACCTGTCGAAGCTCGAGATCGACGATGGGGTCGTGAAGCTGATCCCCAGCGAGGTGGCGCAGAAGTACCTCATCATGCCGGTGAGCCGCACCGGCGCCACCGTCACCATCGCCATGGTGGACCCGACCAACGTCTTCGCCATGGACGACATCAAGTTCATGACCGGCTACAACGTGGAGCCGGTCGTCGCCTCCGAACTGGCGATCAAGGAGGCGATCGACCGCTACTACGGATCGATCCATGCCCTGGAACTCAAGAAGGTCATGGACGAGATGGCCAAGGACGAGCAGAACCAGGAAAACCTCGAGCTGCTGGAGGACGAGGAGGACGTCGACCTCGCCAAGCTCGAGGCGGCGAGCGAGGAGGCGCCGGTCGTCCGGCTCGTCAACCTCATTCTCACCGACTCGATCAAGCGCGCCGCGTCCGACATCCACATCGAGCCGTACGAGAAGGATTTCCGCGTGCGGTTCCGCATCGACGGCGTGCTCTACGAGATCATGCAGCCGCCCATGAAACTGCGCGACGCCATCACCTCGCGCATCAAGATCATGGCGAAACTCGACATCTCCGAAAAGCGCCTGCCCCAGGACGGCCGCATCAAGATCAAGATGAAACTGCAGGGCAAGAACAAGGAGATGGACTACCGCGTCTCCGTCCTGCCGACGCTGTTCGGCGAGAAGATCGTCCTCCGGCTCCTCGACAAGGAAAACCTGATGCTCGACATGACGCGGCTCGGATTCGAGCAGGAGTCGCTCAACAAGTTCGAGAAGGCGATCTTCAAGCCCTACGGGATGGTCCTGGTCACGGGGCCGACCGGGTCGGGCAAGACCAACACCTTGTACTCGTCCATCAGCCGGGTCAACACGCCCGAAACCAACATCATGACCGCCGAGGACCCGGTCGAGTTCAACCTGCACGGCATCAACCAGGTCCAGATGAAGGAGCAGATCGGCCTCAATTTCGCGGCCGCCCTGCGGTCCTTCCTGCGGCAGGATCCGAACATCATCCTGGTCGGAGAGATCCGCGACTTCGAGACGGCGGAGATCGCCGTGAAGGCCGCGCTCACCGGCCACCTGGTGCTCTCCACCCTGCACACCAACGACGCGCCGTCGACCATCAACCGGCTCATGAACATGGGGATCGAGCCGTACCTGGTCGCGACCTCGGTCCACCTGATCTGCGCCCAGCGGCTGGTGCGGCGCGTGTGCAAGGACTGCAAGGAAGAGGTCAGCATGCCGCCCCAGGCGTTGGTGGACATCGGCTTCGGGCCGGACGACGCCAAGAGCGTGAAGCTCTACAAAGGCCGCGGCTGCGGGACCTGCAACAACACCGGCTACAAGGGCCGCGTCGGTCTGTACGAGGTCATGGAGATCGGCGAGGGTCTGCGCGAGATGATCCTGACGGGCGCGTCCTCCATCGAGCTGAGGAGCAAGGCGGCCGAGGATGGAATGATCTCACTGCGCGGGTCCGGTCTGCGCAAGATCAAGGCCGGCCAGACCACGGTCGAAGAAGTCGTGCGCGAGACGGTCCTGTGAGGAGGCCCGCATGGCGGTGACGCTGCACCAGCTGCTGAAGACCCTCGTCGAGCAGGGGGGGACCGACCTGCACGTCACGACCAACTCGCCCCCGCAGATCCGCGTCGACGGCAAGCTGGTCCCGCTGCAGCTGCCGCCGCTCACGGCGCCGGAGACCAAGGCGCTGGTCTACAGCGTCCTGACCGACACCCAGAAGCACCGCTTCGAGGAAAACCTGGAGCTGGACTTCTCGTTCGGTGTCCGCGGCCTGGCCCGGTTCCGCGCCAACATCTTCAGCCAGCGGGGCGCCGTGGCGGCCGCCTTCCGCACCATTCCCTGGGAAATCAAGACCTTCCAGGACCTCGGCCTGCCCGAGGTCGTGACCAAGCTGTGCGAGAGGCCGCGCGGGTTGATCCTGGTCACCGGGCCGACCGGTTCCGGGAAATCCACCACGCTGGCCGCCATGCTCGACAAGATCAACAACGAGGAGCGCGGTCACATCGTCACCATCGAGGACCCGGTCGAGTACCTGCACGGCCATAAGGGGTGCATCGTCAACCAGCGCGAGCTGCATGCCGACACGCACTCGTTCACCAACGCCCTGAGGTCGGTGCTCCGCCAGGACCCCGACTTCGTCCTGATCGGCGAAATGCGCGACCTGGAGACGATCGAGGCCGCCCTGCGGATCGCCGAGACCGGCCACCTGACCTTCGGCACGCTGCACACCAACTCGGCGGCCCAGACCATCAACCGGATCATCGACGTGTTCCCGGCCCACCAGCAGCCCCAGATCCGCGCTCAGTTGTCGTTCGTTCTGGAGGGGATCCTCTGCCAGGCCCTGCTGCCCAAGGCGGCCGGCAAGGGGCGTTGCCTCGCCATGGAGATCCTGGTGCCGAACTCCGCCATCCGGAACCTGATCCGCGAGGACAAGATCCACCAGATCTACTCGATGATGCAGACCGGGCAGACCCAGTACGGCATGCAGACGTTCAACCAGTCCCTGGCGACGCAGTATTTCAAGAAACAGCTCAGCCTGACAACCGCGCTCTCCTACAGCAGCAACCCCGACGAACTGCAGGAGATGATCAACCGAGGCTCCGGGCTCATCAACCAGCCCACGACCCAGGCGGGCCAGGCGGCGCGCGCCGGCGCCGGGCGCAAGTAGGCGGGGAAGGGAGCGACGATGCCGACCTACACCTGGAAAGGCAAGAACAAGATGGGGAAGATGCAGGAGGGGTCCGTCACCGCGGAGAACAAGGACTCGGTGATCGCCCTTCTGCGGCGCCAGCAGATCATGGTGTCGGCGGTCACCGAGAAGGGGAAGGAGCTGGCGGTCCCGAAGATGGGCGGGAGCGTCAGGCAGAAGGAGATCGCCATCTTCACCCGGCAGTTCTCGGTCATGATCGACGCCGGGCTGCCGCTCGTCCAGTGCCTGGAAATCCTCGGGTCGCAGCAGAAGAACCGGCTGTTTCAGAAGGTCCTGTTCCAGGTGCGCCAGGACGTCGAGTCCGGGTCCACCCTCGCGGACTCGATGCGCAAGCACCCCAAGGTCTTCAGCTCCCTGTTCTGCAACATGATCGCCGCCGGGGAGTCCGGCGGTATTCTCGACACCATCCTCCAGCGTCTGGCGGCCTACATCGAGAAGAACGTCAAACTGGTCGCCGCCGTCCGCTCGGCGATGATCTACCCGGTGGCGGTCATCACCATTGCCGTCGGCGTCGTGGTCGTCATCCTCTGGAAGGTCATCCCGACGTTCGCCATGCTGTTCGAGGGACTCGGCGCGACCCTCCCGCTGCCGACGCGGATCACCATCGCGGCCAGCAACTTCCTCGGACGCTTCATGCCGGTCCTCGTGATCCTGGGGGTCGCCGCCGGCTTCGCGACCAACCGCTACTACAAGACCTACAAGGGCCGGCGGCAGATCGACCAGCTCATCCTGAAGCTGCCCGTGCTCGGCGACCTGATGCGGAAGATCGCCGTCGCCCGGTTCTGCCGCACGCTCGGCACCCTGATCCAGTCCGGCGTCCCGATCCTCGAGGGTCTCGAGATCACCGCCCGCACGGCCGGCAATTCGATCGTCGAGGACGCCATCATGGCGACCCGCAAGAGCATCGAGCAGGGCAAGACGATCGCCGGCCCCCTGGAGGAGACCAAGGTCTTCCCGTCGATGGTGGTGCAGATGATCAGCGTCGGCGAGCAGACCGGCGCGCTGGACACGATGCTCTCGAAGATCGCCGACTTCTACGAGGACGAGGTGGACGAGGCCGTCGAGAACCTGATGGCCCTCCTCGAACCGGTCATGATCCTGTTCCTGGGCATCATGATCGGCGGCATCGTCATTTCCATGTACATGCCGATGTTCACGTTGATCGGCAAGATCGCCTAGGCGCATGAATGGATCGGGCGCAACGGGAGCTCCGGCGCCAGCTCGACTGGCTCATGACGTTCCGGGTCGTGATCATCACGACCCTGCTGGCCTGCACCTTCGTCATCGAGCTGCTCTACCGTCCGCTCCTGCCGCTCAAGCCCTTCTACATGCTGGTGGCGGTCACGTATCTGTTGACCATCGCCTACGGCGTCCTGGCCCGGACGACGCCACCGGGGGCCCAGGTGGTCGTGCAGCTGGTCGGCGATCTGGCGGTGGTCACGGGGTTCGTCTACCTGACGGGAGGCACGGAGAGCCCGTTCTCGTTTCTCTATCTGCTGTCGATCATCATCGGCTCCATCCTGCCGGCGCGCCAGGGCGGGTTCGCCGTGGCGTTCGGGTCCTGGGTCATGTATGCGGCGATGGTCATCCTCATTCACCGGGGCGCGCTGCCGTCGTATCCGGAAGAGGTGTTCCGGGACCGGGAGATCGCCACGGTGCGTGTCCTCTACAGCCTGGTGGCGCACCTGGTGTCGTTCCTGGCGGTCGCCTACCTCTCGACGTCGCTGGCCGACAACCTGAAACGGGCGGGCCACGAACTGCAGCTCCGGCGGGACGACCTGGCGGACCTGCGCGAATACCACGCCAACATCATCGACAGCCTCAACACCGGGCTGGTGACCACCGACGCGGAGGGGCGCCTGACCTTCGCCAACCGGGCTGCCGTGGAGATCACCGGACGCCCGATGGCGGACCTGCTGGGGCGGGAATTCGACGTCCTGCTGCGGCAGGACCGGACGTTCCTGAAGCGGATCCGCTCCGGGCTGGAAAAGGACAGTCGCTGCCGCTTCGAGCTCGATCATGAAGACGCGCGCGGCCGGCAGTTGTTCCTCGGGTTCACGGTCTCGCCGCTGCGCAACCGCGGCGGGGAGTCACTGGGGCTGATCTTCATCTTCCAGGACCTCACCGACATCCGGTCCCTGGAGGAGGAGGTGGCTCTGAAGAAGCGCATGGCCGCGCTGGGTGAGATGGCGGCCGGGGTCGCCCACGAACTGCGCAACCCGCTGGCGTCGATCAGCGGTTCCGTGCAGGTTCTCAAGCGCGACCTGGACCCGCCGGGGGAGGCGGGATCGTTGATGGACATCGTCGTCAAGGAATCCCGGCGGCTGGACCAGATCATCCGGGACTTTCTCCTGTTCGCGAAACCGGGCCGGTTCCACGCCGAGGCGGCCGATCTCGTGCGTCTGCTCCGCGACAGCCTCAGCCTGCTGGAGAACAGCGAGGAGCGCCGCCCCCATCACCGTGTCGAGATGGCGCCGGGACCGGATCGCCTGGTCGCCGATGTGGACGTCAACCGGATGAAGCAGGTGTTCTGGAACCTCGCCCGCAATGCCCTGAAGGCGATGCCCGAAGGCGGGACCCTGTCGGTCCGGGTCCGGGAGGCGGAGGGGGACGTGGTCGTCAGCTTCGTCGACACCGGGATCGGGATGCCGGATCGCGACATCGCCTCCAACTTCCAGCCGTTCCACGGGTCGTTCCCGCATGGCACCGGGCTGGGGTTGTCGATCGTCTACCGCATCGTCGAGGAGCACGGCGGCCGAATCCGCGTCAAGAGTCGTCCCGGCGAAGGGACCGAGATCGCCCTGCACCTGCCGCGACGGATCGGCGGGGTGGCGGAGGAGGCGGCGTGGACCGGATCCTGATCGTCGACGACGAAAAGGGGATGCGGGACCTCCTCTCCATCATGCTCAAGAAGGAGGGATACGCGGTCCTGCAGGCGGAGTCGGCCGACCGGGCGCGCGAGGTGGTGGCGCGTGGCGACCTCGATCTGGTGATCTCCGACATTTCGATGCCCGGTTCGTCGGGTCTCGAGGTCCTCAAGCACTCGAAGGCGGCCAGCGTCGAGACTCCGGTCATCATGATCACCGCCTACGCCTCGACCGAAAGCGCCATCGACGCCCTCAAGCTCGGGGCCTACGACTACATCATCAAGCCGTTCGACATCGAAGAACTCAAGCTCGTGGTGCGCAATGCGCTGGAGCGCCGCCGGCTGGAGCACGAGAACCGGGTCCTCAAGCGCGAACTCCGGGAAAAGCTCCGGTTCGACACGCTGGTCGGGGACAGCCCCCGCATGCGCGAGGTGCTCGATCTCGTGGCCCGCATCGCGCCGACCCACAGCACCGTCCTGATCTCCGGAGAATCGGGGACCGGCAAGGAGCTGGTCGCCCGGGCCATCCATACCCAGAGTCCGCGCGCCGATCGGCCCTTCGTGTCGATCAACTGCGGCGCCCTGCCGGACGAGCTGCTGGAATCGGAGTTGTTCGGCCACACCCGCGGCTCCTTCACCGGGGCGGTGGCCGCCAAGAAGGGTCTGTTCGAGGTGGCCGACGGCGGCACGATCTTCCTCGACGAGATCGGCGACACCTCCCCGGCGATGCAGGTGAAACTGCTGCGCGTCCTGCAGGAACGACGGATCCGGCGGGTGGGCGGCACCGAGGAGGCCGAGGTGAACGTCCGGGTCCTCGCGGCGACCAACCAGGATCTCGAGATGCTGGTGCGGGAGAAGCGCTTCCGCGAGGATCTCTATTACCGCATCAACGTGATCCAGATCCGGATGCCGGCGCTGCGCGAGAAGCCCGAGGACGTGCCCGCCCTGGCGATGCATTTCCTGAACAAGTACAACCGGATCATGGGGAAGCAGGTCACCCGGATCGACGAGGACGCCATGCGACGGCTCCAGGACCATGCCTGGCCGGGAAACGTGCGCGAGCTGGAGAACGTGCTCGAGCGGGCCGTGGCACTCGAGCCGGGCGACGCGATCACGCTGGACAGCCTGTCGCGGGAGGTCCGGGAAGGGGGCCGCCCGGCCCAGGATCTCCCGGTGTCGCTCACCGAGTCGGGGATCGACCTCGAGCGCCAGCTCGAAGGACTGCGGGCCCACTACATGGAAGAGGCGCTCCGCCGGGCGCGCGGCGTCCAGACCCGCGCCGCCGAGCTGCTCGGCATGAGCTTTCGTTCGTTCCGCTACTTCGCCAAGAAATACAACCTGATCGACGGCCGCAGGGAACCCCGGTTCAACGTCGGTTGAGGGGGACCCGTGCGGGTGCATGCGATCGCGAACGGTGAGCTCCGGCCCGCGGTGACGCGGTCGTGGGAACGCATCCGCGGCGCCGTGGGACGCCTGGCGCCGGCGGCGATCCTGCTGGGGCTCGGCCTGTGGGCCTTCCACGGACCGCTCGCGGGCCGCATCTTCTATCTCCGCGACATCAGCCAGAACCACCGGCCGGTGCGGCAGCTGGTGACCACGCGGCTCCTGCAGGGCGACCTGCCGATCTGGAATCCCTATCACGGCGCGGGGACGCCGCTGCTCGCAGATCCCAATCATCTCGTCCTCCACCCGATCAGCCTGTTGTTTCTCGCGCTGCCGTTCGAGACGGCGTTCACCGCCTCGATCCTGCTGCAGTTCGCCCTCCTCGGTGCCGGGGGATGGCTGCTGGCCCGTCGCACCGGCGTCTCGCGGGCCGGGGCCGGTCTGGCGTCCGCCATCCTGATGTTTTCCGGTCCGGCGGCGTCCCTGGCGAGCCTGCAGAACGTGCTGTCGGCGGCGGCCTGGGTCCCGATCGGGATCTGGGCCCTGCTGCGCGGCTTCGAGCCTGGCGGCCGGCGGTTTCTGCCGGGGGCGGCCGTGGCGCTGGCGATCGTCCTGATGACGGCGGAGCCGGCATCGGCGCTGGCGTTCCTGCTGCTGGCGGCAGTCTTCGTGATCGCGGCGCCGGAAACCGGCGGGACCATCCCGGGGCCCGGTGTCGCGCCGGTCGGCGCGGGGTCGTCGTCACCATCGACGCGGATGTGGAAGACCGCGGCGGTCCTGGGTCTCGGCGGCCTGATCGCCGCCGTGCAGATCCTGCCGGCGCGCGCGCTGCTCGAAATCTCCACCCGCGGGGCCGGATTCGCGCCCGGAGAAGCACTGAAGTGGTCGCTTGAGCCGGTCCGCCTCCTGGAACTGATCGTCCCGCGTCTGTTCGGCGATCCCACCCGACTGGCGCCGGGTTCGTGGTGGGGCCGATGGGTCTTCGAGGGAGGGTATCCCTTCCTCCCGCTCCTCTACCTGGGGGCCGCCCCCTGCGTGCTGGCGATCGTCGCGCTGGTGTCGCGACCACGGCCGGCCTGGGTGCGCGGCATCGGCGTGGTCGGGGCCATCGGCGCGCTGCTGGCGCTCGGCCGGCACGGGATGGTCTACCGAGGTCTGTACGACGCGGTGCCGATCGTCGGGCAGATCCGCTATCCGGAGCGCTTCATTCTGATCACCCTGTTCGCCGTGGCGCTCCTCGCGGCCCACGGGCTGGGCCGCGTGCTCGAGGGCGCCCGCATCGGCCCGACCCGCTGGCTGGTGGGCGCAGCGGCGGCAGGATTCGCCGGCGCCACTCTGATCGCCGGGATGCCCTCGGTCGTGGATCGTTTCCTGACTTCGGCGGCCGGGGTGCCGGGACCGGTTCTGGTGGCCGTGGCCCCGGCCCTGCGTGGCGCCGCGCTCGGCGCGGTGCTCTGGGTGTTCCTCGAGCTGGCGGTGCTGGCGGGGATCGTCATGGTGGCGCGGCGGCACCCCGGCCGGCCGGCGGTGGTGATGGCGGGGGGCTGGGGTCTCGTGACGGTCGCGGGGGTGTCGTTGATCATGGCGGGAGCGCCCGCCCTGTCGAGCGCCGACCCCGGATGGCTGGCGGCTCCCTCGCCCCTGGCCGCCGTCCTCGATCACGGTCCGGGGGCCCCGCGCGTGCACCACGCGCCCCGCCCCGCGGGGCTGAGCGTCTGGGGGCAGAGTGACGAATTGATCTGGGGGTACCGGTTCGATCGTTTCTCCTACAGCCTGGCGACCGGCCATCCCGAGGGTGTCCCGACGGTCCTCGACGCGGCGACCGACCGCATGGATCTGGCCGCCCAGTCGGGACTCGGGCGGGCGCTCCCCGGCGTGCCGGTGGCGGATCAGATCAAGATCCTGTCGTTGTGCGGCGCCGGCACGCTGCTGACGTACGACCCCGTCGATCACCCGGCCCTCGTCCCCGGGCCGGTGCTCGAGGGATTCAGCCGTCCCGCGCTCCGCGTCTACCGGTTGCGGGAGGTCCTGCCGCGCGCGCGCTTCCGGGCCCACGCCGTCCCGCCGGCGGTCCCGGGGGACCTCGTGGCGAGCCTCACCGATCCGGGGTACGATCCGCGGCGCATGGTCCTCCTGGACGGCGTCCCGCGACTGCCGTCGCCGGTGGTGGCGGCGGACGGGGAGGTGGCCATCGTCGAAGACCAGCCCGAGAAGATCGGCCTGTGGGTGCGCGCCGGAACGGCCGGCTGGGTCGTCCTCGCCGACGCGCACGCCCCCGGCTGGTCCGCCACGGTGGACGGCGAGCCGGCCCCGGTCCTGAAGGCCGATGGACTGTTCCGGGCGGTGCCGGTCACGGCCGGCGACCACGAGGTGGTGATGACCTACCGGGCGCCGGCGGCGGGCGCCGGACTCGGAGCGGGCCTCGCCGGCCTGTTGATCGCGGCGGTCTGGGCGGCCGCCCCGGCGCGCCGGGGACCGGCGTGAGCGGAACCACGCCCGGGTCCTCGGCGCAGACTCCGGCGCGCCCCGAACCGCCGGGAGATCGGATCTTCATCCACGGCCTGCTCATCGTCCTGGCCGTGGCGGCGGCTCTGAGCCCGATCCGGAATTTCGATTACTGGTGGCATCTCGCCACCGGGCGGTTGATCCTCGAACAGCACGCCATCCCGCGCCACGATCCCTTCTCGTTCACGGCGGCGGGAGTTCCCTGGGTCGACGGATCGTGGCTGTTCCAGGTGCTGGCGTACCTGGCGCACACCGCCTGGGGGCCCGGGTTCCTGGTCCTCCTCAAGGTGGCCCTGGTGGCCGGGGTCGGATTCCTGGCGGTCCGGGCTGTCCGTCGCGAGGGGCACGGGCCGGCCGGGACCGCGATCCTGCTGGCGCCGGCATTGATCGGCGCCGCCTTCCGGTTCGATGTCCGCCCGGAACTGGCGACGCTCGTGGCGGCGCCCTGCCTCGTGGTCCTGGCGCAGCGGGCGCGCGATACGCGGCGTCCTGCGCTCCTCCTCTGGGCACCCGTGGTCGTCGTCCTGTGGGCCAACTTCCATCCCGGTGTCGTCCTCGCCCCGGTCTTTCTCCTCCTCGCCGGGGCCGCGACCTGGGTGTGGGACCGGCGGATCGCGCCGGCCACGTCCGGTCCGGTGTCGTCGTTCGGGGCGCCGCTGGCGATCGGGGCGGCCGCGGCGGCCCTCGCAGTCGGCGTGAATCCTTACGGCTTCGCGATCTACCCGCTGCCGCTGACCATCGATCGCATCCTGACGGGGCTCCCGGCGCCGAACCTTGAATGGGCCCGCCCCGGTTTCGCGGCATTCCCGCTCTTCTGGATCGTGCTGCCGATCGTCGTTCTGGTCGTGGCGATCGGCTGGCGTGATGTCGATCCGGTGGCCACGCCCGCCCTGATCCTGTCGGGGGCCATCGCCGCGCTGCACCTCCGGAACATCGGCCTGTTTTTCGTCCTGCTTCCGTTCGGTCTGGCGCGGCCGGCCCGGGCGCTGGCGGACGCAGCGCAGGCGACCGGTGTGTGGCGGGTCGTGTCCGCCGGTGGACAAGTCCGCCCCGGGTTCGTCGCGGCCGCGGTCCTAATCGTCGCGTCGATCCCGGCGCTCGTCTGGCTGCCACCCGGAATCAGCTGGGGCTGGGGGATCGCGGCGGGCAACGAGCCGCGCGCGGCGGTCGATTTTCTGGAACGCGAGCAACCGGGCGCGCGACTCTTCAATGACGTGAAGTTCGGCGGCTACCTGATCTGGCGGCGCTTCCCCGATCATCCGGTGTTCATGGACGGGCGCAACGAGATCTACCCGGATCTGCTGCGGGAGGTCTTCGCCGGCCTGCGCGATGCCTCCACCTGGAAGGCGATGCTCGACCGGCACGCGATCGACGCGGCCCTGCTGCGCTACCCGCCGACGCTCCAGAAAGTCCTCTATCCGGGCCGGCCCGGCGGTCCGCCGATCGCGGCGGAGCGCGCTTTCTCGGCCGCCTACTTCCCGCGCGAGGAATGGGCCCTGGTCTACTGGGACGACGATGCCATGGTTTTCCTGAGGCGCCACGCCGCGCACGCCTCGACCATCGCGCGTTTCGAGTACCGTGCCATCCATCCGGACGACTGGCTCTACCTTTACGGCGGGGCGCTCATCGGCCGGGTCGACGTCCAGCCGATCCTGGAGGAACTTCGCAGGAAGCTCCGCGAAGACCCGGGCTGCGAGCGGGCGCGCCATCTCGAAGCCCGCTTCCTGCCGCTGACCGAAGCTGCCGTGACCGGGCCGGCGGGGACCGGCGCCGGCGGGTGACAGTCAGTGTCAGCCGGGGCCGGCATCCTTGACGCGGGTTGTTAATTCTGCCGTCGATCCCGCCGGCCGCCGCGTGGTACGAAAATGAAATCGTGGAGAAAAATCCATTGACTGCAGCGGTTTGCGTGGCCCTCCTGACGTCAGGAGTACATGGCACCGGACTTGCTCTTGATCCCTCTCCGAGAGGAGAACAAACGAATGTTGAAGAGACAGAAAGGTTTCACGTTGATCGAGCTCCTGATCGTCGTGGCGATCATCGGGATTATCGCGGCCATCGCGATTCCCAACCTGCTGAACGCCATCGACAGGGGCAAGCAGAAGAGGTCGATGGCCGACATGCGTTCCATCGGGACGGCCGTCGAGTCGTACGCCGTGGACAACAACTTCTATCCGAAGAACCAGGCCGCGGTGCCGACGGCGTTCATCTCGCCGATCTACATCCGGACGGTGCCGGCCACCGACGGCTGGAACACCAACTGGGAATTCGCCTCGGACACGAACGGAACCCAGTACACGATCGAGAGCTGGGCGAAGGACGCGACCGACAACGCGGACTCCAACTCGCAGACGGGCAGTTTCGACTGCGACATCGTCTTCGTGAACGGTCAGTTCTACCAGTGGCCGCAGGGGACCCAGACCTAGTCGGTCCGGAACGGCTGCATGACGAGGCGGTGCCTCCGGGCACCGCCTCTTTTTTTTCCTCCGCAGGCCCGGGCCCGGCTCCCGGCAGCGGAGGCGAAGGCGGGGCCTGATGCCGAATCCTGGCCGGGGCCAGCAGGCGAAGCGTGGAACCGGAGTTCGGGGACCGATCCTCCTGGCGACCGCGCTGATGATCGTCGCGGTCCTGTGGCCGCCGGAACTGCATCCCTGGTCGGGCGCCGTCTGCGCCGTGATGGCGGCGGCCGGTCTCTGGTCGGTCGCCGCCGCTCCCGGGGCGGGCCTCGGCGGGGCCATCCGGCTCGCCGGGTTCGCGCCATTCGCGCTGGTCGCCCTCCGTGGCGCGGCGAACCGGGCGGCGGCGATCGATGAAGCGGCGCTGATCGTCCTGCTGCTGCTGGCGGCGCTCTGTGGCCGATCGGCGGGCCACGACGCGGGCGATCGCGAAGCGCTGCTCCGTCTGCTGGTCGTGCTGGGGTCGGTGGTGGCGTTCCAGGCGCTCTGGCAGACACAGGTCACCTACCCGCGTCTGGCGGCCGCCGTGCGGGCGGTCGATCCGGCCGACCCGAGCGGTGTCCTGGTCCGCCTCGAATCCGGGCGGGCCACCGGCCCCTTCCTGCTGCCGGCGGCGTTCGGGGGGTTCCTGGCGCTCGCGCTGCCCGCCGCGCTGCGCGGTCTGCTCGTCTGGCGCGGCTTCTGGCGGGGCGCCGCCGGTGCCGCAGCCTTCTTGATTGTCAGCGGCTTCGTCCTCGGGCGATCGATGGGGGCGATCCTCGCCGCCGCCGCCGGGGTGTTCGTGGGACTCCCGCTGGTGACGCCGCGGCACCGGGTGCGGACCGCGGCGATTCTCGCCGTGGCGGCGTTGATCGTGGCCGGAGTCTTCGCGGTGGCGCGGCTGCAGGAGATCCGTGATCCGGCGGGCGATCCCTTCAGCCTGCGGGCCGGCAACTGGGCGGTCGCCGCCGCCATGCTGCGTGACGCACCCTGGTTCGGAACGGGCCCCGGCTCCTTCGCCTCGTTCTATCCGCGTTACCGGGAGGCGGGGATGAATGAAACCCGTCACGCGCACAATAGTTTTCTGGAGGCGGCGGCCGGCTGGGGCGCCTGGATCCTGGTCCCCATTGCGCTGCTGATCGTGGCGTGGTGGCGGCGGGCACGGTCGGCCTGGCGGGACCCCGGCGACGGCACCACGCTCATCTGCGTGTCGGCGGGCACCGCCTTCCTGGTTCATAACCTGGTCGATTTCACGGCGTACCTTCCGGGAGTGGCGATCCCGGCAGCGCTGCTGATCGGTTCGGCGTTCGCCCCGACCGGCGCGTCGCCGGTTCGGATGGCGCCCCCGACGGCCGCCGGGTCGGGCGCCGGCGATCCCCCGCCCGCCGGCTGGCCCGCGCTGTTGCGCGCCTCGATGGTGCGCGCGTCCGGCGTCGTGCTGACGGTCATGCTGGCGCTTCATGGAGTGACCGCCGCACGCTCCCGCCATGACCTCGACCACGCCGACGCGGCGGTGGAGAGCGGTGAACTTGCCGGGGCGGAGCGATCGGCGCGGGCGGCGGCCGAACTGCGCCCCGAGGATCCGGCGCCGCACGCCTTTCTCGCGCAGATGGTGCTCGCGGAACAGCCGGGTGACGCCCCGGCGCATGCCGCGGGGAGGGCGGCCGCAGCGGCGGCGGTGGCGCGCGATCCGGAGTCGGCGATCCTGCATTACACCCTGGCGCAGTTCCACCGCGCCGCCGGAGAGGGCGGGGCGGCCTTCCGGGAACTCTCCGAGGCACGGCGTTTGAACCCGTCGAAGTTGATCTACCGCGAGGCGATCACCGACCCTCCATCGCCGGCCCTGTCGCCCCACACGGGTGACTCCGGGCCATGACCCTGCTTCCGGATCTCTGCATTCTCGCCATCGTGCTCCTCGCGCCGTTCCGGGAGGGGGGACGCGAGCCGCTGGCGCTCATGATCCTCCATCTGATCGTGGTGGTGCTCGTGGTCGGCTCGTTCTGGCGTCAGGGCCTGCCCCGTCCGCTGCCACGCGCCACCATCGGTCCGGCGGCCGCCGCTCTCGGCCTGGCGGCCGTCGCGGCCTGGCGCGCCGATTATCCGTTCGCCGCCTGGATCGGTCTCGTCGACCTGGCGGTCGTGATGGCGGTGTTCCTGGCGGCAATGACGCGGGGCGACCTCCCCGGACGGGCCCGGATGATCCGGACCGCTGTCGTCGTCGCCGCGCTGCTCCAGGCGGGGCTGGTTTTCGTCCGCTACCGATCGGGCGGCGCCATGGCCGCCGGGGTCTCGTTTCTCAATCCCAATCACCTGGCGGCCTTCCTGAACATCGGTCTCGCCCTCGCGCTGCCGGCGGCGGTGGAGGCCGCAGAACGGTGGCGCGGAGCGGCGGGTCCGCGCCGGTCGGCGACCGGGCGCGCCGCGATCGCCTGGGGTGCGGCGATCCTCGTGCTGCTGACGGCGTCCCTGCTGCTGGGGTCGCGCGGCTCCGCGGTCGGTCTGCTGGCGATGTCCGGAGTGTTCCTGGCCACGCGCTGGAAGACCTGGGCGCGCCCCGCACGGGCCGCGGCCCTCGGGTTGCTGGTCTGTCTCCTCCTGGCGGGGGCGGTGCGGATCGTCCTGCGCTTCTCCGCGGGCGAGGACCCGTATCGCTACCATCGTCTCGCCATCTGGCGCGCCGCGACCGGGATGATCGCCGAACGTCCATTGTTCGGTTTCGGAACCGGGATGTTCCCGCACCTCGCACCGGCGCGGAACTTTGCAGTCGATGCGGGACCGCTGCGCTACGAACGCGGGTTCGACGGAGCGCACGCGGCGCCGCTCACCCTGGCGGTCGAGGTCGGGCTGCCGGCGGCGGCCCTGGCGATCGCGGCGGTGATTGGAGTCGTGACGGCGCTCCTGCGCCGGGGCGCCGGCGGACCGGCGTCGACGGCCGGTCTCGGCGCGGGGCTGGCGCTCGTCGCCCTCCTGGCCCATGGCGGATTCGAGGACCTGCACCGGCGGCCGGCCCTCGTGCTGATCCCGGCGTTGCTGGCGGGGACCGCGATCGGGGCGCGACAGCGCCGGACGACGGCCGCGGCCCGCGCCGGTCTTGCCGGCTGGCCGGCGGCCGGGCGGGCCTTCGTGGTGGTGGCGATCGTCTACGGGACCGGCCTGGGAATCGTCCTTCCCTGGCTGGCGCATCATGAGGCGGAGGCGGCCCGGCGCGCTGGGTCGGAGGGGATCGAGCGGATGCGACGCGCGGCCCGGCTCAACCCGCTGCATCCGGAGTACCGTCACGACCTCGCGATGGCGGTCCTGAACTCCGGCCCGCCCACGCCGGAACGCTACGCCGCGTCCTATCGCCTGCTCGCGGAGGCGCGGCGGCTCAAACCGATCGACCCGCGATTCCCGCTGCTGCTCGGTCGCCTGGAGGCGCTCGCGGGTGCCCGGCTGTTCCACGATGGCGGGGCGGCGGAACGGGCGACGACGCTCTACCGCGAGGCGATCCGCCTCGCTCCCCACGACCCCCGCCCGCGGCTGGAGCTCGCGCACCACCTCCTGGAAGCGGATGACGCGCCGGCGGCATTGCGGGAGATCCGCGCGGCGCTGGTCATCGAGCCGCATTTCGTCCGCGCCCGCATCCTGGAGGCGTCGACCTTGATTCGTATGGGCCGGAGCGCCGAAGCGGCCCGCGCCCGCGCCCTCCTCGACGCGACCTTCGAGGTCCTGCGGGGCTTCCAGCCGGGGAGCGGTTACGCCCGTGAAATCGTCGAGGACTCGCCGGAGGCGCGCGCCCGCCTCGACGCCCTCCTCCGCGGCGCTCCGGCATCGGGTTAAGTCGCTGCAGCAAGGCGACTTGCGTGGCCCGTCAAAATGTGGACAAGCAGGGGGGCGGAGACTATATTCGCGGTCGCAAGTCTTTGATGGGCCTTCAGATGGAGTCCTGACGTGTGTGGCATCACCGGCGTCGTTGAATTCGGCGGATCCGACCGCCCGGTGGACGGGAGGGTCCTCGAACGGATGCGGGACACCCTCGTCCACCGTGGCCCCGACGACGGGGGGATCTGGATTTCGGAGGACCGGCGCGTCGGCTTCGGGCACCGCCGTCTGTCAATCATCGACCTGTCGCCCGCCGGCCACCAGCCGATGTGCAACGAGGACGGGTCGATCTGGATCACCTACAACGGCGAGATCTACAACCATGCAGTCCTGCGCCGGGAACTGGAAGCCAAAGGACACCGTTACCGGTCGCGCACCGACACCGAGACGCTGCTGCACCTCTACGAGGAGGAGGGGCCGGACTTCCTGCATCGACTCGAAGGGATGTTCGCCCTGGCGATCTGGGACGGCCGGCGCCGCGAGCTGCTCCTGGCGCGCGATCGGATCGGCGTCAAGCCGCTGTACTACACCGTCCTGCCCGGGACCCTGCTGTTCGGTTCCGAGATCAAGGCGATCCTCGAGCACCCGCGCATGTCGCGGGGGATCGATCGGGCGGCCCTCTACCACTACCTGACCTTCGTCGCCTCGCCGGCGCCGCGCACCCTCTTTCAGGGGGTCCACAAGCTGCCGCCCGCGACGCGTCTGATCGTCGATCGCCACGGATCGATCACCAGCACGACCTACTGGGATCCATTCGAGGTGCCGGCCGATCCGGAGGCGCGCTACGACGATGCCGCGTACTGCGCCGCCCGCATCCGCACGCTCCTGGACGAGGCGATCGCCAAGCGCATGATGTCGGACGTGCCGTTCGGCGTCTTCCTGTCGGGGGGACTCGATTCGTCGGCCAACGTCGCCTTGATGGCGAGGCGTCGTACAACGAATTCACCTGGGCCCGCGAGGTGGCGCGGCAGTTCCGCACCGACCACCACGAAGTGGTCATCGATTCGAAGGATCTCCTCGATTTCATGCCGCGGCTGGTCTATCACCAGGACGAGCCGATCGCCGACTGGGTCTGCGTGCCGCTGCACTATGTGTCGAAACTGGCGCGCGACTCCGGCACTGTCGTCATCCAGGTCGGAGAGGGGAGCGACGAGCAGTTCTTCGGCTACGACCACTACCTGCGCGCCTTCCGCCAGCATGGTTCGGCGTTCGAGCGCATCCGCCGACTGCCCCGTCCGATCCGGGTGGCGGCGTACCGCACCGCCCGCGGGCTCGCCGGTCTCCTGGGACGCGGCGGCGACCGTCTCGAGCTGCTGCGCCGGGCGGCGCGTGACGAGCTGTTCTTCTGGGGCGGGATCATCGCCTGGAGCGAGCAGGAGAAGCGCCGCCTCCTGCTGCCGGGGGCGCAGGTCCCGATCGGCGGGCTGACGTCGCACGACGCGATCGTCGCGATCGACCAGCGGGCGCGGGCGATGCGCAACGGCGCCGATTACGGTCAGCGGATGATCTACCTCGAACTGAAGAACCGGCTGGCCGAGCTCCTCCTCATGCGGGTCGACAAGATCACCATGGCCTCGTCGATCGAGGCCCGGGTCCCGTTCCTCGATCACAAGCTCGTCGAGTTCACGATGCGGATTCCGACGCCCCTCAAGATCCAGGACGGCCGGGGCAAGTACCTGCTGCGTCTCGCCATGCGCGGGATCGTGCCCGACGCCATCATCGACCGGCCCAAGCAGGGGTTCGGGGCGCCGGTGCGCGAGTGGCTGATGGGGGAGCTGTACGGTCCGGCCCGCGACGGCGTGCTCGGATCGCGTCTGCGCGACGAGGCGTTGCTCGATTACGACCTGGTCGGCCGGATGTTCGAATCGCACCGTGACGGGCGGCGCGATCATTCCTGGCACCTGTGGACGCTCTACAACCTGAGCCGGTGGTACGACTACTGGATCGCCGGCCGGGCGGTCTGAGGTGGGAATGGGCTTCGCGAGTCGCGTTGGCGAGACCCTGGTGGCCCGCGGTCTGGGACTGGCGGTGGGCGTGGCGAGCAGCATCGTCACCGCCCGCTGGCTCGGCGCCGAAGGCCGCGGCATCCTCGCCACGCTCGCCGCCGTCACCGGCCTGGTGCTGCAGATCGGCAATCTCGGGCTGCACAGCAGCAATGTCTACTTCATCGCGCGCGAACCGGGACGGGCCGGCGCGGTGCTCGCCAACGCGCTGGGGACGAGCCTGGTGATGGGGGTCGCGGGCGGGGCGATCTGTCTCGGGGTGTTCCAGGGATGGCCGGCGATCCTCGGCGCCATCCCGCGGCCCCTGCTCCTGGTCACCTGCGCGGTGCTGCCGTTCCAGTTCCTGATCCTGTTCTTCCAGAACGCCCTGCTGGGGCTGGGGCGGGTGCGGGCCTTCAATGTGTTCGAGCTCGTCCACCGGGGCGCGATCTTCCTCCTCCTGGCGATCTACCTGATCGGGGCCTCCGGCGGCGCGGCGGGGGCGGTCGTGCTGTTCGGCGCCGGCGCCACGGTGTTCGGCATCGTTTCGGTCCTGTACTGCGCGCGGCTGGTCGGGATCGGTCGTCCCGACCGGCCGCTGCTCGCCGTCATGCTGGGTTATGGCGGGCGGGCCTGGGTGGCCTGCCTGCTGACGTTCCTTATCGCCCGGGTCCAGGTGTTCCTGATCAACGCCCACGCCGGGGTATCCGCCACCGGCACCTACTCGATCGCCCTGCAGATCGCCGACACCATGCTGCTCGTCCCCGGAACGATCGGGATGATCCTGATGCCGCGCATCGCGGCGGCGACCGCGGGGGATCGGGCGGCGATCACCGCCCGCGTCAGCCGTCTCGCCGCCCTGGCCATGACCGTCCTGTGCGGGACCGCCGCCCTGGTCGCCGCCCCCGGGATCCGGCTGCTCTACGGGCCGGAATTCGCCGGCGCCATCGGCCCGTTCCTCTGGCTCCTGCCGGCGGTCTGGGCCTCCGGTCTGAGCGGCATCCTGATGAACCATTTCGCGGGCGACGGTCTGCCGTCCATCGTCATCGGGGCGCCGCTCGCCGCGCTGGCCCTCAACGTCCTCCTCAACGTGTGGCTGGTCCCCGTCCTCGGTCTGACGGGCGCCGCCCTCGCGGCGTCGGCGTCCGCCCTGCTGATGCTGGGTCTGTCGCTGGCTTCCTTCCTGCGCCGCGGCGGTTTGCCGCTGCGGCAGGCGCTGGTGCCGGCCCCCCGCGAGGTGGCCGCCCTCCTGGAGATCCGCCCATGAGCTGGGAGGCCCGCGATAACGCCGCCGCGGCGCGCGATGTCCGCGAGGCGTACAGCACGCTGGCGGCGCAGGTGATGGCGTGCGGCCATCGCGACAACCCGACGTACATCGCGACCAAGGCGCTGGTCGACTGGGACCTGATGGAGGACGTGCCGATCGACGGGCGGAGTGTCCTGAATGTCGGCTGCTTCGAACCGATCGACGAGATGCATTTCGCCCACCGGGTCGGGCGCTGGACCGCGGTGGACATCAACCCGGATGCCGTCGCCATGGCCTCCCGGATCGCCGACCTCGAGATGCCGCCGGCGCTGCGGGCGCGCCTCGACTTCCGGGTGGAGGATGCGACGCGGCTGTCGTTCGCCGACGGCACGTTCGACCTGGCGGTGTCGTTCTCGGCACTCGAGCACATTCCCGGCCGCGAGGCGCGCTGCGCCGCCATGGCGGAGATGACCCGCGCCGTCAAGCCCGGTGGGCACGTGGTGATCACCGTGCCGAACCGCTACAGCACCTTCCGGTTCGCGCACGCGCGTAACCTCAGGGACCAGCCGGGGTATGGCTACGCCTATCTCTACGGCCCGCGCGAGCTGCGCCGCGATCTCGAGGCATGCGGTCTGACGATCCTGAGGTTCTCCTCCGAGTACCACGGATTGCTCGTGATGCCGTCCTGGATCCCGCGTCCGATCAAGGACCTCCTGTTCCCGCTGGTCTACCTCGGCGAGCGCATCGGGTGCGTGGCGCGCAAGGGAGCCGGATCGTGAACGCCGCCGTCCTGATACTGGGGCGCGACCCGGGGCGCGCCGGCGGACTGCTGCCGGGACTGCTCCCGGACCGCGGGCTGCGGCTGCTGCGCCGTGCCGACCTCGAGCGGGTGCCGCTGTGGCGGGTCCCGTCCTGGCTCCGGGCCCTCGGGGCCGACGAACTGGTGCTGCTGAGCGACGACCTGGACGCGCACCCGAAGCTCTACCGGTTGCAGGCCCTGGGATCCCTGCCGCTGGCGCCCCGGCGGCTGCTCCTCGACCTGCAGGGGAGGCGCCAGGTCCTCACCCTGCCGCGTTTCCTGCTGCGCGACCTGCCGGTCTGGGGGGCGGGTCTGATCGCCTGCGGCGGGGCGCTGGCGCGCACGGCGCAGCGGATCGCCCGGCTGCGGCGGGCCGCCCGCCGGACGCCCCGTCCTGCCGCGGGACGCCGGGTCGCATACCTGCGCACCGACCTGTGGAGCGGCGTCCAGGCCGGCGGGTCGGTCGCCCACACCGCCGGAGTGGCCGGCGGCTTCGCGGCGGCGGGAGCCGATCTCTCCTTCCTGGCCACCGTGGTGCCGGGGCTCGTCGATGCACGCCGTCACCCGGTGTTCTTGGTGCCGCCCTCGCGCCTCTACAACGTGGCGCTCGAAGTTCCCTACTTCGCGCATTCCTTCCGCTTCGAGCGCGCGGCGGGGCGGATCCTGGCCGATCATCCGGCCGACCTGATCTACCAGCGGTTCGACACCGGCAACCATGCCGGCGTCATGCTGTCGCGGCGGTTCGGAGTGCCGTTCGTCCTGGAGTACAACGGGTCGGAGGTCTGGGTCGCCGACCACTGGGGCCACCCCTTCCGCTGGCGCGGTCTGTTCGCGGGGGTCGAGACGGTCAACCTGCGTCACGCCGACCTGATCGTCACCGTCTCGGATCCGCTGCGCGACGATCTGCGGTCGCGCGGCGTCGACGCCGGCCGCATCGTGGTCCTGCCGAATGGCGTCGACGCGGTCCGCTACCATCCGGACCTCGACGCGGGCCCCGTTCGCCGCCGCCACGCTCTGGATGGGCGCACGGTGATCGGGTTCATCGGGACCTTCGGGCCCTGGCATGGAGCGCCGGTCCTGGCGCGCGCCCTCTGCCGCGTCCTCGAGACGCGGCCGGAGACCGGCGCGCTCCTGGTCGGTGACGGACCGCAGCGGGCCGCCTGCGAGACGATCCTGGCGCCGTACGGCAAGCGGGTCGTGTTCACCGGCGCGGTTCCGCAGGCGGATGGACCGGCGCACCTCGCGGCGATGGACATCCTCGCCTCCCCGCATGTTCCGAACGCCGACGGCAGCCGGTTCTTCGGATCGCCCACCAAGTTGTTCGAGTACATGGCGATGGGCCGTGGCATCGTGGCCAGCCGGCTGGAGCAGATCGCCGAGGTTCTCGACGACGGACGCACCGCCATCCTGGTGCCGCCGGGGGAGGAGACGCTCCTGGCGGAGGGATTGCTGCGTCTGGTCGACGATCCGGACCTGCGTGCGCGTCTCGGGGCGGCGGCCCGCCGCCGCGCGGTCGAGCGGCACACCTGGGAGGTGCAGGTCGCCCGTCTCATCCAGGAACTGCGGGACCGGGGGCTGCTGCTGTGGAACTGAGCGCGGTTCTCCGGGATCCGGTCGCGGCGGCGCGCGGGCTGAAGGTGCGCTTCGGGCGCGCGGTGCGGCGGATGCAGGATCGAAGCCGGCTGGCTCTCCCCTCGGAGCACGGCCTGCTCCGCGACCTCGGCGGCCGCCACGGCACCCTGGACGAGGTCCTGGCGGCGGCCGCGGGCGACACGCGGCTGTTCGTGACGGATCTGTCGCGGCCGGCGACCGCGGAGTTCTTCGCCCGCCACCCCGAACGCCGGGCCCGCATCCTGGACCGGGCCGGGCAGGCGTGCGCGCACCGCTTCGAGTTCCTCGGATCGGGTCCGTGCGACCTCGGGACCCGCCTGCCGTGGCACGCCGATTTCGTCTCGGGACGGACCTGGGATCGCCGGGCCCACTACCTCGATCTCCGGACTCAGATCGAGCGCGGCTACGGGCAGGGAGCGGACGTGAAGGTCCCCTGGGAGCTGTCGCGCTTCCAGCACCTGCCGGCGCTCGGCCAGGCGTTCTGGCTGTCGGGCGACCGGCGTTTCTACGAGGAGTTCCGCGCCCAGGTGACCGACTGGATCGAGGCCAACCGGCCTGGATTCGGCGTCAACTGGGTCTGCACCATGGACGTCGCCATCCGCGCCGTGAACTGGACCTGGGGCTGGGCCTTCTTCCGCCCCGAAGTGCTGGCGGACCGGCCGTTCGCCTCGTTGCTGCTGCGGGCGCTCTTCGCCCACGGGCGTTTCATCGCCGCCAATCCGGAGCGCGGCGGCGATGCCAACAGCAATCACTATTTCGCCGACCTGCTGGGGCTGCTGTTCCTGGGTGTGCTGTTCCGCGGCGCCCCCGAGGCCGACGCGTGGAGAGGGACGGCGATCGCCGAGATCGTCCGCGAGAACGCCGCGCAGACCCTGCCGGACGGGGCCGACTACGAGGCCTCGATCGCCTACCACCGCCTGATGACGGAGATGGCGCTGACCGCGCTCCTGCTGATCGAACGGTCGGGATACCGGCTGCCGGAGCTGCGGGCGCGGGTGCGTGGCATGGTCGACTACGTCGCCCACTACACCAAGCCGGACGGGTTGGCGCCGCAGATCGGCGACAACGACGATGGCCGGCTGCAGATCCTCGGGGACTACGACGCCGACCGCCGCGATCACCGCCACCTGCTGGCGGTCGCCGGCTGCGTCTTCGACGACCCGGCGCTCCTCCGTCTGGCGGGGCCACGCTGGGAGGAGGCCTGGTGGTTCTTCGGCGCCGATCCGGAGGCGCGCCTGCGGACCGCGGGGACGCCGCGGCGGGCCGTCGTGACCGGACGCCTGTTCCCGGCGGCCGGGGTCGCCATCCTGCGGGACGACGATCTCTACGCCGTCCTCGACGCCGGGCCGGTGGGGCTCCGCGGCCAGGGAGCGCACGCCCACAACGACACGCTGGGTCTGGAGATCCAGGCGGAGGGACAGGACCTGGTGGTGGACCCGGGGACCGGCATCTACACCCGCGACCTGGCGTTGCGGCAGCGGTTCCGATCGACCGCCGCCCACAGCACCGCCCGCGTCGACGGGCAGGAGATCAACGCCCTGCCCGACTGGCCGTTCGCCCTGCCCGGCGCCGACCACCCGGTCGTGCGGCGCTTCGTTTCCCGGGCCGGGTTCGAACTGGTGGATGCCGAGCACCACGGCTACCGGCGTCTCGCCGACCCGGTGATCCACCGTCGCATCCTCCTCCTGAACAAACGCACGCGGCGATTCGTCATCGAGGACCTGTTCGAAGGACGGGCGGACCACCGGATCGAGATCTACTTCCACCTGGCGCCGCGCGCCGAGGCCTTTCTGGCCGAGGACGGTCTCACCGCGCTCTGCCGTGCCGGCGGGGTCCGCTTCGCGATCCGGTGGCTCGCGGGACCCGGCGGCAGCCGGGCGCGGCGCGAACAGGACCTTTATTCCGCCGGTTACGGCCGGCTGGAGCCGGCGCTGACCCTGCGCTACGACTGGTCCGGACGGCTGCCGGCGCTGTTCCGCTTCGCGGTGGACCTCGGCGATCGGGCGAGACCGGAGGAAACCGGCGGGTGAGGCGATGAGACAGGTGGCATTTCAGGAAGGGAAGGCGATCCTGGTCGAGGTGCCGGTGCCCGAGGCAGGGCCGGGGAAGGTGCTGGTGCGCACCACCTGTTCGGTGCTGAGCGCCGGCACCGAACGGGCGGTGCTGCGCGCCGGGGATCGCCCCGGGCTGCTGCAGACCGCCGCCGATCCGTCGTCGCTGCAACGGGCTTTCGCCGTGCTGCGCGCGGAAGGCCCGGGGGCGCTGATCGACAAGGTCCGCCGGCGCGTCGGTGAGGCCCCGGAGGCCTTCCCGGGCTACGCCGCGGCGGGGCTGGTCCAGGCGGCGGGGAAGGGAATCCTCGATCTGGCCCCGGGGACGGCGGTCGCCTGCGCCGGTGTCGGATACGCCTCGCACTCGGAGTGGATCGCGGTGCCGCGCAACCTCGTGGTGCCGGTCCCGGCGGGTCTGCCGATGGACGAGGCGGCCTTCGCCACCCTCGGCGCCATCGCGCTGCACGGGGTGCGGCGCGCCGGTCTCCAGATTGGCGAGTGCGCGGTGGTGCTCGGGCTGGGTCTGATCGGCCAGCTCACGGCGCAGATCCTGCGCGCCGGCGGGGTGCGGGTCCTCGGCTACGACCTGAGCCCGGCGCGGGCGGCGCGGCTGCGGGGAACCGGGATCGAAGCGCAGTCGCTCGCGGCCCACGATCCGATCGAGGAAGTCGGACGCGCCACGGGCGGGGTCCTCGCCGATGCGGTGCTGGTCTGCGCCGCCACCGGCTCGTCCGAAGCGATCAACCTGGCGATGCGTCTCTGCCGCAAGAAGGGGACCGTGGTCGCGGTCGGTGTCGTCGGCATGGACCTGGATCGGGGGCTCATGTACGAGAAAGAGCTGGATCTCAGGATGAGCACCTCGTACGGCCCGGGTCGCTACGATCCGGAGTACGAGGAAAAGGGGATCGACTACCCGATCGCCTACGTCCGCTGGACGGAGAACCGCAACATGGCCGCCTTCCTCGAACTGGCGCGGTCGGGGCGGGTGGCGGTGCGGCCCCTGATCGATCGGACCTTCCCGCTGGACGAGGCGGCGGCCGCGTACGAGGCGATCAATGATGATGCCGGCGACCCGCCCCTCGGAGTCGTCCTGCGTTACACGCAGTTGCCGGCCGAACCCGGGCCCGCCCCGGCCCACGATTCGGTCCCGCCGGCCGGATCCGCTCAGCCTTCCGGCGGGCCGTCCGGTGTGGCGGCTTCCTGGTTCGACCCGCTGCCGGCGGCGGGTCCGATCGGCGTCGCCATCTGCGGCGCCGGGTCGTTCGTGCGCGCCGTGCATCTGCCGCACCTGCGCCGGGCCCCCGGGTTCACCCTGCTGGCGGTCGCCACCGCGTCGCCAACCCGCGCCCGGGAGGTCGGGCGGGCTTTCGGGGTGCCGCGCGCGGCGGCGGGTCTCGATGAACTGATCGCCGGGACCGACGCCCCCCTGGTGCTGATCGGCACGCGTCATCACCTGCACGCCGAACAGGCCCGCGCCGCCCTGCGCGCCGGCCGCCATGTCTTCGTGGAGAAGCCGCTTTGTCTCGACGAGGCGGAGATAGCACCGCTCCTCGACGAGGCGCGCCGGGCCCGCCGCCTGATCGTGGTCGGGTTCAACCGCCGGTACAGCCCGCTGGTGGTGCGCGCCCGCGAGATCCTGGCCGGTCTCGACGGGCCGTCGCTGGCGGTCTACCGGGTCAACGCCGGTCCGCTGCCGCCGGCACACTGGCTGCAGGATCCCCGGGAGGGGGGCGGACGCATCGTCGGCGAATGCTGCCACTTCGTCGACCTGCTGATCCACCTGGCGGGGGAGCCGATCGACAGCATCGAGGCGGCGGTCCTGCCGACGGATGGCGTCGGCGTGGTCGCCTCCGACTCGTTCGCGGCGACCTTGCGTTTCGCCTCGGGATCGCGCGCGGTCCTCGTCTACACCGGCCTCGGCGACCGGGGACTGCCGAAGGAGCGCCTGGAACTGTTCAAGCGGGGGAGGGCCCTGGTGATCGACGACTTCAAGAGCCTGCGGGTGTTCGGCGCCCCCGGGTCGATCGATCTCCCGGCCCAGGACAAGGGATTCGCGGCGCAATGGGACGCCGTGGCCCGGGCGCTGCGCGGCGAACCCTCGCCGGTCATCGGCCTCGACGCGATCGAGGCGGCGATGCGTGCCACCTTCCGGCTCGATCGGGCGGTGCGGGGGATGCCATGAACGTCCTGATGTGGGAGCATTTCGCCCCCGGGGGGCCTATCCGGGTCGGTGGCCATCACTTCGCCGCCCGGTTCCTGCGTCACGGTTGCCGGGTGGCGTGGTGCGCCGGCCCGGTGTCGCCGGTCAATTTCGTGCGCCGCAATCCCGAGACCGACGCCCGCCTGCGGCTGTGGCGGGGCGGTGGGGAATGGCGCGACGAGGGCCGCCTGTTCGCCTACGCCCCCCTGACCTGGCTGCCGCACCGGCCCTACGCCGGGTTCGATCGCGCGGGGGTGCAGCGCCGCACGCTGCGCGCCACCACCCCGCGCTTCGGTCGCGTGCTGGCGGGAGCCGGGTTCGCCGACCTCGACCTGATCTGGATGTCGCCGGGGGCGCCGCTCCTGGCGCTCCTCGACGACCTGCCGCGCCGGGCCGCGGTCTACCGGATGAGCGACGATACGGGCGCCTTCCCCGACACCCCGAGGCAGTTCGCGGCGATCGAAGCGGAGACCTGCCGCCGCGCCGACTTGGTGATCGTCACCGCCCGCCGGCTCGCGGATCGGGCCCGATCCCTGGGGGCGGCCCGTGTCCTGCACGTCCCGAACGGCTGCGAACCGGAGCCGTTCCTCCGCGACGGGCTCCCGGAACCGGCCGATCTGGCCCGGTGGCCGCGGCCGCGCGCGCTGTACGTCGGCAGTCTCGACTGGTGGATCGACGCCTCCTTGATCGCATCCGCGGCGCGCCGCCTGCCCCGCTGGTCCTTCGTGCTGATCGGGCCGGCGCGGGCCGCCTTGGGTGAACTGGCCTCCATCCCCAATGTCGCCCTGCTCGGCCCGCGGCGGTACGACGACCTGCCGGCGTACATGGCCCACGCCGACGCCGGGATCGTCCCGTTCGCCCCCGGTCCGATGACGCATGCCATCCACCCGATCAAGGTCTACGAGTACTGTGCCGCGGGGATCCCGGTCGTCTCCACGCCGCTCGGGGAGACCCAGGCGATGCAGGCGCCGATCCGCTTCGCCGGCACCGCCGCGGAGTTCGCCGAGGCGCTGGAGACGGCCCGGCACGAGGCGCCTGAAGGCCGAAACCGGCGGCGGGAATTCGCGCGGCGGAATACCTGGGACGATCGGTTCGCGCAGGTGCGGGCCGCGATCGGCGATCTCGGCGTGGCGATCCCGGCGGCCGGCGGCTTCGGCACGGACGCGCGGACCGGCCCGACGCATGAAAGCCCCGCGGTCCGCCGGACGGAGGCGGTCCGATGAGCGGCCCGGGCCGGCTGCGGGTCCTGCACGTCATCGCGACCCTGCTGCCCGGAGGGACCGAGATGGCGCTGCTCCGGCTCCTGCAGCACCTCGACCGGCGGCGCTACGACCTCCGGGTCGCCTGTCTGCGCGGTGAACCTGTCCTCGCCCCGGAATTCGAGGCGGCGGGGTTCCCGGTGGTTGCCATCGGCGCGCGGCGGACCGTCGATCCCGTGGCGCTCTGGCGTCTGGTGCGGCTGGTGCGCCGGGGTCGGATCGATCTCGTCCACACCCAGATGGACATCGCCGACTACTACGGGACCTGCGCGGCGCGTCTCGGCGGCGCGCGGGGCGTGGTGACCACCAAGCAGAACGCCGACGACTTCCGGCAACGGAGGACCTGGAAGCGCTTTCCGTTCCTGGTCCTCGAACGGCTCGCCTACGAGGCCGCCGACGCCACCATCGTGGTGTCCGAGGGACTCGCCCGGTTCCTGGAGAGCGCCGAGCACCTGCCGCGACGCCGCATGGTGGTCATCGGCAACGGCGTCGATCCCGCCATCGGGAATCGGGCCCCCGGGCGATCCGAGGCGCGGGCGGCGCTCGACGTGGAGAGTTTCTCCCCGGTCATCGGCACGGTCGGTCGCCTGGCGCCGCAGAAGGGGCAGGTGCATCTCCTGCACGCTTTCCGGTCTTTCCTCGCCGACCATCCCGGCGCCATCCTGGTGATCGCCGGCGAGGGGCCGGAGCGCGCGCGGCTCGAGGACGAGACGCGGCGGATCGGGATCGACGACCGCGTCCGGTTCCTCGGCCACCGTGGCGATGTCCCCGCGATCCTCGCGGCCCTCGACCTGTTCGTCCTCCCGTCGCTCTGGGAAGGGCTGCCGCAGGCGCTCCTGGAGGCGATGGCGCTGGGCCTCCCGGTGGTCGCGGCCCGGGCGGTGGGGGTGGAGGACGTCGTCACCGACGGCGCCACCGGCCTGCTCGTGCCGCCGGCCGACCCGGATCGCCTCGCGGGCGCCATGCGGCGGCTGATCGGTGCGCCCGACCTGGCGGCACGGATCGGCGCGGCCGCCCGGCGGTCGGTCGTCGAGAACTTCTCCCTGGCCGCCGGCGCAATGCAGGTGGAGGCGATCTACCGGCGGGTCCTCGGGGTCACGGAGGTCGCGGGGGAGATGGTCGCGGCGGGAGGCCGGCCGTGAGCGCCCCCGCCGCCGCCCGCCGCCCCGGTCCGCACGCGGAGAGCGACGCCGCGTCCGCGGTGAGCGTTGGCCCGACCACCGCCACGGTCCCGATGCCCGGGGAGTCGGCCGCCGCCGCGCCGGGAATGGGCAGGCCGCGTCTTTTGGTGCTGACCGTCGGCTTCACGGTCGGCGGCGCGGAGCAACTGGTCCTGATGACCGCCCCGCGCCTGCAGAAAATGGGGTTCGAAGTGACGGTCGCCTGTCTGAAAGGCTGGGACCTCCTGGGAGACGAACTGGAGGCGCGCGGCGTCAAGGCGGTGGCGCTGGGGTCGCGCGGCGCCACCGATCTGCGCGCCGCCGGCCGGCTGCTCGCCCTGCTCCGCCGTGAACGGACCCAGATCCTGCACTCCCACCTGTTTCACGCCAACCTGGCCGCACGGGTCGTCGGCAGGATCGCCGGCGTGCCGGTGGTGCTCACCAGCCACCACGACACCGACATCTGGATGGGGCTGCACCACCGTCTGGCGGAGCGCGCCACCGCGCCGTTGTCGGACCTGGTCCTGACCTGTTCGGAGGCCGTGCGGCGCTATGCGATGCGCGCCTACGGCCTGTCGCCGGGGCAGGTGCGCACCGTGCTCAACGCCACCGAAACGCCGTCCGAAGGGACCGACCTGGCGTCGCGCGAACGGGTGCGCCACGAACTCGGCGCCGGGCCCGCCGATCTCCTGCTCGGCACGGTCGGCCGCCTGGACGAGCCGAAGAAGGGGCTGCCGGTGTTTCTCGCCGCGGCCCGCATCCTGGCGCGCGATCTGCCGCGCGTCCGCTTCGCGGTGGTCGGGGACGGCCCCGCGCGGGCGGCGATCGAGGCGCGCGCCACCCGCGAGGGAGTCAGCCACCGGACGGTGTTCGCGGGGACGCGTCGCGACATACCGGCGGTCATGTCGGCGCTCGATCTGTTCGTGCAGCCGTCGCTGTGGGAAGGCTTCGGGGTGACCCTGCTCGAGGCGATGGTGGCCGGCCGTCCGATCGTCGCCAGCCGCGTCGGCGGCATGCCCGAGGTGGTGCGTGACGGGGAGACCGGTCTGCTGGTGCCGCCGGGCGATCCCGGGGCCCTGGCCGCGGCCTGCGCCGCGCTGCTGCGCGATCGCGATCGGGCGGCGCGCCTCGGACACGCCGGCCGGAAGCGGGTGGAGGCGGAGTTCGGCATCGACCGGCTGGTCGCGGAGCTGGCGTCCCTGTACCGATCGATTCTCCAGGACCGGGTCCGATCCTCGCGGGAGGAGGCATGACGGGCGGCGCTTGGTCACCGGCGGTTTTTCTCAAGCCGTGGATGCTTTCCTGCCTGCTGGCATTCGGCCTGGCGCTGGTCCTTGCCTTGTACACCACGCCGATCCTGCGCTCCGCCGCGATCCGCTTCGGGATCGTCGACCGGCCGGACGGGCGCCTGAAGACCCAGTCCGAGCCGGTGCCCTACCTCGGCGGCATCGCCATCTACCTGTCGTTCCTGCTGGCGTTGACCGCCACGCTGAGGTTCGACTCGACGGAGGTCCTCGGCCTTCTGCTCGCCGGGGCGATCATCGTGATCCTCGGGCTGATCGACGACTTCGGTGTCCTGGCGCCGGGTGTCAAGCTGGCGGGACAGGTGATCGCGGTCCTGACCCTGATGAACGCCTCGATCTACATCAAGCTCGGCTTTCTGCCCGAGCCGGTGGCGATCGTCCTGTCGTTCCTGTGGCTCCTGGCGATCACCAACGCCTTCAACCTGATCGACATCATGGACGGGCTGGCGGCGGGGGTGGCGGCCTGCGCGGCGCTGATCCTGTTCGTCGTGGCGGTCATGAACGGCCGCGACACCTACGCCCTCCTGCTGGCGGCGCTGTGCGGGTCGCTGGTCGGCTTCCTCCGTTACAACGTCCAGCCGGCGCGCATCTACATGGGCGACACCGGCAGCATGTTCATCGGGCTGATGCTCGGGGCGCTGGGAATGAACAACTCCTACACCCGGGAAAACCTCGTCGCCTCGGTGGCGCCGGCGGTGATCCTCGGGGTCCCGGTGTTCGACATGCTGTTCGTCATGTATATCCGCTACCGGCGCGGGCTGCCGGTCATGCTCGGCAGCCCCGACCACGTCGCCCTGAGGGTGCGCAAGTGGCGGCTGTCGACGCGGCAGACGGTCGCCGCGTCCTGCGGCGTGACCCTGCTGCTCGGTCTCCTGGCGATCGCCATGATGATGGCGACCACCCGGGGTGCGGCGGCGATCCTGATCGGGATCGTCGCCGGTTCGATCGGTCTGGCGGCGTTTCTGAAACGCATCGACATGTCGTTGTGAGGAGACGATGAGCGCGGCGTGCCCGGTGGTGATCCTCGGGGGCGGGCTGACGGGCCTGTCGGCCGCGACCCACCTCCGTCCGGTGCCGAGCCTGGTGATCGAGGCGGAGACCGAGGTGGGCGGCCTGACCCGCAGCCACGCGGAGGACGGCTTCGTGTTCGACTGCACCGGCCACCTGCTGCATCTGCGCGATGCGCGGGTGCAGGCGCTGGTGGACCGGCTGCTGCCCGGCGCCCTCGCCAGGCACGAACGCCGGGCGCAGATCTTCTCCCACGGCGTGTTCACGGCCTACCCCTTCCAGGCCAACCTCCACGGTCTGCCGCAGGAGGTGGTCCTGGAGTGCCTCTCCGGTTTCGTCGAGGCCCTGGTGCGGCGGGCGGCGGAAGGGGAGCCCGACCTGGCGCGCACCAGCTTCCGGACCTGGGCCGAGCTGACGTTCGGAAGCGGGATCGCCCGGCACTTCATGCTTCCCTACAACGCCAAGCTGTGGCGTGTCGACCTCGGGGAGGTCGAGTGCGGCTGGGTCTCCTGGTCGGTGCCGCGGCCGCAGCTCAAGGAGATTCTCGAAGGCGCGTTCGGCCGCACGGTGCGCGGGCTCGGCTACAACCCGACCTTTCTTTATCCGAAGCGGGGCGGGATCCGGGCCCTGCCGGACGCCCTGGCGGCCGACTGTCCCGAAATCCGGACCGGCCGGCGGGCGGTCGCCGTCGATGTGCGGGCCCGGACCGTGACGCTCGACGACGGTGGCGTGCTGCAGTGGGAGACCCTGGTCTCGACGATTCCGCTCGACCGGCTGCTGGCGATCGCCCGCGGTCTGCCGGACGACCTGCCGGCGGCGGGACGGGGGCTGCGCGCCGTGCGGGTGCTCAACATCAGTCTCGGCGTGGACCGGGCGTCGGTCTCGGACGCCCACTGGGTCTATTTCCCCGAGCCCGGCTTCTCGATCTACCGGGCCGGGTTCCCGGGGAATCTCTCCGACACCCTGGCGCCCCGCGGCTGTTCGCCGATCTACGCGGAGCGATCGCTCCTGCGCGACGAGCCGTTCGATCCGGAGGAGGTCGTCGGGAGGGCCGTCGACGACCTCCGCCGCGCCGGGATTCTCCGGCGCGGCGATCGGATCGTCCACCAGCGGGTGCAGGTCCTCGATCCGGCCTACGTCATCTACGACCGGCACCGCGCGGCGCACCTGCCGCGCATCCACGCGGCGCTCCAGGAGCGTGACATCGTTTCAGCCGGTCGTTTCGGCGCGTGGGAATACTCGTCGATGGAGACCGCGATCCAGGCGGGCCTGCAGGTCGCGGAGACCATCCGGCCCCGGTTCCTGGCGCGCCAGGCGGCGCGCCGGGCCGGCTGAGGGGAGCGATCATGTGCGGGCTGGCGGGCATCGCGTACAACGATCCGGTCCGGGTCCCGGATCCGCACCTCCTGAAAGCCATGGGGGACGCCGTCGCCCACCGCGGGCCGGACGACGCGGGCGAGCAGGCGGGCCCCGGTTTCGGCCTCGCCAGCCGGCGGCTGGCAATCGTCGATCTGTCGCCGCAGGGCCGGATGCCGATGACCTCCCCGGACGGCCAGGTGGTGCTGGCGTTCAACGGCGAAATCTACAACCACGTGGAACTGCGGGAGGAATTGAAACGGCGGGGCGTCCGCTTCCGATCGACGGCCGACACCGAGGTCCTTCTGCAACTCTACCTGGCGGAGGGGCTGGAGGGGCTTCGCCGGATGATCGGGATGTTCGCCTTCGCCCTGTGGGACGCCCGCCGGAGCCGGATGGTCCTGGTGCGCGACCGGCTCGGGGTCAAGCCGCTGCTCTACCGCGTGGCCCCCGACGGCCTGCGCTTCGCCTCGGAGATCCCGGCGCTGCTGGCGGAGCCGGGGTTCGTGCCGGCGCCCGACCCGGAGGCGATCCATCATCTTCTGGCCCTGCGCTATGTGCCGTGCCCGGGCACGGCGTACGACGGCATCCTCCAGGTCCCCCCGGCGCACCTGATGATCTGGGAGCGCGGGCGGGCGCGTCTCGAGCGCTACTGGACGATACCGCCGCCCGGACCGCCCGGCCGGGAAGGGCGGCGCGGGATCGAGGAGAGGTTTCTCGCCCTGATGGACGACGCCGTCCGGCTACGCCTCCGGAGCGACGTGCCGGTGGCACTGCTGCTCTCGGGCGGGATCGATTCGGCGGCGGTCGCCTGGCACATCCGCCGCTGCCATGCCGCCGGGTTCCGCGCCTTCACGGTCGGGTTCGCGGAGGCGGACTATGACGAACGCCCCGCCGCCCGTGAAGTGGCGCGGCGGTTCGGGATCGGCCTCGAGGAGATCCTCCTGCCGGCCTGCCGTCTCGAGGACCTCGAGACCCTGGTCGGCCACCTCCGGGTGCCGTTCGCCGACCCGTCGGCGCTCGCCTGCTGGATCCTGGCGCGCGCCGTGGGGCGTTACGTCAAGGTGGCGCTGACCGGCGACGGCGGCGACGAAGCCTTCGGCGGCTACGATCGCTACCGCGCCCACCGGCTGGCGGATCGGTTCGGCTGGCTCCCGGGCGTCGTGTCACGCACCCCGTTCTACGCCCTCCTCGAGGCGGTCTCCAACGAGCGCAACCGCCGCAACCTGCCGGGCCGGCTGCGGCGTTTTCTGGAGGGCTGGGAGATGCCGGCCCGCGAACGCAACGCGCTGTGGCTGGCCAATCCCGGGGCGCGGCGGATCGCGCGGCTGTACCGGCCGGAGTTCGCGGCCCGGGTGGCGGCGGTCGATCCGACGCAGGCGCTGGGACGGATCCCGAACGACTTCGGGGGCGACGCCACGCTGGAGCGGATCTTACGCGCCGACCAGGAGCACTACCTGCCCGACGACCTGTTGTTCAAGGCCGACATCACTTCGATGGCCTTCGGTCTCGAGTTACGGGCCCCGTTCCTCGATCACCGGGTGGTCGAGTTCGCGGCCCGGCTGCCGGTCCGCCGCAAGGTCGGCCTGCTGACCGGCAAGCTGTTCCTGCGCCGCCTGTACCATGGGCGCCTGCCGGAGAGGGTGCTGCGCCGCCGGAAGACCGGTTTCGGCCTGCCGATCGATCACTGGTTCCGCGGCGATCTGCACGCCGCCGCGGCCGACCTGCTGCTCGGGCCCGGGGCCCGATCGCGGGACTACCTGAACCGCGACGCGGTGGCGGCGGTCCTCAAGATCCATCGATCCGGCCAGCGCAACTACGACGAGATGATCTGGACGCTCCTGGTGCTCGAACTCTGGCTCCGCCGGCGCGCCGCGCCCGGCGCAGTGGCGGCGGCCTGACCCCCATGGATCGCGACGTCCGCGTCTGCCACGTCATCACCCGCCTGGAGATGGGCGGGGCGCAGGACAACACGCTGTACACCGCCGCCCATCTCGGGCCGCCGTTCGCTCCGAGCCTGATCTGCGGCCCGGGCGGCCTGCGCGACGACGACGCGCGCCGTTCGGGCGTGCCGGTGACCTTCGTCCCGTCGCTGGTGCGGGAGATCCGGCCCGCCCGCGATCTCGCGGCGCTGGCGGCGCTGATCCGGATCTTCCGGCGGGAGCGGCCGGCCATCGTCCACACCCACTCCTCGAAGGCGGGGATCGTCGGACGCCTCGCGGCCCGGATCGCCGGCGTCCCGGTCGTCGTCCACTCGGTGCACGGGTTCGGCTTCAACGCCACGCAGCCGCGCCCGATCCGGTCCCTGTTCGTCGGTCTGGAGCGCGCCGTGGCGCCGCTGACGACCCATTTTGTCGTGGTCGCGCGCGCCAATCTCGACCTGGGAGTCCGGCTCGGCGTCATCCGGCCCGATCGGGCGACCTTGATCCGCAGCGGTGTCCGTCTGGCCGATTTCGAACGGGCGGCGGCGGACCCGGCGCTGCGCAACGGCGCCGGCCTGCGGGGCGAGCTGGGGATCCCGTCCGGGACGCCGATCATCGGGCTGATCGCCTGTCTGAAGCCCCAGAAGGCGCCGTTGGCGTTCGTGGAGGTCGCCGCGCGGGTCGCGGCGGAGAATCCGGGAGCGCACTTCGTCGTGGCGGGGGACGGCGAGCTGCGGCCGGCGGTCGAGAGCCGCATCCGGGCGCTCGGGCTGGACGGGCGGGTCCACCTGCTCGGCTGGCGCCGCGACATCCCGCGTCTGCTCGTGGCGCTCGATGTGATGGTCCTCACGTCGCTCTGGGAGGGGCTGCCGCGCGTCCTCCCCGAGGCGATCGCGGCCGGCGTGCCGATCGTCGCCACCGGTGTGGACGGCACGAACGACATCCTGCGCGACGGCGAGACCGGCGTCGTCCGATCGCCCGGGGACCTCGACGGGCTGGCCCGGGGGGTGCTGGCGATCCTGCGCGATCCGGAGACGGGGCGCGTGATGACCGGCCGCGCGCGCCGGGCCCTCGGCGAGTTCGACATCGATCGGATGGTCCGCGCCCAGGAACGGCTTTATCTTTCCCTGCTGGAACGGGAGTCCGTCACTTCATGACCCCTGTCCTGGAGCTCGAAGGGGTCGCCAAGAGCTACCGGACCCACCTGTCGCTGCGCAAGTACTGGATCC
>Ga0214473_10001173_pt1 | contig 35447 bp, 27 predicted proteins | sample RVTome_7_FD_203509 | JGI IMG/M metagenome (GOLD analysis project Ga0214473, IMG submission 203509) | Soil microbial communities from uranium-contaminated site in the Upper Colorado River Basin, Wyoming, United States - RVT98D197 | ecosystem: Environmental > Terrestrial > Soil > Contaminated >... | reverse complement strand
TTTGTATATTTATAATGGGATTTATCGATATTAGAACCAAAAAACAAATATTTCATGAATGTCTTGGCTGATTTTAAATTCCTTTTAAATTCATCATAATTGGTAACGGATTGCTTGGTCTTATAAAGAAGGTATCGGGGGGCTAAATAAAACGATCTTCGAGCGTAATCACAGAACTTTACCAGGTCCTCTGAAGACAGGTTTTCGGTTTTGATTACGGTGTTATGCAACCCTTCCGGTGTAATCCATTTTGAATAATCGGAAACTGTAATGAGTCCCTTTTCCTGGTACCAACGATAGGCTTCGGTTCCGGGATAAACCATCAAAGGGTAGAACTGTACCGTATCCGGTTTTAATTGCTTGGCTAAGGCAAGGGTTTCTTCCATAGTCTTTTTCGTTTCCCCCGGAAAACCGACCATAAAACACCCATGAATAAGAAGCCCCGCTTTCTTGGCATTATGGATAAAGGTAAACATCTCGTCAAGTTGGACGGCCTTTTTCATTTCATCCAGTATCCATTGGCTGCCGCTTTCAAAACCCACACAGAGTAATCGGCAGCCTGCCGCCTTCATCTTTTTCATCACTTCTAAATCGAGACCCACCCTGGCATTGGCCGTCCAGTTTATTCGAATACCTCTTTTAATTATTTCTTCTGACAATTGAATACATCGTTGTTTATGGACGGTCAAAGTATCATCTTCAAAAAAGACGGCCTTGGCCTTGGGAAAATTTTCCACAATATACTCTAACTCATTGACAACATTTTCTATACTCCTGAACCGAAATTTTCTCCCCATCAGTGTCTGGGGATAGACACAGAATGTACATCCAAATGGGCAGCCTCGACTGGCGGTAATGGTTACCATCGGATATAGGGCATTAGGATTGAAATAATGTTCGATTTTAAGAAATCTTTTATAGATGGTGCTTACAAAGGGTATCGTATCCAAATCTTGAATAAAACCCCTTTTTTCATTACATTGAATCTTCCCACCTTCCCGATAACAGATCCCTTTAACCGTTTCCAGTCCCCTTTTTTTAAGAATCGCCTCGGCTAATTCAATAATGGTTTCATCATATTCACCGACAGCAACGGCATTGATAGCACCACTAAGTTTCAAGGATTCCTCCGGCAATGCCGAGACATGTGTTCCTACGAGCAGGATAATAACTTCCGGTATTACCTCTTTTACTCTTTCACAGACTTTTACGTCGTTATAGATACTTGGTGTACTGGTCTCGACAACAAGGAGTTCGGGTAAATATTTTTCTATTCGGTCGATTGAATTCTCCAGATCAATACTTGAAGCCGGCGCATCAATAAAGTCTATCTGGTATCCCCGGTTTTCGGCTAAGGCCGCAGCATAGGCCAACCACATCGGGAAATAAAGGGTCCCGCTCTTGGTTACTGCAGGACTTCTTTGTGAACGTGAAAATCTTTTTAAGAATGGCGGGTTTAAAAATGTTATTTTCATTAAGTTAGGTAGAATTCCTTCCTAAACAAGAATTAGGTTATTTTTCTAACTAATGAATCATATTGTTTTAATTGTTCACTCACAAAACCAAGTTTACCTTTAACCTCAATAGCTTTATCCGGGCAAACCATGAAACAATACAAACATTCGATACAGTGATTGTCAACTTTTTCCAATTGGTCAGGAAGTTTCATGTCAACTGGACAATAATCCTGGCACTTTGTGCAATTAGAGCATTTTTCTCTGTTTACCGAGAACCCTGAAACCTCCATTTCATCCTCAATAAAGACATCTTGCCTTAAACCGGTTTTAAATAACAACTGACCTCCAATTTCAGTTGAACAGAGAAAATTAAAAAATTTGGTATTCCTCATAGCGAGAAAATATTTTTGCCTTTTGGGACTGTGTATGAAACCGGCAATTTTACCCGGTTGGGGTGGTTCAAAATGAAAAGAACTTTCCAGGTTAAATTCATTTACAAAATTATAATACTGATGGCCAATAATTTCTCTACGATGTGCTTCTACAAGGGTCCCGATATTTTTATCATCAAAAGAAGCGAATTTGGCGCAAATCAAATCTATCAAATAAGGATCGGTGCCAAGAAAAATCGTATCGGTGTGAATAGGCTTCCCACGGGTGGGACCCAGACCTTCCATCGAAATGATTGCATCGACAATGTGAAGGTGAGGCTTAATTTTCTTATTAATATTCAAAATGTTCGCAGCAAGTGCTTGATGCGTCTTCTTTTTATTTTCCTGGCCCACCAAACAACCCATTAAGTTTTTTAGACATACACTCATCCCCATTTCAAAATGGGTTTTTAGTTTCGGCATATTGATAAACAGATCCGCCTCTATGCATTCCTTGGCCACCCCGGCCTTAACCCCATCTTCAAATTCTATTCTAACCGGATCAGAATAGTTCAAATCCTTAACCGATATTCCATAAAATTTGGCTAACCGATCAACCCGCAACCGTTCAATAACACTTATCTGGTTTCGGTAAAAACCACTATTGGTTCCCTCCCCGATCATAATATTGCGATATCCTCTCTCCTTAAGAAACTCGACTACAGCCGCACACAATCTCAGATCAGTGGTATTTCCGGTTAAGGCATTCATGTTACTATTGAGATTTGGTTTTATCAAAATGGAGGCGTAGATATCGTTTGGGAACACATCATTGAATTTTCTTGTAAGAATTTTATGAATACCCGATTTTATTTGGTTAACTGCAGAGGCTTTTATCATTTCCAATCTAAACATTTTTTTATATTTCTTTCAATAATTCGTCGAATCGCTCAAAAACATCTGTAACTTCGATAGCATCCATACAGGCATGAAATGGTTTGTTGTGGCATGAACTTTCATCACAGCGGTATCTGCAGGGAAATTCTTTTTCAACAATTTTATTCATATTTCCATAAGGCATAGTCTCGATGTTTTTGGAAGGTCCAAAAATGGCGACAGTCGGCGTTTTCAGGGCGGCGGCTATATGCATCGGAGCGCTGTCATTGCAGATAAATAAGGTTGTACGGGATAAGATCCCGGCAAGCCCCCTAATGTTCGTTTGTCCAGCAAGGTCTATTGGTTTATTCTTCATTTTTGAAATAATTTCCTCAATTAATTCATTTTCTTCCCGTGAACCCAGCAGGACAAGAGGAAAACTATATTTCTCCATAATCATATCACATAAACCGGCATACCGTTCGCCAGGCCATCTTTTCAGCGGAAGTCGTGCACCCGGATGAACAGAGATAAAAGCGTCATGAACTCCATTCATGATTAATAATTCAGCAATCTTATTTTTTTCTTTTTCGGTTAAATAAATATTCCAATCAATTGCATTGGTATTACAGCCTAAATACCTGACCATATCCAAATGATATTCAACTTTATGTTTTAATCCGTTGTAAGGAACAACATGTGTTAATAAATCCCCCCCCCCTCCGACATTGTAACTGATTTTATATTTGGACCGAGTGGGAAATAGAAGCAATAGAATATCCCGTATATCCCCTCTGGCTTCGATAATAAGATCAAAAGATTCTTTTTTAAGATATTTTATAAATTTTAGATATTCTCTTTTTTTTGATGAATAAAACCAAAACGGATCGTACTCCATTATTTTATCAACGTAAGGATTATTGAGTAGTAATTGACCTCCTAATTTCGATGTCAGAAAAATAATTTTAGAATTAATAAACCTTTCTTTAAGGGGTCTTAAAATAGGCAACGTCATAAGAATATCCCCAAGGTAAGCTGTTCGAATAATCAATATTTTTTGTATTCTGTTAAAATCGGTATTTTCTTTTTTTTTAAAAACGGTTACTGATCCAAAAAGGATTTTCAATACCCAATCGACAATAATGGTTAAATAAAGTTTTTTTTTATTTATAATTTTATATTGCATAAAGCTAGATCAAAAAAAAGCAGGGAGGATCACTAAGAAATGGTTTGAACTCTATTTTCTGGTTAAGATTCTCATGACCTTGTTAATAATAAGATTATCCCATATCCCTTTTAGTAAAGAGAGAACTTTGAATTTATTGATTATGATAGTCTTGTCTCAAAAAAGGCAATTTCTTAAAATTCTAAATTAAAGAGACCTTTAATTAATTTTGAAATCAAATTTCTGGAATATAACGAGGGAAATTTTTAAAAGTGGAGATTAAGTTTACTCAACTATTTGCCATTTGTTGTGTTTGGCCACCTATAATCATTTTGCGTGGCACGGGACGACAATCTAGGGCCTGCTCCATAAGCTGGTAGAAGAGTAGGCCACGGGCCTTGGATGTCCGCCTGTTAAATCTGAACGCAAATTCATCGAGATAGTAATCAAGATGCGGCGCTCTGATCGCACCGTGATAAATGCTAAGCCACCATCGGTCAGGTAAGGAAGCAACACGATGAACACGTGGCATAACAACATGAGCAGGATCTTCGCTATCCGAGATATTTGTGACAATATGTTTGTAGCCCATCACTTCTATACCGTTTTACTCAGACCAGGCATCCGTTCGAAGCTCGGCTCCCCTTTGCACGTTATCCCTGATGAACCGCCGAAGGCTTGGTGCTGACAAGTCATGAATTTTTAGTATACGATTTCTACCCGGATCACGACCACGCACTTCAGCCGCTATGGCAATGATCATCTTTCGTTCAGCACCTCGCCCACGAACCTTTTTCCCGACTCCCCCGACGTAGGTTTAATCTACTTCAACCTCCCGGTCAACTGATCCCGTCGGGGGCACACCATCGCACGACGCAGTTTATGCAGCCAAATCCATGCAGTATTATAACTACCAAGACCAGGGACCCTTTTCAATCCGAGAACACTGGCTCCATGTTTTTGACTCGTCACAAACCACATCGCGAGAAACCACGTCCGAAGTGGTTTGTGACTCCCATGAAACAAAGTTTCCGCAGTAATGGACGTTTGCCGTTTATATTTTCGGTAAAGAGAAAGACCACGCCCCATCAAGGACGGCTTGTCAGCTTTTTCCGCACAGCCAGGGCAAAAAAATGCCTTGAGGCCATCGAAGTTTCGCAATATATTCAAGGAAAGCATTTTCGCTGCTAAACCATTTATCAAAATCCTGGATTGTTCCAGAATAATCAATGCCCGAAACGGGGTGTCTTGGCTTTTCCATGACCACATTCTACATATAGTGGCCGATTAAGTAAAGTGCATACCCACTAAAAATATTAAGTTATTTGGTTTGGCCTTAAACTAAGGGATTTTCTGATTGACCCCTTACATCTAATATTTTATCTGAACCTCCATCAATTCGTAGATTTCCTTCTCTAAAGAATACTTTTATTTCAAGTATATTTTAAAAATCTGTATAGAAGGAGCAGTCATTTCTCCTTTAAATGATAGTACCTTATTGCCATTGACGGTTTTAGATTCTATTTTTTCAAGTTTGTGTCGGTCATCTACTAAATAATGCTCATAAGTAATTTTCTGAGATGAATTCCAGGGAAGATTAATTAAATTAATATTAAATTGGTCGTAAATATTAGGGATACCAAAACTGGAAACGTAAATATGGTAATCATTACATACAAGAGTATTCGATGTCTCATAGTTACTTAAATAACTGTTCACGTCATAATTCGAAATAATGACAATTACTTCATTGGGTCTTTTCCCGCTGATAGCGGCAAGGTTCATATGATCGGTGCCTGAGGAGCTTAATCGTGTACTACCATAAAGCTGATTAAACCCTTTAAAGGCATAATAAGCGGGCTTACCGTTTCCTTGGCAATCAGTCAGCAAAAAATCATGACATCCACCTTCTCCACCGTTGAATGTCCCAGTCATAGGTAGTGATAATTGGACTCCTTGCTCAATCATATTAATTAGGACATTAATACTATGTGATGCCACCCAAGCAGTATCTAACTGTTTATGATAAGATCCAGACGAAAGATCACCAACCATAATAAACCATTCATCATTACCAAGGCGTGGAACCCCATAGAGAGGACTTAATGTTGGATATTTTTGGAGTTCAGACCTTACAAGTTTATAATTTTCATAATAAAAATAATAAGGATTCGGTGAGTAGGCATGAAATGAAAAGTAATCAACAGGAACATGATTTTTAGAACAATATTTTAAAAATTTGGTTATCCAAGGACTGAGAACAGGTAAATTATGATTTTCCCGAGCTGCCATTAATGAAGGGGCAACAAGGATAAATTTTGGATTTATTGCTTTTAAGGCTTTTGCCCAAACAGCATAAGTTTCAAAATAATCTTGCTGGGTCCCCTTCCAGAATTCTACCAATTCTGGTTCATTACCAAAACGAAATAATTTTACGTTCCATTGATGTCCGTTTCCCCAACCTTGCGTAAGATGTTTTGCAACATTTTGAATATAAGTAGTAAACTTTCTTAGATTAATAGGTTTTTTCAAAGGAGCGAATAAAACAATAGGTTCAGCTCCAATATTAAATATGGCCTCAATTTGCTTATCTATGAGTGTAAATTTATATTGAGTCGGATCATCTAGATTTGATGGAAATGGCTCATCTGTATCCATTTTTACGATAACCAACCTGAATCCAGCTTCCCTAGTGAGATTGAACCCTGACTGTTCAAAATATGGCGCAGTAATAGCGCCAAACAAATAAGGGTTGAATGTACCCATTTCTTTTGAATAATCAATTGAAATAGTCGCCGTATACTTTTTATTATTTTCTTGTTTTACGAAACATTTTTTTAATGTGTGGTCCAACTTTTTAATATTAGTAGGGATTCCTAATTTTTCCATATTCATATAAAGCACATCAATTTTATTATAAACTTCCCCGGGTTTTCCGTCTTTCTTCATCTTCATAATATATTGAAGTAATTCGGGAGTTACTATCTTTTTAACCTCCTCCCCTTTCCCTGAATTTGCTAACAATATTGCCCACGCCTCTAAGACCTTTATCCTTTTTTCAATGTTCTCATTGTTGGTCGCTTTCTGGTTGATTTCCTTAACAGTTTTTTGTATTTCTTCCGGAGTTATAATTTCGGTTTTTGATATTATTTTCGGTAATCCTAATTTTTCCATCTTTACATAAAGCTTATCAAGTTGATTAAAAGCTTGATTGGCTTTTCCGTTATTCTTCATCTTCATAATATTTTGAAGTAATTCAGGAGTTACTATCTGTTTAACCTCCTCCCCTTTCCCTGAATTTGCTAATAATATTGCCCACGCCTCTAAGACCTTTATCCTTTTTTCAATGTTCTCATTGTTGGTCACTTTCTGGTTCATTTCCTTAACAGTTTTTTGTATTTCTTCCGGAGTTATAATTTTGTCAGTAGGTTGTGAAAAACTTTTAATGGAAGATATTGACATTAAAATCAAAAATAGAATTGTTAAATAATGAATTAACAACTTGTTTAACATGTTAAATTCTTTTTCTTTTTAAATAATATTTTATAAAAATAATTTACCATAAAAAATAGTCCATTAGACCCAATAAGTATTAAACAGGGAATAATGGCTCCTTTATATCTATAATGCCCAACATGGGTAAATGAATAAACCCCCGAGTAGGTAAGGAAAAAAAAATAGAACAATAATAGTATTTTCCATTTTTTAATGGATACAATGATTCCAATAATGGCTAATAGAATTAAAATACCTTGAGGCCATCGCATAAGAGTTTTGAATTTCGCAGCTTTTTCAGTAACCAAATCGTTAGGAGGGAACCACCAAAAATAATATAATTTCTTAACAGTTAACATAAGAAATGTTGTCGGATTTTCTTTTATAAAACGAAAAGCTTCCTTGGATAGAATAGTATCCCTTTCAATCTCAGTGAAAGGATGTAAAGGATTTTCTTTATATGGAAATATACTGAACATATGCTTACCGGAGGGCAATAAATCGGTCCCAGTTGCGTTGGGATTATTTCCGATCCAGAAGTTTTGCCCGGCCAATGTCCTGATTAATACAAATTTATTATGTACCAAATAATTTCTAACGGTCCATGGTAAAATTACTGTTAAGGTTAACGTAGAAATAATAATAATACGTTTTATATTAATCCGGTAAGTTCCGTTAGCATTTAACCATATCCAAATTAATATCAACGGAAATGATAATATTATGATAGGTGTAACCAATGCCGTTATACCTATAAGTAATCCGGACAGTATTTGATTTCGGACTGATGGTTGTTCAATAATTTTATATAAAAATAGTATGGATAGAGATAAAAAAAAGACCTCAAAAATTGCTGGATTTATTGTGGCCGAATGATGAATAAAAAGTGGATATACTGCCATCCCCAAAGAGGCCAAGATAGCCGTTTCATTTTCAAATATTTTTAATCCGAGGTAATAAATTATTAAACAAGTAAATGCAGAAATAATAGATTGAATTATTTGAATTGATAGAAAAGAAATGGCGTTCTGACTAAAATAATAAAAAAAGGCAATAAAGAAAGGATAAATGGGTGCTTGATTAGACGAAGGGACATATGGTCCCCCGCTGATACTAATGCTGTAACCATGACCGCCTATCAGTGACCTGGCTAACAATCCATATTCGACATCTTCAGGATCTATATAACTTTTATTAATGATAATATAAGCTATTCTGATAATTAAGGCCAATAAAAATATACTAGTTAAAAAATAGATATTGGTGTTTTTGATTAAGTTATTGTTAAAATTAAATTTAATTCTAATATTATTTTCTTTTGTATTAAACATCACTACTATCCCAACGGTAAATTTTTAACTGAGAGCTTTGAATTAATGGTTTCGAGGTTAAATGATATCAAAAGAGAGCTTTAAAAAACTCTCCTTTTATTAATGAGGTATTCTCTTTCATCCCGTAAAACGGCTGCTCATCTCGAGTTACCCCATCAGAGTCTATGTCACTTCGAAACTTCACCGGCGTCCCATTTTATTTTTGTTCCCTTCCGTTGTCCCTCGCTTCTGCCTCTTCCTCTATTTTCTCCGTGCTCTTCGGGCTGACTGCCGATTTCACCCATCTGACATGTATCGCCATCCCTCCCTTGATCGAACGAGAGCATTGCATCCATGACATTCTTGAAGAGACTGGTAAACCGTGCCGATAAGCTCCTTGATGTAAATGACTAAAACCAAAATACTGCTCAATGATGTACCTTTTTTTGGATATCTTTTTATTTCGTTCTTTTTCATATTCGGTAAATTTGGCCGTGGTTGTATCCTTCCTCATAATCCCGTCTTTGATCTGATTCAGACTGAGGAAGGTGCGATTAGGTTCCCCGAAATAACCCTTATCGGCATATATGATTTTAATCGGCTGTTCCGTATGACAACTGGCCGCCGCACATAGGGGAAGATAAAGAGAATCATTATGTGATGCCGGAGCAAGTTCCGTTGTCAAGACAAATCCATTATTGACGTCTACTGATGCATGTTCTTTTAGACCATAATGGGGAACATCATTTTAACTGTCCAATCAGATTCTAAGTCCCTGGAGAATTTTAGAGGGGTACCATTCTTATTCACTTGACCTTCAGGCGTGGCTCTTTCTTCTCTTTGTTTTTCCAACTCTTCGTTGCTTAACGAATGACTGGCGGATTGAATCAACCGGGCATCTATAGCTATCCCTTCGTTGATCGTTAATCCCTTTTGGGAAGACTGCTGTAACACCTCATTATTGATCCAGGTCATCGCCTCTTTCGACAACCGACTCCAAAATCGGGAAAAAGTAGAATGATCTGGTGATGAAGCATCAACGGAGTATAGGCATCGGTTCCCTCCTCCTACCTCCCCACTACGTAATAATCCCTCAACCGCTCCTCCACTTTGGACCAGTCTATCACTCGGTTGATTCGGTCCATGGTTTTCAAACTTCGCTTCTTCTCCATAGAACTACTAAACGCTATATCCAAAAAGCTGATATTCTTATTCCACTTCTTACAGCCCATTTCTCTCCCTTGTATTGGTTTTGGTGGAGAAATCTTATTGAAGCTCCCTGCACCAAGGTGCAGGGAATCTTCCAGGCAAGGAAAGGGTTTATTTGTTGTAGTTCGCTCGCTAACCCACGCAGCAAGCTGCGGGGAATGCGCTCGCTATTCCTGTTCAATTTATGCTTCATTGTTAAGTTATTTCAATAATATATTTTATTTTAACTTTTTTTATCTTCTAATTAAACTTTTTGTGGTCTTCCTATCCTGCTTCTTCTCCAACTTTGGGACGGTGATGCAAAGGTCTCACATTGTCTAGTTTTTGGGGTCCATCTCATAGGTCTTTGAAAAGTTCAAGAGTTCAATAATTAAAATATCATGTTTTTTTTATATTATTTTCTTTTAAAATGACGAAATGCAATTCTATCCGATATAGCACTTATCGTATATGATGAAAATATTATTAAATATGGTTCTATAGGCATTCTAAACCTAAGATGCCCTACAAAAAAAATAGAATATAACCCTGTTATCGAAAGAATAATAAAAAATAAAAGAATTGTATCTGTAAAATATTTTTTTAATGAGAAAATAAATCCAATAATACAGCTTAAAAGAAATATCCCATAAGGAAACTTGAGTATTTTTTTTAATTGTTTGACATCTTTTGAAATAATATTGTCAGGTGGAAACCAAAGAAAATAGATAAATTTCTTAAAAAATATTTTAAGTGTCGGAATGGGGTTATTTTTAATATAGGAGATTGCAATTTTATAAAGTTCTTTATCTTTGTCCATCTCATAATTTTTTAATCCTTCATAAAAGGAATTTGGTAATATTGAATCCATTGATTCACCTGTCTGCAGGAAAAAGGTTCCTGTCGCTTTTGGATTATTCCCAATCCATAAATTAAGCCCTGCTGTTGATTTCATGAGGGGAAACGACCCAAAAACCAAATAATTCCTTGCGATCCAGGGTGAAACAAATAAAATAGCAATTAAGAATATGAATAAGGTCCTTTTAAACTTATCATTCCTTTTTACCTGAATTAAGAAAATCCACAAAAAAATAAAAGGCATGGCTGGAACAATAACATTCGAATTAAGGAGAGTAATACCAATTAAACAACCGGAGATCACACTATTTTTAAAAGAGGGGTTTTCTTTAAAAATAAATAAATAAAGTACTGATAAAGAAAACCAAAATGTAAAAATCGATTCAGGAACAATCTTTATCGAATATAAAACAAATACCGGGTAAAAAGCCGAAATAAATCCTGCAACTATGGCAGCCTTTTTATTGAATATTTTTAAAGCGATAAGATAAATAACGATACAAGTTAAAGAGGAAATTATGGCTTGCAGAAATTTAATAATCCAATAAGAAAAAGGGTTTGTTGAAAAATAAAAAAATATAGAAAGAAATAAAGGATAGAATGGAAGCTGATTGGCTGAAGGTCTGTATTGTCCCGTTTGTTTAAATTTGATAAAATCGGCCATTTGGGTGTTTCCATCAGAAATGAAACTATCTGAATGTATTTTTTGTTTTCCATTTTTTTCAGTTAAAGATTGTTTATTAAATTCATTAATAGGAACACTATAACCTTTCCCTTTGATTATCGATCTTGCAATAACCCCATATTCAAAATCTCGATTTACATTAGATCCTTTAAATATAAGGCTGCTGCTTCCTAATGCGATTAATCTTAATATTAAGGCTATAATAAATAGAGTAATTACAATTATTTTATTATTTTTATTAAGTATAGAAACATATATTGAAAACATAGGATAACTTATTTTTGTTTATGCATAAGACCTTTGATTAATTTTGAAATCAAACTTCTGGAATATAACGAGGTAAATTTTTAAATAATAGTCCTTCGGGTGAAAAATATTACTTCATTGGAAGCATTTGTAAGACAGAATCAATCCCTTTATCCCACTTCCACCTTCTATCCTCTTTCCCAAGCCATAGCTTTCTGAGTTTTTTTCTCCTCTGCCAACAGTACCCGTTTTATTAAAGGCCATCACCAGGGGGTGGGCCCCAGTAGTTGGACAACCTGAACATGTGAATAAGCTTTAAGTTTTGTTTTTATTACAGGTCTCAGGCTGCCTGGATCACTGGAGCAGTTAAGCCATGATATACCTCATCCGGGGTTAGAATATCAAATGTTTGGTGGGGGCGTTCCTGGTTGTAGAACCGGAACCACTCCTCCAGCCCACTCCGTAGTGCGGAACCGTTGTCGAAACTCCGCAGATAACGGCCACCAGAAACATGAAGCCCCGGGCCATAGGGATATAAGTGATATCTGCCGCCCACACCTGGTCGGGATAGTCAATGACCAGATCCCGGAGCAAGTAGGGATAGATTTTATGCTCCGGCCCCATCAAACGCATCAGCCGTTGAATATGCTTCCGGTTAAAGCGATAGCCCAGTCTTCGCAAATGTCGGGTCATGGAGCGAGATCCGTAAAAAGGCGTCTTTCAGGTATTGCTCTTCGATCAAACGCATCAGGGCCAGGTCCTGCGAGTCTATTTCGACCGGTTTATAATACAGCGACGACCGGCTGTGGTCTAACAGCCGGCACTGCCGGGAGACGCTCACTTGGGGATCTTGAAAGTTGATCATTTGCTTTCGTTGCTTTTGGCTTAAAGACTTAGCTTCTTGGCTAAAAAATCGCCTTCCACCTCAATCATTCCGATCTGACGATACAACTCGTCGATTTGGGCTTCCTGATCTTGATGGGGCTTTTGGCCCTTGTCAAAAAGTTCTGCCGCCCCCTCCACCAGGGCTTGTTTCCATTTGGTGATCATGGTGGGGTGAACGCCAAAACGGATAGTCAATTCGGAGACAGTGGCCTCGTTTTTTAGGGCCGCCAAAGCAACTTTAGCTTTAAATTGAAGCTCCCTGCACCAAGGTGCAGGGAATCTTCCAGGCAAGGAAAAGGTTTATTTGTTGTAGTCCGCTCGCTAACCCACGCAGCAAGCTGCGGGGAATGCGCTCGCTATTCCTGTTCAAGGGTGTGTTGTTTTCGTTTCTTGCTCATGGTCAATTCCTTTCTTTGGGTTGACTCTGAGCTTATCATATTGTCCAGTTTTTAAGGACCACCTCAAAGGTGTCTCACTATCATTGGTACAGAGGGTAACAGCGTTTTTATAAATTGCATAACTTATTCCCAATAGGAACCACAAGATAGGAAGATTATAGGTAAAATCGACTGATGACGAAAATCCTAAGACGATGATGCAACCTGATGCTGATATTAACAGTGTTTTTGCATACTCATTTTTTAAATTTTTTATTACAGAAAATATTTTGAAAATTGCATAAATTATCATACCTAATATAAATAGAAATATTACCAGGCCAAAATCAAATAATATCGATAAATAAATACTATGACTATGAATTATTGGGTTCAAATAGTATGTGCTTCCACTAATCCCTAATCCTTGTATAAAAGCATCATTAACATTAAGCGCATTGAATCCTGTTTGCCAATATTTAAATCGATCAGAAAGCGAACGTTCTGATTGAATCCTTACACTTTCGTCATGCGGAAAATAAGATTTGATAGAATTAATATGAGGGAGATTTATGAATGAAAATATAACAAATCCTAAAAGAACACACCCGAAAAATATGAATAAATTTCTGAAAAGCTTTTTTCTAAAATTCTTTAATGTGACAATTAAAAAAGTTATAGCCAATAGCATTGAGGCTATTGGGCCTCTTGCTTCGGTAAATAAGATTGTCCAGAATAATAAATTAGTAATTAAAAAAAGAAGGAATTTCTCTTTATTTTTTTTGCTTTGATATAATAACCCAATAGTGAAAATAATTCCAAAAGATAAAAATACCGCCCCAACATGAGATTCTATACTCCCTGATGCTTTTTTTTGGTATGTGGGAAAATTGAAATGTATATCCAATTCATTAGTAATCTGATAGTCTTTGGTTGTATTTCCAACCGGGAAAGTCGGAATCAATTTTTTAAAAGGAAAAGTGGATACTAACATTGTAATAGCTATTAACATTGAAACTAGTATAATACTTTTTATAGCTTTAATAATATCTTCTTGATTTTTTAATAAAATTATAAAAAGTAGATATAGAATAAAATTAAAAGCCAATCTTACGCATTGGTTTAAACCCATCGATATTTCCGGTGTCCATACAATAGATATAAGAGCATACCCTACTAATATAATTAGAAAGAAAATCATATATTCAGGAGTTAATTTTTTTCTGAAGGGGGTCGCTTCTTTTTTCAAAACACATTTATGAAAAAATATACAAAAAATAACCAGAAGAATTGCAATATCAATTAATTCAAGTCTTATCCAACTAAATTTATAGGTGGATGGTTTGATAAAAATCATCATATTACCGATAGGTAAAAAAGCTATTAATAGAATAGGACTAAAATTAATGTTTTTTAAAAGAATCCCAATAATAACTATTATAACTAGGGCACCGAGTAGATATATGTAAAATATTGAGTCTTGTTCAACGGACAAATATCCAATTGTTATTATAGCCAATATCTCCAAAATGATTAAAATAAGCAACACAGGAAGATATTTTTTAATATATTTATCAAATAATTTATTTTTCATTAAAATATATGAAAATATTTTTTTAAAATCAAAAACTTATTTATATTATAGAGGTATTCCGTTTTTTATTTAAAAGTATACCGACAACTGATGCCCTAGATTCGATCAATTCGTCTAAAGACCAAATTATTTTTTCAACCTGATACTTTCCTGCTTCAACAACTAATATTGTCCCCTCACTTTCTTTAGCAACTAAAAGAGTCTCTTTACTCTGATTAAGTGAGGAGGTATCAATAATAATCACATCAAATTCTTTTTTTACCTGTGCTATTAAATCAAAAAGAAAAGGGATATTTAATAGCACAGTTTTATCTGACCCAATGGCCGCTCCGAATGGAATCATATAGAGATTATCTTCAATCGTTTTAACCCATTTAAGAGCGTCGAATTTTTGAGTATGGACTGTAATAATTGGATCTTTCAAAATAATATCCGATGATTGATTATAAACTCTTGAGAGAAAATAATTTTTAAAATTTAGATCGACTAATAATGTTTTAAAGCCACTTTTTGCTAAAGAATATCCAAGACATGCAGTAACAAGACTTTTACCCTCGCCAACTCCATAACTGGTAATGGTCAAAATCTTAGGTTGATTCATACTGCTAATTTTTATTGAAACCCATAAGTCACTCATGGCAGGTACAAGCAAAGTAGATTCTGTAGGGGGGAATAATTTATTACCTTTAATCTGTGGAATTACCGCCAACACTTTTTGTCCTGTCCTCGATTTTACCTCGAAAGGATTTTTAAGAGTATCATCTATATATTCTGCCAAGAAAACTACTATCATCCCTAAAAAACTGCCAATAAATAATGCAAAGATAAGCATTACCTTTCTTCTTGGAAAATATTTATAATATTTTTTACTTTTTTCAGGAATTTGAGCCTTTTCTAAAATTAAAATATTGGTAATGCTTAGTGCCTTTAAAACTTTAGCCTTTTCAAGATCGTTTAGAAGAGAAGTATATACATTGACTAAGGCCGTATTTATTCTCGTCAGTTTGGCAAGTTCAACTTGTTTAGTCGATATCTTCTTAAATTCTTTTTCTATTAAAGTTATCTGTGCTAAGGCCACCTTAAGGTCTGGATGATTTTCTTTTTTTTCCGTTGATAACTTGGCAATAGATAACTTCGTAGTCACAAGTTGGCTAGCGTAATTTGTGGCTATCTCATCAACACTTATAGCCATATTGTTAAGCTTATAATTATTTATATTATTTTCAGAGTTCGTTATAAGCACATTTAGTCTTAAACATTCTTTAGTTAGTATCTCAATGGTTTTTCTTGTTTCTTCCTTATTAATATTTGCAAATAAATTCAAAGAAGTGGTAGTAATCGCTTCAGATATTTTTACGGCCATGGACGGGCTCGTTGAATAAGCTGCTATTTCAAATACATCGGAATCGCTTATCGATTTAATTTTCAGCCCTATTTTATTGGAAATAATAGAAAAAAAACTCGATTTCATAAGCTCGATGCTTGTTAATGGCGTCCCATCTTTTTGGGTTAAATTTAATTCCTTTATCACTCGACTTATGGAATCTTTGTTTTCCAACAATGTCTTGATAGCAACAGGGATTGTCTGACTTTCTATATAAAGTTTGCCGGGGGCAACAGGAACCGTCGTAGAACTAATATCAGTGCTCAAGTCTTGTGTTCTTACGACGACCCTGGTGGTGGCCATATACACAGGAGTAGCTGCTAATGCCCAAACAAGAGTCACTATGACGATTACGCTAAATACAAATCCAAACAGAATTTTTCTTCCCCAAAGAACCTCCCAATACCTTCTTAATTCCAATATGGTCACCTCCTTTTTAAATTCTCATCTCAAAACACATTAAATTTTCTCTTTATTATTTTAATCATTGTGTTTGTTGAATAATGACAGGTGTTGTACCTTTACCAAGACTTTCCCATACAGAAAAAGGACTTATTACCGATGATACCGTTTGAAATATTCTACTGATATGACCAAGTACATCCTCAACATCGGTAATAAAATTTGTAGAGACATAGACGAGGTCTCCATTTTGAAGGATAGTATTTTCATCCCAAATCCCGTGTTTTAGAATTTTTTCGATAGTGAATTTTTTAATTTCGCCTTTTCTGGCCACAAAAACATTATTCCTATTAGCCCTGGATAAAAATCCGCCGGCTTTACCGATTGCATCTAAAACATTTAACGGTTCCGTATAACTGTAATATCCTGGAGTGGTTACCTCACCAAGGACGATAACCCTCTTATTTTCAAATGGAACAAAAACTACATCTTCATTTTGTAAAACAGGATTTTGGCTTGTATCACCGGTTTCTATCATCCTCTGGGGATTTAAAACCATAACCGTGGAGGTCTTATTACCATTTCTTATAAGCATGACATTATTTTTATTAGCATTCATTGAAAAACCTCCGGCTTTTGCAATCACTTCTAACAGATAAATGGGAGATTCAAAAGAAATATTACCAGGACTTTTAACTTCTCCCAAAACGGTAATTCTTTTTTCCGATTTTGGAACAAAAATAATATCGCTTTTCTTAACGATCAATTTTTGATCGATATTGCCCTCTTCAAGGATTTTTTTTATGTCGATTTTTTTTGTCTCAATTTTTTCACCGTCTTTCCTTATTACCAAAACTTGAGTCCTATCGGCATTTGTACTGAACCCTCCAACTTTGGCAATGACATCCAATACCGACATTGGGGATTCTGTAAATTCTCTTTCTAAGCTAACCGAACCGGGAGTGGTAACTTCACCCAAAACAATCAACTTGTTTGATTCGGAGGGAACATAGACAATATCATCCTTCATAAGCAGAATATCTTTTGTTTTATCTCCCCCTAGTGCCATTTTAAGATCAAGATTAAGAACAGTGGAACTAGATTTTTGCTTGCGAATAACTATCACATTACTTCTATCGGAACTTGAAGAAAAACCACCGGAACGAGAAATAATTTCCAATATCGATGGTTGACGATCGATATTAAAAACCCCTGGACTTACAACTCCCCCTAAAACAGTGATCTTTTGACTTTGATAGGCGGTCAGATTTACCATAACTTGCGGATTTTTAAAATATTTTGAAAGACCTTTTTTAATAATATCCCTCAGTTCAAATACCGTAACACCAGCAGCTTGAATATCTCCTAAAAGGGGATAACTGATTTTCCCCGAAGGGTCAATCGTAAGCGTAAAACTAAGATCTTCATTTCGATAAACTTTTATTTCTGTTTTATCACCCGGACCCAAGATATAATTTGATAAATTGATATCTGGAATAGCACTTTGCGCACTTTCGCCCTTAATTACTTCAGCATTCGATAAATTTATTAAAAATAAAACTGACATTAGAGTTAAGAGAATCCTTAATTTTATTTTCATAAATAATCCCTTTCTCTTTATATCTATATCTGCATTGGCTTTTAAATCATCTCTTTGTCAGACAATATAATTTGTTTAAAAAGATCGAAACAACCAGATTGATCCTTCTGCTTGAAGTAGAAGCAAAGATAACAAGTGTTAGGTGAGACCCGTTTGTCGAAAATGCAACCGCATGGCCAACCATTTTAATGACTTATGAATAAATAGGAAGCAACCATCCATAAAGGGTTGGTTAAATACTTTAAGGAATGGCTTGGAAATTAAAATCTTTAAGATTCTCCGGGAGACTTCATATTTATTCATGTCAATGATAAACTTAAGATAACCCCCTTGGGTCCGTTGGCCAAATGTCTTTTCATACATGCTGTCATATAGGATGCCATCCGCTGAGGCTTTTTCATAAAGAGGTGTGCCCGGGAAAAAACTCAACGCATACACCCGGGTGACAAAGGGTCGCGGCAGTTTAACGAGCAGTTTTACAGTGTCTAATAAATCCTCCCTACTCTCGTAGGGATTTTCAACAATAAAATCATAATAAGGCAGTAACCGGTCTTTATAGCTGTTCAGTAATTGCGCAGCCCGTAAGGATTGCGCTGCATTAGCGCAATGTTCTCGTTTATAAAGTTCGATAATCCTTGAACTTCCCGATTGAATTCCCATGCCTACATTAGTCAATCCCGCACCTACCAGAAGATCGAATTTATCCTTTACTACATTCACGGGAGTTACCAGGATATAAAAAGGCAGCCGAATCTTTTTTTTATACTGCTCGGTAAAATCTTTAATCTCCTCCAAACTGCGACTGGCAAAGGTGTCGTCGCAAAAACAGATTTCTCCGATAAAAGGGAAAGAATCTCTTACCCATTCAAGTTCTGCAATTACATTGCCAATATTGCGTTTACGAAAATAGCGCCGTCCATATATTTTCAGGCTCAGAGGGACTTCACCACAGAAGCTGCAATGGAAGGGGCAGCCCCGGGCCGAAATTATTTGATACGCGGGTTTGGGTGGACCATTTAAATTTAATGGCGGAAAATATTTCATTATATGGGCGTGCCAATTCTGGATGTTCATCGGCTGAAGAACATCGTCCACAGTCAGATGGTGATCTTCGAAAGAGTAATCGGGGAAAGGGAGAGAGTCCAACTCCTGGGCCAAAGGGGCAGGACCATTGTTAATCTGTCGTCCGTTCTGTTTCGTCCAGATACCAGGGATATCGGTGAGGTCCTGACCCTTGGACATACGGTTGATCAACTCTGGAAGAGCGGTCTCCCCTTCTCCCACGCATACCATATCTGCAGTCTCCAAGGATTCCTCTGGGTTAACCGTGGGATGGATCCCTCCCCAGATCACTGGGGTACTTAAACGACTTTTGAGTTGTTGGGTAAAAACCTTGGCAATTGTGTAGTGATGAGACATCAAGGAAATACCGATTAAATTAGATTCTTGACAAAGAACAACGATTTTTTCCATAACATCTGAATCATAACTATAAATACCACCTATAGCCCTGCGGTGTATATCTTTCAAAGTAGGAAGAAAAATCAGTTGTGCCTGGTGCCCCTGTTGTTTTAGGATCGATGAAAGAATACGTATTCCGACAGCATCCGTACTTAATCCCATACTGATAAAAGTCATTTTCATTTTCTAATGCATCCTTTATTCATAAAATTCAAGTTCCTATAAGCGGATAAAAATTAAACAATTGGCAACTAATTATTTTCCTAGTATTTTTAAAAAACCGTTAAAAAGAATTTCGATAAAATACGACTTTTTATTTGTGTAATACACCGGAAAAAGAAGATTATCTGTATTTTTAATTAAACCTTCTTTTACCGCTATTTTAAAAAGAGGGGTGTGGGGTTCGATCCGTAAGGAATTAAATTCAAAATGAACCCTGTTTTTCATTCTAACTTTGACTTTAATGTAAAAAGCCATTAGTTTTAAAAAAGTAATAACATTCTGCCCAGGAGGATTTTTAAAAAAATTATAGCAAACCTCGATTCCATTAACACTTTTAAGAATATCATAGACTCTTAGAATGTCTTCCATTTTTATAGTCTTACCCAATTTTCGGAGAACATCATCAGAAAAACCGTCCGGAGAAAGTATAATCTTCTTACATCCGGCATTTATTAAAAGATCAAAAAAATCCTTATTAAGATAACCTTCATGAAACCAGGCTGACCAGGATACCGTAAGCCCTCTTTTGATAATCTCTTTGCATATGGCCTCAGCATGCGACAAAGGCAGATTAAAGACCGAATCCACGAAAGTAAAGCTTTTGACATTCATATCGAGTACAAGGGATTCTATTTCATCGACCACCTTCACGGGTTCTTTCAATCTATAATTTTTTCCATTAAGAAAACCGTAGATACAATAAATACACCCCAGTGCACAACCTCTTTTGGTTTCTACTCCAATTGCCTCAGGAATATTCAGATAGGGTTCCAGAGGAACCAAGTTCTTCTCCGGAAATGAGATATCGGTTAAATTCACTTGATTATTCGGTCCGGTAAAAACCACCTTCCCATTTTCTCTGAAAAAGACCCCTCTTATTGCAACAGGACTATCGAGATGATTTAATAAATTCGGAAAGGTATTTTCACCCTCAAGAAATATTCCATAATCGATCCGTGGTTCATCTTGCATAATCTCGTGTGCAAACATTGAAAAACCTGAGCCGCCTATGACTATCTTGCTTTTTTGGGAGGGGCCAGCTTTTATCACATCTATGATCTTTTTAAGATAACTATAATAAAAGATAACCTTTCTCTTGTTAGTGGAGTCTATATTGCGAAGCGACAAACCGATGAGATCAGGGTTGAAATTATTAAGTAGCTCCGACAATTCAACCAGATAATTACTTAAAACATTCGTATCAACGACCTTTAGATTGTGTCCTTTTATAGAGGATACAAGACAACTAAGCCCAAGAGGGAAAATTGGGGGTTCTTTCCCTCCGAGATAGGCCTGAACTAATAAGATATTCATTTTATTTTTGTTTTTTTTATAAAATGAAACAATCGTTTAAGTTCTATATAAAAGTGTTTAAAGAAAGGTTTCAAGATATTGCTGTTTAAAATTCGGACGACCTGTCGATTTACCAGAAATTTAAGCAGGGGACCGGGAAATCTACCACCTTTGGCTAATGTCATGAGCAGATTGAGGTAACCGGGTTCCCTCATGGTATAACTTTTGGAATAGATTTCCTGTCGGTCATCCTTTAAATATCCATCCTTTTTAGCCATTTGATAGAGTTTTGTTCCCGGGTAAAGGACGAGAGAAAAAGGTTGGAGTCGAAACGGTTTGGGGATTTTGGTGATAAATCTAAGGCTCTCTATCTTATCTTCATCAGTCTCATAGGGAACATCCAGTATAAAGTCATAACTGGGTGGAAACATTCTGTCTTTAAATTTATTGATTATTTTTATGGCCTTCATCATCACTTCATTGGACATATTCTTCCGATTAAACAATTCCTGAATGCGTTTACTGCCACTTTCAAGTCCAAGCTGAAGGTATATTAAACCCGAATCAACCAGCAGTTCCATCTTTTCTTCGCTAACCGTTAACGGACTCCCAAGGCAAGAGAAAGGTAGTCCTATCTTTTCTTTATATTCTTTGCAGAACCGTTCCAACTCTTTTAAATTACGAGCAAAAAAGGCATCATCCGAGATCCAGATATAACCGATATAAGGCATATTCTTCTTAACCCATAAAAGTTCGCCAATAACATGATCTACCGATCTCCATCTCAAATAACCCTGTCCCTCGTATAAACCTTTTATGGTGTCATTAATGCAATAAGTGCATCTATGCGGACATCCTCTACCAGTCATGGTTTGATAACCAATTTTTTTTAAGTAGGTTGAGACGGTGCCTCTCTCAAGAAACTGGCGTAAAAGGGCATCGGTCATACGAACGATTGCTCCTTTGTACAACACATGGTGGTCTTTAAGAGAGTAATCCGGAAATGGATATCGGTCTAAATTTCGAGCAAGTTGACCCAGAGGATTTTTTATTAATCTGTCATTAGATTTAATCCATAAATTATCGGTGGATAAATAATCGTCGTTATTATCCATCTTTCTAATGAGATCAAGGATCGTTTCCTCGCCATCTCCGACACAGATCATATCCGCATATTCCAATGATTCTTCAGGGCGTATAGTAGGATGCACCCCTCCCCAGATTACAGGAATATCGACCGATTTTTTTAGTTTGGAAGTAATTTGGACGGCATTATCAAAAAAGTTGGTCATTAGGGTGAGACCGATTAAATCGGATCCTGCACATAAAGTCAGAAGTTTTTCCAGTACGCTATCATCATATCGATTAACCCCATGTATAAGATTATCGCCAAAAGGGTCTGGAAGGAATATCATCTGCGTTTTGTAGCCATTCTGCTTTAAATAGGCCGACATGGTCCTTAACCCAAAAGCGGTAATATCAGGATAGGGAGAAATTAATGTGATTTTCATCTCATTTCACGACTGAATCGAATTCGTTTTATTGTATAAATTATTTGAGTTGGCAAATTTTGAAATTAAGTTTACTTGTTAAATATTCTCAGGAAGTCTTGGATGTTATTTTAATGACGTATTGATATATTCTTGAAAAGTCACCCTTTATAAACGATCGAAGACCTTTTGACAAAACAATAAGCATTTCTCCAAAACGGTACATTAACGTATAGATCGAGGAAAGTTTTTTTCTATCAAAAAGTCTTAGAAAAAGAGATTTGGATAATAACTTTATAATCCATCTTGGAAAGGATGAGAAACCAGCCAGGTACATTAAAAAATTAATATAAGTCCCTTTGGGGGTATGTAGATGTTTAGAATAAATATTTTCCCATTCATCTTCTTCTGTTCTGAAAATTCCGTCTTGTTTTGCTTTATCATATAATTCTGTTCCTGGAAAACAGACCAGTGAGGCTCTTTTTAGCCAAAAAGGCTTACGTAGCTTAAGTACGGTATTCAGTGTTTCAATAACATCCGTGGATGTCTCCCATGGATTATCCAATATCACATGATAACAGGGAGGATATATCTTGTTTTTATACTTTTGAAAAACATCAGCAGCTTTTAAAATTGCTTCCTCTGAAACCCATCTTTTGTAAAGATTCTTAGCAGTATTACTGGTAGACTGTATTCCCATTTCTACAAAAACCAATCCTGCATCTATTAGAACTTCCATCTTTTCGGGGGTTACGGTCGTCGGGCTCGCCTGAATATGGAAAGGCAACCCGATAAGCTCTTTATAACTCTTTGAAAACTCAATTATTTCTTTGGTGGACCTCACAAGAAATGTATCATCGAACGGAAAAATACTTTCAACAAAGGGCAGTTCCCTTTTTACCCATACTAATTCCTCCATAATGTGCGAAATTCCTCTTTTTCTCAAATATCCCTGTCCCTTATATAAGTCAGATAATGTTTTTTCTGCACAAAAAGTACAATGATGAGGGCATCCGCGAGTGGTCATGGTCTTATAGGAAAGTGTCCGTTTGTATGAATCGTTAAACGAACCTTCCAAATGCGGTTCTAAAGGAAAAGATCGCTTAATCAATTCTTTACTTAACGGTTCTATCTTTTTTTTAACATTATCGTAAATATACTGTTTATCAGTACCGAAATCATAAAAGGGAAGCTGGTCTAAATCTCTAATTAGCGGACGTAACGGATTTTTGTAAATCTTACCTGCCCTTTTCACATAAAGGTTCTGAATATGATCATAATTTTTTCCTGTCTCAATTTTCTCAATAAGTTCCAGTAGGGTTTCCTCGCCTTCTCCGATGCAGACCATATCTGAAAATCGCAGACATTCTTCAGGACTTACCGTTGGATGTATTCCTCCCACGATTACAGGAACATCCAAACTTATTTTTATCGCCTGACAAATCTGCATGGCTCGAGCAAGATAATTGCTCATAAATGAAATACCGATTAACCCTGATTCTTTGCCTAATTCAATAATCTGTTCAAGAATTAGCTTTTCGTATTCGTATTGATAACCTTTTTGATATTTGTATTTTTCGACACCGCCGGGAAGAAAAATTATCCTGACATCCTTTCCATGCTTTTTGAGATAGGCTGAAAGTGCCCTTGTACCAAATGCCGATACATCAGGCGGAGTTAAGGCAATTAAGGTTGTTCTCATTTTTTTCTTATTTTTAATAAGGTGCTTTGGATTTTAGTGAATGCACTTTTATTCTTTTTTTTATAAAATGAAAGACTTTTTTTATTAAAAGAGTGGGATCGTCCATCATCATAGAAAAAATAAGATGTTTGTTTCTTCTAAATTTAATTTTAAAACTATTGTTCCTTTTAAACAGCCATTTTGCAATTATAATGGCATAGTTAGAAAAGTCTTCTTTACTAATATTGGTCACATAGTGGGCATCGGGCCAGAACAATACATTATTCCAATCAGGATTTTTAGGAAGTAGACCACGGTCTATGCATTTTTGATAATCTGTGCTCCCCGGCATTGGGTCAAAAATATTAAAGGCAATTTCGGTCGCATCGAGTTCTTTCATTAGCCCAAAGGTTTGATCTAAATCCTCTATTGTTTCATCTGGAAAACCGGCCATAAAAAATGCCCCTGACCCCAGACCGCTTTTATTAATGAGGGTAAAAGCCTTCTTGATTTGGTCATTAGTAACATCTTTACAAATCAATTTTTTGATTCGGTCACTTCCACTCTCCACGCCTATCTCAAGTTTTACACAACCTGATTTTTTCATTAGATTTAGTAAATCATCATCAATAAGATCCGCTCTCGTTGCCGTTTTCCAGTTTATTTTGAGATCAGATTCAATAAGAGCTTTACAATATTTTTCTATTATATTCTTATTAATGGTAAAAGAATCATCCCAAAACATGATAAATTTTGTTCCATAATCTTTTTTGATTATTTTTATTTCTTGAATGATATTTTCAGGTGACCTAAAACGGACTTTATTGTCCCAGAAGTTTCTTGATGAGCAAAATGAACATCGGAAAGGACATCCTCTGGATACAATCATGCTCCCAAATGATTTAAAATCAAAAGACTCCGGATATAGAATGCTGTCCCGGGCAGGAAAAGGAATCTCATCAAGATCTTTTATTAACATCATAGTATCATTGTGACATAAGTCCCCATTATTTCTATAAGACAGATTCGGGACTTTACTAATTTTATCTCCTTTTTCTATGGAACGGCACAATTCCAGCATGGGGTATTCTCCTTCACCCCTTATCACAAAATCCACTTCCTTGTTCATGAGACAATCTGAAGGTAGGAATGTGGGATGAAGTCCCCCCCAAACCACATAACACTTTTCATTATATTCCTTACAAATCTGACTTATTTTAAGAGCCGAAGCTATTTCAACTGAAAGAAGGGATATTCCAATTAAATCAGGCTGATACATGTTAAGAGTATCTTTTACTTCTTTCCACACATAATGCTCGCGGTCTTTAATGCTCTCGATATATTTTCGATAACCAATAGATCTAGAGTCAAAAGCGACTTCCGCATCAAGAATAATCTTTTCATTTTTTAAAAGTGGATTCTCCGCATGATAAATTTTTGTCTCAAACCCATCTTCGCTCAGGACCGAGGCAATATAGCCCAGCCCTAATGGAAAATAAGGGGCTTGTCCCGAACTTTTAAGCCTGGTGTAAGGAGGTCTGATCAGTAATATCTTCATAGCTTTCACCTGGTGTAAATAAGGGGATATCTCCCTGTTCAGTCATAAATTGTCTTAAAGCCAAAAATTTTAAATAATGATAGGGATATTTCAAGACATACCATTCAAGGCGCTTGACAAAACAATTCATGCTTTTTTGAATCATTTCTCTCTTGGTCCCTTCATCGACAATTTCAAGGGGGGGCTCCACGATCATGGTGTTACCGCCTTGTTGATCCCGAACCATAAAAACAGGAAGGACCGTACACCCGGTTCGTATGGCAATCTCAAGGGCACCGGTTGAAAAAAAGGCCTTCCGCCCAAGAAAGTCGACCCCGATTCGGTCTTTACCGCCGCCCCCATCCATGGCAATACCCAGAATTTCATTATGTTTCAGGCAGAAAAAGGCCTCTTTCAATGAACTGAAAACATTGACATGTTTGACCGGTAAGGATAATTCCTGCTCCCATCGGAGTTCTAAAGCCTTTTTATTCATGGGGCTGAATTTTTTTTTCGGTAATTTTTCAACCCAGACCATCGGAGGGGCACTGATTTGATTCATTTTATATCCGCGATAGCCTACCGCCGGCATAATCATCTGGTTAGCCCCAAAATGGGCAAATAAAAGCATGACCCCTTTCCCAGACACCAGGGCCGAGTCGAGATTTTCCAGTCCAGAACATTGGACAAGAGAAAAGATGTTTTTTGTGTTGAGTTTAGAAAACAACAGGACTTCCAATTCAGCCTGTAAGCCATCAATGAAGGCCCGTTTGACAATTTGGTCTGAAGTTGAATCATCCAAATGATCCGGAAATATTTTCCTCAATTCCTTTTTGAATGAAACCTTTTTCCCTCTCAAGAGAAAAAATGAGAAAATGCCAAATATCTTTCCCAGCCGGTACACACTGCTTAATGGAATGACTTGAATGAAGAATTTAAAAGGATACCAATAAATCCACTGGACGATATCTTTAAACATGAAACTTAAGAGGGAATGGTTTTATCTCAAGAAATCTGAGTAGACGTTGTTCCCGTGTTGGTCTCTCCAAATGTCTTTATCCCTTTTTTTTTAATGCATTTAAAACAAATATTACTAATGTTAATATCCCGTAACCCTCCTTTTTTAAACATTCTTCTGGCATCAAGGTAATTAGCATTATTCCAAATCTCGTTGAATGTTGAGTCCTTCATATTTCCAAAATCATAGGTTTTATCTCCGGTATAATAATTACAACAAGGTGATATACCAAGATCCCAGTTTATAAATACCGTTCGATACAGCCATGAGCAAAGTGGAATTTTTTTCTGTTTTTTTATAACTTGATCCTCAAATCTTAAGGATTTTCTAATTTTCTCTTCAGGCAACCACGCTTTGCGTTCTATTTCGTTGTTAAGATCGACCCCGATCCTGGAAAACCGGATTCCAATTCCCAAATCACGGGCAATTCGGGTTGCCGGGTCCATAAAGGAAACATTATGTTTCATGATAAGAAATTGCCAATCCATAAAAGGATACTTGGCTTTTTTATCTTTTTTGGTCTGGAATAATTGTTTTATATTATTAATAACCTTCTCATAGTTTCCCCCGACTTTGTACTTTGTATAGGATTCCTGATCGATGCCATCAATCGAAATGATTAAATGTTCCAGGCCGGAATCTATTATTTTATTGATCCGATCTTGGTTTATTGTATTAAAATTTGAAGTGATGGCTACACTGATATCATGGTCGGTTGCGTATCGAATCATTTCGAAGATCTCATCATAAAGGAAAGGTTCTCCAAACCCATAAAGATTTATCCTGAATACCCAAGGGCCCAATTCATCAACAATTTTTTTAAAATCTTTAATTTTCATCCTTCCATAGCCACGGGCCCCTTCAAAATCGTGCTTTTTTCTATTTTCATAACATACAGGGCACTGCAAATTACATAAATTGGTATTCTCAACCTTTAAAATATATGGCATTCCACTAATACGTTCTCGTTTAATGAGTATTTGAAATTCAATTAATAGAAAATTTAATATTTTCTTTAACGAGCTATGTCGTATCAATGCGAAAAAATACCTTCTAAGTCGAATAATTTTACTCAAACCCATCGTTTCTAAAGGAATAATCATCACTATCAATACCTTTTTGCTTCAAATTAATGTTTTCTACTAATTGAAATTACATTTCAATTAACGAGATCTGCATTAAAATAACTAATTTTCAAACAATAATATATCCCTTCTGAAATTCCATCCATAACAACCACTGTTCTGGATGTTTTTTTATATATTTTTCTAACTGAAATATTATTTGTTGGATACATTTTTGAACATCAACTGCTCGATCTTCACTTTTTTGAACATATATCGGTGGGTCAAAAATTATTTTATGTTTTCCATCAAGTTGTCTTAAACAATTAATCGGAATAATTGGAACACCCATCTTTCTGGCGACCCTTGCTGCACCGGTAGGCATATAAACTTGATTTCCGAGAAAATTAACAATTATATAATCCTTTTTTAATTTTTGACCTTTTAACCCTCCTACACCATCAACATTAATCATTAATAATTCACCATTTTCAAGACATTGATAAATCGGTTTAATCGATTTACTGATATGAATATGGTTCACTTTAAAACTATCTTCTATTCGAATACGATACTTAAGAGCCACTTTACGATGGATAAAGCTGAACTCGGAAGCATTAACGTCCCGATCCCCCAGTTGGTTCACTTTGTAGCCCAAATGCCCTAAAGCAACAAGAGGATACTGCATAGTACCGAAATGTAACGTGGCAAGAATAGCACCCTTTCCCTCCATTACTATTTGATCCAGTATTTGTTTTCCTTCAAAAGATATATGATCATAAATATTATTTAAATTAATAACGGGGAATTTAAAAAATTCAAGCAGGTTTAAATAATGGGTTATCATCACCCCTTTAGCAATTTTAGATACAGCTACCCGATTGTTTCCAAAAACAATTTGAATATTATTTATGAGTTGATTACGTCGTGATCTGCTAAAAATATGATCAATAAAGCCCATAATAACGGCAAACCGCCTTACGATAAAGTAAGGACTGGAAGCAATAAACCAACGAAATGGAAACCAAACAAGAAGTCGTCCAATGTCTCTCAAAAGGGTATCCTTGATAATCATTATTATTTTATAAATATCATCAATAAGTAATAATTATCCTATTGAAAAGATATTCTCTCCAATTTGGTTTTAATAAAATGTTTGGCCCCATTTTGAGATACTTCTTTCTAAATTCTTATCCAGATTCCCCTCAATAAAATGGACCACATTATCAGCCATCTCCATGATTTCATTGGTCATCGCATGGTAACGAAATAATCCTTGCCTGCCAGAAGTCAGTAAATTATCAAATTTAAATATTTCATCTAAAAGCAAATTTCGAGAAACCTCAAATCCCTTTGTATATATTGGATAAGCATTTGGGATTTCTATAATAAATGAATCTAAAATATCATCAACGGTTTCAAGTAAATTAAGACCAATTAGGTCTTCCGCACATTTTTTAACCATCTCTTCTTTGGTCATTCTTGATATAAAATCATTTTCATTATGGCAAACTTCAAGAGATAACGATGTTTTTCCTTTGGGTGCCATAAGAACACTCATGGCTTTAGGTTCATAAACACGTTTAAAGAGATGTTCTCTATTCATTGAGAACATCTCCAAAGAATCTAAGATTCTTTCTTTATTTATAATGAGATTAACAAGCTGGATATGCCTATAATGTAATTTTTGTGCAACCTCGACTTGATCAGCAACTAATGGATTAAAATAAGTAAATAATGTTGGTAACGGTAAAGTCGAGATATAGTAATCTCCGCTGATAATTTTTTGACTACCTTCCGTATCCACAATAACATTTTGAACGGTATGACCTTCAACATTAATTTGACTTATCTTGGTGTTCAAATAAATATTTTGATTATTGAGGGTTGCGGTCATCGCATTACAAAGTTGACCTGCACCGTAATGCGGATACCAAGATGAAATCATTTTTGCAGATGGATCATTAGTTTTAGCAAGCCGCTCCTTTATTTTTTTGTTTAATTGCGCTACAATTTTATTTAATATATTTTTCATTAAGCTTTTTCCACTTACATTTTCGCGTTCTTTCCCCCACAAAATTGATATTTGGTCAGGTAATAATCCACAACATTTTTCTATATATGGGAAGTAAAAAAAGTTGAATATTTTTTTCCCGAACCGTTTCGTCATAAAAGTTTCCAAATTTAAGTCGGTTTCACCTTTTATTGATATTTTGGCCCAGTTATAAAAATAATCTAATAGGTAACTGAACGTTACCAGGGGACTCATTTTAGTAAATAATTCAACAAGTCGAAGTGGGTAAGAAAGGATTACCTTTTCCGTATACATACTGAAACGATCTGATAGAGTTATCAAATCATCTCCCAAAAGATCATGATACTCATTGACATAATCTTCAAAAAAAATGTGCGGCCCAAAATCAAAGAGAAATTGTTCGCCCTTATATTCATATTTAACGGTTTGTACCATGCCTCCAAGATTTTGCGATTTTTCAATTAAGGATATTTTATAACCTAATTTATTTAACAGGTAAGCAATTCTTATTCCGGCAAAACCGCCACCAAGTATTACCACTGATTTATTTTTATTCATATTTTAATCCAAGGAGCTTATTGATTCACAATGCGTTGCTTTCGCTTCTGATATTTCAAATTTTCTATTAACCCTCTTTACAATAATTTTTTGACTAATTCCTAAATATTTTGTTTTTAATCGTTATCAACAGTTCACGATCATTCTTATCAAAGCCGTTAATAGTTATACTTAACAAGGTTAGACCTCCTGCCAAAATTCCTATAATTGTTTTTTCCCCCATATTTAAAATAAAGATAGATTCAATTACCAATCCTCCAATGATCAAAATAAAAGATATAATTAGTGGAAAGATAATATAAATACTAAATGGATGCATTTTCATGACTTTGTTTATTATCATAATTCGAACGGAAGCAGTCATCAAAGTTGATAATATGTTAGCTAAGGCAGCTCCATATAGCCCATATCGCGGTATCCATAATAAATTAAGTAACATATTAATCAAGAGATTACCTGTCAAAAAAGCAAGTTCTATATACTGGTGACCACTGATTGTAAGGAGTAGCCCTGCAATACCAGAAACTGCAGAAAAGATGGCTCCTATAACGAGAATACCTAAGACGTTAGGGCTATTTAAAAGAAAATTTTTACCGAAAATTAGCATCAATGGTTCTCTTGATAACAGTTGAAAAACCGAAATGGGAAGAATCACAAATAATCCCCAACGGGTTGCCGATCGATAAAGGATCTTAACTTGATCATTTCGGTTTAAGCCTAATTGCCCGGCCATTAATGGGCCAAATATTAATTCTAAAGAGACACTTACCATTCCGAAAAACATAATCCAACGGGCCGCTGCAGCATATTCTCCAACTCTTGAAGAATCCGTAAAAATATTAAGCATAATAATGTCCATAAAGTTGTTTCCTATCAATAATAAACCAAATGGAGTAAGCGGTATGGAATATAGTAAGATAGGACGCCAGCTTCTTGGAAAAATCGAATTTTTGTTCAAAACCTGTTTCTTAGTCGGATGAGGCCAAAACCCTTGGATCTGATGTCTGACCAGTAACAGCATCCAAAAAGAACAGATCATCGTGGCAAGAATAAAGGAATAAACTACTGATGAAAAACCAAAACCAATTTTATAAAATGTAATAAAAAAAATAATTTGTAATAAACTAAACAGTAAATCTTCAATGATGACCGCATATTTAGTTGTTTTGAAAGCACGGCTTAAATCGGCACTAATCCTAAGAATGGTAAAAAAAGGTACTGCAAATGAGAATTGTTTTAACACAAGAACTATTTCATCATTTTTTAAAACAGAGACAGCGAGAAAAGGAGCCAATCCATAAAGAATAGCCCCAATGAAAGTCCCGAATACTAGTGGAAAAAGTACAGCAGTTTTGAGGATTTCCGGCATCATTTTGTAGTCCCGCTGATCGTGTGCAATGGCCAGAAATCGCATCCCCCCTTTTTGCAAGCCAAGGCCAGAAATAATTTGTGTTATTTGACATATTAAAAGGCCGGTGATAAAGATCCCATAATATTTCGGTCCAAAAAAGCGGGACACAAGAATCTGTAAAAAAAGTGTTAAGGATTTCCCCACAATTGTCCCTAAAAACCCAAAAAAACCACCCTTTGCAGCTTTTAAAAGTAATGTTGTTTCATTTGGTGAGGTTGGGTTTGTTGGCAAGGGTCACATTATTAGAAGGTTTTAAATTACTGTTTAATAGGTTCTAATAACTTTTAAGTTAACATATTTAAGAAAACCACTTTTTGCATCTTTATCTCCGTAATATTTTTAATTCTAATAGCCCTCTTGCTGATGCCTTAAGAAGCATCAAACCATGCTTGATAACTTTCATTTTTGATTCTCCAACAACCCTCTTTTGATACCAAATCGGCATTTCTACTATCTTAAGATTATTTTTTGCGGCTCCGAATAGTAAATCAAAATCCGGCCAGGAATTATCTTTCATTATTATTCTTTTGTAGTCTTTCCTAAACATACATTTTGTTCCACATAATGTGTCTGTAACATTTTGATTAAGAATGTAAGAAAAAATAATAGAAAATATCTTGTTCCCGAAAACCTTTATGGACCTCATTGCCTGATCCTGCATCGGATAGACCATCCTTGTACCATTCACAAATTCTGCATTCCTGTAATCAAACACATCAATAAATAATAATAGATCCTCAGGTCTAACTGTCATATCGGCATCGAGAATCATCAGAATATCCTTTGTTGCTGCATCCATCCCAATTTTGGTCGCATACCCTTTCCCTTTGTTGTTTTTGTAATCAATAAATTTAATTCTATTATCGTCCTTAAGCATTTCTCTGACCACTTCTGATGTTTTATCTCTTGACCCATCATTGATTATGATTATCTCATAGTCTCTTTTCATTTTAGGTATTCTTCTCACGCATTCCGCGATATTCCCCTCTTCGTTGTATGCAGGAATTATTATTGAACAGCTATATTCTTTTCTGGTTTTGGGTTCTATAGCGTCCGCAATGATACATGAACCCACCTCAGGTCTTGGCCAAAAATTGCTCAAGTATAATAAGGTTTCAAGAAGCTGTTTTGGTATCCAGTTGTCAATTTTCTTAAAATTCTTTTTTTTAAACAAATCTAATATACTTTTTATTAAAGTTATTTTTGGTATACTGTTAATAATAATTTTTCCATCTTCCTTGGTCATTGCCCTGATGTGCTTTAATGTAGAGTATACATCTATAAAATGTGATAAAGCTTCATCCAGTATTATATAATCAAATTTTATTTCTGACTGAATCTCAAGGACATCTTTTGTTTCAAATGATACATTTGTATATATTTTCTTTGTTAACGGCCTATTTCCCTTTTTGTTAGGTATGCCTAATCCATATTTTGGATTAAGCTCACTGATTACTTGGCCATCTTCACATCCCATGTAAAGAATATTACTCTTCGCATGTATTGTATTAATTAAAAGTCTACGAAAACTTTTTGTTTTCATATTTATCCTTTATCATGCTTTCTTATTCTTCAATGTCAAAGCAACACATATCTCTTTTAGGATCATATCGCTATTATATCGATATTCCCAGTCTGGATAATGACTTTTAAATTTTGTAACATCCGAAATATACCAAATATGATCCCCTTCTCTATTTTTTGATTCATATCGAATAACTGCCTTTTCTCCTGTTATTTCCTCAATTTTATCGACTGCTTCAAGAATTGATATATTCGAATGTCTTGATCCGCCAATATTATAGACTTCACCACATTTTGGATTATGATAAAATTTTTCAAAAGCACTGATAAGGTCATAGGAATGAATATTATCTCTTACCTGCTTTCCTTTATACCCGAATATCGTATATTCCTTTCCTATGATAATACATTTTGCTAGATAAGATAAAAAACCGTGTAGTTCTGCTCCAGCATGCGCAGGTCCGGTTAAACATCCTCCTCTAAAGACTCCGGTTTTTAAGCCATAATATTTTCCATATTCCTGGACTACCAAATCCGCTGCCACCTTGGATGCACCAAATAGGCTATGCTTGCTGTTGTCTATACTCATAGACTCATCTATTCCTCTTGCTGCAAATTTATGAGTCGGATCAATCTCATACCTTTTTTCAAGTTCTATTAACGGCAATAAATTGGGTGTATCCCCATAGACTTTATTGGTTGAAGTAAAAATAAAGACTGCATTAGGGCAATACTTCCGATAATTTTCAAGTAATATAAGAGTTCCATTCGCATTAATGGTAAAGTCGGTAATGGGCTCTCTTGCGGCCCAGTCATGTGATGGTTGTGCGGCTGTATGTATGATTAGATCAAAATTATATTTATTAAATATTTTTTTTATATGCTCATAATTTCTGATGTCAGTATTATAATGTATATAGTTATCCGGGAATTCTTTTTCTAAAAGCCCTTTTTCTCCGGAAGTACTGGCTTCATAGCCAAAAAAGTATTGCCGCATATTATTATCTATCCCCACTACATGAAACCCTTTTTTCCCAAAGAATCTTACTGCTTCAGAACCTATTAGCCCAGCTGAACCCGTAATTAAAATCTGCTTTTTTTCCACTTTCACTTTTCTTTCATTTACTACATTACCCTGTTGATATGATAATATTATTATCTATTAATTCGGCTTATTCAATTCATGAATCATTAAATCGTAAGAAAGTTATCGTTAAAGATGATTTTTCGATTATCTCCGTGAGTGTTACGGATAGTCTTCTCGGGAAAGAGAGCTTTGATTTAAATCTTTAGAGATTTATTTTCTCAAAGTCACCAGATAACTAACCTTTTTCTCAATTAAAATCTCGCACTGAAGTATAAGAACTATTGAAATTTTCTTTTACCTCCGAATATTGCAGCATTCCGGATATCGCTCGAAAGTATTTCCATTATAAATATAAAATGGGGTTCCTGGCTTTTTTTGCAATCGAACGGAAGTAGGCTTTCCTAAAATATTCATAACTAATGGCTTTATTTCCCAACCATTTCGAGACGTTTCGTCTCCAATATCCCAAAAATAGCTGTAAGTTTTTGTTGGTAATTGCATTTCAACCTGGTTTTCCTTGCACCAAACATATGTTTTAATATTATAATTTTCGATATTTGAGATGAACATATAATGAATTTTTTTTTGAACATTATAAAATCGATTCAAAGCATTTTCCGCGATAAAGTCAAAGGATAGTAGTGGGATTCCTGAACCATAAGACCGAGGAATACCGGCAATAATAATTGTTTTTTCCGGCAATTGGGATAATTTTTTAAGAATCGATCTTTGGAACTCTCCTGATTTACTAAAGTTGATACTATGATAATTGGAAACTCCAATATAGCATGAAAAAATAAATCCTATCAATACTATAAGTACAGGACGTATTTTTATTTTTGATAAAATTGAAGCGCAAGCTAATGTAAAAAATATCATTGGAAAATACAAATACCAATTTCCTGGTGAATTTATCACAGGGAGTAATGAAATAATAATCATTATCAGGAATATCGATAATTCTTTAAGATTCTTTATTCCATTTTCCCTTCGAATAGTCACAAATATTCCCAAAATCCAAATTAAACTAAAGGCCAGCAATACAGGCTGCTTAACAATCCAATGAAACGGGAAGGGAGAAAATATCCAAACGGCGTATTTCACAATAGCTAAGAGGGTATTGCCACCAAAAGAAAAATAATAAAAATTAGCTTTCCCAGCAAAAAAAGATCC
>Ga0214473_10001172_pt1 | contig 35460 bp, 27 predicted proteins | sample RVTome_7_FD_203509 | JGI IMG/M metagenome (GOLD analysis project Ga0214473, IMG submission 203509) | Soil microbial communities from uranium-contaminated site in the Upper Colorado River Basin, Wyoming, United States - RVT98D197 | ecosystem: Environmental > Terrestrial > Soil > Contaminated >... | reverse complement strand
CCAGATGTTAACCATAGTCAATGGGGCAACTTACATCCGCCGGAACACAACCTCTGGTTTACCGTGTCCGCTATGAAGGAAGCATTAAAGAGGGCCGGCTTTGAGATACTTTCTCTTAGCACAGCCTTTCGAGGAGACCCTGATTATTACCCTTCAAAATTTATTCTCAGCGGCGCCAGAATGGGTTGGTGGAATCATCTTTGGACTTATGTGGATGCATTAGGAGCTAATTTTGGACGTGGAAGCATATTAATCGTTTACGCGAGAAAACCATCGTTAATGAAAATCAAGAAAACATAAATATTATTTTATCTTTAAAACTTCATAAGACAAATAATAAATGAGAATTCTATATTCAGCTTTAACTGAATATTTCTGGATGCATATAGTTGAAGTGGTAAATAATCTGGCTGAAATGGGACACGAAGTTCATGTGGCTGGTTTTTTAAAGTCCCGCCCCAAAAGACTGCATCCTTCAGTGGTTTTTTACAATATTACCCTCAGTAATCGGGGTTTTCGCGAAGCTATAGATAGGGATTTCTGGAAAAACCTACTTCGGTACGGACACGAAAGACTGCTATCCGGGCAAAAACTTTCATTCTATGAAAGTTGGATTTTGCACCTTTTAGATAATACATCCTTTGACCTGGTCTATGAACGTAGAAACGACTTTAATCCAGCGATTGCTCTGGCAAAAAAGTATGGGATACCAAGCATACTTGAGATAAACGGAATTCAATCCATAGAGTTTAAGTGGAAAGGGTATAAACCTGATGAAATCAAACATTTACTGGACAATGAACTCAGAGCAATTGAAGATTCAACAAAGGTTATATGTGTTGCACAGGGTATTAGAGACTACTTTGTAGAAAAAGGCTTTAACCCGAATAAGTTTAAAATTATTCCAAATGGAGTCAACATTGACCTTTTTTATCCAATGGATAAGGAAAAATGCCGGCAACAGTCAGGATTTTTGTTAAATGATAGAATCATCGGTTTTACAGGTTCAATGCAGTTTTTTTATGAGATTGACTGCGCTATTAAAGCCATGCCAAAAATTCTAAGGAATTTCCCGGATACCCGCTTTGTCGTAGTAGGACGTGAATATCCCTTTCCACTTGGGCACAGCAAAGATACCCTCCGAGCCTTGGCCCGTCAGCTTGGCGTATTATCAAAAATAGATTTTTTACCGCCGGTGCCATATGAAAAAGTTCCCACATATATTAACTCATTTGATGTCTGTCTTCTTCCGATTGTAAAAAGAGAAAAATGGTATGCAGGGATATCACCATTAAAGTTCAGAGAGTATCTCGCCTGCGGGAAACCGGTTGTTGCAAGTAATGTCCCCGGCGAAGCTCAAATGGTCAGAGAAATAGGGGCAGGGTTACTTTATGAACCAGGCAATCCAGAGAGTCTGGCAGATAATATTTGTACGATTCTCAAAGACAAACAGCTAACTAAACAAATGGGAGAAAATGGACACAAGAATGTCTTAACACGTGGAACATGGAAACAAGCAGCAGAAAAGATTTTGATGACTGCAGAGGAAACAATCAAAGAAGTAAATTATCGAGGATGTGAAAAGACCTTATCCGCCAGTTTACGATGAAAATTTTACTGATAAATCCCATTGTCAGGCCGGAGTCACCCCCAGCTTACTTTCCTTTAGGTCTTGCATCAGTAGCAGGAACACTGATATCAAAAGGATATGATGTTGAGGCGCTCGACATCAACGCATACAGGCTGCCTCCGCTTGAGGTGCAACAATTTTTAAAGAATGCACGCTTTGACTGGCTTGGCATAACAGGGTTAATTACTGAATATAATCAGGTAAAATGGCTATCAGCCGCTGCCAAACAGTATCATCCGGACAAACCGGTAGTTCTGGGCGGGGGGCTTGCTTCATCAGTCCCTGATTTAATTCTTGAAAATACAGCAGTGGACATTGTCGTCATTGGCGAAGGTGAACAGACCGCCGCAGACCTATCACAGGCAATTGAGAATAATCTGCCACTGGAATCTGTTCGTGGGATAGGTTTTCGCCGTAAGGGTCAGATTTATTACACAGAAAAACAACCTTTCATTGCAGATTTAGATAATCTACCGCCTACAGTATGGCATTTATTCCCAGTAAATATTTACGCTAAAGGAGAAAAACTTGGGTTTGAATTTCCAGTGCAAGCAATTAATATTTTATCCGGCAGGGGATGCCCATATCATTGCTCATATTGCTTTCACGGAATATTTGGTCATAAATATAGGGCGCGGTCTCCCCGGAAAGTCGTTGAAGAAATCCTTTATCTGAAAAATAAATACCACCTAAAGGGAGTTCTTTTCTCTGACGATACACTTACCCTTAACCGCAACTGGGTAACGGATTTTTGTAAACTTATCCAAGAACATTGTCCGGATATCAGGTGGGCATGCAACGGAAGAGTCAACTTAATGGATCCTGAACTCCTCAAACTCATGAAGCAGTCAGGGTGTTGCAGTATTTTTTATGGAATTGAAAGCGGTAGCCAGAAAATACTTGACAGCATTAATAAGGGTGTAACTGTAGAACAGGCCGCAAAAGTAATCCACTGGAGCCGCAAAGCCGGGCTGGACGCGCAGGGCTACTTTATTATTGGCGCGCCTGGAGAGACACGCGAAACCGTTCGGGAAACCATTGAGTTCTGCCAGCAAAATAATTTGGGGCTGGGCTTAAGCATTGCCTCTCCACTGCCTGGCACTAAATGGTTTGAATTAGCCGTGTCTGCAGGAAAAATTACTAACATACAAAAATTGATTCCTCAATGGGGACGCTGGAACAACGGCGTGATGGTAAATCTCAGCCTTCTATCTGATGATGAATTAATGGCTTTGAAGCATGATGCTGAACAAATTACAAACACATCAATTCTTAAGAAAAAAACTTTAATATCAGAATTTCAGCGATGGAATAATTTCAAAAACCAATACGGCTTACATATGTTTGTATTAAAAGCTGCTTATAAGCTTCTGCGGACAAGCGGGCTGACGGAGCCTTATACTAAGAATCAACGCCAAATAAAAGAAAGCTCTCAATTGTGGGCCAATGTAATGACGAATCGAGAAAATTCTATTTGATTCGTCTGTATAAGGTTAAGTAAAGTGCGTATTTTGTGTGTGACTCAAGAATTCCCTCCCCTTTCAGGCGGTATTTCTGTGTTTCTACATAACCTTTGCACTCAACTCTGCTATCAGGGATGTAACGTTGATGTCTTGACGCCAGTTCGTGAGGGCTGTACAGAATCTGATGACGCACAGCCATACCGTGTTTATCGCTACAAAGAATTAAGGTTCCTTTCTTCCGTTATTCCATTCTATTACACCTTATCTAAATATTTTAAAAAAAACTATGACATTGTCTTTATTGGTCATTTCATGACCACTACTGCATTGGGAGCGCTGTTCCTCAAAAAGTTACGGGGCATACCTTATGTGATTTTATCCCATGGTAACGACTTACACTATTCCATAAGCAACCGGATAGACAAACCCGTTGCTAATCAGATTATCCAAAATGCTCCTCTAATGCTGGGTAACAGCCATGTTACAGCAGAACGAATACGCCAAAAAGGCTACAAAGGGTCGGTAAAGATTCTACATCCAGGGGTTAACATTAATAAATTTCGCCCCAATATTGAAAACACAGATATCCATCGCAGGTATAACCTTAACGGGAAAAAAGTCATCCTAACAGTATCAAGACTGGTCGCGCGTAAAGGACATGATCGTGTATTGTATGCTTTATCAAAAGTTGTCAAAAAAATTCCTAATATTATCTACCTGATAGTGGGCACAGGTGAAGAAGAATCTCGGCTCAGAAACCTCGTTAATGAATTAACCCTTGAACAACATGTAGTTTTTACCGGTTCTGTCAGACAGGATGCATTGCCTGCCCTTTACTGCGCATGTGATATTTTCATAATGCCTTCTTACGTTCGGGCTGGAGGACATGACTATGAAGGGTTTGGAATTGTATTTAATGAAGCTAATGCATGCGGTAAGCCGGTAATAGCCGGGAGGTCCGGGGGGATTGAAGATGCTGTCGTTGATGGTGTAACAGGTTTACTAGTCAATCCTGAGAATACAGAAGAGATTTCACAGGCTATAAGCCGTTTATTGATTGATAGAGAATTTGCACAAAAACTGGGAGAGAACGGACGGAAAAGAACCGAGAGCGAGTTAAGTTGGGAAAAGGTCGGGCAACGTTTAGACCAGTATCTCCATAATGTAATTGAGAATATGAGATAACTTGATGAGTAAAAAGATTGTCATAATTTATTTTGGTGATTACTGGGATGACCGGTGGCGCCGCCGTCAACAATTGGCTATGCGACTGGCACAGAAACATGAAATAGAGAGGGTTTTTTATATAGAGATGCCTGCTTCAATACCAGAACTGATTAAGTCTCTGAGTGGAATGGCTGAGCAAGGGGTATCAGAACGTTGGAAGCGGATTTTAAAACATGGGTTGATTTATCCATTAGAAAAAATAGAAATTGTAACCCCTGTTTCTTTGTTGCCTTATTTTGGCTATAGATTTAATTTTGACAAGACATTTGTCCGTTTTTTGACTTATCGTTTATTGCGAAATACTATCAAACAATATTCTGTTACTCATAAGTTAATTTTGTGGGTCAGCCATCCGTTTGCAGCAGATTATATAGGTAAGTTCAATGAAGATTTTGTATGCTATGACTGCACAGAAAAATTCAGTGAATTTGAAGAATGGGGAACAAAGCTAAGAGAGACTGTAGAAAAGAATGATATTTATATCACACAGAAAGCTAACCTTGTATTTACGCAAACAACAACAGTTCTATTAGAAAAAAAGAAAATTAACCAGAATACATACCTAATATCAAATGCCGTTGATTATGATAATTTTTCACACATCTGCAGCCCAGAGTCGTATTTGTCGGATATTAAAGCCATTAGGAGACCGGTTCTCGGTTTTTTAGGTATGTACAATAATAAAATTGATGGTAATTTGTTAACTAAGGTTGCAAATACTTTCCCCGAGTGTTCTATAGTTTTTTTAGGTATCAATACACGTGATGGCGATTTTACTATACTCAAAAATTATAATAATGTTCACTATTTGGGACCAAAACCTTTTAACCAAATTCCAAAGTATCTTCAATTTCTTGATGTCTGTCTTCTTCCTTATAAAATTGAGGGTAACAACCGTGGTGGAAGCCCTCTTAAATTATTTGATTATTTAGCAAGCGGCAACCCAATAGTCTCAACTAAAGTCTCCGGAACAGAAGAGTTTGGCGATGTGGTTACATTAGCACAAAACCATGAAGAATTTATTGATGGAATAAAATCTGCCTTGAGTGAAAATGATTTATCAATGCAAATAAAAAGGAAGGAAAAGGCTAAAGAAAATTCATGGGAAATCAAGACTGACCAAATATGGAGCCTCATTCAAAAGTCCTTAACCGAAAAACAGCTTTAGATGAAGAAGATTATAGCCTTAATCGGGGATTATAAATACAAAGAACCTATAGGAACAGCTATTTATTCCAAAAAATTCCTTAAAGCAATTGAAAGCCTTGATTTAAATCTGGATTTATGCATCCTCTCATTAACAGACATAAAAAAACCCTGGTTTTTTAATAAGTCAACACTGACATCTGAAAAAAGTAACTCTGCCTCTTTTCTTTTTTATCGAAAGCTTCTTTTTAGTGCCAAAACTGTAAAACAAGTCATAATAAAAAAACCAGAAATGATTTTGTGTTTAGAGGAGAACCTTTCCCCTCTCTGCTTTTTGTTAAATTATTTTTTTCGTATTAGATACGCTATTTTTGCACATGACCCACAATCATGGAATGGAGGAAGATTAAGAAAAAGCCTGTCTAATGCCGAATGGATTATTGCCAATAGTATGAAAACCAGACAACGTATTATAGAGCAACTAAATATACCTCAAGGAAAGTTCTTTGTAATCCATCCATACGTTGATGAAAAATGTTTTTATCCACAAGAGAAAAATAACGAATTGATTGAAAAATATAATCTTAAAAATAACAAAATAATTTTAACAGTGGGAAGGGTGGATAAGGATGGCTTAGAAAGAAAAAAACAAGACTTAGTTATCAAGGCAGTAAGCATGGTCAAAAAAAGAGTTTCTAATATCAAATATTTAATCGTCGGTCCTGGTAATCAAAAAGATTTTCTTCATAACTTAGCAAAAGATTATGGTGTTAAAGAGAATGTAATTTTTGTAGGGAGCATACCAGAAAAAGACTTATACGAATACTATAATCTTTGCGATATCTTTGTAATGCCTTCAAGAAATGAAGGGTTTGGCATGGCTTACCTCGAGGCATTAGCATGTGGTAAACCAGTCGTAGGGAGCATAGGAACAGGAGCCAAAGACTCCCTTATAGATGGAAGACTTGGAACTCTGGCCCACCCAGATGATATTAATTCACTGGCTCAAACAATTATTAATGTGCTTGAAGGAAATGTTGAACCCCACCTTATTAATCCAGAATACTTAAGAAAAACAGTCATAGAGCATTTTGGTTTTGATAAATTTTGTGGGAAAATTAAAAATTTTTTCCAAGAGACACAAATGCTGTAAGTTTATCGGACAAAGATGAAAGAAATTTTTCAGCCCCCGCTGTGAAGATAGAGACTACAAGATAAAATTTGATGCGATAAATAGCCTATCTGCGGACCTCATTAATTTAAAGCTTTTATTTTCATGAAAGATTTTCAAAAAAGAATGAGTATCCTTAGAAACACAGCTAAAATATTTTTGGAAAAATTTTGTGGGCCGGAACTATCGTGCAAGATTAAATGCTTATATTACGAACGGCTGATAAAAAATTTTGATTTATCTGGAGAACCGGATCTAAATATGGTTAAACTATTCGTTCATGAAGGTGATGTGGTTTTTGATATTGGCGCAAATATAGGCATTTATACGCATTATCTTTCCAAACAAACCGGTATAAAAGGTGAAGTTCACAGTTTCGAACCGGTACCTGAAACTTTTGTTATTCTCAAGAAGATTGTCGAGAAAAAAAGTTTATCAAATGTATGTTTAAACAATATTGCAGTTAGTGAATCCGAAGGTACAAAAAAGATGTTCATTCCAAGGGATGAAATCGGGTTTCTAAATTATTACCAAGCCGCTATTAAACCTAATAATAATGCTGACAAAAGTGACAGTAGAAGTTTTAATGTACCATGTATCTCTCTTGATAATTATGCAAAGAAAATAAACAAAAAAATTACATTTATAAAATGTGATGTTGAAGGACACGAGTTATATGTAATAAAAGGAGCAAATAATCTTTTACAAGACGACAGGCCAGTTTGGCTTCTTGAAATAAGCTCAGACCTGAACAATGTTAATTCGGATGCAGGAGAAATATTCGAAATATTCAAAAAAGACGATTATCATTTTTATGTCAGAGAAGGAAGTGCTTTAAGACCATATAGAGGTGATCTCACATGCCTGAACTATTTCTTAATACCGATTGAAAAAACAAATATATTTAAATAAATATAACTCTCTGTAGTTATAGGGAAAATGAAAGAGATATTGAATTGTCCTATATGCAAGAATGAAGAATGTGAAGAAATATTCAGGAGAAGGCTTATTTACCCTCCAGTAGAAATGAGAGATAATGTCTTAGATTTTACTATCGTTAGAAATAAAATTTTGTTCGATGAAATATTGCATAAAAAAAATCCTATAGATTTTATATTTAAGATTTGTACAAATTGCGGGTTTATATTTTTCAGCCCACGCTGTGAAGAAAAAGATTACGAAATAAAATTTTCTGTAAAAAATGAAATAGGTATAGATGAAGTTTTTGAAAAAACGCAATATAGCAGGAAAAATAAATTATATAGTAAGACATATGACGATAAAAGGGCTTTTATGATCTATAAAAGATTATCAACAAGTAGAAAGATTGAAAGGGCAACAGTAATAGATATTGGAGGGGCAAGAGGATTAAATCTAAAATATTTTTTACCAGACAATATCTGTTATGTAGTTGATTATGTGAAACACGATTTATTAGAAGGCGTTGAATATTTATGTAAATCATCTCAGGATATCCCGGAATCTATTAAAGCCGATGTTGTTCTATTCTGCCACACGCTTGAGCATGTCCTTGACCCAGTAAATGAAATTTCAAATATAAAAAATATCTTGAAGCCGGGAGGACTTTTATATATAGAAGTCCCCCCTGGGTGCTGGCAAGAATATAAGTATATAAGCAATTTTATAACTCATATAAATTTTTTTTCAGAAGGCTCTTTGTGGTGCTTATTAGATATGTGTGGTCTAAGAATTAAATATTTAAAATTAATACCACTTATAAGTAGAATTAGGTATGAACCCATGATTATGGCTATTACAGAAAACTCAACTTCTGATAATAGAGAAGTTAATGGATATCAGATTACCTGTGAACAAATGAAAGGTAGACACATACCACTGAGATTATATACCAATCTTATGTCTTTAAAATTGATGAAATTAAGGTATTTCTTATGGCTTTTAAAAAGAATAAAACTCGCTATTAAGAAATCATAAACTGAATAGATGCAACTCAAATTTTTATACAACCCAAGAATAAAAAGGATATTACGGAGTTTATTGGGGCAAACATTATATCTGAAAATGGTATCATTTCCACATTCTTCTGCTATGGTTTCACTTCGTAAATGGATATTTAACCTGGGGTTAACATATCCCTACAGGTCAGTTCCAGCCGCTGTTGCAATTGAAACTAATGCATATTGCAATCGGAGGTGTCCTTACTGCCCGAATTACAAATACGACCTGCGTTCTGATAAAAGTGCTAACATGAGTGAAAGACTTTTTCACAAAATTATTGATGAACTTGCAGAACTAAGTTATTACCGAACTATATATTTCAACATCTACAATGAGCCTTTAACAGATAAAAGATTACCAGAATTAGTTGGATATACGAGATACAAACTGCCAAAGACAACAATTGAGATTTATACTAATGGCGACTATCTGGACTACAATTTATATGGTTTATTATTGGAAAAGGGAACAGATAGATTTATTATTTCCATCCATGGAGAAAAACCATCTAGTAAATTCTCCGAAACTTTAGCTAAATTGTCATATAAAGAAAAGACTGCCCATTTATTAATAAAAAATGTTTATGATGATTATAAAAATGGACGAGATAGTTTTTTTAATAGAGGGGGAGTAATCAAAATTAATGAACGTTTACAGAACTCTAAACCTTGTGAATATGTATTAGCGTGTAATATTGATTTTAAAGGGAATGTCATTCTCTGCTGTAATGATTATCTTGGTGAGCATGTTTTTGGAAATGTTAATAATCAATCGTTGCGTGACATCTGGTCTGATAAAAATTACATGGGGTTAAGAACTCGTATAGCCTTCGGCTATAGAGATTTGCCAATATGTAGAATTTGCAATATTTAACTTAATTCCTATATCCACAATTAGAAGAAATTAGAGATTTATCATGTACAAAAATTTTTGCAATCATCTAAAGAGTTACCCCTTTTGATCGTTGCTTCTTTAACTTTAATATGTTTAATCAGAATGGAAGTAGCAGAGCAGCACAGTAGTGATTAAAAATGGATAGAAATTAGAAAAAAATAATAAACAAATAAGATCTCACGATTACCCTTACCTTACCCATCAATGATGGAAATGGATCACAAACATATATCTACAGGAAGTTCATATATTCAGTCTCATATAAGACTCCTTGCATTAATTGCGTCTATTAAGATAATTTTATTGGTTTTATTCTCTTCTGATTACCAAAATAAGTTATTTATTCCATTTATTGAACACTTCATATCAAACTTAGATAATCCTTGGCAGTATTTCTATGATAAGCAAGTCGATAAATTCCCTTATCCACCATTAATGCTGTATATACTCTCGTTCTTTTATATGCCCTATCATCTAATCTTTTCAGGCAATACTATTTTCCAAAATTTATTCTTTAAGTTGCCAACTATAATTGCAGATATACTAATTACATATGTATTTATTAAGATGTTCCCTCAGAAAATTAAAGAGGTTATACTTTTTTATTTTGCTTCCCCGATTATTATTTATGCTTCATACATACATTCACAACTTGACCTGCTGCCTATGGCTGCTTTGGTTCTATCTATTTATTTTTTAACTATCGATAAACTGATGATTTCTGCGGTAGCCATTGGTCTCGCAATGAGCATAAAGTTTAATGTCATCGCTGCATTGCCATTGATGGTGATTTATATACTAAAAAATAAAAAGGATATTAAGAGGATTAATATATTATATTTTGCATCTATCCCTGTGGTTATTTACTTGCTAATCGCTTCCCCATATCTGTTAAGCGAAGGATACTACAAAATGGTTTTAAAAAATCCCAAGCAGATGATGGTATTTGATACAGTTTATTATATTGGAAACCTCAAGCTCTATTTCCCGATTCTTGCAGTAATGATTCTTTATGGAAGGTTTATGATATATCGCAAAATAAATAATGATTTATTTTTTTCATTTTTAGGACTTCTATTTTCCATCTTTGTTCTTTTGATATTCCCGGCTCCCGGCTGGTATATCTGGGCAACTCCCTTTTTGAGTATCTTTTTTATTGAATACTATTCAAGAAACTTTAAAGTTTTATATTTGTATATAATTCTAAATGGGATATACTTATTCTACTTTTTGTTTTTCCATATCCCGGATTATCATGATTTAACATTTTTAAAAATCCCGCTTGATATCAAAATATATGATGAGAAATTAAGAAACATTTTATATACGTTATTAGAGTTTGTGCTATTTGTAACGATATACTCTTTATATATATTTGGGGTTAGAAGTAATGCTGTATATAAAAAATATAGTAATTTTGTTATAGGAATAGGAGGAGATAGCGCTTCAGGCAAGAGTACTTTGTTATCAGACCTAAAACTGATTTTAAGTGCAAAATTATTAGAATTGGAGGGTGACGCGGACCATAAATGGATGCGAGGAGATGAGAATTGGCAATCATTCACTCATTTAAATCCTAAAGCAAACTATATCCATAAGCAGGCACAGGACCTCTTTGCCCTTAAATCTGGAAGAAGTATCTATAGGTCTGATTATGACCATGAGACAGGATATTTTACAAAGCCCGAAAAAATTGAGCCAAAAGATTTCATTGTTTTGGCAGGGCTTCATCCGTTTTTTCTACCAATATCCAGAAAGGTGATTGATTTAAAAATATATCTTGATACAGAGGAGCGTCTTAGGCAACACTGGAAGATATTAAGGGATACTCAACAGAGAAGTTATTCAGAAGAGAAGGTCATTGGACAGATTGGGAAAAGAATATACGATGCTAAAAAATATATTCATCCACAAAAAGAATACGCTGACTTAATTATTTCTTATTTTACAGAAAATTGCTTTGAATCCGGTGCGTCACAAATTAATAATTTATTAAAGCTTAAGATAACATTGAGTTCAGGTTTTCATTTAGAAAAATTAATAGAAAGATTTCAGCAAGAAGGATTAGAAATATATTGGGACTATTCAGATAATCTAAAAAGCCAGCACTTGGTTTTAAATTGTGAGCCGAATAAAAAAGTTTTTAAAAATATTGCTGAAGACATTATTCCAAACATAGAGGAATTAACAGCAAGAGAGGTCACTTGGTTAGATGGTTACAGAGGGTTTGTCCAATTAATAGTCATTCTAATTTTGAGTGAAAAAATGAGAGATATCAATAATTATGAAAATTAAAGGGATTTTGCTTGATATTGACAATACCCTCTATGATTATAGAAAGACACATGAAATTGCCTTAGATGCAGTTTTTGAATTTTTAATCAATAGGTATTCTCTAAATAAAGAAGCTTTATCTTCTACTTATGTAGCTGCAAGGCAGCAGATACATGCTGAATTATCAGAAACCGCAGCCTCACACAATAGAATTCTGTATTTCCAAAGAATGTTTGAAATATTAAAAATAAATGCTCTTAAACACAGCTTGGATGTTTACAATTTATATTGGGATACATTTTTAGATAACTTAAAAGTTCGTGAAGGTGCATATGATTTTTTAGAACATATAAAAAATAAAAAGATTTGTTTGCTAACAGATCTGACCGCTGATATACAGCATAGAAAGGTCCAAAAAATGCGGCTCTTTGATTATGCTGATTATATAGTTACAAGTGAAGAGGCAGGAAGAGAAAAACCACATCCTTATATTTTCATGCTGGCACTGCAAAAACTTAGACTTAAGATAGGTGATATCTGCATGATAGGAGACAGTCTTGAAAAAGACATTTTAGGCGCTGTAAATTTGGGAATTTATTCTTACTGGTTAAATGAGAGCGACAATAGTACGAATCCGAACAAACTGGTTACAGCATTTAAATCCTTTGGGGAGCTCATAGGCTATTTCAATGAGTGATATCGGAAAATTAATTGCCATATCAAGATATGCAGGTGGACGCTATGACCTTACACAGGCTGGTGGAGGAAATGCATCTGTAAAGCTTGACAACGGTAGAATGCTGATTAAATCGTCAGGATTTTTGCTATCAGAAATACAAAAAGACAGTGGAGTTACAACAGTGGATAATGCAAGAGTTCTTTCTATCTTGCAAAATAGCAAGCTTTCTAAAATGTCCAACAAAAAAGAACAAGATAGTTTTGTATCTTCTGAACTTAGCAACTGTATAATTGAAGGCAACAGGCCTTCTATTGAAACCTTTTTCCATTCTGTTTTATACAGGTTTACACTCCATATTCATCCATTAGCGGTCAGTATAGTGACTTGTTTAAATAGATGGGAAAGTATAGTAAAAAATTTGTTTAGTGAGGCATTAACGATTGCCTACCAGACGCCCGGTATTGAATCAGCGCTTCTATTGAAAGATTTACTTTCAGATTATATTGCTCGGTATGGAGAAAAGCCAAAGTTGTTTTTTTTGCAGAACCATGGCCTTATAGTGTCTTCAGATAATTTTCAAGAGATTGAACCTCTTACGGAAATGGTCATAGAGAAAATAGAAACTTATTTGCAGATTGATTTTTCACGATATAAATATACCACCCAAATAGCCAAATTGACAGGCCAAAATTGTGTCTGGCTTTCAGAAGATAGAGAAATATATCGTATAATTCAGATAAAAAAAGATTTGCTTTTTATTCCTCCATTCTTTCCTGACAAGGTGGTTTTTTGTGGGGTTTCAGTGGTTGAAATTAAAGGTTTGGAGGATAAAGAATCAATTCAGGCATATCAAGAAAAATATCATGAATTACCCAGAGTAATATTATACCGGAATAATCTTTACTTTGCGGCATCCACATCCAAAAAAGCCAAAGAAGTAGAAGAAGTTTTTAAATTTCATCTTCTATCAGCAGAGAAGGCTGCATCTAATATCAATTTTCTATCGGATGCTGAAGTGGCTTATCTTGGCAACTGGGAGCTTGAGAAGTATCGTCAATTATTATAGGAGATTGCATTGCAGATAATTATCCCGATGTCAGGTGTTGGTAAAAGATTTTTAGAGGCAGGCTATAAGGAGCCGAAGCCGTTAATAATGGTAGATGGAAAACCGATCATCGAGCATGTAGTGAATCTCTTCCCTGATGAAAAGGATTTTATTTTTGTTTGCAACAGCGACCATTTGAGGAATACATCCATCAGGGAAGTTTTAAAAAAAATAGCGCCTTATTCCGGCATAGTTGAAATACCTCCGCATAAAAAGGGACCTGTGTATGCAGTGGAACAGGTATTTGACAGGATAAATGATGACGGAGAGGTTATTGTAAATTACTGCGATTTTTCCAAGTACTGGCTTTACGGCGACTTTTTGAAACATACGAGAGCCAGGAATGCTGACGGAGCATTACCATCGTATAAAGGTTTTCACCCTCATATGCTCGGTACTACAAATTATGCTTTTATCAGGGAGGAAGGACAATGGATGCTTGAGATCCGCGAAAAACAGCCTTTCACTGACGACAGGATGCAGGAATATGCTTCAGACGGGACATATTATTTTAAAAAAGGCAGTTATGTTAAAAAATATTTTAAACAGTTAATGGATGAAGATATAAATATAAACGGCGAGTATTATGTGAGTATGGTTTTCAATTTAATGAAAAGGGACCATCTGAATATTTCTATTTATGAAATACAGCATATGCTCCAGTGGGGGACCCCGGGAGATCTGGAAGAATATGAAAGATGGTCGGATTATTTCAGGCGGATCGTCAGGCCTCAGGGAAAAAATAAGTCTCAGGAAAAGAGCATAACCCTTGTCCCGCTGGCAGGAAGGGGCAAAAGGTTTGCTGAACAGGGCTATAAATATCCTAAACCGCTCATAGAGGTAAGCGGCAAGCCGATGATAATCCAGGCAGCCGGCAGTCTCCCTGAAGCTGAAAAACATATATTTGTTTGTCTGGCCGAGCACCTTGATAAATATCATCTTGGAAGCGAGATAAGAAAAGTATATCCTGACGCAAAGATAGTAAGGATTAATGAAGTTACCAAAGGGCAGGCATGTACCTGTGAGATAGGCTTGAGCGGCGAGGATTTAGAGTCTCCCCTTTTAATAGGCGCCTGTGATAACGGAATGTTCTGGGATAAGGATAAGTATAAGCAATTGATTAATAAAGAAAGCGCAGATGCAGTTATATGGAGTTTTCGGTGTCATCCATCAAGTGAACGAAATCCACAGATGTATGGCTGGATAAAGGTTGATGGAGATGATAATGTTTTGGGAGTATCCGTTAAAAAACCAATATCTGATGACCCTTATAATGACCATGCCATCGTTGGCACTTTTTATTTCAGAAAGACAAAATATTTTATTGATGCCTTAAGGCAAATCTATAAAAAAAACATCAGGGTGAACGGTGAATTTTATGTGGATAGCTGCGTGAATGAACTGATAGAAATGGGGCTCCATGTAAAAGTTTTTGAAGTAGAAGCGTATATATGTTGGGGAACACCGGATGATTTGAGAACTTATGAATACTGGCAGGGTTTTTTTCATAAATGCAAATGGCACCCATACAGTCTGGAACATGACGTAATTATGGCTACGGATAAAACAGCAAATTACGGTTACCGGTACAAAGATTTCAGGCAGGCATATTATTAAAAGGATTGAGAGGGAACACCTCCGTAATTTATTAACGTGACATATACAGTATCAGCTTAAGGGAGTAAAATGCTTTTAGAAATTGCTAAAAATAGCAGCTTATTACAAAACTTAATAATTAAGATTATCAGTTCTTTACACCCTTCAATAGAGCATAACATCGCTAAGATGGAGATGCTTAAAAAAGCTTTTTTCCATTGCGGGCTCGAAAAAATTGAAGGCGGCTATTTTGAGTTTGGGGTTTTTGAAGGGACCTCATTATATGCGGCGCTGACTATGTATAAAAAATTAAATTTTGGGATAAAGCGAAATTTTTATGGGTTTGATTCGTTTGAGCAGGGGTTTAAATATTTTAATGAGACTGATAAGCATCCATTTTTTAAAGAGGGGGATTTCAAAAGCTCTTATAAGAAAGTTGAAAGCAGATTGAGAAAATTTAATAACGTGAAATTAATCAAAGGATATTTTGAAGAAACAGTTGCTGAGAAAACGACAAAAGAAGTATGCGGTGATGATAAATGCGCTATAATTTTTATTGATTGCGATTTAATGACTCCGGCTTTGATCGCATTAAATTTTATTAGGCCTATTTTACAGAAGGGTTCTGTGATTATTCTTGATGATTTCTGGGCATATAGAGGCAGTGTGGAATTAGGCACTTGTGGCTCTATGAATAAATTCTTGGAAATTAATCCTGCCATAAAAATCAGAGACTATTATTGTTATGGACACGGAGGGAAATCCTTTATCGTGTCAGATTTGTAGAACTGGCATATGAGGGGGCTAAAGTTTCCATGAAACTATCAATAATTGTCCCATGTTACAATGAAGCAAAAAACATACCTCTCATACTTAATCGTTTTAAAGAAAAAATCAAATGGGATGACATTGAATTAATCCTGGTCAATAACGGTTCTACAGACGATTCTCAAGATGTAATGGAAACCCTTTTGCCAGGATATCCATTTGCAAGAATTGAGAAGGTTGAGATAAATCAAGGTTATGGATTTGGCATTCTTTCAGGGCTGCGGTCAGCTAAAGGCGAGTATCTCGCATGGACACACGCAGACATGCAGACAGACCCTTATGATGCAATAAAGGCATTGGAATTAATTGAAAAAGCACCAAATCCCGTAAAGACATTTGTAAAAGGAAATAGGAAAGGCCGCCAATTGATGGATAATTTTTTCACGTGGGGGATGGGAGTTTTTGAAAATTTTTATCTTGGAGTTTCTCTTAATGATATAAATGCACAACCTAATCTTTTTCATCATTCATTTTTTGAAAAATGGGATAATCCCCCTTACGATTTTTCTCTTGACCTCTATGCCTTTTATATGGCACGGAGATATAATCTTGAGGTAATTCGTTTCCCCGTCTTTTTTGCTGAAAGGATACATGGGCATTCTCATTGGAACTTTGGCTGGAGGTCAAAGTGGAAATTTATCAAAAGAATTCTGGACTTTAGTCTTAAACTAAAAAAGAGGTTAAATTAATATGCAAATTATTGCGCACAGAAGAAATACTGTTGAAGAATTAAAAGCCACACCGATTGAATATGGTATAGAGATGGATATTCGCAGTTATGGAGACAAGCTGATTGTCCACCACGACCCTTTTGTTGATGCAGTTGATTTTGAAGAATGGATTAAACATTTCCATCATAAGACATTAATCTTAAATATCAAGGAAGAAGGCATAGAGTATCGTGTTAAAGATATTGTGGAAAAACATGGCATTCAGGACTACTTTTTTCTCGACCTTTCATTCCCTTATTTAATAAAAATGGTGAATAAGGGTGAGAAACGGGTTGCTGTCCGTTTCTCTGAATATGAGTCTTTGGAAACAGCCTTGTCACTCGCTGGAATGGCTGAATGGGTGTGGATTGACTATTTTACTAAAATGCCCCTGACAAAGAAAGCTTATAATGCTTTATCAAGACATTTTAAAATATGCATTGTATCTCCTGAATTACAAGGTAGAGATGCAAAGGAAATTTCAAGGTATAAGCAACTATTAAAGCCATATAAAATAGACGCTGTATGTACAAAAAAGGCTGATTTATGGAACGGCAGAGGCAGTTATGATAAGACAATTAGACGTAGATAAAAAAATACTTACCTTAAATATAAACTGGGCTGCAATATTATCGTTTATTGTTTTTTGGTGTTATGGCTATTGTAGCGCTGCAATATTCAGGACTGCAAGCATGAGAGGAAATATCATTATCTCAGTTATTCTGTTTGTTATATTGTTGCTTTTTATATGGTTATGGCGTTTTAGACCACCAGAATATAAAGACGCTATAACAATAACTAAAAAAGATATTATTGTATTTTTATCTTATTTCGCTATAATGGTTGTTTTTTCCATTTTTGATTTGATGGAACCGCTGCAAAGTGATCAGTTGTACCATTCTGACAACTCTCAAGTTCATGCACAGATAATTATCCACAGTTTATCTTATTTTACAGATATGTTGGACAACTATTTCTTTTCAAGTATTTTGTATGCATTCAATTTGATAACAATAGGGATACTTGTAATATTATTTCTTGTCTTCAGGAAAAAAAGCTTTATTGTAAAGTTAATTATTTTTTTAGGGGCGTTTATTTTACTCAGAAGTATAATTTTTATAAAATTTGGGGGAAATACTGATCCACACCCTCCATTCAGATATTTTCCATTATGGCTTTCAAGCTCTATTATCTCTGCTGGTAACTTTAGTTTCAGGCTGCCACAATTTTTAGGATTAGTCTGTCTTATGTGGATGACACAAAAAGTTGTAGATGATAAGTCTGATTTTTTGAAGTCATGGCTTTTTGGTTTATCTATCGGAACAATCCCTCTTTTGTGGCACATTGGAACTTTAGTAGAACAGTCAATATGGACAGCGATTATTTGGACAATGCTTTTATTAGCCATATCAAAAGATAAAAATTTGAATGATTTTAATTGGTTCAGATGGGTTACTCTTGTTTCAATTTTTACTCTAATGCGGCAATCTGCTTTTGTCGCACTAATCCCTCTATTTTTATTATTCTTTATTAATAATTATAGAAATATTGGGATTAGAAGGTTACTTCTACTATCCGCACCAATACTATCAATGCTTCCGTTTTTACTCAAAAGTATTATTGAGGGAACGCCTGCTACATGGATTGCAGGTCCATATAAAGGTAATTATAATTATATTCCAGCAGACGCATCAAGCATCCAAAGAGTATATCTTGCATTTACAACTGGCATTGCACCTAAAATAATACTTAATTCTATAATGTTGCCATGGATTTTATTTTTGCCTTTTGCTTTTATACCGCTTCAGTTTAATTTCAAGAAATTGACAAAGCATATTGTGGTTCTTATATTTTTTGTTTCAGCGTGCTTTATTTTTTACTCAATAGATCCTCGCCTTTGGGGTATTGGAAGATATCAAGCAGAGTATGTCATCCCCTTTGTAATTCTTGGATTTTTAAATATCTTAACGAAAATGAATAGTAATCTTAATAAAATAACATCAACTATTTTGGTTGTAAGCATGGCATCCCTTTTATGTTATAACTTTGTATTTAAAAGCCTTCTATATACTCTCAATAAGCCAAATATTTTGTCGCAGACGCTTTATAGTTATGATGATGCATTAAAAACAGCCAAGCAAGAAGGATATGCAGGGCATACCCTAATTATAGGTGGAACATATGGATGCCTTCCAGAAATACTGAACGGCTTTACTGTTTCTGAAATGCGTTCTCAATTTGAGATACGCAAACAAGCCAATAAGACAGGATTTGGTAAGGTTATAGATTATCAAGCTTTAAAAGATAATCAAAATATAAAATTAGTTCTTATATCAGATGTTGATCAGGGATTAGCAATCTCTAATATGTTGTCATTAGTGTGGAAGCACTGGAAAACTTTTCAGCATGATAAATCAGGGGCTATTATTTATGGCATGATAAGAGACAATCAATAGTTGTTTTTTATAATTATCCATAATAGCAAAGCTTAAATTCATATTGCTCTGTATTTATTCACAACATCCTTCATCAAAAAATAATTCTTCTAACATGGTTAAATGACCAAGAAGGAGCAAAAAGGGGATTGTAAATAGATATCATGTGGGATGTTTAGTTTATTACTTAAAATAATAAAAAGGATTCGTAATAGTGATTAATTTAAGAACTCGAAAATTGTATGCTATAGCAAAGACAAAATTTCGAAATTATCTTGGAATTTTCATGCCAAAAGAGAAATTCAGAAAAATTGTAGGAGACTATACAATTAAACCTCGTATGCTGAAACTTAGAAGTAACTAATATATGCAATGTAAGATGTATTTTTTGCGGCTATCCAAAATTAAAAAGAACCAAAGGCATTATGCCTATGGAAATAATGATGAAAACACTAAATGATTATTGCTATATAGGGGGTGGAGATATTGGTTTATTCCCGATAGTAGGGGAAACACTTATGGATCCATATTTATTAGAAAGAATAAAAATTGCCAGAAGATTAAAAGAAATACAGCAGAGTGATGACTTTAGAAAAATAACTGAATTTATTAATGAGTTCGATTACCAGGATTATTATGACCATTGGGATGGCAGGGTTAAACAGGATGATCTGTTGCCCAATATGAAGATAAGAAAATTAAAAATTAAAAAAGAACCCTGTAGAGTACTTTATTGGCGTGCCCATGTTTTAAATAATGGAGATGTGACAGCATGCGGCTGCAGAGATATGGATGGGGAAATGATAGTAGGTAATATTACAAATGAACCTTTGTATAGTATCTGGCATTCAGATAAAATAAAAAAAATATCTGAAGAAAATATAAAGCAATTTCATGAATCAAAATTTCATAAAAGGAGTAAAAAAACAGCTCTTTGAATAATAATTCATAATATGAAAATTGCTATTATTGACCCACCTAATTTCACCCCTTATAGGAACTTTTCTCTCTGCTCTGCTCTCGAAAAAACAGGTAATGATGTAACGTTATTCACCTCAAAATTTTTATATGACCCTTCTCTTGATTTTTCAAAAATCAAAGGGACAAATTATTTCTTTTTTAGATTATCCAATAAAATTGAAAAAAAATTCTCCCGTGTAAAAGCTTATAGAATTTTCAAGATAATAAAAGGTGTTGAATATTGTTTTGATTTAATCAGGTTATTTAACTATATAAAAAAAAATAAATATACCGTAGCTAATATTGAGTGGGCTGTTATTCCTCAGTTAGACATCTACTTTGTCAAATTCCTAAGAAAAAGAGGTATTAAAACTGCCTTAACCGTTCATAATTTGCCTTCTCATCCTGTTTATAATGGAAAGAATCTCTGGAAGAGGAATATGGAAAAAATATATTCGGAAACAGATTTGCTGATACCGCTTACAGAAACAACTAAAAATATCTTTGTTAAAGAGACTGGTACAGACAAAAATAAGGTAAGGGCAGTTTATCACGGGAATTTTGATATCTTCAGGACAGGGCACTACAAAACTCCTGCTCAGGCAAGAAAAGAACTTGGAATCCTGCCAGAATCAGATGTAATTTTGTTCTTTGGAATAATCTGGCATTATAAGGGGCTTGAATATTTATTAAAGGCATTAAAAACTGTTGTATCTCAAAAAAAGAACATAAAGCTGTTGGTTGCCGGCAGATTGTTTACTACAAAAGAAAAGTTATATGAACACAGAGAGTTTAGAGGACTTCAGGAACATTTAATCGTTCATGCAGATTTTATTCCTATGATAGATGTAAAAAAATATTTTATCGCATCAGATGTTGTGGTAATGCCGCATGTCCACAATCTACATAGTGGACAGCATCATTTAGCCTATACTTTTGGAAAACCTGTCATAGCTACTGCGTGTGGAGATTCTCTCGAGATTATTAAAGAAGGTAAAAGCGGTTTTTTGGTCCCTCCTGAGAATGAAAAAGCGCTTGCCAATGCAATAATAAATTTCTTCAACTTAGAAAAAGACGAAAGAGAAGAAATGAGCCGATACTGTAGTTTGTTATCTGATAAAAACTCTTGGAAGATAATTGCTCATAATTTAGTAGACACGTACCAAAATTTCTTTAATATTCTATAAATAGTTACCGGATAAGTTCTTCATGTATCAACGACTTTTCTTTAATAAGTAATTACTGGAATGGTCAAAGTTTTATCTCAAATTCCAAAATACGTCAAAAATCTTAAAAGTAAAGATTCATTTTAGCCTAAGAGGAGAGACACGGATTGAATATTCTTTTTATTTACTCTTTGCAGGATGCTCAATCACCAGCCAAACCATTAGACGTACAGGAACAAATTCACTTTGGTATATCCTATATATCATCTTTTTTAAAAATACATGGTCATACTACTAAACTTTTTGTTTTAACCAGAGAAACCAAATATTCTGTAATAGATGAATATTTTAAAAAATACCGTCCAAAACTAATTTGTTTTACCGCAGTAACAACCGAATATCCACTTATTGCAGATATTGCTAAGTACATAAAGAACTCATACCCGGATATTTTTTTATTGGTTGGCGGTCCTCACGCTTCTCTAAATCCAGAAGTTTTGATATCTGATCATTTTGATTCTCTATGTATTGGGGAAGGTGAAAAACCGACCCTTGAATTAGTTCAACAGATAGAAAAAGGTGTTTTCCCAACAAGTATCCCTAATCTTTGGATCAAACGTGGCATGCAGATCGAAAAAAATTCACCACGCCCTTTTTTGCAGGATATTAATAATTTACCTTTTCCAGACAGGGAAATGTGGCAAGAGTGGATAGAAAATGAGTCATCAAGATGTTCAATCCTTTTGGGGCGTGGCTGTCCATTTCAATGCACATATTGTTGTAATCATGCTTTCAAAAAGATAAGCGATGGTCCCTACGTTAGGGTTCGTTCCCCAGATAATATTTTAGCTGAAATAAATGAGATAGCTGACAAGTTTCCAAAACAGAAAGAAATATACCTTGAAATAGAAACTTTTTATATAAAAAAAGATTGGACAATTGAGCTATGTTCAAAATTAGAAAATCTAAATACAAAAATAAAACCCCCCTTATCCTTCGGAGTTAATTTAAGAATTACACCAAATACCAATTTTGAAGGCCTTTTTACTGCATTAAAAAAGAGCAATTTCCGCTTTATAAATATTGGGGTCGAATCCGGAAGCAAAAGGATACGCAGTGAAATACTGAAAAGATATTATTCAAATGATGATATTATTAAAACTGTTTCAGTAGCCAGAAAATATGGTTTAAAAGTATGTTTCTATAATTTAATAGGCATTCCTGGTGAAACAATAGACGATTTTAAAGAGACGGTTAAGATTAACAGGATATGCCAACCCGACTGGACTTATAATTACATCTTTTTCCCGTACCCGGGAACTGATTTATATTCTATATGTAAGGAACAAAAATTACTGGAAAACCCTCTTGATACAAAGATGGAAAGAATTATAGCTACTCTAAATCTGCCAGGCTTTAGCAAAAAGCAAATACAGAAAAGTTTTATATGGTTTAATTACAATGTCTATAAAGGTTATAAACCATTATATAAATTACTAATAGGGACTATTTTTCAAAAAGTCCTTTTAACTTATCATTTGAACAAGGTTTACAGAGGGTTGATGCACGTCGCTTTTTTAAAATGGTTAAAAAACAAGCTAAAATCTATGTTGTAGAAAGTATTTTCTTTATTCTAAACTGAGTGTCAGTTGAAAAAACGTGTCTTGGATTTTTTAGTATGTCCAGCCTGTAAGGGGCATCTCCGTCTTGAGGTTTTTGAAGAATATCACAACTCCGGAGTTTCAGAGGTATCATCAGGGCTTTTAACATGCAAATGCGGTGAGTGGTATCCGATTATCAATGGCGTACCACGCATGCTAAAGGCTGAACTGAAAAATACCATTATCAATGGATACAAAGAATTTTTTCACAAGTTCCGCGCATCTTTGCCTCCTTTCATTAGTAATATAACTTTGACGTTTAACGATAAGAATAGTATTGATAAAAAACAACGCACTATATACAGCTTTGGCTACGAATGGACAGAATTTGCCGATTATAAAAATGAAAATTTTAGAGAATGGCTGGCTGGCTCACCGCCTGACAGTTTTTTCTCTGGAAAAGTTGGGCTGGAAGCAGGCTGCGGAGCTGGACGTCACACCATGACCGCAGTTAGCTTAGGAGCTGAGATGTTTGCAGTGGACCTGAGCAATGCAGTTGATGCGGCATATAGAAAAAATATAAATTCCCCGAATGCACATATCATTCAGGCGGATATATATGCATTACCTTTTCAAAAAAGTATTTTTGATTTTGCATACTGCCTCGGCGTTATTCAGCATTTACCAGACCCGCCGTCTGGCTTTTTGATATTATCTTCATACGTGCGGCCTAATGGCGCTTTTTTTGTGAATGTTTACGCTAAAGGACGAATTTCCTGGCCTGTTTTAAAAACCATGCGATTTTTTACAACCCATTTGCCAAACAAGTTCACAAAAACATTATCGTTTGCATTTACTCTGTTAGATTATGTTGTAATTGGTCCTTACAAAATCTTCAGCCGCATAGATTTTGTTAAGCCAGTATTAGATTTTATTGTATGGGAGCGAACCAGGGCTTATGCTGAACTTGATTTTCAAGCAAATTATACGGACTGGTTTGACCGGCTTGCTGCACCCCTGGACATTCGTTATGGAAAAGAGGATGTTTTGAACTGGTATAAAAATGCAGGATTTAGCGACATCATGGTAATACCCCTGCGCAAAGCATTTTGGAATGGTGCAGGGAAAAGACCTTTTCACTTAGACACAGGGGAGAACTAATCTCAAACCTTTCAATTTGGAAAAGATTATCTGCCGTTCTTTAAAATTAATGAATCCCCATAAAATAAACTGCTTATGTGTGGAATAGCCGGCATTTTAGCTCCAGAGCACGTAAGGATAGAACCCTTGTTACTTGAAAAAATGAATGAAGTGCAAAAACATAGAGGGCCTGATGACAAAGGTATTTACATTGACGGACATATAGGATTAGGAATGACGCGTTTATCTATCATTGACCTTTCATCCAATGCACGCCAGCCGATGTCAAATGAAAACAACAATGTCTGGATTGTATTTAACGGTGAGATTTACAACCATAATCAACTACGCAATGAATTAAAAACAAAGGGGCATATATATAAATCAAATTCAGATACCGAAAGCATACTCCACCTTTACGAAGAATATGGTGTTGATTGTATAAACAAATTAAATGGCATGTTTGCCTTTGCAATCTGGGATTCAACCAGAAATCGGCTTTTACTTGCCAGAGATAGGCTGGGTAAAAAACCGCTTTATTACACAAGGTTTAATAATCATTTCTGTTTCAGCTCCGAGATTAAAGCAATACTCTGTCATCCAGAGGTAAAAAAAGAGATAGATTTTACAGCAATGGACCAATATTTTTCATATGGTGTTATCCCCCCTCCCAGAACAATCTATAAAAATATTTTTGCATTGGAACCAGGTCATTTACTCTTAATGGAAAATTCTTCAATGAAAAAAATTCAATACTGGGACCTTAAAAAAAAATTATGCAGCAGCACAAATAATCTATTAACAGAAGCTGAATATATCGAAGAAATAACTTTCAGGTTAAAAAATGCGGTCAAATCAAGACTGATGAGCGATGTTCCTCTGGGAGTTTTCTTAAGTGGAGGAGTAGATTCGAGTCTGATTACTGCCCTGATGAGCGAAGTAAGCAACAGACCTGTAAAAACCTTTTCAGTTGGTTTTAAAGATGGAGACCCTAATATAAATGAATTGGAATATTGTCGGATTGTCTCAAAAAAATATGCAACCGAACACCATGAATTCGTTCAGACATCTAATATAGATAATGTTCTTCCAAAAATTATAAACCACTTTGATGAGCCTTTTGCAAATCCAACAGCAATCCCCATGTATCATATATCAAATCTTGCAAGCAAGAATGTCAAAGTAATCTTGAGCGGAGTTGGAGGAGACGAACTTTTTGGTGGATACCCCCGTCATTTAGCATCTCAATGGTTTAAATACCGACAAATTATACCGGAAGCCGTTCAAAAGGCAGGGCTATCAATTGTCAGTAAACTACAAAAATCACCTGACCCATATTCAGTTTTTGACCGGCTCAGGCGATTCTTATTATTGGAAAGAGGGACAGATGCATTTATGTATGAAAACCTCCGCTGTATTTTCAATCAGGCCCAAAAACATCAATTATATGGAGAAACAATTAAAAGCGAGCTTGGTAAAAATAGAAAGGCTAACCTTCACATTATCGAAGAAACCTTTAATAATACATCTGGAGAGACTGCAATTGATAAAGCCCTTTTTACGGATATTATAACTTATTTACCAACTGACCTTTTGACTTACTGTGACCGCATGAGTATGGCGGCTTCCCTTGAGATGCGGGCTCCATTCTGTGACCACGAATTTGTTGAATTTGCAATGGCAATTCCGTCAAAACAAAAGATAAGAAGATTTCAATTAAAATATCTTCTTAAAAAAGTAGCAGTTAAAGTTCTTCCCAGAGAAGTTATTTATCGTAAAAAACAGGGTTTCAGTGTTCCTGTGGGCTACTGGATTAAAAATGATTTAAAACCACTTGTTAATGAATTTCTATCAGAGAATTTAATAGAAAGGCAAGGATATTTCAATTATCCTTCAATCCGTCAAATGTTGCATGACCACGATAGAAGCAGGGCTAATTATTCAAGCCATATATGGTCGCTGCTGATATTTCAGATGTGGCATAAACAATATATGAATTAAATATATTATGGACAATACACCTTATGTAAGTATCATAATTCCTGTCAGAAATGAAGAAATTTATATTTCAAAATGCCTTAATTCTATTCTAAATCAGGATTATAAAAAAGACAAATTAGAGATACTAATTATTGATGGCGTGTCAGAAGATGGGACTGTTCAAAAAATCAGAGATTTTTTGGGGCGGTCAGAAAATAACGCCATAAACATCAGGGTTCTTGAAAATTTTAAGCTGATTGTATCGTGTGGATTGAATATAGGAATCAAAGAGTCAAAAGGTGATTATATTATCAGAATGGACGCTCATACAGAATACGTATCAGACTACATTTCTAAATGTATTGAGTGGCTTAATAAAACAGGGGCGGAGAACGTTGGGGGTCCCATTATATCACTTCCGGGAAGTGATTCATTCGTAGCAAAAGCTATATGCTTAAGCCTCTCTCACATTTTCGGGGTAGGTAATTCAAAATTTAGGACTTCCCAAAAAGTGGAATATGTTGATACAGTTACTTTTGGTGCCTGGCATAAGGAACTATTTGATAAGGTTGGTTTATTTGATGAACGGCTGGCAAGAAATCAGGATATTGAATTTAATGCACGCATTAGAAAAAATGGGGGCAAGATTTTTCTTACTCCAGGAATAAAGTCATATTATCATTGTCGCAGTAATTTGAAAGGGTTGTGGAAACAGAATTTTGAAAATGGCAAATGGGTTGTGTATACAAAAAAAATTGCACCTTATTGTTTGTCCTGGAGACATTTCACTCCCCTTATATTTGTTCTTTTTTTAATAATCTTTTTATTTTTAACTTTTTTTTCTTCACTATTTATAATATTGTTTCTAATCGCGGCTGGAAGCTATATACTTGCGAACCTGTTTTTTTCAGCCCTGATTTCTATAAAAAGTGGAATAAAATTTTTTATTATAATGCCGGCTGTTTTCGCCACACTTCATTTTAGCTATGGATTGGGAGCAATTTGGGGATTAATAACTTTGAGAAAATGGGTTCAAAAAAACATTTGATAAAAACGGATTGCAGATATTATAAAGGATCCACCCCTTGTTTATTTCACAAGCAAAGTGGACTGATTTGTGAGAGCTGTAATCATTATGCTCCACTAAACGGCCGTATATTGATAATTAAGCTTGGAGCAGCAGGAGATGTTATAAGGACCACTCCTTTATTAAGAAAGCTAAAAGAGAATTATCCAGATTATGAAATTTCATGGTTAACCTGCTTCTCTGACTTTTTGTCTCCTAAATGGGTAGATAATATTTTAGAACTAAACCTTTCAAATACTCTCTGGCTGACAGAACAAAAGTTTGATTGGGTTATAAATTTAGATAAAGATAAAGAGGCAGTAGCTCTTACAAGAAAATTGACCGCATCCAAAAAATCAGGTTATACAATGAATGATTTTGGTAAATGCATACCGATATCAAGCAATGCCGAGAAACACAAATGGCTAACCGGCTTAAATGACAACATCAGCCGGGCAAACACAAAAAACTATATGGAAGAAATATTTGAAATTTGCGGTTATAAATTCAACAAAGAAAATTATGTACTGGAATTGGATGGAAAGCAAGATTGGAAATCCATTGACAAATCAAAAAAAATTGTTGGACTCAACTGTGGTTGCGGTGAACGATGGGTATCCCGACTCTGGCCTGAAAAAAACTGGATTGAACTTTCAAAAATTTTAAAAGAAAAAGGTTATGAAGTAATTCTGCTGGGAGGTCCTCAAGAAGATAAGAAAAATAAAGAAATAGCAAAAAAATCAGGCATAAAATATTTAGGTTTCTTTCCTTTTAAAACTTTTTTTTCTCTTGTTGGTGAATGTGATATAGTTATTACCCAGGTTTCCATGGCCATGCATATTGCAATAGCCTTGAATAAAAAACTTGTCCTGTTGAATAACATATTTAATAAGAATGAGTTTTATTTATATGGAAACGGAAACATAGCAGAGCCCGAATTGGAATGTCTTGGGTGTTATAAACCAAGACAGGATAAAAACTGTCCTGTAGAATCTTGTATGGACTTAATCACTGTTGAAAAAATTTATAACATGGTTCAAGGCTTCTAAACTTTATTTAAATTTATATGAGATTTTTTGATTTCATTCTGGCTTTAATAGGCATAGCATTTCTCATTCCCCTGTTCTTACCAATTGCTATCTTAATTAAACTCGATTCCGAGGGCCCGATTATTTACTCACAGGAGCGTGTAGGGTTCAAAGGTAAAATATTCCGTTTATATAAATTTCGCACTATGGTAATTCATGCGCACCAAACAGGAACATCCGTAACAAGCAGTAAAGACCCTCGCATAACCAAGGTTGGGCGATTCCTGCGTAAAACTAAATTGGATGAACTACCCCAGGTCTGGAATGTCCTTAAGGGTGACATGAGCATTGTCGGGCCAAGGCCCGATGTCCCTGAGATAGTAAAAAATTATACCCCTGAAATGAAGCGAATATTTGATGTTCTGCCTGGCATTACAAGCAATGCATCCTTATCCCTCTGTCAGGAAGAAGAATTACTATCTCTGGCTAATAACCCTGAACAGGCATATAAAGAAATCTTTGTGCCTGCAAAGGTAAAATTTGCTTTAGACCATGTTGAGAAAAAATCCTTCTGGTTTGGTTTATCAATACTTATGAAAACACTCTGGGCACTTACCGGAGGAAAGATTTTTACAACAAAAGAACACCCAATGGTAAAAGAAATAAAGGAACAGATACTTCTTCACAACAGGAAAGAAAAAATATAGATAGCCAGAGATTACCGCTATGAAAAATATAATTCCAATAATTCGCCCAACGTTAATTGATTATGAATCTGTTGAAGATGAATTTCGCGAGGTATGGAATTCGGGTCAGGTAACTGTCTCAAAATATACAGAGCTTTTTGAGCAGAGTGTATGTAAAACACTTGCAGTTAGAAATGCTATAGCTGTATCAAGCTGCACCTCCGGGCTTATGTTAGCAGTAAAGGCATTGGATTTGAAAGGAGAAGTAATCGTTCCGTCTCTCACTTTTACAGCAACTGCACATTCAATTATGTGGAATAATATCGCACCCGTGTTCTGTGATTCAAATAAAGGAACTTACACTATAGACACAAAAAAAATAGGACCGCTTATTACCAAAAAAACTTCTGCCATAATGCCCGTATATATTTTTGGGCTTCCACCTGAAATCAACAAACTTGAGCGTCTTGCTTCAAAACATAATCTTAAACTCATATTTGATTCTGCTCAGGGTCTTGGCGCCAGATACAAAGGCAGATTAGCCGGCGGATTTGGCGATGCAGAAGTCTTCAGCATGAGTCCTACAAAAGTTGTTACCTCTATCGAAGGAGGGCTTGTTACCACGAACAATGATGAACTGGCTGGGAAAATCAGGCAGATGAGGGATTACGGGAAAAGTATTGATGGTGAGGATATCGATTACATTGGATTAAGTTCACGGGTAAGTGAATTTCATTCCATTATTGGACTGAAGAATTTTAAAAAGATGGCCCAGTTAATAAAGAAAAGAAATGAATTGATAACCTATTATAAGAAATGTCTCGATGGCCTCAAAGGAATTTCATTCCAAAAAATACCTCCATGCTGTAAATCAACTGGCAATTACATGGTTATCTTTATAGATGGAGAAAAAGCTAAAACCACAAGAGATGAGATTCATCAATATTTAAAGGAAAAAGGAATACAGACCAAAAAATATTTTTATCCTCCTTTACATATGCAAAAAGCCTATACCATATACAGGAGAAAATATCAGGGCAGGCTCCAGGTTGCTGAAAAAGCATCAAGAGAAGGGTTAGCGCTGCCTCTATTCAGCCATATGAGCAAAAAAATAATTTTTAATATTTGCAATGAATTAAAAAAAATTCTATAGAATCTAAAATCTCTTATCTTTCAGAACAACCTGTTTAATAACCTTCAAAAATGTTACTAACATAGAATTATGGAGGAATTTAAAAAGGTGATAAAATCATTTCTTTCTAAAAAAACAAAAATCCGTCGCATTGTTTTTTTTGTATTGGTAGACGGGCTTTTACTGTCATTTTCATTATACCTATCTTTTTATTTGAGATTTGACGGAAACATAGAACCTGAATATATAGATAAATTTTGGGGATATTTAATAATATTTCTATCAGTAAAATATATTGTCTTTGCTCTTTGCAGGCTTTATAAAATGAGTTGGTCCTATGTGGGATTTTATGAATTATTAAATATTTTAGCAGCAAATACGGTCAGTTTTTTACTGCTTACCGGGATTATTTTCATGCTTTGGTTCTACAAATTATTCAGCGGGTTCCCGCGCTCGATTCCTATCCTTGATTTTGTTATTTCCCTTGTGCTTATTGTTATGTTCAGAACATCAAAAAGGGTTTATCTACAGAGCCTTAGTATAAGAAATAATTCAGATACAAAGCGGACGCTCATCATAGGCGCTGGCAATGCCGGAGAGCAGATTGTCCGCGACATGCGGAGACAAAAAAACAGCCCTTACACACCTGTTGGCTTTATGGACGATGATATCATGACGCACGATGTATATATTCAAGGTGTTAAAGTCTACGGGGGACAAGAAAATATTCCCGGAATAGTAGACAAATTAAAAGTTGAACTCGTCCTGCTCGCGATTCCGTCTGCTTCATCGCATGACATACGGAAGATTCTTTCTCATGTGCGAAAATCCTCTGTAAAAGAGGTCAAAATCATCCCAGGGTTAAATGCATTGGTTGACCGAAAAATCTCGTTATCTGACATTAAAAAAATTCAGATTGAGGATATCATCGGCAGGGAACAGGTTACCATTGATAGAAAGATTGTAACAAGTTTAAATTTTATCCACGGAAAGACGGTTTTGATTACCGGAGCAGGAGGGTCCATAGGTTCTGAACTGGTACGACAGGTATTGATTTTCAAACCGAATAGGATTGTTGCCCTTGATATTGATGAAACCGAACTGCATCAAATTGACCTGGAAATAAGCCGATATGCAAGGGAAATTGAGTTGGTTTTCGTAGTTGCTGACATACGGGATAAACAAAAAGTAGAGACTGTTTTTCATGATTACCGGCCCGAGGTGGTATTTCATGCGGCAGCATATAAACATGTCCCCATAATGGAAAAGTATCCTGAAGAAGCAGTGAAAGTAAATATTTTTGGAACAAAAATTGTCGCAGAGGCAGCTCTTTCCTTTGGAGTTGAAAAGTTTATACTGGTCTCGACTGATAAAGCCGTCAAGCCTACAAATATCATGGGCGCCACAAAACGGGTAGCAGAAAAAATTATAAACGCCCTCAACTCTTATGGAAAAACTAAATTTATTTCTGTCAGGTTCGGTAATGTCATTGGCAGTAGAGGAAGTGTAATCTCGATATTTCAGGAGCAGATTAAAAAAGGCGGACCAATAACAGTGACTCACCCGGGAATGAAACGTTACTTTATGAGTATCCCCGAGGCATGCATCCTAATCCTTCAGGCCGCAGCTATGGGAAAAGGCGGAGAAGTATTTATCCTTGATATGGGAGAGCAGATAAAAATTGAGGAAATCGCCAAGGAAATGATACGTTTAAACGGTCTATCGCCTGATGTTGATATCCCGATTATTTATACAGGAGTCAGGCCCGGAGAAAAACTTTACGAAGAACTACTCACTGATACAGAAACTACAGGACCAACGGAACACCCGAAGATTTTTGTAGGTAAAGATGTAAATAATAATCATGAAAATATCCTTACGGACATCATATTATTTGAGGATATCATCCAGCAAAGACAGTGGGCATGGATAAGGAACCTGTTGTTTGAACTTGTCCCCTCATACAATCCATCTTATAATTATAAAGAGGGCAGTGCACTGAACGCACCGGAGCAGAATAATAGAATCATTGGAAATAATTTTTAATATCTAAACTTAGAAATTATTTTCAAAAACCATTGATGAACTACCCCGCAGCAGAGCTACGAGGAATTCTTTTAATTAAATCTCTTACGATTCAAGGATTAAAAAGTCGGAAAAAAATGTACAGGACTGCTCATCCTCTATTCTTTATAACACTTATTCTTTTAATCTACTGCCTATCATGCATAACAGGCATTATTAGCGTTACATATGTACAGGCACAAACCTCAGTTGAAGAAAAAAAATTTGAACGGCTTTTAAAGGATATCCCCTCTATAACGGTTGAAGGAGAGGTCAGGAATAAAGGCGCCTTTAATCTCCTCAAAAATTATAGAGTAAAAGATGCAATATTTGAGGCTGGAGGACTTACAAAAGACGCCGATATTCAAAGGGGTGAAATATTAAGGATAAACGAACAAGGGAAAATCTTACAGATATGTTTCAACATTAATCTTGCAATGGCTGAAGATCCCGATGAAAATGTCATCCTTCAGGATAATGATAAGGTTATAATCCATTCCTTATGGGAAAAAGGGTCTAAACATACAGTCTTCGTAGAGGGGGATGTTAAAAATCCCGGGCGCTACCCTCTTTCTGAAAATATGCACGTAAGTGATCTGATTTCCACAGCAGGCAGCATTCGTGAATCCGCCAATCTTGATGAAACCGAAATATCCTCTTACGGAATAGCCAGCGGGAAAAGCATAAAGATAGACAATAAGAATATAAATCTCGGACGAGCATTGGAAAAAGACCCTTTACACGACTTGGTTTTGAAACCTTATGACAGAGTATCTGTGAAACGCCTGCCAAAGTGGGATAAAGAAAGATTCAGCATTACATCAGGAGAAGTCAATTCTCCCGGCATTTATACCATAGAAGAAGGCGAAAGATTATCTACGCTTATTGAAAAGGCTGGAGGCTATACAAATAAGGCATATCTACGAGGAGCAGTATTTTCAAGAGAAAAAATTAAAAAATTGCAGCAGGAAGTACTTGACAAAATGATATTAAGACTTGAAAGAAACCTGCTTCCCGGACAGCTATTACAAATATGTACTACATCTTCAAATAATAAAGCCGGAATAAATAATTTAGAATTACAGCAGAAACAAAATCTCATAGAGTCCCTGAAGAAACTTAAGACCACCGGCAGGATGCCAATAAAAATCTCCAATCTTAGATTGTTAAAAGGCAGCGAATATGACATAAAACTCGAGACCGGAGACAGTCTTTATATACCCGAAAAGTTCAATGCAGTCTATGTGGCCGGTGCGGTAAAGTCACAGAGCAGTTTTTTATACTCTGATGGTTTAGATTATAAAGATTATATCGGGATGGCGGGAGGATATACAAAATATGCTGATAAAGGTAATATTTTCATTTTAAAGGTCAATGGCAGGGCAAAGAAAGCGGACATGGGAATTTTAAACTGGAACCCCGCTCAATCCAGATGGGAATTGACTGCTTTTAGTGAAAAGACAAACAAAATTGAACCGGGAGACACGATTGTTGTGCCTGAAAAATTAGAGCATATTACATGGTTGAGAGAGGTTGAGGATATAACCCGGATACTCACACAGGTAGCAATAATAACAGGGGTTCCGATAGTGTTGTTTTGAGTAAATAGTAAGCAGTAGGCAGTAGGGAGTAAGGGGTTTATATTATAACATCGCTAACTATAATGAACGACATAATTAAAACGATATTTCCTTTATGTCATTCCTGCGGAAGCAGGAATCCAGACGCCGTCCCTGCGAAGGCAGGGAACCAGAAAAAAATTACTGGATTCCCGTTTTCACGGGAATGACAGACCATAAACATGTTATTTAAGAAACACTACACTAAGGAGTAGGGAGTATGGCATGATTGATAAGCCAGAGAAATTCTGCGTCCATGAAGTAAAAGCAAGAAGTAATGAGTTATAGTAGGCTTACTGCTTACCTCGTACTATTTTTTACACACTGCTTACTCCTTACTGTTTACTTCTTACTATTCCCCTCGCTTGCATCTGCTTCTGATGAACCCTTCACATATCCTTCAAACTGGGGTGGGACGGGTCTTATGGAGATTCCAACAGCCAGGGTAATGAAGGAAAACACCTTTCGCATCGGTATCAGCCATGTAAAACCCTATGAGTATTACTATGGGGCAATAAGTCCGATTAACAGGCTGGAAATAGATGGGAGAATAACAGAACTACTGGGCATAGAAGTAAAAAACCAAAAATTTAGTGGCTATGGCAACTATAAAGATAAGGCTATAGATTTTAAATATCAGATAATCCCTGAAAGCAGATATCTGCCTGCTATTGCATTAGGCATTATGGACCCTCACGGCACACGGCTTTATTCATCCCAATACATCGTAGCAAGCAAGCAGATATATCCATTTGATTTCACACTCGGGATAGGAAATGGAAGATTTGGCAAAAAATCGCTCCCCTCAACAGGAGAAGGGATAAAATTAGAGATACTGAGCAACCCCACAGGATGGATAAGTGATTCACAGTTTTTTGGGGGTATCCAGTTTGCCCCTTCTCAAAAATATGCCCTGATGTTTGAATACAGCCCGATTAAATATCATGAGCAAACAACAGACCCTGCCCAGTCAAAATATTTTCTTGAACCGGTGTCTTCAAATTATAATTTCGGCATACGATATAAACCAACAAAGTGGGCTGAAATTGATTTAAGTTATCAAAGAGGCAATAAAATAGGCGCTAATCTATCAATGGAATTTGAAATCGGCAAACCGATTATCCCTATATATGATATGCCTTACAAGGAAAAACCAGATGATACACTAAATCCCGTATCTCAGCGGATAACAACGGCATTGTATTATTCGGGTTTTAGCGATATCTATGTCCTAACAGAAGAAAATGATTTATGGATATATGCACAGAATGACAAATATTATTACAACACTAAGGCAATTGGGGTAATTCTTAAAAGCATCGCTGACATAATACCCAAAAATGACCAGAAAATTCACATTACTCTTACAGAAAACGGTATTCCGCTAACTGAATTCACCGCCACAAAAACAGATGTAATTGACCTGTATTCCGGGCGACTTATCATTGATGAATTCTTTTATTCATCAATGATTAAGCCTTCCTCGCTTAAAGCAGTGAATGTAAGGGGAAGCCATAAAAAATCTCTCAGATACGGTATTAAACCCACTATTGAGACATTCTTAAACGACCCGTCAGGCTTTTTTAAATACAGGTTTGGCATCACAGGATGGACGAGCTACTCTTTGTGGAAAGGCGCGTCATTTATCACAGGGATTGCAACATATCCAATAAATAATATTTCATCAGTAAATGAACCCCTCTCAATTCCTGTAAGAACAGACCTTGTACTTTACAAAAAGAAAAAGGTGAGCCTTGATAGATTAATGTTTGACCAGATACAAAAACTCGCCCCTAACACATATGCAAAGTTTTCCGCTGGATTATTAGAAGTTCAATACACAGGAATTGATGCAGAAGTGGCAAAACCTTTTTTTGACG
>Ga0214473_10001171_pt1 | contig 35460 bp, 31 predicted proteins | sample RVTome_7_FD_203509 | JGI IMG/M metagenome (GOLD analysis project Ga0214473, IMG submission 203509) | Soil microbial communities from uranium-contaminated site in the Upper Colorado River Basin, Wyoming, United States - RVT98D197 | ecosystem: Environmental > Terrestrial > Soil > Contaminated >... | reverse complement strand
CGCCCGGGCGAAACTCCAACTCTACCCCCCCTACCTACATAGATGAACTGTCATCCAGAGTCCCGCTAAGGCGGGACGAAGGATCTCCATCTCTTATTTCGATATTCTTCTTATTTCCAGATAGCTATATTTCCAATTATTACAAATTCTGCTCAAGAGTGACCTACGGGGAGTAATTTATTATTTATCTTTAGGAAAACTAATCCAAAATCTCCTGAAGATTATGAAAATTCTGAAATTCAATCCGATTCTGTTATTTGTTCTGTTTGCATTTTTAGTACTATCTCATTCCTGTAAACAAAAGAGTTATGATAAGACTAAAGTGCCTGATTTAAAAACACTTGAGTCACAATTCATGGAACCTCCCATTGAATACACCACCTCTCCTTTCTTTGTATGGAATGCCGAAATAACCAATGAGGAGATCGACAGCTTTTTGATCTCATTTAAAAATGCCGGTTCATCCCATGTATTTATACATCCCCGTCCGGGATTGATTACTGAATACCTCTCCGATAAATGGTTTGAATGTTATAAGCATGCTGTTGAAAAAGGGAAAGAACTGGATATGAATATCTGGATATATGATGAAAATTCATATCCCAGCGGTTTTGCCGGGGGGCATGTACCTGATCAAATGCCCGAGTCTTATAACCAGGGACAAGGTCTGAGAATGAGACGATTTGAGACTCTTCCTGATACCAGCGACAGATATTATTTATGTCTTAAAGAAGAAGAGGGAAAGTTCCTGGATATCACAAACTCCCTTTCCGCCGAAATGGGAAAAACCGGAAAATACCTGTTATTCTCAAAAACATATTATGGTAAATCGGACTGGTATGGTGGCTTCTCATATGTTGACCTCCTATACCCGGGTGTAACCCAAAAATTTATAGATCTGACGATGTCAGGTTACGAGAAACATCTCGGAACTGAATTCGGAAAAACTATTCCCGGCACTTTCACCGATGAACCAGAGATCAACTCTCCCGGAGGTATACGCTGGACACCCGATCTGTTTGCAGTTTTTGAGAAGCAATGGCATTATGATCTGAGGACCCGATTGCCATCCCTTTATGAAGAGACAGGTGACTGGAAAAAAGTGAGGCACAATTATACGCAGACCCTGCTGCAACTTTTCATCGACAGGTGGGCCAAACCATGGTACGAATACTGCGAAGAGAAAGGGTTGAAATTCACCGGACATTACTGGGAACATGAATGGCCGAATATGCGTCCTGGTGGCGACAACATGGCTATGTATGCCTGGCATCAGGTCCCGGCAATCGACATGCTGTTCAATCAATGGAACGACTCAACACCAAGAGCTCAGTTTGGGAATGTAAGGTCCGTGAAAGAGCTTGCCAGCGCAGCAAACCAGACAGGCAGACTCAGAAAACTAAGTGAGACATATGGAGGTTCCGGGTGGGACCTGACATTTACAGAGATGAAAAGGAACGGTGACTGGGAATATGCTCTGGGTGTAAATCTGATGAACCAGCATCTTACCTATTTTACCCTTGCCGGTGCCAGGAAATATGACTACCCGCCCTCCTTCGACTACCATGAACCATGGTGGAACGATTACAGGTATATCAACGACCATTATGCAAGGCTATCACTGGCATTGTCATCAGGAAGGCAGGTTAACGATATTCTGATTATTGAGCCTTCAACCTCAGCCTGGCTTTATGACTCCTATGTAACAAGAAATCAAAAATATGCTGAGATCGGCCAGTCATTCCAGACATTTATTACAAAACTTGAAAAAAACCAGGTCGAATACGATCTGGGATCAGAAAACATTATTAAAGACCTGGGAAGCGTTTCCCATGCTAAGCTGGTAGTCGGACAGGCCAGATATTCAAAGGTAGTGATACCTCCTATGACAGAAAATCTTGATCTCTCTACCTTTAAGCTGCTCAGAAAATTTGTTGCAAACGGAGGTACCCTGATAGCATTTTCGGAACCAACATTAGTGGATGGTTCTTTAAGTACTGAATTAAAAGAACTATTTACAAAGAAATCTGATCAGATTTTAATTATTGACAATTTAACTCCAGAGATAATTTCAGAATATTTCATGAACAGTGATCTCACATTTGACTCGATTACCGGGGGAACACTATATCATCACCGCAGGATCCTTGATGATGGTCAGGTTCTGTTTCTTGTTAATTCAAGTCTGTCAGAAACACTGAATGGATCTCTTTTAGTAAAAGGGCAGGATGCTATTGAAATGAATACCCTGACAGGTCAGATCAATGGTTATGAATGCCATCCTTTGGGAGAAAAAGTTAATCTCTCCTACTCTATCCCGCCTGCCGGAAGCATTTTGCTCTTTATCCCCGTGACGAAAGGGAAAGAATATCCATTAGGGGTTAAACCGCAAATAATGAATCCAATTCCCGGCAGTCCGGCGATTACTGTAATGAGGAATGAACCCAACGTTTTAATGATAGATTTCTGTGATATTCTGATGGATAATAAATTTGAAAAGGATCTTCATGTCGTTGCTGCAGCAGATAATATATACAGGTATTACGGATTTAAAAACGGGAATCCCTGGAACCATTCGGTACAGTACCTTACCAACATAGTTGACAGAGACACATTTGGAGTCAATACAGGTTTCACTGCCTCCTATTATTTTACAATTAAAGGTAAATTTGATTATTCTTCTATGAAAGCAGTAGTTGAGCGACCTGATCTGTGGAGTGTTACGATTAATGGAATTGAGATGAAGGCTGAAGCCGGCAAATGGTGGCTCGACCACAAGCTTGGGGTCTTTAATATAGGCACTCTGGTAAAAGATGGTCTGAACACAATCAGTATAATAACTTCACCAATGAATATCCATGCTGAAGTAGAACCGGTTTACATTACAGGAGATTTTTCAGTTGAGCCTGTTGAGAAAGGTTTTATTATAACAGCACCGCAGTTGAAATATTCTACCGGGAGCTGGCTAAACCAGGGACTTCCATTCTATTCCTGGGACATGACCTACTCAAAGGAGTATCAGATCGATAATAAAGAAGGCAGATACGAAGTTGAATTAGGTGAGTGGAAGGGGACAGTTGCAAATGTAATTGTAAACGGGCAACCTGCCGGAATAATTGCATTTCCTCCCTACCGGGCTGACGTAACAGGGTTTATTAAACAGGGAGTCAATAAGATAGATATCAAAGTAACAGGAAGCCTGAAAAATCTGCTCGGACCGCATCATAATAATCCTTCTGCCGGACTATCCGCCCCTGGCAACTGGAGGAATGTGAAGTGCTATCCTGCAGGGAAAGACTACCAGATGGTAGATTATGGGCTGTTTAAGCAGTTTACATTGTTAAATTGATTATTAATCAAATATTTTTTTACATTTGAGATGTTATATTTAATGATTTTATGAATCAAGTTAAAAAAAATAATACTATTGTTAAATGAAAAAGAGGTAAACAATTACTTAAGTACAATGAACCAGTTTAAAATTAAACTTAAACCTAATCTTATGAGAAAACTTTTCGCTTTTATTGCTGCTACCTTAATAACGGGTAGTCTGTTCGCAGGTGGTCTGGTTACGAATACAAACCAGAGCGCAGCATGGGTTCGTCTTCCGGCCAGAAATGCGTCTGTAGGAATTGATGCGGTATATTTTAATCCAGCCGGTTTGATGAAGCTTGAGAATGGAATTCATGTTTCTGTGTCAAACCAGTCTATCTGGCAATCCAGGGAAATTTCAAACTACTATACAGGACCTGGTGGCGCTTATGGACTGAATGAACATGTGTACAAAGGGACAGCCACAGCACCTCTGTTTCCTTCTATTAGTGCAGCTTATAAAATGGACAAGCTTGCATTCTCTCTTGGATTTTACCCGATAGGTGGAGGTGGTGGAGCTGTATATGAAAAAGGTCTGCCCTCATTTGAGATCAGTCAGTCTGATCTTGTTCCTCTTCTGGCAGCATCGCAAGGTGCTACAGCCTACAGGTTAGACGCCTATTTCGAGGGAACATCTGTTAATTTTGGTTTTCAGGGTGGCGTCTCTTATAAAATAAATGACATGATATCAGTTGCCGCAGGTCTTCGGTATGTTATGGCAAAAAATACATATATGGGCCACTTAACAGATATTGAAGTGAATATAATTTCTGGATGGACCAGGGCTGACCTTATAATGACCGGTATTGCTGCCAGTGCCAGCGGTGCGGCAACCAGTACATCTGCAATAATTGCCGCCAATGTTGCATTTGGTGGTCTGACTCTCGCTGCTGCTCAGGGTGCTGGAATCATTACTGCATTGCAGAGGGCACAGCTCGAAGGAGGTTTAACCGCCTTCGGAGCACTAACAACGTTAACTATTGCCCAGGCCGATGCTGTATTCAAAGGAGCTGCAGCTCAATACACAGCGACAGCTACTCTTCTTGGAGACCAGACAGTTGACGCTGAACAGAGTGGATCAGGAATTACTCCATTTGTAAGTGTCAATATAGCACCATCAGAAAAGTTAAATATTGGTATTAAATATGAAATGGCTACCAAACTTGAACTTGAGAACAAAACCAAACAGGATCTCCTGGTAGGTTTTGAATCAGATGGAACTCCAATTTACATGTTCCCAACTGGAGCTAAGACGAGAAACGATATGCCGGCAATGTTTACATTAGGTGTCGATTATCAATTAATGACAGCCATGAAATTGTCGCTTGGCATGAATTACTTTTTTGATAAGAGCGCTGATTATGGACATAAGATCGACGATGACATGAATTCGTCAACTCCAACCATCCATATTGATAACAGCGATATTATTGAGAGTAACGGGATGTCGCTTCAGGTCGGACTTGAATATAATGTTTCAGACAAACTTCTGGTAAGCGGTGGTTACGTATGGGCTAATAAAGGTGTTAATGATACATACCAGAGCGACCTTACATATGGTCTGGCTACTCAGACAATCGGAGGCGGTGGCGCATATTCAATTACTGATAAAATTCAGATTAACCTGGGAGTCAGTACTACAATGTATGATTCCTCAGGCAGGGGTATCAATCATATTTTCTCAGGTACAGGCGGAAATATCCCCACAACTGAAACCTATGCAAAAAGCACCTTTTTATTTGGCCTAGGTGTGGATATTAAATTCTAAATCTATCTTACTAATCAATAAAAGAGGCTGATCCATATGGGTCAGCTTTTTTTTTGTAATATCGCCTGATTTTTACTGTTTTAACGGGGCTGTTTAAAAAATCGAAATCCATTAACCCTGCCTACCGGCAGGCAGGGTTAAAAGATCTTTTTAAACAGACCCATGTGCTTATGGCCTGAGGCGAATGGCAGGGGGGTAGAAGGGCGGTTAATATTTTATCCCCCTGTCATTCAAATATTTTAAATATTGATCAACTCTTGGGGCATTCGACTTTGCCAACCTTTTATAGAACACCAATGCATTGACCTTATCATTATCCTCAACTGCAGCATTTATTATATTGATATAAAGTAATCCTTCAATCCCAGGATTCTGGTTGTCTATCCGGTCGAGTATACCTTTAAACAGGTTCATATTATCTGCCGGGCTTCCTTTCTCTGCCGTCAGGAAAGCATCATCGAGTGTCTTATTAAGCTCATTATCGAGAGTTATTCCGTAAAACCAGAAACAGTTATCCGGGCAATCTTCAACAATATCTATCCATCCGGTTCCCTCCTTTAGAGGAGGAAATGTAAGAGTGAAGCTAAGTTTCTCCCCAACACTTTTAAAGGAATATGTATCGGGGCAGACCGGGATGCCCGTTGCTTTCACCAGATTATATTTATTTCCGGCAGGATCAAGAATGTAAATATTCCTGTCAGCACAAAAATAGCCCCCGGCAATTCGGTTTTCGATCGTAAGGTAAATAACGGTTTTACCGGCAAGCATCTCAATTTTGGAAATTTCAAGTGTCTCAGGGCTTTTCAATGACTGGTTGGGTTTTATTACAGTCTGTGATAAACCATTCAGATAATTTAATGCCAGAAACAGCAAGATTGTTATGTATCTCTTCATACAGATTCCTAATTATTATATAATATGCAATTTAATAATTATTTCCGGGTCAATGTTCCACATATAAATAACCATTTAACTTTGCTTATTTGTTCATATAAGATAGAATTTGACATCCATTTTGTAATTATAATGTAATCTGTACTTAACAGGCCTGTAATTATATCGGTTAAAATTTGTACCATGAAAAACATAACAAAAATGAGAAACAAAACTACACTAATCTTTATTCTTGCAGTGATAACTTCAATGCATTTTATTGCTGCAAATGCGCAGGATGATGATAAATTCATACCATATGGGAGACCACTGGTGCTGGTGTTCACCAACATAAATTCAACATTTAATAAGGATGGAAACTCAAAAGGCATTGAACTCACCAGGGCTTACCTTGGTTATGAATATTTTTTCAGTAAAAACATCTCTGCCAGAGTAAACATGGATGTTGGTGATCCAGGAGTAGGAAAACTTCAGATGACGGCATTCGTCAAAAATGCTTTTGTTATGTACAAAAACAATAACTTTTCTGCCCGTTTTGGAATGATTGGCGTTGACCAGTTCAGCGTACAGGAGAAGCAATGGGGTTATCGATACATTTATAAATCATTCCAGGATGAATATAGCTATAGTGCAAGCGCTGATCTTGGAGCTGCTTTTGAATACTCCCCGGCAAAATTTATTTCACTGGATTTTTCAGTTCTTAATGGTGAGGGGTATAAAAAGGTTCAGGCCGACAGTACATTGAAGATGACATTCGGAGCAACTTTTAAACCGGTAAAAGGGCTGGTATTACGCACTTATGTTGATATGATGAAAAATGATTACAATCAAAAGTCTTTGGCACTTTATGCAGGATATTCTGTTAATAAATTGAAAACAGGATTGGAATACAATATTCAGAAAAACAACGGTATGCTTAATGAACATGACTTTTCCGGGATTTCAGCATATGTATCTCTTGCTCTTGCTGAAAAAATAACTGTATTCGGCAGGTATGATAAACTTCAGTCAGTTACAATGACTGGCAGAACCAATCCATGGAATTATGGGAAAGACGGACAATTATTCATGGCAGGTTTTGATTATTCTCCTACTCCGGGAGTAAAGATTGCTCCGACATTGTCCGGATGGTCTCCTGATGACGACACAAAATCATTTACAACAAAAATTGCACTTAACTTTGAGCTAAAATTTTAAAAACAATTATTTAACTGAAAAAAATACAATTATGAAAAACATATTAATACTTGCAACCATACTTATAATAGCAGTATCGTGTAATTCCGGAGGCAATAAAAATTCGGCTGACAATAATAAAGTAAATATAACTGCTGCGGGGGCAACCTTCCCGATGCCATTCTATAACCTGGCGTTTAAAAAATACTCTGAAGAATCAGGTATACAGATGACATACGGTGGTATTGGATCAGGTGGAGGAATCAGAAGCCTTACCGATAAAGTTGTTGATTTTGGAGCAACAGATGCTTTCCTTTCTGAAAAAGAGAAAGCAGCGATGACTGCTGAGGTAGTACATATCCCTACATGTATGGGTGCTGTTGTTATTGCATATAACCTTCCCGGGGTAGACGGTCTTAAGGTTTCCCCAGCGCTCCTCGAGTCAATTTTCATGGGTACTATTACCAAATGGAATGATCAGAAAATAAAAGAGATAAATAAGGGTATTGAACTTCCTGATATGAATATTACAGTTGTTTACAGATCAGATGGCAGCGGTACAACTTATATATTCAGCGACTATATGAGCAAGGTAAGCAGTTTATGGAGTGAGAAAGTGGGAACAGGGAAGTCTCTAAACTGGCCGGTTGGAATTGGAGCTAAAGGGAATCCAGGAGTAGCAGGAACTTTAAGTCAGTCTGTTGGTTCTATCGGCTATATCGGGTCTGAATATGCATTTGCACAAAAAATACAGTACGCGTCGGTACAGAATAGTTCAGGAAATTTTATTAATCCTGAAATAAAAACCGTAAGTGCTGCTGCAAAAGGTGAAATACCTGAGGATACAAGGGTTATGGTAACAAACTCTTCTGATCCTGATGCTTACCCTATAAGTGGTTTTACCTGGATTATACTTTATAAAGAGCAATCTTATAACAACCGTTCACTAGCCCAGGCAGAGGAGATTGTTAAATTTCTTGACTGGCTTGTAGACACTGATGCACAATCGATTGCTGTTAGTGTAAATTATGCTTCACTCCCCACTGAAGTATCATCAGTTGCCATGAACAACCTCCGTACGATTACATATGAGGGGAAACCTGTTATTAAATAAGAATGAGTAGTGACAAGGTAACTAAAAGGATTCTTTTCTCAGTATCTTTAATAATTCTAATAATATCTGCCGGAATAGTATTCTCACTCGTTAAGGGAGCTCTTCCGGCATTTAATACGTTTGGACTGAAGTTCATTATTACAAATGAATGGAATCCAACGGAAGGCAGAGAAGTCTATGGCGCTTTACCGTTTATTGCCGGAACTTTAATTACTTCAATTCTGGCTTTGATTATATGTCTTCCTCTTGCCTTTTCCACTTCACTTTTTGTTGCAGAATATTTTCGTAATACCAGAATATCATCTGTTCTGAGTTCCCTTGTCGATCTTCTTGCAGGTATCCCGTCTATAGTGTATGGCTTGTGGGGATTTTATGTTTTAAGGCCTCTTATGATAAATCTGGGGTTGAGCGACCAGGGATTCGGAATCTTTACCTCCTCCCTTATCCTGGCAATAATGATAATCCCATTTGCAACCTCGATGAGCAATGAAATTATCCTAATGGTACCTGATGAACTGAAAGAGGCTGCATATTCTCTGGGAGCAACACGTCTTGAAGTAATTTTCAATGTTATTATACCAAATGCACGGTCGGGAATTATTGCAAGTTATATCCTTGCCCTTGGCAGAGCGCTGGGAGAGACAATGGCGGTTACAATGCTTATCGGTAATTCAAATTCAATTCCTTCAGGACTTTTTGACACAGGAAATACTATGGCGAGTATAATTGCCAATCAGTTTGGTGAAGCTTCAGGTTTAAAACTTAGCGCCCTGATTGCAATCGGATTGATCCTGTTTGCAATAACAGGCCTGGTAAACAGCCTGGGAAAATTTATCATAAGAAAATTCTCTTAAAAAGAAGTATGGCTTCAGTTAGCAGCATAACAGGACTTATTGATAATATCCAGTCCAGAAAAAGGAAAAACAGACTCTTCCTGGCCCTAGTAATCGCAATGTCGGTCTTGACCGTTGTCCCGATTGTTTTTATTATCAGTAAAATAGTCTCTAACGGAATCGGGCAAATCAACTTCAATTTTTTTGTCAGGTCTTCTCCTGATACGCTCCAGGCGATGACTGCCATAGCAAATAATGATACTATACCGGGAGGGATTGCAAACGGGATCACCGGGAATTTCCTGATTATACTGGTATCTTCTGTAATGGCTATACCAATGGGAATCATGATCGGGATCTATCTGTATGAAAATCAAGGCCGACGTTATTCGGATTTACTCAGGAGTCTTACCGAAATTCTACAGGGAGTTCCATCAATTGTTCTTGGGATTATATCCTATTTATGGATTGTTAAAAATATCACTAATGGGTTCTCAGCATTTGCAGGTAGTGTTGCGCTTGCAATAATGATGCTGCCGATGATAGTCAGATCGACTGAAGAGACAATGAAAATGATACCCAATGAGATAAGAGAGGCAGCTTTTGCAATGGGAGCTCCTTACCATAAGGTAATTTTAAGGATCCTGATACCATCAGGATTCAGTGGTCTTTCAACAGGCATATTGCTTTCTCTATCGAGGATACTTGGGGAAACTGCACCCCTTATAATGACTGCTCTTGGAAGTACAGCAATAAACTATAACATTACCAAACCAACAAGCGCGGTACCATTATTAATATGGGAATTCTATAACGATCCCAATATGGTGAAACTAGTCTGGAGTTCTTCGCTCTTTCTGCTGATATTTGTACTGACTTTAAATATATTCACAGGAAGCTTATCATCAAAACGCAAGATCAGAAAACAAAAATGACAGAATCATTAGATAATATTGACCATCCTGTGCTAAAGGTCAGAGACCTTTCAATTGCTTATGAAGCCGGGAAATACGCAGTAAAAGATATAAATGCTGATATTGAAAGTAAGGCAATTACCGCAATAATGGGCCCGTCAGGCTGTGGCAAGAGCACTCTTTTGAGAGCATTTAACAGGATGCATGAACTATATCCCAATATTAAAACTGAGGGAACTATATACCTGAATGATAATGATATCCGGGAGATGTCGACCATTGAGTTACGACGAAGAGTTGGTATGGTATTCCAGAGGCCAAATCCATTTCCTACTATGAATATTTATGAAAATGTTATTGCAGGATACAAATTGAATGGCATCAGGTTGAAAAGAGGCGAACGGGATGATATTGTTGAAAATTCGCTTAAAAATGTAACCTTATGGGATGAGGTAAAAGATTCACTCTTTAAAAAAGGAACTTTCCTTTCCGGAGGTCAGCAGCAGCGCCTGTGTATTGCAAGGGCAATTGCTTTTAATCCCGATGTGCTTTTACTGGATGAACCTACTTCAGCACTTGATCCGGTATCTACTGCAAGGATAGAAGATTTACTGGTCGACCTTAAAAAGGATTATACTATTCTCCTTGTTACCCATAATATGTCGCAGGCTGCAAGGATTAGCGATAACTCAATGTTTATGTATCTGGGCGAACTTGTCGAATATGGGAAAACAGATTATATGTTCACCAATCCAAAGGACTCAAGAACTGAAGGTTATCTGACCGGAAAATTCGGATAGATTTGAAAATCATCGTTTTTTTATACCTTGTAAATAATTATAAATACAATGAATACAAAAAAAGAGCAGTCAATTAACGATATAATGAGCAGTCTGAATGAGATGGCAGATCTTGTCTTGGAACAGCTGAACCTTATTGAAAAACTGATGACTGGAGAAGAGAAAAGTCATCATCAGGAGTTAATAAAAAGAATTAAGAATAATGAAAAAGAGATTGACAGTTTTGAGATTTCAATTAGCGATAAGTTTATAAATGCAATTGTTCTTTATCAGCCGGTTGCTTCTGATATACGCAGATTGGTTGCCGTATACAGAATGACAATCAACCTGGAACGAATTGGCGACCTTGTAATGAATATTGCTTATACCATAGAAACACTGAGAGATACGGAAGAGTATAAAGAAATGTCAGAAGTAATACTGAACATGTTGCTGTCAGGAAAAATGATGGTAGAAAAATCATTGCTCTCGTTTGTAAACAGTGATACTGATTATGCTATCTGGACTATTAAAAATGATTCCGTTGTGGATGAAATGAACCGTAAACTTCTGATTAACAGCATCTCAAAAGCCAGGATGAGTGATAAGACTAAAGAGATGCTGCTTAGTTATGCCGATCTCAGAAATATTATTACTAACATTGAAAGGATTGCTGATCATGCCACGAATATTGCTGAAGCAACAATTTACTCGTTGCGGGGAACTGACGTCAGGCACACAGAGATTGATGAAAATAACCAAAAGACTCTAAATAGTGATGCAATTAACTGATTTATAATGGAGAATAAAAGAAACAGAATTCTAATAGTTGATGACGAAGAAGACCTGTGTGAGATATTGCAATACAATCTCAACAATTCGGGTTTTATTACTGATGTTGCACATTCATCAGAAGAGTCATTAAAAAAACCTTTGTACGAATATGATTTGTTTCTGCTCGATGTGATGATGGGTACTATGTCGGGATTCAGACTTGCAGAAAAGTTAAGGAAAGAATATAAAATAGATGCCCCTATAATATTCCTTACAGCAAAAGATACAGAGAACGATATACTTACCGGATTTAGCCTCGGGGCAGACGACTATATGGCCAAACCATTTTCAATTAATGAATTAACAGCCAGGGTAAAAGCTGTATTGAAAAGATCAGAAACTGACAGGAGCAGGAAGAATGAAATACTCAAATTCGGAAATATTGAACTTGATAACGTCAGGAAACGTGTCTTAATTGAAAATGAGAAAATCGATCTTACAAAAAAGGAATACGAAATTTTAAAACTGTTGCTGCAAAATATGGGGCAGGTATTTTCACGAGATGATATACTTCACAGAATATGGGGTGGAGATGTTATAGTTACAGATCGTACAGTTGATGTAAATATCGCCAGGATCCGTACTAAAATCGGCCAATATGCTTCATTCCTTAAAAACAAAACAGGTTATGGATATTTCTTCGAATTCTGATAATAGAAATTATAATTCAATATGATTACAAGAAGCAAATTCAGAAATAAGCTTTTTATTTACTATTTCAGCGTATTCATCGTATTTACACTGGTAATTGGTGTTTATTTATACCGGCGGGAAAAACAGTACAGAATCGAAACTTTAAATGATGAATTATATAATATCACTATAATTACCAACAATTATCTTAATGCCAATTCTGTATTTGATAAGAATAATTATCATATTCTTGATTCTCTTATAAAAATACTTCCCCAGCCGGAATTAAGATTAACAATAATTGATCCTGAAGGGAAGGTCCTATATGACAGTTTCGTAAAAGACTGGCAGACAATGGCCAATCACAGAGAGAGGCCAGAGGTAATGGAATCAACCTATTCAGATTTCGGTACAGTTGTCAGAAAATCAACTACAACCGGAGCCGATTATTACTATTATTCAAAATTTTATAACAGATATTACATAAGAGCAGCAGTAATCTATGATATCAATATCAAAAATTTCCTCTCCACAGAAAAGATATTTCTTGTCGTCATCTTTTTTTCATTTATTCTTATCTGGATTGTTTTATTGCTTGTAACCAACAAATTTGGTGAATCGATTACCAAACTCAAGGATTTTGCAGTGAAGGTAAGTCGTAACGAACCATTTGATCAAAACATACCCTTCCCAAAAAATGAATTAGGTATTATAAGTGAAGAGATAATCAGCATTTACAGCAATCTTCATAAAACAAAAGAGGAACTGGCAGTTGAGAAGGAAAGACTTTTTAATCATTTGAATGTTCTCAATGAAGGGGTTGCCTTCTTTACAAAGGATAATGATAAGATGCTGACTAACAACCACTTCATACAATATATGAATATTATCTCAGGTGAACTCACAATATCTTCAGCTAATTTTTTCAAAATAACTGATTTCAATCCTGTTTTTGAATTTCTTGAAAAACAAAAAACTTTAGAGAAGAACCCTGCTGAACTTCCCCGGATGGAATATCAGGTAAGAAAAAGCGGAAGATTTTTCCGTGTCCAGTGTGTTTTGTTTCACGATGAGAGTTTTGAGATTATAATAAGTGATATCACAACAGTTGAAACAAACAGAATTATCAAACAGCAGGTGACTTCGAATATAGCACATGAACTTAAGACACCTGTTTCTTCCATCAGAGGTTATATTGAAACTCTATTATCTGACGTAAGTATTGAACCCGAAAAACACAGATATTTTCTTGAAAGAGCACTCATCCAGTCTGACAGACTGGCTCAACTAATAAATGAGATTGGAGTGCTTAACAAAATTGAGGAGGCAGGAAGTAGTTTCAATTTTGAAAAGATCAGAATCAACGAGATCATTTTTGAAGTCAGAAACAATTTCAAATCAGCAATTGAAGCAAAAAAAATGAGCGTGGAATATGATCTGAGCGATGAAGTAGTTATATCAGGGAACAGATCACTTCTTCTTTCAATATTTCAGAATCTTCTCGAAAATTCAATCAATTATGCAGGAGAAAACTCTATCGTTAGGGTAAAGCTGTTTCATGAGGATGAAAAATATTATCATTTCTCATTTTCTGATAATGGTGTTGGAATTCCTGAAGAACACCTTTCCAGGGTTTTTGAAAGGTTCTACAGGGTTGATTCAGGAAGATCGAGAAAACAGGGAGGGACAGGATTGGGGCTTTCCATAGTTAAAAACGCAGTAATACTTCATAAAGGTGAAATTTCAGTAAGAAATGTTCAGTCGGGAGGAACTGAGTTTCTCTTTTCGCTTCCAAAATAGGGTGCCCACCACCTATTTTTAACTATTTTTGGGTTCAATCAAATTATCTGATATGAATACAAAATGGCTTCAATGGGCCTCTCAGCTGCAATCTATTGCTCAGGCTGGACTAAAATATGGTGCTGACAGATATGACCGCGACAGATATGAACAAATAAGAACTGTAGCAGTTGAAATTTTACATGAATATACTGATGTCGACCAAAAGAAAATTAGGGAGCTCTTTGCATCAGAGACAGGCTATCAAACACCTAAAGTAGATATAAGAGCTTCAGTCTTTCATGGTGATAAAATCCTTATGGTCAGGGAAAAAATTGATGGAGCATGGTCACTGCCCGGCGGATGGGCTGATGTTAATACTTCAGTAAGTGAATCAGCTGTAAGAGAATGCCTTGAAGAGGCAGGTGCAGTTGTAAAACCAAAGAGAATTATTGCAATACATCTGGCAAACAAACACAATAATCCTCAATTCCTTTATACTATTTACAAGATATTTGTTGAATGTGAACTCGTAGAAAACAGTTACATCGAGAATACTGAGACTCTTGATTCAGGATTCTTTGATTCAGACAATCTTCCTGAACTTTCTTTTGAAAGAAATACCCCCGAACAGATCAAAATGTGTTTCGAAGCAAAAAAATATAATGTTTTTGAGACTATTTTTGATTAAAATGAATTAAATTCAAATTTTAAGAACTGTAACAACTTGTCCCGATTCTTCGGGAGAGGAACACAGATAATTGTAAAAACAGCTCAAACAATTCCTCTGTGGGACTCTGTCTAACAAAAAAAAATTAAATAAAAATCAAATGAATTATTCCAAAAGAATTCCAGCTTTCTTAATTTATCTATTCCTCTTTTCAGTTTGTCTTCCTGGACAGGTAAAGAGCCCCGTTTTAAACGGAAAAGATAAAGTAGCAATGATTGCAAAACAATCTGCTATGAAAGAATCATCGCCTTACAAGGATCTGAAATGGCAATATATTGGCCCAACAAATATCAGTGGCCGCTGCACCGATATGGAAGCAGTAATGCCACGAGGGGAAAATTATACTATGTGGGTAGGCTCAGCTACGGGAGGCGTTTGGAAGTCAACCAATGAGGGAACAACATTTGAAGCTGTGTCTGAACAGATGCCTTCCGCCTCAACAGGCGATATCGCGATCGATCCGAATAATCCCGATATCGTGTGGGTAGGAACGGGTGAGGCCAATATCTTCAGAAGCTCAAATCCAGGCTGCGGAGTTTTCAAAACAACCGACGGAGGTAAAACATGGAATCTGATGGGACTGGAGAATACATATACAATCGGACGAATAAGAATTAATCCAAAGAATTCCAATGTTGTTTATGTGGCTGCAACCGGTCATGAATACACTCCAAACGAGGATCGCGGACTTTTTAGAACTTCTGACGGGGGAAAAACCTGGACAAAGATCCTCTATGTTGATGAAAATACGGGGGCATACGATCTGGTACTTGATCCGAAAGATCCAAATACTGTTTACTGTACAACATGGGAACGCATTCGCCTTAAGTGGAATGATCCACGGACATACGAAACAACAAAGAGCAGTGGTATATGGAAATCGACAGATGGTGGTAAGAACTGGAAGAAAATCAATACTGGTCTTCCTGCTCCAAACAAACTTGGAAGAATTGGTATTGATATCTCCCTCTCAAATCCAAAGGTCTTATATGCTTATGTTGATAATTATGAGCTTGCCTATCAAGCAAAACCAGGTGAAACAGACTCCTATGGCCGTCAGAAGAAAGATGTTATAAAAGGAGCAACCATCTACCGGTCAAATAATTCCGGTGAATCATGGACCCAGGTCAGTGGTCTTATACCTGAACAGAAAACTTATATGGAGCGTCATTCTGCTACATATGGCTGGGTGTTCGGCCAGATCAGGGTTGATCCAAACGATGAGAATACTGTTTATAGCATGGGGCTGGGATTAAACCAGTCAACCGACGGGGGAAAAACATTCAAACCTCTGCGCGGAATGCATGGAGATCACCATGGTCTCTGGATCGATCCTGCAAATTCCAATTACCTTCTGAATGTTCAGGATGGAGGAATGGCTCTTTCATACGATAAGGGAAAAACCTGGAAAGTTCCTATTGAAGAACTGCCGCTTGCTCAGTTTTTTAATTTAGGATTTGATCTCAGTACCCCTTTCAGAGTTTTTGGCTCGATCCAGGATCATGGAAGTTATTCCGGAGTTGTCGACCTGTCGCGTGGACGTGATAGGGTCCCTGTAAATAAGTTTGAATATATCCTGGGAGGTGAAGGCACCTCTCATTCAATAAACCTGGAAGATAACAATACAATATATGCAAGCAGCTACTATGGAGCACTTGCCAGGGCTAAAATGGATAATTATCCACGCAGCGCTAAAGACCTGTTACCTACTATGTTACCTGGAGAACCAGCTCTTAGGGGGCAATGGGTAGCTCCAACACTTGTTTCTCCGCATAATCCAGACATTATTTACCATGGAATGCAATATCTTATGAAATCAGATAATGGAGGAGATACCTGGGAATTCATTAGCCCTGATCTTACATATAATGACCCGAATAAAATGGGAGATATCAATTATCAGACCATTTCGGTATTTGATGAATCTCCTCTGCGTGCCGGACTTCTCTATGCCGGGACAGATGATGGACGGATCTGGTGTACAAAAGATGACGGGGAAAACTGGAAAGAGATCAGGAATGGAGCAGTTCCTCAAAAATTTGTATCGCGCATTGTTGCATCAAAATTCGATATAGGCACTGTTTATATGACACAAACAGGAAGGAGAGATGACGATGCCCAGGTTTATATATGGAAATCGACTGATTTTGGCGACTCCTGGCAGGATATATCAGCGAATATACCTGTGGGACCAGTAAATGTCATCCGTGAAGATCCTGTAAACTCCAATGTATTATATGCTGGAACCGATGGTACTGTGTTTGTAACTAAAGATAGCGGAAAGAAGTGGGAAGTATTGGGAAGCCTGCCATTTTCATACGTGCACGACCTTGCAATTCATCCACGGGATAATATGATAATTATTGGAACTCACGGTCGTGGTGTTTGGGTTATGGATGCAAATCCGATAAATGAAAAAGATAAGATAAGGAATTTCCGTTACAATAATGAAACAGTAGAATAGGTATTAAATACCTCCCTCCTGTCGATTTTTCAGATAACATTTTGGGAAAGGGATATCCTTTATAAAATCCTGATTAATAACCTCCATGCACTCGTCAGGATTGCAACATGTTATACAGTTACGTTTTAACGCAATAAAAGATTTAAGTTCAACATGTGAGGATAAGAATTCTTTTTTTACAGGTTCATTTTTCATCAGTCCGGTACTTAAGTATTTCTTATTATCATCAGAAAAAACCGTAACCACTATAGCCTCAGAACCAAGTTGTTCAAGTTTCATCAGAGCGCCAAGAAAGTTGGCTCCCGAGGAGATACCAACAGCAATACCCAATTCCCTTGCCAGTTTCTGTGCCATTATTATTGAATCTCCATCGTCTACTGATACAATTTCGTCCAGTTCGTCAAGTTTTACTATTGGAGGAATAAATTCATCGGAAATGCCCTGGATTCTGTGTATCCCAACTTTATAACCGGTTGTCATGGTTGGGGAATTTGAAGGTTCCAAAGGATACAATTTAACTGCAGGATTCATCTCTTTCAAGTATCGTCCGGTACCCATTATAGTTCCACCGGTTCCTACACCAGCTACAAAGGCATTTGTTGTCTTTCCATACAACTTTAATTGCCACCATATCTCTGGTCCGGTTGTTAAATAATGTGCCATCACATTATCGTTGTTTTCGAACTGCCTGGGAAGGAAAGTGTTCATATCCTTAGCCGCCATCTCCTGAGTGCGCCTGATACTACCCAGGAATCCTCCTTCATTTTTACTTACAAGTACAATATCGGCACCAAGACTTTTAATAAGGTTTTTTCGTTCATTACTCATCCAGTCTGGCATAAAAATAGTAACCGGGTGACCAAGGGCTCTGCAGACAGCTGATAATGCAATTCCTGTGTTTCCACTAGTTGCTTCAATTACCCTGTCTCCTGCTTTGATAGCACTTTTTGTATAAGCCTCTTTCATTATGAACAATGCCATTCTGTCCTTTATGCTCCCTGTCATGTTCAGATGTTCTGCCTTGGCATAGATCCGTCGCAGTTTGCCTCTGAAAAGAAATTCAATCTCGAGGAGGGGTGTATTCCCGATTAGACTCGATAGGCCATGAATGCTCTTGCTTATTCCGGTTCTTCCATTACTTATTTCAGACATATATAGACATTCTGTTTTTCAGTTATTCAAATATATATATTTCTCACCCGACTGTGTAACATATCCGATTACTTTTGAATCCTGAAGTCCGGCAAGATTTAGATCTTCAAGAATTTGATCCACCTTACCGGCAGGTGCACAGAAGAAAAGTCCTCCTGAAGTCTGGGCATCGAAAGCTACCATCTTCAGATTGTAGTCAAGATCAGAAGCAAAATCAATATCATTTTCGGCAAACTCAAGGTTTCGGAAGGATGCTCCGGGAATACAACCATCATCCGTCAGATTATAGGTATTGCCAATTAGCAGGACTTTATTCATTTCAATTGTTAATGACACCCTGCTCGCCCTTGCCATCTTGAGTGCATGACCGGCAAGCCCGAATCCGGTAATATCGGTTGCTCCTTTAATACCATATTTTTTCATTATCTCTGCTCCCATATTATTGAGGAGTTTCATCTGACGCTTTGATTCGACAATATCAGGCTCATTTGATAATCCCAGCCTCTGTCCGGCCATAATTATACCAGTCCCTATCGGCTTGGTAAGGATCAGGGTATCTCCCGGCCGGGCACCTCCATTGGTAATAATTTTTTGAGGATGGACAAAACCTGTTACCGCCAGTCCATATTTCGGAGGAAAATCGTCAATAGTATGTCCTCCTATAATCCTCACTCCGGCTTCTGTTGCCTTATCGAACCCTCCTTTTATTATTTCCGCATATACCTCCATTGGAAGTTTTGCAGCCGGGAACATCATAATATTAAGAGCAAGGACAGGAACTCCTCCCATCGCATATACATCATTTATTGAGTTAGCAGCAGCTATTTGCCCAAACTCATACGGGTCGCTGCAGACTGGTGGGAAAAAGTCGGTAGTGAGAACCAGTGCCAGCTCATCATTTATCCGGTATACTCCTGCATCATCATGGGTATCAATATCAACAAGTATATTTGGATCCTCAGGTAACGGAAGATATTTCAGTATCTCCTCAAGCTGCTGAGGAGATATTTTGGAGGAGCAACCACCATATTCAACCATCTCAAGAAGATCAATCTTCATTTGATACTATTTTATTTTCAAGGCTTTATGATATTCCCTGATGAGGCCATGGCCTCTGCTATTGAAAACATATTGCTAAGTGTACCGATTCCAATATCAACTGAGTAATGGTTTACACAGGTTGCACATAAAAGTAATTCGACTCCCATTCTCTCAAGATCGGCCAGATGGTCCTTAACAGGCGAATCTTTTGCAAAAAGTTTGACTCCACTGTTGTAGACAACAACCTTCTGTGGCAGGTTATTGAGATCCTTTAAAACCATTATAAAATTTTTCATTAAAAGTAGTCCGAGATCATCATCACCATCCCCCATCTTATCTGATGAAAGCACGACCACAAAATCTCCCTTCTCAAAATGAGCAATTTCAGGAGCGCAATACGCCTCAACACGAGCTTTTGAAATATCACCCGAAGATCTTGTGATTGTCAGTCTCCATATTCCCTCATTCTCAACAAAACTGAACTCTGTATTATTATCTTTCAGAAATCGTGACAGATTATTAAATGATGTCTGGTTATCGGTTATAACTGAAAAAGATTCTCCCACAGCTGCCTCTTTCAGAGCTTTTTTTGTGGCTATCAGCGGTGCAGGACATAACTGTCCTTTTGTATCTATCTCTTTCATCAGATATTGTTAATTTCGAGCAGCAAAAGTACAAAAGAAAAGTTGAGCTTCGGCTTCGCTCAGCCGTTAATGTTGAAAAGTTGAAGAGTTGAAAGGTTGAAATAATGAAAATTTATACATTTGAACTTAATAATATATATTCACTATGAAAAAAGCCAGTTTTATCCCAAGTCTCTTTGTTTTTCTGCTGGTTTCTCATTTACTGCAGGGTCAGATTAATATTGACAAGAATTCAGTTACAGGCTCCTGGCTGGGTAGCATAAACACAGGAGCTATTGAATTGAGAATTATCTTTAACCTTTCAATAGTTGAAAAAGACAGTCTTGTTGCAACTCTTGACAGCCCTGACCAGGGGGCGAAAGGAATCAAGCTTGGACCGGTCACGTTTACCAGTGAGACCATTAAAATCTCTGCTGGTGCTCTTCTTGCAGAGTATAATGGGAAGATTAAAAATGATACCCTGATTGATGGAAAATGGACTAAGGCTGGAAGTTCTTTTGATTGCAATCTTACAAAATTGAAAACTGTTTTTACCATAAACAGGCCGCAGGAACCCAAACCTCCTTTCCCATATACTGCTGAAGATGTAACATTTACAAATGAGAAGTATAATATTACTCTTGCAGGAACATTAACAATACCTGTAGGAACAGGTCCCTTTCCTGCCGTAATAATGATAACCGGTTCAGGTGCTCAAAACAGAAACGAGGAGATAATGGGCCATAAACCATTCCTCGTAATAGCTGATTATCTAACCAGAAAGGGTATTGCAGTCCTTAGGTACGACGACCGTGGAGTGGGCAAATCGCAGGGCAATTATTTGAATGCAACCTCCGCTGACTTTGCTACTGATGCAGAGGCGGCATTTAATTATTTGAAGAGCAGATCGATGATCAACCCTCAGCTTATAGGGTTCATTGGGCATAGTGAGGGTGGCTTAATTGCTCCGATAGTTGCAGCAGGTAATAAGGAGATCTCTTTTATTGTCTCATTGGCTGGTCCGGGTGTAAATGGTGAACAGATAATATTAAGCCAGACAGCTGATCTAAGCCGCTTATCGGGTGTTGATGAAGTGCAGATAAAAGAATCATTATCAACGAATAAGGAGTTATTTAACGTATTGAAAAAGGAGGCTGACAGTGATAAAGCATTGTAAAACAGGACTCCCAGCAGAGTATAATACCATAGAAGAGACTTTTTCACCTGAGGTACTAAAGACTATTGCTGACTGGATCCAGGCTCTTTAGGTAAGCTTGTCAGTTTTTTCAAGATCATCCTGCCTCTTGCCAAAATCCCAGCAGAACCTTCACCCTGGAGCATACTTATCGAAGCGGATAACTCATTCGCAAGCTCTGGATATTTTAATGCAAGCTGATATAGGATCTCCATGGCGTATGCCTTGATAGCTATAGCCGAGAATCCTGATCGCAACGCATTGAAACAGTGTTCAGTAAGTAACCCATGGTGCTTATTACTGATTCTATTCAGATCAGTAAGTGAAAGAATTCTAAGGAATGATCTTTGGGCACTTTCATTATCTAGATGATCTAAAGCCTCCACAATCTGCATAAGGTAAGGATATATCATTTCAGGGTATTTATCACAGACTTTAGTAAGGGTCCATGATGCTCGAAAAGCAAGTTTTTTATCGGAAGAGTAGGAAAATTCAAGAAGTTTCAAAAAGATTGCGGGATTTTCTATTGCAGAGCTTGCCACCCATTCAGCTTCCTGCATACTCATGAGGTTATTTATCATTGACTGCAGGTCAAGGTCATCTGCAACCGCCTGGCTCTTATCAGGAATTCTTTGAGTTTCGTTGCTTCTATCAGATTTACATTGTTCAAGATAACTTTTTGCAACGAATACATCAGCCTCGGAAAAATCAACAGAGACCAGATTATCAACTGGGATCCATTTGTAAGCAACATGCTCTGTAAGAAACGGCAACTCATCGAGAGTATCGCATATAAACGGAACAAGTCTGATTTCTTTATGCCCATAATCGTATTCTACCTCAGGAAGGTGTTCGCAGATAACAATATCCATTGACAGCTCTTCCCGCACCTCACGAATTATGCAATCCTCTCTCATTTCACCGGGAGCAATTTTACCCCCCGGAAATTCCCATTTCAAAGGATGATCTGTTAATTCTCCACGTTGTACTACAAGTACTTCATCCTCTTCATTCCTTATTATAGCACAGGTTACTGTAATCATACCAGAAGTTCTTCATAAAGGGGAATAACAAGTAAAAACTCATAGCGGTTTTCGTCATGAAAAATTTTACAGGCGTAATGTAACATCCCATTTGTAACAACAATATATGGAACTTTGTATTTCATATTATAATCAACAATCTGGTCAAAAACCTTTTCATCTATTTTAATATCAGGCGATTTACATTCCACAATCATAACGGGTTCCCCTGATCTGTTGTGTACCAGAATATCAACTCTTCTTTTGAGTTTGTTATGCCTGTACATTACTTCTACCCCGAGCAATCCGGCAGGGTATTTTCCTTCATTAATGAGATACTGAATAAAATTCTGCCTGACCCACTCCTCTGGTGTAAGGGTAACATATCTCCGTCTCAGAGTATCGAGGATCATCTCTCTGTCCTCATTACTGCGTATATTAAATGAATATTGAGGCAGATTTAACTGTTTCAACTTAGTTTTGTATTTTTGTAATCCAATATTAGATAAAATATTATCCCACTCATACACATGGTGATCCTTTGTGCCTTCGTGTCTTGGTGGCAAAAAAACCATTCAATACAAATATATTGAGATAATTAGAAAATGAAATGAATATATGAAAACCAAAGAGGAAATTGTTAATAACTGGCTTCCCAGATATACCGGCAAAGCACTCAATACCTTCGGAAAATTCTTCCTGCTGACTAACTATCTCTATTATGTTGAGCTGTTTGCAAAGTGGAATAATGTGGAGATTGAAGGGAAAGACAAAAATATGCCAAATGCTACTGCCGGAGGGATAACTATAATAAACTTCGGCATGGGCAGTCCAAACGCGGCAACCATTATGGATCTGCTTAGTGCTGTAAGTCCAACTGCAGTTCTCTTTCTTGGGAAATGCGGAGGGCTGAAAAAAAAGAATACACTTGGCGACCTTATCTTACCTATCGCTGCAATCAGAAGCGATGGTACTTCTAACGATTATCTTCCGAATGAGGTTCCGGCTCTTCCGGCATTTAGACTCCAGAGTGCTATATCTGCAGCAATAATAAGGTTTAAGAAGGAATACTGGACAGGAACCGTATATACTACAAACAGAAGGGTGTGGGAATATGATGACAGATTCAAGAAATATCTTGTTAAGACCCGTGCAATGGCTATAGATATGGAAACAGCAACCATTTTTACAGTCGGATTTGCGAATGAAATACCCACCGGTGCTTTGCTTCTGGTATCCGACCAACCTATGATCTCAACAGGAATTAAAACAGAAGTAAGTGATTTAAAAGTAACAACTGAATATGTTGAGACACACCTGAAAATAGGAATAGATGCTCTAAGGGAGATAAGGGACAATGGAGTTTCTGTGAAACATCTAAAATTCTGATAATGGCCGTCACTTACGAGGAGATAATCTCTGATCTGAAGAGACGCATATTTAAGCCTGTTTACTTTCTGGCAGGTGAAGAGCCATACTATATTGATCTGATCATTAATTATATAGAGGACAAAGTACTTCCCGAAGCTGAAAAATCATTTAATCAGATCATCATCTACGGAGACGACACCAATATACCTGCAATAATAGACACAGCAAGAAGGTTTCCTATGATGGCAAGTCACCAGGTAGTTATTATAAAAGAGGCTCAGTCATTAAAAAAACTTGAGGATCTTGCCATTTACATTGAGAATCCACTTTTATCCACCATTCTGGTATTCAGTTATAAGTATAAAACCATAGATAAACGAACCCGGCTTTACAAGGTGCTTCAGAGTCATGCAGTATATTTTGAATCTCCAAGGATACGTGATTATCTGATCCCGGGGTGGATAGAGAGATATCTTATGACAAAAGGGATCAAAACAGATCCAAGTGCCAGTGCCATGCTGACAGAATACCTCGGCACTGATCTGCATAAGATTGTAAATGAACTCGATAAGTTAATCATAACTCTCCCGCAGGGAAAACCGGTTATCACGACATCTCTCATTGAGAAGAATATAGGTATCAGCAAGGATTATAATAATTTTGAACTTCAGAAAGCAATCGGTGAAAAGAACATTCTGAAAGCTAACATGATAATCCGATATTTTGCCAATAACCCGAAAGACAATCCTATAACTCTCTCAATAGCCTCACTTTTTGGATTCTTCAGCAAGCTTCTCACATACCATTACCTTACCGATAAATCAAAGAATAATGTAGCAGCTGTTTTAAAAATCAATCCGTTTTTCGTCAGAGATTATGAGGTTTCATCTGTCAGATACAATGTATCAAAGACGGTTAAAATAATTGATCTGCTTCGTACCTACGATATGAAATCAAAGGGATTTGGGGATCCAGGCACTGAACCGGGAGATCTGCTGAAAGAACTGGTTTATAAGATCCTTCATATCTGATTTTATAACCACGGTGTCGCACGGAGTAAATCACAATGTTTCACGGAGTATGTTTAGTGAGTAACCAAACAGTGTTACCTCAGTGCATCCCGATAGCTATCGGGACTGTGTAACTCAGTGGTTAAGAAATTTAATGCTAATTCATATCTGGCGATTCGGGGAAGTCGGCCCAGATCCTGTATTTATTTTTCAGGCTTCTTAATACTCTTTTCCAGGTATCAATACCTCTGTTATTCATTATTATATCAGGAGTTACTTTGGCAATTACCCATGAATTTTCCTGGAGTTCCCGATCAAGCTGACCGGCTGCCCATCCTGAGTATCCCAGGAAGAACCTTATCTGTGAATGTTCCAATTTCCTGGTTCTGATAAGCTCCCTTATAGTTTCAATATCACCTCCCCAGAAGATATTTTCCTCAATCTTTACACTTTTAGGAATTATTTCACCCAGATTATGAAGATAATGAAGAGTGTCAGGGGCCACAGGCCCTCCCATATTGAGTTTTTCATCCCATCCTTCAAAATCAAAGATAGCAGCACTCACAGTCAGATCAAGTTTTTTATTCAGGATAAAACCAACCGAACCCTGCTGTGAATGCTCAGTCAGATATACAATGCTCCGGTTAAAAAAAGTATCGGGTAAAAATGGCTCTGAAATAAGTATTTTACCTTTCTCAGGTATCTTGTCTTCAGGTAAAATATCAAATAAATCAATTTCCGGTTGCATACAATTTATAGTTTAGAAATCAATATTTTTCAGGAACAGCCTCTTTCATCATCGCATAGATAACATCAAAAATATCCTCCGCGCTGGGCTTGGAAAAATAATCTCCATCAGTAGTATATGCTGGTCTGTGCTCTTTAGCCGTCATAGTCTTGGGAGGACTGTCAAGATAATACCATCCCCCCTGTCTCTCGAGTACCTCCTGCATCATATATGCAGTTGTTCCCCCTGGGACATCTTCATCAAGGAATAGTATTCTGTTAGTCTTCTTAAGCGATTCAAGGATCATTTTATTCAGGTCGAAAGGAACAAGAGTCTGCACGTCAATTAATTCTACTGAAATATCATGAGACGCCAGTTGTTTAACTGCTTCTACGGCAACTTTCACAGTAGAACCATATGTTACAACTGTCAGATCGCTTCCGGAATTTAATATTTCAGGAATTCCAAGTGGCAAACGGTATTCACCAATGTTATCAGGCAACCTCTCTTTAAGCCTGTAACCATTCAGTGGTTCAATAACTATGGCCGGATCGTTGCCCTCAAGCAGTGTGTTATAAAAACCTGCTGCCCTGGTCATATCTCTGGGGGAACAAACGTATACTCCTCTTACCGAATTGATCAGCATACTCATTGGGGATCCTGAGTGCCATACACCCTCGAGACGGTGTCCGCGGGTACTTATAATCAATGGAGCAACCATTCTTCCTGCAGTCCTGTAATGTGTTGTCGCAAGGTCATCACTGAGGAGCTGCAGAGCATACATAAGATAGTCAAGGTACTGAATTTCAGCTATTGGTCTCATTCCTCTAAGCGCCAATCCAATACCCTGGCCAAGAATAGTTGCCTCCCTTATACCTGTATCAGTGATACGTATCTCTCCATACTTCTTCTGAAGTCCTTCAAGTGACTGGTTGACACCTCCAATATGCCCTGTATCCTCACCAAAGGTCACTAAAAGCGGGTATTTGGCAAAAAGCTTATCGTAGTTATCTCTTAAGATCTGTCTCCCCGGTACCTCAGGTGAATCGTCCGAATAAGTTGGCGGAATTGGCTTCACTTTAAGCACTGATGTTGAAAAATCATTATAAAGATATGTGTCATAACTTAATCTTGCATCTTCATAGTTCCTCTTAAGCCAGCCCTGAAGTTCCTCTTTCAGATTAGCAGCCTTCATACAGGTTCCACAAACATTCCTCAATATCTTACGTGCCGATACAAAATTATCTTTTCTGATCGGAGAAAGAACACTTTTCAGATCTTCAGTGTACTCTTCGACAGAACTCTCTTTCGACTTATCAGTACATATGCATGTACGCTCGTTTATAATCTTTACCAGGGCATCACGTTCAATCTTAATAGGGTTCTGGAATATTTCCCATCCTTTTTTTCTTGACTCCTTTGCCTCTTCCTCAGCATCAGCAGCCAGTTTATCGAGCTCCCCTGATGTGGCAACGCCGGATTCAATAATCCACTCCCTCATTTTCTTTATCGGATCGAATTCCTCCTCCCATTTTAACCTCTCCTCACTCTTATATCTCTCATGTGAACCTGATGTGGAGTGACCTTGTGGTTGAGTTACCTCGTCAATATGAAACAAAACAGGGGTATGCTCCTTTCTGCATATGGCTATACCCTCCTCGTAAAGTTTAATTAGTCCGGGATAATCCCAGCCATTACCTTTGAATATTCTTATTCCAGGTTTATCCTTTTCACTCTCAAATCCTTTAAGAATTTCTGATATGCTTCCCTTGGTAGTCTGGTATTCTTTTGGAACAGATATTCCGTATCCATTATCATACACTGAAATTGCAAGTGGCACCTGGAGAACACCTGCGGCATTCATTGTCTCCCAGAAGTGACCCTCGGATGTACTGGCGTCACCAATCGATCCAAATGCTACCTCATTTCCCTTTAAGGAAAGAGTCGTATAGCTGTGAAGATCTTTGTTCTGTCTGAATAACTTTGAAGCATAAGCCAGACCGAGCAATCGAGGCATTTGACCCGCAGTTGGTGAAATATCAGCTGATGAATTTTTCTGTTTTGTAAGATCGAGCCACGATCCGTCGGAATTAATATTAGGAATTGAAAAGTGATTATTGAAAACCCTGCCACCGCTGCCATGCAGTACTTCCCTTGTGGTGTTCCCATATAACTGATGGAAAAATTCAAGGGAGTCATAAAGCCCCATTGCCATCATCCAGGTCTGATCCCTGTAATAGCCCGATCTCCAGTCTCCATTCTTAAACTGTTTGGCAAGGGCTATCTGGATTATTTCAACTCCATCACCGAAAATACCAAACTTGGCTTTCCCGGTTAACACTTCGCGTCGGCCGATTATGCTTAAATGCCTGCTCAGGCTCGCAAGCCTGTAATCTTTAAGTATATCTTCCTTATTCAAATTGTTGCTCGATGGATTTGCTGTTTGCTTCATATCATTTCTAAAATTTGTATAAAAAGTTTAAAGGTTATAACATTAACAAAATTTATTGCCTGTTGTTTAATCAGTAAAGAAGAAATGATAACTATCTTTGTTTATTATTTTAATGAAACAATATAATATAATCGTAAAGTTACGAATTATAGAAGGGACTAACCAAATATGTTTTTAAAACTTCTGATATTAAGCACAATATTCCTGACTGTAGCTGCCATTGGATTTGGGATCAGAATGCTTCTTAAATCTCAGGGACGTTTTCCGGAAACACATATCAGCAGAAATCCGGAGATGAAAAAAAGAGGAATTGTCTGTGCCCGGCAAAACGATATAGGCTGCAATCCAACAGACGACTTCCCGGGATGTGCAACATGTAATATCAAAGATTTATAGCAGAATCTAAATAATCTATAATAATCCTACTCAGATTCAGAAATATACTCTTCAAGTTCTGGAGAGATCCATGTTTTGAAATTACCATTATCATCCGAAAATACAAGGTAACCGCTTAATTGTGGATTATCATTTATAAATTCTATTGACCTTTCCAGACCCATCACCATACATGCGGTTGCAATACCATCAGCTGTAATACACTCATCCGCAATTATAGTAGCACTAAGCAGTCTGTTTTTTGCAGGATATCCCGTTTTTGGATCAATTGTGTGTGAATATTTTACCCCGTCTTCTACATAAAACTTCCTGTAGTTTCCTGATGTTGCCAGAGCCTTATCACCAATCAGGATAATCGCCTGAAGGTTTTGTCCGGGTGAGATATTATTGTCAATAGGTTTATCAATACCTATTCTCCACAGTACTCCGGCTTTCGTACCCTTTGCCCTTACCTCTCCCCCTATCTCTACGAGGTAATTCCTGATTCCGAGATTATTAAAATAGCGACAGAGGACATCAACGGAATAGCCCTGAGCAATAGCATTCACATCCAGTTGTATAGCTGGATCAGATTTCACCAGGCGACCATTAATAATTGAAACCTTTCCCATTCCAACAAGCCTCATAAGACTATCGCGCTTTTCAGCTTTAAAATTCTTATGCTCGTCCGGACCAAATCCCCACGCCTTGACCAGGGGCCCTACTGTAATGTCAAAAGCACCGGAAGTCATCTCAGATATTAATACGGATTTGTTAAAGACTTCAATAAAAAATGAATCCGGAACAACATCTTCATTTCGGTTTATCTTTGAAATGATTGATGAATCCCTGTAGAGCGATAACGACATATCAAAATCGTAAAGGATCTTTTCAACATCCACATTAAGTGATTCAGGTGTAATGTGTTTGCTATTATCATAGACTACGCTATAGGTTGTTCCCTGGGTGTAACCTGAGATACTTAAAAATAGAGGTTTGTCTCTGCATGAGGGAAGAGACAACAACAGAAAAGCTAATATTAATAATATATTTTTCAAGTATTTACAGGAATACAAAAATATTCTCTCAGTGGCACTCTGTGTTTTCTCTGTGTCCCGATAGCTATCGGGACTCTGTGTAACAAAAATAAAGAACTTTCACTGAGTTACACAAAGGAGACACAGAGAGTCACAGAGGATTTTTAGACTAGATTCCGAAATCATCAAAAGCAATATTTTCTTTTGGAACCCCAAGACTGTCGAGCATTTTAATAACGGCATTATTCATTAAAGGAGGTCCACAGAAATAGTACTCAATATCTTCGGGTTCGTCTTGTTTGCACAGGTACTGTTCAAGAAGGACCCGGTGTATAAACCCTGTTAAACCTGTCCAGTTATCTTCTGGAAAAGGTTCTGACAAGGCCAGATGAAAAGTGAAGTTTGGAAAATCTTTTTCAATAGCTCTGAATTCGTCCTCATAAAATATCTCCCTCAGAGACCTTGCACCATACCAGTAAGAGACTTTTCTTCCGGTCTTCAGGGTATGGAAAAGATGGAAGATATGAGATCTGAGCGGAGCCATGCCAGCTCCTCCTCCGATATATATCATTTCACTGTTTGTATCCTTGATATGGAACTCTCCGTATGGTCCTGAAATTACCACTTTGTCGCCCGGTTTACGTGAGAAAATATAAGTCGAACACAGACCCGGAGGAACATTCATGAATTGCTTTTTCGTGTTATCCCAGGGGGGTGTTGCTATCCTGATATTCAGTTTGATCAGATTTTTCTCTGCCGGATAATTTGCCATAGAATATGCCCTGAATGTCTCTTCATTGTTCTTTATTTTAAGATCCCACATCTTGTAATTATCCCAATCCTCCCTGAAATGATCTTCAACTATGAACTCTTTGAAAGTCGTTTCATACTTTGGTACATCGATCTGGACATATCCTCCCGGGGCAAATTCCATCGATTCACCTTCCGGGAGTCTGACAACAAATTCCTTTATAAATGTTGCTACATTATTGTTGGAAACAACCTCACACTCCCATTTTTTTATTCCCATAACAGATTCAGGCACCTTGACTGTCAGATTCTCCCTTATCTTGACCTGGCAACCCAGTCGCCAATCGCTTAATTGCTCCTTTCGAGTAAAAAAACCTGTTTCTGTGGGCAGAATAGATCCACCCCCTGCTATTATCTGGCATTTGCACATACCACAGGTACCTCCACCTCCACAGGCAGAAGGAAGAAAAATTCCATTACCGGTAAGTGTGGCTAAAAGATTTGAACCAGGTGATACCTCCATCTCCCTGTCGTTAATATGCAGGTTTACCTTTCCTTTTGGAGCCAGTTTATCCCGGGCAAACAGAAGTACACTTACTAGCAGGAGAATAATAAGGAGGAAAACAATGATACTATATAATATTGTACCGCCGGTTGAAATAGCTAAGATCATAATTCTTTAATTTCAGTTAGAGTTTAATTCCCATAAATCCCATAAAACCAATTGCCATAAGACCGGTTAATATAAATGTAATTCCAAGGCCTTTCAAAGGGTCGGGCACATTACTATATTTAAGTTTCTCCCTGATGGCTGCAATACCCACAATAGCCAGCAACCATCCGACACCTGATCCGAGTCCGAAAACTGTAGCTTCAACAACATTTTCATATTCCCTCTCCTGCATAAAAAGCGATGCTCCAAGAATTGCACAGTTTACAGCAATCAGGGGAAGAAATATACCCAGGGAGTTATAGAGAGAAGAGCTGAATTTTTCGATAACCATTTCAACAAGCTGTACCATAGCTGCTATCACAGCAATGAAGACCATGAATGTAAGAAAACTGAGATCAACATCCCCAAATCCTTCACCAAGCCATATAAGTGCTCCCTTCCTGAGTACATACTTTTCTATCATGAAGTCTACAGGTACTGTTATCAGCAGAACAAATATTACAGCAATACCAAGACCCATAGATGTTTTAACGGTTTTTGAAACTGCCAGGTATGAGCACATACCAAGGAAAAAAGCAAAAACCATATTGTCGACAAAAATCGACTTAATGAATATGTTTAAAAGGTTTTCCATAATTTTCTATTGTAAATAATCTAATAATTCCGCAATCAAAAATCCGCGATCCCAAATTACCAAACTATTTGTTTTCAATCAGGGTTCTGTCTTTACTTCTCTGATACCAGATGATAAGTCCTACTACAATCAATGCCATCGGAGGCAGTATCATCATACCATTATTCTCATAACCTAGTGAGTATATCCCTAGTTTTTGCATTACCGGATATCCATAGATGGTACCTGATCCAAGGAACTCTCTGAAAAAGGCGACAATTATAAGGATCAAACCATATCCTGCCCCGTTACCCAATCCATCAATGAAAGAAGCCCATGGTTTATTTGCCATAGCAAATGCCTCCAGGCGACCCATTATAATACAGTTCGTAATAATCAGGCCAACAAAGACTGAAAGTTGTTTGCTCACGTCAAAAGCATAAGCCTTCAGAAACTGATCAACCAGTATCACCAATGTTGCAATAACCACCAGCTGTACTATGATCCTGATCCTGTCAGGAATATACTTCCTCATGGCTGCAATAACCACATTTGAAATTGCAACTACAATGGTAACTGATAATGCCATGACAAGAGCAGGCTTAAGTTTAACAGTAACTGCCAGTGCAGAACAGATACCCAGAACCTGAATAGTAATGGGATTGTTAGTACCGATCGGGCCGGTAAGGAGTTTAAGATTCCTGGCCGAAAACATAGGTTCCTTTTCGTGATTGCTCATATCTGATTTCTGTTTTTTAATAGGTAATCATTATACTTTACAATGCAGTCCTTAAGCATCTTCTCAAGAGCTTTACTGGTAATAGTACCACCCGAAATCGCGTCAACACCATGTATGTCTCCAGGTTTTGTACCGCCTTTAACTACACCAATCGAAACAAACTTCTCCCCATTATAAAGTTGTTTTCCGGGAAACATACCCTCAAAAGAGCTGGTATTTATTTCAGCTCCCAATCCCGGCGTTTCACCCTTGTGATCAAAAGTTACCCCATAGATTGTATTCATATCCGGTTTTAGCGATACATATCCATAAATAGGGCCCCAGAGACCTTTTCCCTGGACAGGGATGATTGTTACCTTTTCTCCAGTATCTGTTGAGGCGAGGAACACCGGAAGATATTGTTGTTCAAGAGGTTTCTTCTGTTCCAGAGCTAATTCTACCGGAAAAGCTGCTACTCCGTCCACTACTTCCCCTTTTGAGTTAAGAACAAAACTTTCGTTAATATACTTGTCGTATAAACTTTCAGTCGACTCACGAATAGATGGTATTCCAATTGATTCCAGCATGCTCTTCTTTTTCTCTATCTCAAGATTTTTCAGCTGCCGTGGCTGAAGCACCGTCGCAGCAAGGGAAAGCAATGTAGCCACCGCAATCACCATGATTGATGAGAATATGAATATATACCTGTTACTGAACTCTTTCATCTTGCAAAATTATTTGTAGCTATTTTAGCCCGTTTAAGTCTCTTTTTTATACTCGATTGAATAACGTAATAGTCGATGAGTGGTGCGAATACATTCATCAGTAATATAGCCAGCATAACCCCCTCAGGGTATGCCGGATTCAATACCCGGAAAAGAACAGACATTATTCCTATTAGCAGGCCATAGATCCATTTACCTCTTTCTGTCTGAGCACCTGATACAGGATCGGTAGCCATGAAGACAGCACCAAAGGCAAATCCTCCCATTACAAAATGGTAATATGCAGGCACCTCCATGTACGGATTTACGGCAAATGCGTTCAATATCAGACCCATTCCAAGGCCGCCGGCAAATACACTAACAATTATCTTCCAGCTTCCTATTCCGGTAGCAATAAGAATAACCGCGCCAATCAGAATCGCCAGAGTTGATGTCTCTCCAACAGAACCCGGAATATTACCAATGAACATCGGCATGAATGAAGGTATCCTGGATGTCTCTCCGGCTGCGCACAAAGCCAATGGGGTAGCTCCTGAAAAACCATCAACAATGTGCTGCCCCTTTGTCAGTCCTGCTATCCATACCCTGTCTCCTGTCATCCAGCCCGGATAACTGAAAAAGAGAAAAGCTCTTGCCATAAGGGCCGGATTGAAAATATTCATCCCGGTCCCTCCAAATACCTCTTTACCAATTATCACAGCAAATGCTGTAGCCAGTGCCAGCATCCATAAGGGGACATCTATCGGCATTATCAGCGGGATAAGTAATCCCGACACAAGGAAACCCTCATTAATCTCATGGCCACGGATCTGGGCAGCAATAAACTCAATACCCAACCCTACGCCATAACTCACAATAACCAGGGGAAGAATTTTCAAAAATCCAAACCAGAACATCTGAAATAATCCTGCATCAATGCCTGTGGATCTGAAATGCTGAAGCCCTATATTGTAAGAACCAAACAGGAATGCAGGTATCAGGGCTATTATTACAACTGTCATTACCCGTTTCAGGTCAATGTTGTCGCGAATATGAGATCCTTTGTGTGTCACCTTGTCCGGGACAAACAGGAAGGACTCTAAACCTTCAAATACTGAACGTAATTTTCCAAATCTTCCTCCTACTGTGAAATGAGGTTTGATCTTATCAATCTTCTTTCTTAAAGATTTCATTATATATTAATATCTCAGGTTACTAATTCATCTCTTTAATCATCAGATCCAGACCTTTTCTGATAATTGACTGGATCTCAACTTTGGAAGAACAAATATATTCGCAGAGAGCAAAATCCTCTTCAGCTATCTCGTATATTCCAAGGTTCTCCATCAGATCAATATCTTCCGCCAGTATAGCTTTCATCAGCTGCATAGGATAGATATCCATAGGGACAACTTTTTCATACTGACCTGTCATTACAAATGCCCGATCACCACCATGCAGATTTGTATCTAGTTTGTAGCTCTTCCGGGGCAATAGTGTGGAGGCAAATGTTTTGGAAAAACTGAATTTATCTAATCCTGGCATTATCCATCCAAAGAATTCAAAATAATCTCCCTCCGGAATGACACTAACCTGCGAGTCATAATACCCTAGATAACCATCTGATTCTATCTTAGCTCCCGTCAGAACATTCCCGCTTATATATCTCAGATTCCCGGGATTGACATTATCTTTTACAATACCTGATACAGAGGTCCCGGAACGGACATTATAATACTGTGGATGAACAACTTCTGATCCTGTAAGTGCTATAATTCTATCGTGATCATATCTCCCTTCTTCAAAAAGTCTGCCTATTGCAATTACATCCTGGAGATTAACAACCCATACTACCTCTCCTTTATTTATCGGATCAAGGTGATGAATATGAACCCCTACATTACCAGCGGGATGCGGACCTGAAAAATGGGAGATCTCAACTCCTGTTGCCCTTTTTAAAACCTCTGAAGATTCGCCCTTACCATTCAGTATAAGATGGATCTTACCATCAGTTAGTTTTTTCAATGCAATGATTCCGCTATTGAAATAGGTTTCCGGTGAGTTATCAATGATAAAATTGTTGTCGGGAGCAAGGGGTGCTGTATCAAACCCGGAAATAAAAATTGCCTTAGGTACATTTCCCGGATTGGCAATTACGTGATATGGCCGCTGTCTGATCGCTGGCCACAATCCTGAAATCAATAAGTTCTCTTTTACCTTTTCTCTTTTTAATACGGCAGCATCTGACTTTCTAAAATCAATGAAATCATTTCCCTCCTTCTCAACCACAATTTCAAGCAACTTTCGTCTGTCTCCCCTGACTATTGATAAAACTTTTCCACTTACCGGGGATGTAAAAAGAATTTCCGGATTCAGCTTATCATGAAACAGAGGTGTTCCTGCCAATACCTTATCACCCGGTTTAACATTCAGTTTTGGTGTAAGACCGGGAAAGTCAATCGGTTTAACACCATAGTGAGTTGATTCAACCTCTGTAATGAGAACTTTTTCAGCTTCTCCTTTGATCCTGATGTCAAGCCCCTTTTTAAGTTTAACTGATGTTGACATTGTATATTATATAATATGACTATCGGCAATGATTAACAACATTTTGATAATTGGTAGTTACACAGGCGATTAATAGTCTGTCAAATATTTGATCACCAAAATTTCTTCTATTCACTTTGTAGCAAAACTCATCTAAATA
>Ga0214473_10001170_pt1 | contig 35484 bp, 24 predicted proteins | sample RVTome_7_FD_203509 | JGI IMG/M metagenome (GOLD analysis project Ga0214473, IMG submission 203509) | Soil microbial communities from uranium-contaminated site in the Upper Colorado River Basin, Wyoming, United States - RVT98D197 | ecosystem: Environmental > Terrestrial > Soil > Contaminated >... | reverse complement strand
GCTCGTCGGCGTCACGGACGAGCCCGCCGAGCCGGTCCGCGCGTTTCTAGCAGAACTCAAGCCGCCACTGCCCTTCGCGATCGCGCTCGACGAGCACGGGGCTACCACGCGCGCCTACAGCGAGGCCGCGGGCGTAGACTTTGTTCCCTATTCTTTTGTGATCGGACCGGACCGCACCATTGCCTGGCACGGCCACCCCCAACAGACTGAGCTCGCCACGATCATCGAACAGCTTCTCGCGGGACGCTACGACGCCGCCGCGGCGTGCGAACTCGTGCGGCGGGCGCGGAGCGTGGACCACCTCGAAGCGCTGTTTCGCGACGCGTGCGAGAAAGGCGCCTGGCGGACGGCGCTGCTCGCCCTCGACGGCCTGCTGCAAAAGGACGTGCCCAAGGAGCGGCTGTGGCGCTACAAGCTGGCCATCCTGCTGGGCGAGCTGGAAGAGCGCGACGCCGCCCGCGCCCTGGCGGAGGAGCTTCTGGCCGGCTATGCCGATAACGCCCGGTTTCTCAACAGCCTCGCCTGGGACGTCGTCAGCCAGCCGCGGCTGTACCAGTGCGACCCGGAGATCGCCCTCAAATTCGCGCGGGCGGCGTATCGCGTCAGCGGCGGCCGGGACGCGGGGATCGCCGACACCTACGCCCGCGTGCTTTATCTCCTGGGCCGGCTCGACTTGGCGATCGAGGTTCAGACGCGCGCGGCGGAGATCGCGGCCACGGAGCAGCGGGAACATTTCGAGCGAATGCTCAGCTTCTACAAGCGCTGCCAGCAGTTGCAAGCGACCATCGAGGGCAGCGCGAAATAGTTCGCGCAAGTGCCGACCCAGCAAGGACTTCAGCTTTCCCTCCCATCGCGGATGGAGCCGGGGGAAGGGACGCGGCGACCGCATCCCGGCCGCTCTAAGCGCCCCATCTCAAATTCTCTTGACCCGGCAGAGCATTTCGCGTAGCCTACGAGTGTCGAGGAGAAAGTTCCCGCTCTGCGGCGACGCGCGTCTCGCGGGCGGGCACCTTGTGTGTTTGAGAGGAGGAGGAGTTAATGCGATTCAGAGCGATTGTTGGTTCCTTTGCATGTCTGGCGTTTGCGGCCAGCGTGGCCAGCGCGGACATACTGGATGACTTCAACCGGCCGAACGGGCCGGTCGGGGCCAACTGGCAGATCCTCCGCGGCGCGTTCCGGGTGGAAAACAACCACGGCCGTGGAGCGGTGGGCCAGACCTTCGCCGAAATGACGTGGGTCGGGCCGCAGTGGGACAAGGACTACTTTGATACCGTCGGGGAACTCGACGTCTTCATGACGCAGCCCGCTCTGAACTACTCGGGGCCGCGTCTGGGCATCGGCGCCGGCGAGATGATGATTAAGATCCAAGGCCAGGTGGCGCCGTACGACAAGTTCTCGCACATCGGGTTCTATTATCGCCTCGGCGCCGGGAGCTATGGCGCTTGGCCCGGCGGTGCGGGTTTCGTGGCGCTGACGCAGACATTTGCGGCGGCGCATCTGACGACGTACTTCAAGGCCCCCGACAAGGATCGGCTCTACGTGGATTTCGACACCGACTTTAACGGCACGCCGGAATTCACGATGAGTAGTCCGGGTGTCCTGGGTATTGCCGCAAACCTCGGCAAGGGCGTCGGGATCGCCGCCTACGCGGACGCCGATTTCGACAACTTCAAGATCACGCCCGAGCCGACGAGCCTCCTGATGGCGTTGGCTGGGTTGGTCCTGATTCGGCGACGGTAAAGCCTCCGTCGCGCTTCTGACACGCAGCGACAGGCCGTCCCGGCGGCAGGCCGGGACGGCCTGTCCTTTTTTTCCTTTCTTCGTGCGCCCGACGCGTGCTGACGCGACAGTCTTCTCCGGGCGCGCATGCGGGTCGCGAGTCACCCGGCATCTCGGTAGAATTCCCTGAAGTTTTCCGTCGCAGCGGCGGGCGATGGGTGCTGCCTGATGAAGACGCGACAGCAGGATTTCGCGCTCGGTCTGACGGCGATCGTGTTCCTGGTCTTGTTTGTCGCCACGATCGTCTTTTTGGCATCCGCCTACAGGGGTGCCACGCAGACCATCGTGGTGCATTTCCGCCAGGAAGCGGGACTCGCACCGATCAAGCCCGGCAGCCCCGTGCTCCTCAGCGGCGCCATCGATGTCGGGCAGGTCACGAAGGTCGAGCCGCGCGAAATCACGGTCGAGTCGCCGCGCGGCCCGCAGCGCCGCGCCGTGATCGTGGTCGAGGCGGAGATTGACCGCGCGATCCGCCTTTACGGCAACTGTGAGATCACCACGGACATGCCGCTGGTTGGTGGCAGCGGCACCCTGGTTATCGCCAACATCGGCACGCCCGACGTGCCGTTGACCGATCGGCCGATCGAAGGCTTGCCGCCGCAGGGCCTGGCGGCGTTCTCCGCCGTGTCGCGCCGGCTGACCGCGGAGGGCGGGCTCGTCGACCGGCTGGATCGGATGCTCGACCCGGAGGCCGACGGCTCGCTGCTCAACAAGGTGATGCAAAGCCTGGCCGATGTGAACGCCGTGACCGGCGAGCTCCGCACCCAGCTCAGCGTCGCCGAGCAGCGTACCCTGCTGGGCAAGATCCACCGGATTCTCGACGACCTGAGCGCGACGTCGACGGCGCTACGCGAGCAGATGCGGGCCGACAACGCCGCCGGCGTGCTGGCCAAGGTCAACGCGGGTCTGGACGTGCTGCACCACGATCTTAGCGAACTGCGGACGCTGCTCGCAGAGAACCGGCCCGTGCTCCACAGTACGCTCACCCGCATCGAGCATACCGCCCGCGTCGTAGACGACGAGCTGATCGCGGGCCTCCGCGCCGAGTTCGACCCGCGCAGCAGCACGTCGCTGCTGGGCAAGCTCCACGTGGCGATGGACCGCGTGAACGCGTCGCTGGCCGACATTCAGGCCATGTCCGATGCCGGCCAGCGCGTGCTCGTGCTGAACCGGCCGCAGATCGAGGCCATCCTGGGCAACTTGAAAGAGATGAGTGCGGAGCTCACGCAGGCCAGCAAGGAGCTGCGCCTCAATCCGTCCAAGCTCATCTGGGGGCCGCCCGAGCCGCAAAAGGGTAAGCTGGATATCTTTATGGCGGCGCGGGATTTCGCCCAGGCGGCCACCCTGCTCGACGATGCCGCCGCCCGGCTCCAGGCCATCCTCCAGGTTCGCCCGGCCGGCACGCCGCTGGCCGACACGGATCAGGAAGTGCACGAGATTTACGAATCGCTGCGCGGCGCGTTCGAGCGTTTCCAGCGCGCCGAAGCGTTCTTTTGGGATCAAATGAAATAAGGCCGCGGGCGTGACGCCGGCGAAGAGTCCCTACGCTCTGATCATCGCGGGTGCGACGCCGGCCGGTTGCGCGGCGGCGATTCGCGCCCGCCAGTTGGGCCTGCGCACGCTGCTGCTGGACGGTTTGTCACGCCCGCGAGTGCGCGAACGCCTCGACTGGCTCGGACCGCCGGCCATCGCCCTGCTCGCCGAATGCGGCCTCGCCGCGCCCGCGCTGCACGCCTCCGCCTTCTGCGGGCTGCACCTCCACGACTGGGACCTGCGGCGGAAGACTTGCGTGACCGAGGCTGACCTAGTGGGCTGGGTCGTCGATCTCGGCGTGCTGGTCGACGCACTCTGGAACGCGGCCAAGAGCCTCGGCGCCCAGACGCTCTGCGATGCCGTGCCCGCCGAGGTCAGTCTCAAGGAAGACTGCGTCACGTTGCGACTGCGGGACGGGCGCGAACTCCACGGCCTGATCCTGTTGGTTGCCGAGGGCCTGGACGCGCCCACCGCCGCGCTGGCGCGCATGCCCCTGGCGCGACGGGCCGAGAGCGTGGCCGGATGTGCATCCGTGGCTTTCCCCACGGAAACAAACACGGCGGGGTTGGACGTAGTGATTGGCGCGCGGCGGGTGCTCCAGACCGCGGCGATCCTGCGCGCCGCTGGGCGGGTCTGCGTTTCGCTCATGACGCGCGACACCCAGTCGCCCGCCGACACGCAACTGGCCGCGTTTCTCGAGGCCGCCCGCGCCGCCCAATTGATCCCCGCCAGCCGGACGCCGGCGCCGCGCACGACGCTCACGCCCGCCGGCGTCGCGTTGGACCTGGAAACCCATGTGGGCAAGCGCTGCCTGCTGATCGGGGAGGCCGGCGGCTTCGTCGCTGCGTTCAGCAACGAGAGCATCTACCCGGCGATGCGGTCCGGCTCGATTGCCGCCGAGACGGCCGCGCGGGCCCTGGCGGCCCCGCTCTTGCAGGACGAACTGTCGTCGTTCAGCGCCGCGTGGCGGTCGGAACTGGCCGACTACCTGCGGCTCCCCAACACCGATCTGTCGCTGCTGCTGCCGCTGGTGTTCAATAACCCCCAGATGTCAGCCCGCGTGGCCCGCGCGTTCTTGCTCGGCCAGGGCTTCTGAACGGCTATAATCCCGAAAACTGTGTGTCCGCGTGAGATGGCTTTTACCCGGTGCCTGTGAGTGTGAGATACGACCTGAAAAACCTGTCCGTCGTTCACTATCCGGACCCGCGGCTGCGCAAGACGTGCCTGCCGGTGACCGAGTTCGACGGCGACTTGGCGGCGCTCGCGCAGCGGATGCTGGAACTGATGCGGGCCGGACGCGGCGTCGGGCTGGCCGCGCCGCAGGTCGGGCTGCTCCTGCGCATGTTCGTGATGAACGGCACGGACGATCCTGAGCAGGATGCGGTTTACATCAATCCGGTGATCCGGGCGCGCGAGGGCAGCGCCGAGGCCGAAGAAGGTTGCCTGTCGCTGCCGGGCGTCAACGTGCGGGTTCGCCGCGCCCAGCGCTGCCGCATCGACGCCCAGGACCTGCGCGGCCAGCGCGTCTCGATCGTGGGTGAAGACCTGGTCTGTCGCGTCTGGCAACACGAGACCGATCACCTCGACGGCATCCTCATTGTGGACCGCATGGGACCCAGCGACCGCATTGCCACCCGTCGCACGCTGAAAGCGCTGGAGGAAGGCTATGCCGGCGCCCACCGTTAGGGCCGCGCGGAGCCAGTTCGGGCACACACATCCCGCCAACATGACGAGTTCGGCAACCACGCACTACGGAGCGGCCGATGGAAGCAGCCGGGACTGAAACCCGCGTGCCGCCCTTCGTGCAGCCCAAGCGGTGGCTACGCTGGGCTGCCGTCGGGCTGGCCGCCGCCGGCTGGTATGTGTCGCTGCACTCCTTCCGCATCTCCGCCGGCGAGGCCGTGCAGGACCCGTTGCTGCGGCTCGTCTGTGGCGGTGACGGGGTGGGACGGGCGTCTCGCCCGTCAACGGACGATTGCCTCGCGGTCCTGACCTCGCCGCAGGCGTATCTCCCGCTCAGCGCGGAGCCCGGAGCGCCGCGGATACCCCTGGCGGCGTTTGGACTCGGGTATTTTTCGTTCCTCGGTTTGTGGTATCTCTTCGTTGGCCCGCCGACCCGCGCTGGCCGTGCGTGGCATCTGGCCGCTGGCGTGCTCGTGCTCTGTGGCGCCGCCTACTCGGCCTACTACCTCCACGTCATGGCCAACGTGCTCCACCGCTGGTGCGGCAGTTGCCTCGCTGCGCACGCGCTCAACGGCGGCCTGATCCTCACCACGCTGCTGGCCTGGCCCTGGCGACGAATCGCGCCCGCGTCGGCAGCGCATCCCACGGCGCGCCTCGCGCTCGCGACCACGACGGCCGGCGTCCTGGCGTTCGTGACGCAGCTCGCCGTCGTGCTCCTCGGCGGCGCCTATGGGCTCCTGAATGAACGCAGCAAGCAATATACAGCCGTGCTCGGCGATCCGGAGTTCGTCCTCTGGGACTTCCATCGCCAGCCCGAGGCCGAGCTGCCGCTGCGCGATGATGAGGTGTTCGCGGGCGCGCCAACGGCGCCCAACACGCTGGTTGTGTTCAGCGATTTCCAATGCCCCGCGTGCCGCCAGTCGCAGGACATGGTCGTCCAGGCCGCCGGCAAGTACCCCGACCGGCTGCGCGTTGCGTTTCGCTATTACCCACAGGATCCCGAGTGCAATCCGAATCCGAAGTTCCGCGGCGCCGGGCACGGTTCCGCGTGTCGCGCGGCGCGCGCCGCCGAAGCTGCACGCATGGTCGGCGGGAAAGAGGCCTACCTGGCGATGCGCAAGCTGCTGTGGGAGCGCCAAAACGAGCTGCCCCACACGCCGTACGCGCAGCAAACGCGGCCTCAGCGGCAGCTCTTCGAGGACTGGGCGGCCGGGCTGGGGCTCGCTCGCGCGGCGTTCGCCGCCGCGATGGATTCGCCGGACATCACCGAGCGCATTCGCGCCGACGTGGAGCTGGCCGAGCGCCTTGGCATCCCCAATGTTCCCGCGCTGTACCTGAACGGCAAGCGCCTGCGCAACTGGAGCAAAACGGAGATCTGGGACGCCCTGCTGGGAGGCCAGTCGGTTGCACCGTCGCAACCAACTTCCCTGTCCACGAGCCCCTGACCACAGCGCGTCGCCGCGGCGCCGCGCTTCAACGAAAATGGCGTTTCAGCTCTGACGCATACCGACGCCCGATGTGCGGCGCGTTCGCGCCGAGCCAATCGGCCAGACGCGTAGACCCGGTCGGCGGGCCGTCCGACACCAGCAAGTTTTCCATCAAGCCCGCCAGCTCGTCGCGCGTCAGCAGCACGTCGCGCACCACCCAGCCGATCCAGCGCGTCGCCCGCAGCGCCAGCGCCGGCGACACGTACACGACCCGCGCACGCGAGCCCACCGCCGCGGCGATCAGGTGCACCAGCTCCTCAAAGCGAAACACCTGCGGGCCCACGGCATCGATGACCAGGTTTTCCTGCGCGCGCCCCGCGGTCACGGCGATGCGCGCCATATCGTCCACGAATACGGGCTGTAGCCGACCCGCCCCGGAACCGGGCGTGAGAAACACAGGAAAGCGCCGCAGCAGCCAGGCGATGTTGTTGATCAGGATGTCCTCGTCGCCGAAGATCACGGTGGGCCGGAGCAGCGCGTACGATAAACCCGAACCCGCGATGAGTTCTTCCACCAGCGCTTTACCGCGAAAATACAGCAGCGGCGACGTCGGACTCGGGTTCGTAATGCTGAGATGCACGATCCGCCGAACGCCCGCGTCCCGCGCCGCGGCGATGAGCACCCGCGTGTTCGCTACGGCGCGGTCAAAGGTCGCGGCGCCGCGCTCGAAGCGAATCCAGTACGTGTTGTAGAGCGTGTCCACACCCGCGAGCGCTCGGACCAGGTTAGCCGGTCGCTCAAAGTCGAGCGGCGCGACGGTCACCGCGGAACCGAACGGGCTCGCGCTCGGCGGCCGACGCGTCAGTGTCTTGACGTGTCGACCGTTCGCCAGCAGCCGGCGGGCGATGTACTTCCCGGTATAGCCAAAAGCCCCGGTGACCACGTCGAGCTGGGCCACGAGCACGGGTAGGCGCTCCCTGGCAGAACGAAAACGGGCCGCGCGTCTGCGCGGCCCGGTCCGAGACCGATTCGGTCCGTCGTTACCCAGCCTGGCTAGTCGACCAGCAGGCGGCTATAGGTCGGGTCCTGGGCGATATTGCTCCTGACGTAGGTCGTCCAGACGTCCTGGTAGAGGCTGGTCACGGGATCCTGCAACCAGTTCGTGAGGTTCTCGGGCGGGTTAAGCTGCGTAAAGGCGGCGTCCACACCGACGCCGACGGCGAAGTTCCCGATGTCGGTCAGGAACTGCGTGTATGGGGCGTTGCCAACGAACTGATAGCAACCCGCATTGGGCAATCCCCAGGCGAAGGTCATGCCGCCGAGGCTCACGAGCAGTAGGGCACGTTGAATACGCTTGGTCATTTGAATTCCTCCATGAAGCTGGCTGTCTCGCAGCTCGGGTTTTTGTGGCACACTAGAACGCGACCTGGAACTGAACGCGGAAGACCAGCGCGTCATCATTGACGTTGGCCAGACTGGAGTACCCGTTGGTGATCGGGACCTCGTAGATCTTGGTCACGTCCGCCTGTAGCTTGACGTCCTTGTTGAAGTAGTAGTTCATGCCGAAGGCATACTCCCAGGTGCCTTCGGTTCGCTCCGAGAGCGCCGAAATCCCGCCCACCCGGGCGACCGCTTCCAGCTTGTCCTCGACGCCCGGGATCGGCAGGAAGTACCCGAGCTGCACGTACGCCCCGTGTTGCGCCGTGGTGGAATCGTCGCCGCTGAGCAACCACCAGGGCGAGAACGGCAGACGCCCGGCGCGACGGGGATCGACGAGGCGCACCACGTACTCGCCCGTCGCCGAGAAGCCCTGCCACTTGAACGCCGCGTCCAGACCGAACTGGTTGATCTGTAACCCGTTCGTGGTCGTCAGGCCAAACCCGCCCGGCAGCGGCGTAATCCGCGCAAACGGGATGCGGGTGGTAGCACGATCGTACTGGTCGTCGTTGAAGGCATAATGGAAGCCGAGGTCCAGCGCCGGCGACGCGTGTTTCGGAAGGTCGAACGCGTAGGTGAAGTCCTTCTCGGGTTCCTCGCCCAGCGCGTGCCAAACCAGTCGCGCCGCGATGGCGGGATTGTTATCCAGCTCGGCCGGATCAGGCGTGATCGTGCGCCCCCAGCCCATGCCCTCGCCCTCGGCGAGCGAGTTCAGCACGGCGACGCGGTACTCCAACCGCTTGTTGGCCAGTTGACCCCAGAGTTGGGCACCCACGCCGTACCCCAATCCAAACACGGCGTCGAACAGCGGCCGGTCGACGAGCTGATGGTTGAGCGAGAAGCTCGACTGGTTCTGCCGCGTGGACGGCAACCGCATGACGCCGGCACGGAATTGCAGCTCATCCATGAAGCGGTAGTTCGCCCAGGCTTCCAACGCCATCACGTCATAGGCGCTGGGCGCGTCCGCCTGAAACTCCAGGTAGTAGGTCAGGTCTTTCGTGTAGGCGTGCCCGCTGAGTGCCACGCGCGTGCGCTGCAAATCGAAGCCTGTGCGATCATCGCGGTCGCGCCACGGGAACTGGTAGTGATTCCGCGTTTGGGTGTTGTAATAGGTCCAGCGGAACTGGACGCCGCCGTTGATCTTCATCAGGAATTTGTCGTCACTGCTGCGGATGAAGAAGCCCTCGTCATAGCCGGCCTGCAAGACCGACGGCATCAGGCTTTCACGGAACTCCTGCTCGCTGAGAACCTCGCGGATTTGCTTGCGCATCGCTTCCACTCGTGCGGCATCCGCCTCCGCCTGCTGCGCACTGGTCAGTTGCTGCTCCAGTGCCTCGATCTGCCGCTGCTGCGCTTCGAGCAGCGCTTCGAGCCGCGCCATGGCCGTGTCAGGGGCTCCCACAGACGGCGTCCGTTCGTCGGCGACCGCGGGGGTCGTCGCGAAGGCCGCTGCCAGGGCCCCGCACAGGCAGGCCCATGCGACCGATCTGATCATGCCCTTCTCCTTTTCATGACTCCGCATGCCCGGCAACGTCTTGCTGCCGGACAGTCGGCGCAGCCCGACCGTCTGGTAGTGTGTGGCTATAGTGTGACCGCACCAACCCATGCCGCTGGTCTGTGCAAGTGACGTTCCGAAACCAGGTTATTCGCAAATATAAAGATAACTAACGATAAAAAAAAGACTTACGAAGCGCATGCGTTCCCAGCGTCGATGCGCGTATGACGCCACTGGTGTGACGACAGGCCGACGCTCTAGCATGGAAAACGCCCGTAACCTATTCCAATCCAAGGTGTTACGACATTCTATCCTATCCAGCTTCATGCCTTAGATGACGGGTTTTAGTCACGTTGTCGCCGAGCGTACGCACCCGAGTCCGACGCCGGGGCTGCCATCCGGCCTTCCCACTCCGGCGGATGCCGATGGTGCTGACCGGTTGGCGCCGAATATTTAGGTCTGCGGAGGCACGGCGCCAAGAACAATGGCAGACGCGGCGCTTGCCGCCGACCGGGACGAGTGCGTCCTCGCTCAACGCGGTGGTGCACTTCCCACGTCTGCCGCGAGGCGCGGAGCTGCTGCCGACAGCGCGTCGTCATGGTGCATCCGCTTGGATGGGGCTGACACCTTGGCTCCATGCCCTCTCGCACCACCGCTCGCCCGCGTCGGGCGCCTCGCGGACCCCAAGCGACCCGCACGCCGAGCGGTGGATGGCATGGGTCTCGCGCGCGCGAATCGCCGCACCGCTGGTGCGGGGTGTGCGTCAAGTTACTAAGGACGCGGAGGAGCAAACGCGTGTTCGGCCCGGAGAAACCAGGAAAGCCGGGGCCTCCGGGTGATCGCCAGCGGGATCGAGTCCCAGGATCGCCGAACGGGCTGGCCACAGGGGCCGCCCAAAGATGTCGGAACCTCTGGGAGGAGACCCGGCCATGAAGATTTTGGGCCTGGCTCTGGGACAAAACCAGTCGGCCTGGGAATCGTTGGACACGGCCACGGGCGAAGTCACCCGCGGATGGGTGCGGATGGACGACCACGCCCTGCGAAAACTCCTGGACCACACCCGCCCCGAGCAACGGGTGATCGAGAGCGGCCCCCGCGCGGCCCGCGGGCACGGCGTATCAGGCCCAACGGTTGCGACCCGTGAAGGCCCCGGCGGCAGCGTGAGGCCTTCGCCGGGGGCGCGGCCCCCGGGCTACGGACCCGCGCCGCTCCGCGGCGACCCGCACCAGCAGAGAACCTACCTACTTTCGTGACGCCGACCCGCGAATGACGGCGGCCGCTTACGCCTTGCGGCCCGTCCGGGGACACGGTTCAAATAGCGGCCCGCAGCGTCGAGTCTGTGCTTGCGATCGATCTAGCATTTAGCGGGCTCCAGGCTGCGCGTGGGAGCGCGTATGACAGCGGTGGACGAAGTTCATGTAACCGGCAAGCTCGTCGCTCCGGACATCGCCGAGATGCTCGACGGCGCCCGCGCGCACGAAGCTCGCGAGGCCCTGATCTATCTGTTGGACGCCGAGGTCGCTGAGGTCCTCACGGAGCTGGAGCCGCGCCACCGCGGTCTGGCCTTCCGGCTGTTGCCCCGGGATCGGGCCGCGGAGGTCTTCACGCACTTGCCGGCCGAGCAGCAGGAGGAACTGCTCAAGAGCCTCACCAGCGAACAGCTCGCGCGCTTGTTCAACGAGATGTCGCCGGACGATCGGGTTGAGCTGTTCGACGAGATGCCGGGCCAGCTCGTGAGCCGGTGGCTGTCGCTGATCGGCCCGGAAGAACGGCGCGAGACGCAGCTCATTCTTGGCTATCCGCCCGAGAGCATCGGCCGCATCATGACGCCCAACTATGTGCGCGTGCGGCCCGATTGGACCGTGACCCTGGCCCTCCAGAACATCCGCGAAAGCGGCCGCGAGGCGGAGACGCTGGACACACTGTACGCGATCGACCACGACGGCCGCCTGGTGGCGGAGGTGCGTTTGCACGACCTGCTGCTCGCCCCACCCGACGCGACCATCGAATCGCTCATGAATACCAACGTCCCGCTCCTGCACGCGCGGGACGACCAGGAAGTCGCGGTGGGCGAGTTCGAGCGTTTCGACCGGCCCGTGTTGCCCGTCATCGATTCGCAGGGCGTGCTCGTGGGCGTCGTCACGTTCGACGACGTGGCCGACGTCGCCGAGCAGGAGGTCACCGAGGACATCCACAAAATGGCTGCCGTCCAGGCGCTCGACGACCCGTATCTGTCGGTTTCCCTGCGGACGCTCGTCCGCAAGCGCTCCGTTTGGCTCGCGGTGATCTTCCTGGGGGAGACGTTCACGGTGGGCGCCATGCGCTTCTTTGAGCACGAGTTGAGCCGAGTGCTGATGTTGGCGCTGTTCGTGCCGCTGATCATCTCCAGCGGCGGCAACAGCGGCTCACAGGGCACGTCGCTGATCATCCGCGCGATGGCCGTCGGCGAGGTGCGGCTGCGGGACTGGTGGCGCGTGATGAAGCGGGAGTTGCTGTGCGGGCTGTCGCTCGGCGTGTTGCTGGGCGGGTTGGGCCTGCTGCTGGCCCTGGCCTGGCGCCAAATCGGGTGGATCGAGGAGGCGCAGCACTTTGTGCGCGTGGCGATCACGGTGGCCGTGGCACTCGTCGGCGTCGTGACGTGGGGGAATCTCGTCGGCAGCATGCTGCCATTCGTGCTGCGCCGCCTCGGGCTGGACCCGGCCACCGCGTCGGCACCCTTCGTCGCGACGCTGGTGGACGTCACGGGGATCGTCATCTACTTCACGACCGCGGCGCTCATCCTGCGCGGCACCCTCTTGTGACGGCGCCGCGCGGCGTGCGCGGCGGTCAGCCCGGCGTCGCGGAAGTGGGGCGGCCGTACGAATGGCCCGTGCGCGGCGCGGCGTAGCGCGCCAGGATTTGCTGGTACCCCGGATAGCCGCCCAACTCGGCGAACGCGCCGAACATGACCAGCCGCCGATCGTCGGTTACGCCGATCGCCGCCGCGTCGTTGTAGTCGCTGGCGATGAAGCCGCCGGCGGGCGTGCCGTAGCTTTCGACGAGTTGGCGGGCCTGCCAGCGGATTTCGTCGTAGGTCCCGCGCGGGAGCGTCGCTTGCGTGTCCACAATCGCTTCGAAGCAGATTCGCCCGCGGTAGCGTCGCCCGAACTCTTCGATGCCGACCGTGTTGGGCTGCTGGTTGTTGATGACCTCCAGGCCGCAGTCGATCAGCTCTTCCACGATGTCGTTGATCCGGCCGCAGGAGTGCATCCAGGGGTGCAGCCCGGCGGCTTTGATCTCGTCAAACCACCTTTTGTACCGCGGCTTGAAGAACTCGCGGAAAACCTGGAGGCTCACGAACGTCCGATCCTGCATGCCCCAGTCGTCGGCCATCGCCGCCGCGTGCATCCGCCCGTCGGCGATCTTCAGGCAGTTCCGAAAGACGCGTAGGTGGTGGTCCAGAATGCGGTCGAGGATTTCGTGCACCTGCGGCTTGTGTCGCAGGAAGGCCGTCAGCGCCTCGGAGAGCCCCGTGAGCATGTGCAGCCGCTCGAAGATGCCCGGCCCGAAGCAGAACATGACGAACCGGTCTTCGGCCCCTTGAAGCTGCTGCGCGAAGTCGGCATAGCGTGCGGGCGCATCCGGGTCCGGCCAGCGGTATTCGCTTAAACGGGATAGATCGCGCAGTGGGTGCCCGACCACTTGGCCGGTGTTGGAAATCACCGTCCGCCGCCAGACGCACCCCCACTCATCGGTGGATTCCCCTTCAAACCCCCACGCCCAACCCGTCGGATCGTGCGTCCATACGTCGTAGCAATCGTTCACGCCGACGATGTCGAACTTCAGCGGCATCCGTGGCGGGTGGTTGAACGTGATCGCGCGCTCGACGATTTCCCGGCGGGTCATGCGTACCCTCTACATCCCGTTGGCAGTGCGCCGGCTCGCGCCCACCCAAAGTAGCCAGCTTCCCCCGGCTTTTCCAGAATCGACCGGCGCCGACGATCAGCGATACGCATCCCGACGATGGCGCACGTACATGACCCGAACTAGTCGCGACGCGTCATTGACCTCGTATACGACCCGGTAATCGCCAATGCGCAGACGCCAGTCGCTTCGGGAGCCCACGATCTTGCGGCAGCGGGGCGGGCGCGGGGTGCGGCTAAGGGCGCGGATCACTCCCGCGACGCGCTCGAAGACATCCGCCGGCAGGCGGCGCAGGTCGCGCTGCGCCTGGCTGGTTAGCAGGACCTCATACACGGCGGCGCGGCGTCCGCAGGAAGTCCGCCAACTTCTTGTAGCGCAGCGGCTTGGCGCGCATGGCTTTCAAGCGTGCGAGGTCGTAGGTATCCTCCACGCGCTCCAGCAGGTCCTCGTACTGCGCGATGTCGAGTATCACCGCAGCCGCCTTGCCGTCACGTAGGACGATCTCGAGCTCCTTGCGCCGATCTCTCATCTCTGCACCTCGTGGTCTCTACGGCCCATTATACGGCGTCGCGACCGCGGGCCAGGCACGACCGCTATCGGGCCCGGCCGCTGTCGGTACCGATCCGCCGGGTCGCGGTCGCACGCCGCCAGAGACCCTCACCGCACGCCCCGGTCACGGCTCGGGAAACGCTTCCGGTATCACCGGGAGCAGCACGTGCGACGGATGCGCGGCGTCATGGTAGATCCTCTGCTCCGCGGCGACGAAGTCCGTCTCCTTCTCGTTGTGGCCGCCGGTGTTGAGGTTCCGCGAGAACACCGGGAGCGAGGCCGACGCCACTTCCACGCGCAGCCGATGGCCGGCGGGGAGCGTGATGCCCGTCTGCCACAGGTCGAGCCGGTATTCGTAAATCCGGCCCGGTTCGAGCAGCACCGGTTTGCTCAGGGATTCGCGGAATCGCGCGCGAATCTTCCCCTCCGCCAGCGGGAAGAGCTTCCCGTCTTGCTCGACCTCCATGAGCCGAACGAACCAATCGGTGTCCTTCGCGGAGGACGACGCGTACAGAACCGCCGACAGCGGACCGGCGAACGTCAGCGGCTGCTCGAGCGGCGCGCTCTGGTACACCAGAATGTCCGGCCGCGCGCGCGTCACCTCCTCGTGTCGCCGCTCGGCCGCCCGCTTTCTCTCCTCCAGCGAGCGCTCCTGCGGCGCGCCCGTTTCATCCTGCTCGATTTCGGGTTCCTCGTAGTAACTCGGCGTCGGCGTCGGGTCGGCGGGATCGTAGGTGTACTGGTCCGGCGGGCTGTCGGTGGGCGGCGGATCGGGCGCGAGCCGACCGTTGCCGGTGGATGTGTTGGCCTTTCCGCCGCTTACGAGGTACCACTTCTCGAAGCGCGTTTGTGGTAACGGGTACGTCGGCCCGTGAAGCCACCGGTTGCTGCCCATGACGAAGAGACTGACCAGCGGCTCACGGGCCATCCCGTTGTCGATCCCTTTGAGCCAATGGTCGAACCACCGCAGGTACTGGCGCGGCAAGTCCACGATCGCCGCCGGCCCAAAGTCGCGGTCGCCGACGCGTCGGTGCGCCTCGGGCGTGTGCCCCCAGGGGCCGAGCACGAGCTTCTGATCGGGGTGGCCGTGCGACGCCATTCTTAGGTAGTTGAGCTTCGACCCGATGCCGTCGCCGTCAAACCACCCGGACTGGTGGAACACCGGGATGTTCACGCGGGCCAGCCGATCGAGAAAGCTCGCCCGCTGCCAGTACTCGTCGTTGGTAGGGTGCTCGATCCACTTGCGCCAGTACGGGTTCTCCTGGCCGAGCACCGCTTTGTCGAGGTCGATCACCGGCAGCGCCCGCAGCAGCTTGGCGTATTTCTTCTCGAAGATTTTGCTCAGGGCGACCCCCGAGAGGTCCGCCGTCGCTTCCGTCTCCAGCACGTCCGCCCACCAGATCGCCCCCATGAGGAAAAACACGCCGTACTCGTACGGGATGTTGTAAAAGGGGTCCGGCGGCGCGACGTTCGGGATGATCGTGGTCAGGTGCGGCGGATTCTGACCGGCGGCCCACCACTGCACCCAGCCGAGGTACGAGGCTCCGATCATGCCCACTTTACCGCTCGACCACGGCTGCCCCGCGAGCCATTCGATCGTGTCGTAGCCGTCCTTGGGCTCGTTAATGAACGGCTCCCAGGTCCCCGGCGAGCCGAACCGCCCCCGGCAATCCTGCACCGCGACGACGTAGCCGCGGCGGGCATAGAAGCGGCCATCCAGTTCGGTCATCTCCTTCTTGTACGGCGTACGGATGAGGATGACGGGGAACCGGCCCTCTTGCTTGGGCCGATAGATATCCGTCGCGAGCTTGACGCCGTCGCGCATCGGTACGCCGACGCCGCGCTCCTCCACGACTTCGTGCTCGGGCTTGGAGAGCAAAGGGTCATCGGCGGCGGTCTGTCGCAGCGACTCGTACCCCTGTCGGACGTACGCCGCACGTTGGGCGGGAACATCCGCAAAACAGAGCTTGCCCTCGCCATCGACCCACACCTCGATGTCGACCCCCGGCACGCCGTACGTGTAGCGCGTGAATTTCACGTCCCGTCCGCCGATGGTCCGCTCGACGGTGTCCTTGAGCGTGAGCGAGCCCTCCATCTGCACGGCCGGAATGATGAACAGCGGGAACGACTGCTGGCCGCCCGTCTGGGCGTCGTACCGGCTGACCGCGTGCATCATCAGCACGGGGCTGAGGTTCTCGAACAGCATGCAGTCGGGCTTGATCACGAAGGTATTGGTCTTATCCGCGTGCTTGATGCGCGCGGTGCTCCCGTCGCGCTCGATCGCCACGGGCCCGCGCGGGGCCTCGATCTCCATCTTCTGCCAGCGGCCGTCGGCGTCGGGCGTGATCTTCAGCGTGGTCTTCACCGACTGCCCCGCGAACGCCAGCGCGTTCTCCGCCTCGAATGAGCCGTCCGGACGCAGCTTGAATTGTGAGGTCGCCAGCCGCTCTTCGTTTTTGAACAGGTAAAACGTACCTTCATCGCTCAGACCGCGCAGGGGAGCGGGCAACCCGCCTTCGGCCTGCGTCGTCGCCGGCTGGGAGGCAGGGGCGGACTCCTGCTGCGGCGCCGGTGCCATCGCCGTTGCGAGTAACACCAGGCAAACCGCTGCGGCCGAGCGTACGTTCGAGTTCGCGCGCATGATGCAATCCTCCCAGGAGCAGGCCCGGGCGGCTCAACCGCCCGGATGCTCCTGCGATGATACCGCGAGGTTCGCCGCCGGACGATCCTCGGCCACGAACTGGCCAACCTGCGCCGCTGCGTGCCGTCGCTGGGCGCTGGAGACCGCCCTCGCTCTGGCGCGCGATCGGCGGGACACTATCTGCGAGAGGTGGCTCGGTCGCCCTGATAGACATGAAGCTCGAAACACTTGTGACTGATCGCAGGTTCGTTGGCGCGGTCGTCGTGCTGGTGGGCGCCAACCTCCTGATCGGCAACGCCAGTACCGCCGTCTGGGACCAGGACGAGGCCGCTTACGCCGGCTTTGCGAAGAATATGCTGGAACGCGGCGAGTGGGTGGTGCCGGAGTTCCCGTGCGCGGAGCCGCACCGCAAAGTGCCGCTGGCCTTCTGGTTGATCGCGGGCTCGTATGCGGTCTGCGGGGTAAACGAGTTCGTGCTGCGGCTACCCGGTGTGCTTGCGGTCGTAGCAACGGCGGCCTCTGTCTGGTTTGGCGCGCGCTTCGTCCTCGGCGCCGCCGTGGCCAAGTTGGCAGCGCTGATCCTGCTCTCGTGCCCGTTTGTGCTGCTGATGGGCAAGCTCGCCCTGACCGACGGGCCACTGTTGGCGCTCGAGACAATCGCGGCGCTGGCGCTGCTCCGCGGCGTTGTACGGCCATCCTGGAAAGCGACGGTCGTCCTGTGGGCGGCGGTGGCCGCCGGCGTGCTCACGAAGGGTCCCGCGATCCTCATCCTCGTCGGCGGCATGTTCGGGTTCCTGGCCGTGTTCTATCCGCGCCGACGGAACCTCGTTCATTTGCATCCGTGGCTCGGCTTGCCCGCGGCGCTGCTGCCCCTGGCGATCTGGGCGTACCTGGCGTGGCAACGCGATCCGGGCTACGTGCGCTTTCTATGGGAATGGTACGTGCTGCGCCGGGTGGGCGGGTTTGTTTACGGCCAGGCGGGACTGCCCGGTACGCATCTGCTTTTCTTCTTCCTCGGCTTGATGCCCTGGAGCGGCTACCTGCCCGCCGCGCTCGCGGACGCGTGGCGGGGCATCCGCCGTCGGCGGCTGGCGTTGGTGCTGCTCGGAAGCTGGCTCTTCGGCGGCTGGGTGCTGTGGGAGTTGCCGCTGAGCAAGTTGCCGACGTACACGCTCGGTGCGTATCCCGCCTTGGCGCTGCTGCTGGCACGCCAGGTCCGACGCAACGTGACCGGACGGCTGGCGTGGTCGACGTCTCGCGCGCTGCGCGTGGGGTTTGGCGCGCTCATCGTGGTGTGCGGTGCGGTGGCGTGCGCTGTCCTCGGCATCGCCCTCTGGGTCGGTACCGGCTGGAGCAAAGCGCTCGCGCTACTGCCCACCACCGTCATCGCAGGCATGGCGCTGTACGCGCACCGCTGTCAGCGGCGTGGGCTGACTCTACCGAGCGTCAAGACGTTGTTGCTGGGGTCGCTGGTGGGGAACTGGCTCGTGTGGGTCGTCCTTATCCCCGGCCTTGAGCCGCGGCGCGCCGCCACTCGGCAGATCGCCAGGACCCTCGCGGAGCTATGCACGCCCGACACGACCGTCGTTGTGGTAAAGCGGATGTCCCTGCCGAGTCTACCGTTCTATGTGCAGCAGGCGGGCCTGCGCTTTGAAGCGATCATCGAGCGCCCGCCGGCGGGCGCGCCGGTCAAGCTGTCCAAGGAAGAGGATCAGCGCCGGAGGTTGGACCGCACGGTCTCGCTGTATCGCTCGGGCGCGCCGTACGCCTTCGTACTCGACGAAGAACAATACACGGCGCTCCGCGGCGAATGGCCTGACGCGCGTGCGATCCGGACCGAAGGCTGGCTGGCCGATAAGTTTCAGAAAACAGGCTACGTGCTGCTAATCCCGGCTTCAGCGCTCCGGCCTGACGAAGGACGCCGCGTCAATTCGCCTTGAGCATCTCCCGCAGGGCGCGGTAGTCCGTCTTGCCCGTGCCTAAGACGGGCAACTGCTCCAGTCGAATCACGCGGGTGAGGTTGTGCAACGCCGACAAACCCGCCGCGCGGATGTGCCGGTTTACGCTGGCACGGTCCACCTCGCGGACCGTGAAGAGCACGAGTTCCGGATGCTCGTCGTCGGGTGTCGGTACGACCGCTAGCACCGGACCCTCGTCGGCGTCCGTCGCGTAGTGCTGCTCCAGCACCGCCTCAATCGCCGGCAGCGAGATCATTTCGCCGCCGAGCTTGACGAAGCGCTTCAGCCGGCCCCGGAACGTCAGCACGCCGTCTTCGTCCGCGCTGACCAGGTCGCCGGTGCGGTACCAGGTCTGGCCCTCGAATTCCACGAATGGTGCGGCGACGTCGGGACCGAGATAGCCGCCGAACACGCTCGGGCCGCGCACGAGCAGCAGGCCCGCCGCGCCCGGAGCGACCCGCTGCCCGGTGTCCACATCCACGATCGCGGATTCGAGCGACGGCAGCACCTTGCCGATCGTGCCCGGCCGCGGGTCGTCCTCGCGGTTGGCGGAAACGATCGGCGAACACTCCGTGACGCCGTAGCCCTCGAGCACGACCGCTTTGGGGCAGCGCTCGGCCAGAGCCTGGTACGTGCGCTCGGGACATTTTTCGGCGCCGGTTACGGCCAACCGCAGCGAGGCGAGCTGGTCCGCCGTCGCGGCCCGCACGAGACCGTACAAGAACGTCGGCGTCCCGCAGATGAGCGTCGCCCGGTACGCCTCAATCAGCCGTGCCAGTACCCAGGCTTCGGTCGGGTTCGCGTGGTAGACCGCCCGTACGCCGACCAGCAGCGGCAACAGCAGCGTGACGGTCAGACCGAACGAGTGGAACGGCGGCAGGAAGCCGATCAGACCATCGTTTCGGCGGACCGCGATGACGTTCATCACGTCGCGGATGTTGGCCAGCAGGTTGGCGTGCGTCAGCGGGACGGCTTTCGGCAGCGTTTCCGAACCGCTCGTGAGCAACACGACCGCGGTGTCGGGCACGCGCGCGCGGGCCAGCGCGGACCAGCTCAGGCGGCTGCGAAGCCACGCCCAGAGCTTGGTGCTAATGGACAGCCGCTGCGCCCAATGCTCCAGGTACTCAAAACGTTCGCCGAGCACGCCCAGATCGATGCCGAGCGACGTGAGGCGGCTCACCAAGGCTTGGGCCGTCAGGATGCGCTCGACGCCGGCCAGATCAAGCGCATGCCGGATGTTCCGCTCGCCGGTCGTCCAATTGACCATGACGGGAACTTTGCCGGCAAACAGCGTCGCCAGATAGACGACGCTCGCCCCGACCGACGCCGGCATCAGGATGCCAACCCGCTCGCCGGGGAGCGCTGCAATGAAGGGACGCAGGATCAGGATGGCGGTGACCAGATCACGGTAGGACTTCGCACCGCGCACTTGGTCGGCGATCACGATCTTACCCGGGTCGAGGCGGGCCTGGCGGAGGAACACTTCGGTGATCGTGGACCCGGCCGGCACGGTCGCGCGGCCGGCACTCCGCGGGCGGAACCACGCGGCCGGCACGGGCTTGAGTTCCACCGCTCGCGTTACCACCGCCTGGCCGCGCGCCGCCAGCAGCACGTCGCCGACGGTTTGCAGCGCGTCCACGTCACTCTCGGCAAAGCCGAACTCCCGGCTCAGCCAGAGCACTAGCTCCGCTTTGGCCAGGCTGTCCAGGCCCAGGTCCTGCGCCAGGCGCTGCTCGTCGCTCACCTGGTCGAGCCCGGTCAGTTCACGCAGGCGCGCCAGCACGAGTTGGCGCGTCGTCTCCGGCACTTGTGCCGGGCTGCCGGCGAGTTGCCCCCATTCCGGGTCGGGTCGCGTCTGCACGCCGGCCCGCTCCCAAATCGTGTACGGCACGTACGTGTTCGGCGGCGCATCGGCGTTGTAGAACCGCTCGAGGCACGCGTTCAGCTCGTTTCGGCCGGCCTGACGTGGCAGGTCCCCCGGTTCCCACAATTCCATTGTCACGTCCCGGCGCGGTGAGAAGAAGATGAAGTTTTGCAGGAGACGGAGCAGGTGGCGCAGCAGGAGCTGGCCGATGTGGGGGAACTGCCCGCCGGCCAAACTGAAGCTGCTGCCCCACAAGCCGCGTGTGCGGACGAGCACCACGCGGGCGTCGGGAAACCGGCGGAGGATACTCTCGACGGCGCTGTTGCCCCGCAAGTCTTCGTGGCGCGAGCGGTACAGATGCCCGGACGGGTAGAGCAGCAGGTTCTGGCCAGCCTGAAGATCGCGCACACATTCGGTCACGACCGCCTCGACCTCCTGTCGCGCGGCGGGGCCGTAGGTGCGCAGGTCCGGAACCAGGCGTGCTCCGGCCCGACGCACCAGCCAGCGCACGAAGAGACGGTCCACCTGGTCCTTGTCCGCCAGCACGCGTGGCGCGAACGGCCGATGCAGATAGGCCATGACGATCACGGGGTCAATCAGGGCCGGGTGGTTTGGCAGGAAGAGGGTGCCGCGACCGCCGCCGCGCGCGATGGCCTCCAGCCCGCGCACCCGGATGCGGTACCGCAGACGTAGGAGGAGTTTGATGAAGATGCGCAGTACGGTATTGATCATCGCGGCGCGCTCATGCGCTCGGTGAACCACTGCTCGGCGTTTCGGCCGACGGTTGGCGCTGGGCATGATAGCCGGTGTTCGGGTGGACGCGGCGCCGCGAACGGGTGCCGTGCCGCCACGTTGCGGCTAAACTACCAGCGCGGTGCGGCCGGTCCGTCGGCCGATCATCACCCGGAGGAGCACCACATATGCAGAGCAGGCGAGTACCCATTTTGGCCGCCGGCGTCGTCGTCACGATTCTCGCCGCGCTCGGTTTGGTGGTGGCGGCTTCGGGACAGACGCCACAACCGGCCGCGTCACAGCCGAGCACGCAACCGGCGATTTACGACGCGATGGCCGACGCGAAGGCGCAGATTGCCGCCGCCCAGGCCAAGGCCGGCCGCGAAAATCAGCGCGTCCTGGTGATGTTTGGCGGCAACTGGTGCGGCTGGTGCCGCAAGCTGCACGGCCTGTTCCAGGAGAACAAGGACATCGCCAGGCTGCTGCTGTACGAATACCAGCTTGTGCTGGTCGATGTCGGCCGTTTCGACAAACACATGGACGTCGCGGCCGGCTACGACATCGAGCTGAAAAAGGCCGGCGTGCCGTTCCTGACCGTGCTGGACGCCGGCGGCAGGGTGCTGGCGAACCAGGAAACCGGAGCGCTCGAAAAGGGGGATCGGCACGACCCGCAGAAGGTCACGGAGTTTCTGAACAAGTGGAAAGCCGAACCGTGGGATGCCGAGCAGCGGCTCGCCGACGCGCTGGCCCGTGCCGCGGCGGAGCAGAAGCTAGTCTTTCTGCACCTGGGGGCGCCGTGGTGTCCGTGGTGCCGCAGGCTCGACGCGTTCCTGGCCCAGAAGGAGTCCGCCGACATCCTCGGCCAGGACTTCATGGACCTGAAGATCGACGTGGACCGCATGAAGAACGGCCTGGCCGTCGCCAAGCGCTTCCGGACCAGCGACAAGGGCGGCTTGCCCTGGTTCGCGTTCCTTGACGCCAAGGGTCAGGCGCTGGCTACCTCCGACGGCCCGGCCGGCAACATCGGCTATCCCGCCGCGCCGGAGGAGATCAGCCATTTCATCGGTATGCTGAAGAAGACCGCACGGCGGATCTCTGAGGCGCAGTTGGCCCGCCTCGAACAAGCCTTGAAAGACGCCGCCCCCAAGCCGACGGTACCCGGAGCCGGCGGCGGCGGTTAACGGAGAGGTCGAGATCCGGCAGCACCGGGCCGGCGCGCCCGGCCTGGAACAGCGCCAGAGTCGGGGGTGCGATGCGACTTCCGTGTACGCTCATTGGCTGTGCCGGTGTGTTCTTCGTGTCTGAGTGGTCGTGACGCCCGCGAACCAAGCCACCCTGCCCGCCAAAGGTGCAGCGCACGACTCGCCCCGCGCCGCGCATACCCTGGACGTCATGATCCTCATCGTCCTGGGCCTCGTCGTCGGCCTCTCGCTCAAGGGCCTGGCGCTCAAGCCGCACGGCGACTTCTACGGGCTCTGGGAGACGGGCGACGCGCTGTTGCACGGCGAGCTGCCGGCCTCCTTCAAGCGCGCCCCCGTCTATCCGCTCCTCGTCGCGGCCCTCGGCTCCATCCTGCGGGCGGCGGGGCTGGGCGAGGTCCCGCCACAACGCGCGGCCGAGTGGATCAACGCCTTGTTGCTGCCGGTCAACGCGGTGCTGGTGTACTGGCTTGCCCAACATGGGGCCGGCGGAATCGCACGCTGGGTCGCGTGGTGGTTCGTGCTGCTGCCGATCGGCATGTACTGCACGACCAACGCGCTCGTCGAGCCGCTGCTCGTCACGACCCTCTTGCTGACCCTGGTAGCGGCACAGCGCCGCAGCGGCTGGGCGTACGTCTGGGCCGCAGCGGCGACGATGACGCGCTACGACGCCGCCGGCGCGATCGTTGGGCTGGTCGTCGCGGACCGACTGCACAACCGGTCGTGGCGCGGTGCGGTGTGGCGCGCGGGCGCCGCCGGCACTCCGCTGATGATCTGGCTGGCACTGACCGCCTGCACCTGGCACACCCGCGCCGGCGACCACTACCTCGTGGAGATCGCCGAACGGCCTTCATTCCATCCCGCTTACCCCTTCCTCGTCACGCACCAGGCCGTCTTCGACGCGGAGCGACTGCGCCTGCCGGCGGTGCTCCAGGATTCAGAGCCGCTCTTTCGCTACGGCATCCACGGGGTGCTGGTGGTGCTCGTGCTCGTCGGCGTAGGGGTTGGCCTTCGGGCACATCGACCGGCCGTGCTCTGCGGGGCGACGACTTTCGCCGGCTACGCCCTCGTACACGCCGTGTTTCCATTCCAATTCGATCGCTTCGGCTACCCGCTGGCGCCGCTGTACCTGTCCGTCGCGGGACTGGGCCTGGGCGCCGTGGCGCCGCACCTGCGTGTGCCGCGCACGCTCCAGCGCGCGAGTCACGTGCTGCTGCTTGCTGTCGCGGGGGTGCTGGTATTCGTGCTCTGGAGCGAATTGGAGGGCTTCGGGTTTCTGACCAGCCGCAAGTACGCCTGGGTAGCGCCGCTCCCCGGCGCGGTCTTGCTCGCGACCGGCGCGCTCTGGGGACTCTCCGGTCCCGCGCGCGCCGCAGCGCTGCCGCGCCTGGCGACGCTGCTGGCGCTGGCGGTCATCGGGCTGGCGCACCTCCGCACCGCGACGCCGCGCGTGACGCCCTTAACCGAGATGAATGGCGTCGTCGAGGCCGCGCGCTGGGTGCGCGATCACGTCGGCGCCGGCGAGCGCGTGCTCAGCGGCGTACCGGGACTGCTGCGGCTGTACGCCGGCCGCCAGCCGACGGGGCGCTTCCTGGGTTTCGATGAGATCGCCGCCGATACGTGGCCGCAAATCATCGCCGAATGCCGCGAACGTCGCATCGGCTACGTCCTCTGGTACGACGAGCTTTTCGGCGAGCTGGGGAACTATTACGTCCACCAGTGCCGCCTGGAGCGCTTCGCGGGGCTCTCCGCCCCGGAGCAACTTACCGACGTGGCGATCGCCGGACGCCTGCCAGGCCCGCCTAACGTCTTGATCCTCCAGGTGCTGCCCCCGACGGGTGGCGACCCATAGCCACGCGCTGGCGACGAAGTGACGCGATCCGCAGGTCTCTGGCCCGCACCGCCATCCGCCTACTCCGCAACGCGAACCGAAGAGCGTCCTGGTTGCGGCGACGCGCGCAGCAGCTTCTCCCCGCCGATCAGCAGCAGTAGAACCAGCAATGCTCCAAAAGGAATCAGGGCGAACGCGTCGCTCGTGGCCAGCGCGCCGAGCCAGCGCGGCCCGACCACGAAACGCTTGGCGAGGCTGTCGCTGGCCAGAATGAGGGCCGCGACGATACCCGCGATCGTCCCGCCCGCTATCAGGCCCGACGAAAACAGGACGCCCGGACTCATCTCCGTCTCGGGCGGCCCACGGCGCAGCCGCTTGTCCACGATCCAGCGAACCAATCCGCCCATGAAGATCGGCGTCGAGGAAGACAGCGGCAGGTAGACGCCCACCGCAAAGGGGAGCGACGGAATACCGGCCAGTTCGAGCACCAACGCGATGGCGATACCCAGCAGGACCAGCGACCACGGCATCTGGCGCGAGAGAATGCCGTCGATGATGAACGACATCAGCGCCGCCTTGGGAGCGTCGTATTTGGTCACCGGCGTCCCGTCATCCTGCTGCGCCAAGCGGCCGTTGACGCCGGGATCGACCAGGTAGTGCGTCCGGCCCGCCTGATCGACCAGATACTTGCCGGCGGGTACGCCGGCTACCTGTCCAGTGCGGACGTACACCGCGAAGTACTCCCGCGGGTCCTGCGCAGCGAGCGGCCCACGGACTCTCTCGCGCGGCTCGTGGGCCCTGAGCGGTAGATCGGCGGTCGGCAGGTTTTTGCGTGAGTACACCGTGCCCCCGTCATTCAACCACAACAGCGTCACGCCGATCACCAGCGCGGACGTCAGGGCGCCGACGAGAATCGCGATCTGTTGCGCCCGCGGCGTGCCTCCCACGAGGAAGCCCGTCTTGAGGTCCTGCGACGTCGTCCCGCCGTTGGATGCGGCAATACACACGATGCCCGCCACGGACAGCGCCGTGAGCTTGTCGTTGTCGCTGGTCCAACCGAGCACCAGGAAGATCAGGCAGGTCATCAGGAGCGTGGCGACCGTCATGCCGGAGATGGGGTTTGAGGACGAGCCGATCTCGCCCGTCAGGCGCGACGAGACGGTGACAAAGAGAAACCCGAACAGCACGATGCAAGCCGCGCCGACGAGGTTCATCTTCAGCATGGGTGCGGCCCAGATCGCCAGAATCAGCGCCAAGCTCCCCAGCAACACGACTTTTATGGAAAGGTCGCGCTCGGTGCGCGGCGTCGTTGGACCGCGAGTGCTGCGGCTGCGATTGTTGGTGCCCCGCGCCGCGATATCGTGCAAGCCGGAGCGGATGGACGCGACGATGAGCGGCAGCGCCTGAAACATGCTGATGATCCCGCCCGCCGCCACCGCCCCGGCACCGATGTACAGTACATAGCTACTGCGGATTTCGCCGGGCGACATGTCGCGGATCAGTTTCTCGGCGGGGAACAGAGGCTCCGTAAGGCCCTGCCCGAAGAACACGATGGCCGGCGTGAGCACCCAGGCCGCCAGCACGCCGCCGCCCACCATGATGCACGAGATACGCGTGCCGATGATGTAGCCGACGCCCAGCAGGTGCGGGGCAATCTCGCCGGACACCATCGCACCTTTGAAGAATCCGAGGGCCTGCTCGGGTATGGTCTTGAAGAGTTTCAGCCCCTCGGCCAGCAGCCAGTACACGAAACCAAAGCCAAACCCGGTGAACACGAGCGTGGCCGACGTCCCGCCCTTTTCGCCCACCATCAGCACGTCGGCGCAGGCCGTGCCCTCCGGATACACCAGCTTGCCGTGCTGTTTTACGATGAATGCCCGCCGCAACGGGATCATCATCAGGACCCCCAGCAGCCCGCCCAGCGTGGCGACGAGCGCCACGCGCACGTATTCGAGGTTGTACCCCAGCATCAACAGCGCCGGCATCGTCACCCCCACGCCGAACGCGATCGACTCGCCCGCCGAGCCGGTCGTCTGCACGATGTTGTTCTCGAGGATCGTCGCGCTGCGCCCGAACAGCGGCGCGGACACGCGGAAGAGCGTGATGGAGAGCACCGCGATCGGGATCGATGCGGAAACCGTCATCCCCACCTTGAGCACCAGGTACAGCGACGAGGCCCCAAAGATGATGCCGAGGATCGCGCCCACCAGAACCGCGGACCACGTGAACTCGGGCAGAACGGTTTCAGCGGGGACGTACGACCGGTGTTCGGGTGAGGCATCCGGCTGGACGGGCGGCGAGGGGTTCATCGACAGACTCCGACTGCGATTTCCGGCGCCGCCCGCCGGCGGCCCGAACGGCCAGTCGGGTCAGTGTCGCCGGACGCGGGGCGGATTGCAACGGATCCGCGGGCTGCGCCGCGGCCGATCGGAAGTCCCTTGACCAGCGGGAGTTCCACGTCGAGTCGTCAGGGTTGGTCGGCGACGCTCAGCCGACGCGCAGGTGATTTCGGGCGCTTTTTTGTTTGGGGGCGTGATTTGTGCTATTATTGGGGTAAGTGGGCAGCACGCTCGGCCCCGCGCGGGTCGAGTCAGTCTAAGCGGTTGGCGCTTGCCAAGTCTCGCATCGGCGTGTCGGAGTAGCAGTAGAAGAGCCGGCCCGCGAGAGGTCGCGGGGTTGCGGGTCGATTCGTCGACCTGACGGACGCGACCTCGCGTGGCGGCCCGTTTCGTTTTCGGCGTGTCCAAACGGGGCAGGTCGGCCGCGCGAACTTTGATATCGCGCAACGCTCCAAGACGCGGCGACTGTCCCGGTGCTTGTACCGGGTGGGAATGGAGGTGGCCTCGGCGGCGAAAACGCCAATCGAAGGGCCGACGGCGGGCAGGTGCCGAAACGATGCTTTCTCGCGTTCGGGCAGACGTCCTGCCGACAGCACGCCGGGGACGCATGGTTCGACGGACCGACCGTGCGGCCGCAGTTTGGTATGCCCCTCGCCGAGGTCGGGCTCGCTTGGCCCGCGTGCTTCACTGCGACCAACAGTGGAGGCGCGGTTACCGGCGAGCAGAGCGTAACGTAGAGGTCGCCGTCCAGTCGTGCAGCCGATTGCACGAAGCTGCCCCACCACTGGTGGAATCAGGAGTGGGAAGGATGCGGCTGACGGCGAGGGGGTCGGGTGACAGCAAGCCGGGCTTTTCGACCCGGCTTGCTGCCGCGCTAATGGGCCACGGAGGACGTCCAGCGGGTCGCGGCGGACGCCCAGCGGGTCACGCAGAACGCCCAGCGGGTCGCGGAGAACTCCCAGCGGATTGCGGAAAACCGGCCTGCCGGCCCCAAAACGGCCCTCCGAGCCGCCGAGCACACTTATCGGGCCCTTTTGAAACCGTCGTAGGGCCCGTCTTGCGGAACTGTTTAAACCCGCTAGGCCGGCAAGCCGCAAAGGTAACGGACCTTGGCGAGGTACACATTCATGGCCGACTACATTCCGAACGAGGAAGCCGCGCTGGTGATCTGGTTCGCCGACCATGCCGCCGGCGTGAACACGCACGGCGCCACGGTGGGCCGGTCGGCCGGCGAGATCGCGCAGGCCGCCGAGGACGCGGCCAGCGTCGCGCACGCCGTGAACGGCCGCTCGCTGTATGAATCCAAGAAGCAGGAGTTGACGGCGTACAAGGACATCCTGCTCTACGCGCCGCTCAACACGCCGCTGCCGGGCACGCCCGCGCCGCCGGCGGTCGGGGGGCTGGGGCTGGGAGCGCTAGCCGCGTGCGTGGCCCGCGCCCGCCAGCGGGCCGAGCGCATCAAGGCCCACCCAGCGTACACGCCCGCCATCGGCGAGGACTGCCGCATCGTGGCCCCCGCCGTCGCCCACGCAGCCCACGCTCAAGGCCAAGGAGGAGACCGATTTCCAGGTGCGCCTGACGTTCGTGATGCTCGGCCACGACCAGATCGAGATTCAGTCGCAGCGCGCGGCCGAGACGGCGTGGGCGTCGCTGGCGTTCGACACGAACTCTCCGTACATTGACGGCCGCGCGCCGCTGGTCGCGGGCCAGCCGGAGCAGCGCCGCTATCGAGCACGCTACGTGGATAATGATGTGCCCGTGGGCGATTGAAGCGATACGGTCGAAGTGACGGCGCACCCGTAGCGATCTCGTAAGGAGGGTCTACCGTGCCGATATCCTCGCGCGAACTTCTGCGGTCAACTCACCTTTCGTATTCGAAGCTGATGAGCTACCGCCAGTGTGCGCACCGTTTCAAGCTGGAATACTTGGACGAGTGTGAGGTCTCGCCATCTCGCGAGATTCAGTTGGGATCAGTTGTACATGCCGTGCTCGCTGAGTACTTGCGGGCCATTCAAGGAAACGCCGCAGTTTTCGAGCCTAGCATCGATGATCTGGCGAACCTTCTTCCCGCGGTCTCGCACCGACTTCGGGAGGATGGTGAGCTGACCCTAAGAATTGACGAAAGCGCCGCCTTGCAACTTCTCGAGAACTTCACCACGGTGTTTCCACGCATCGATGGGCGGACCATTCTGCATGTGGAAGCTGAGAAGCGAACGAAGCTCGGTACATACCAGCTCAAGTCGATCCTGGACCTAGTCCTGACGAACGAGCGCCGGGAGATTCACATCATCGACTTCAAGACGGGGAATCCGCGGTATGTGAAGGACGATCAGCTTCGGACGTATTCTCTTCCAATCCTAGGAGCATCTGGGCACAACGGCGCGTCGGTCAAGCTGAGCTATGTGTTTCTTCGCGATGCCGAAATCCGGTCCTCGATTATGCATCGGCATGAGTGCAAGGGTGTTGTTGATCAGATTATGGAGATGGTACGAACCATTGAGCAAGACACTGAATTCGAACCGAATGTTACCAGGCTTTGTAACTGGTGCGGGGTCAGAGCATTCTGCTCGGCATACCAGGAGCGAGACTCTGGGCACTGAAGTCTGCCCGCGGCCATACTTCCTCCCGGACGACCCTTATCCGCTGGTGCTTCCGGGACGCCAGTACCTGCCCGGCTCGGAAAAGTACGAGGTGTATGATCGCATCATGACGGGGCCGTGGAAGGACCCGTAGGGAGAAGGCATCAATGCGGTACGGATGTGTGTTCATCGTAGGGGTCGGCGTGAGCATCGTCGCGTTCGGCCAATGGGCGGACACGGACGGCGCACTCTTGAAACTGGCGAACCTGCGCGAGCCTGTAAACTCCCTGGAACTGCACGACGCGATACAGGTGTTGCGGCAGAGCATCACCGTCGGCGACGGCGAGGCGTGGCGCCAACTGCGGGCGCTTTTGGAGGACCCGTCTCGGCCGGTGGACGTGCGCGTTGCGATTCTTGAGCTTGTCATGGACAAGGCCGACGCGAGGATCGGCAGGGAGATTCTGTGCATCATGGGACGTCTGGTCGACGAGCTGCGCGCAGCATGCGGCACCGACGACGAAGGGCGCGCAGTCGTGAAGGATCGCCAAGTGAGGCTGCTGCACGCGTTCCTGAGTCGTCTGTGCAGCGGAACTTGGGCGGAGTGGATAGGCCGTGAGCCGCAAACGTTGGATATGATTCGGAAGGTATGCGGGGATAAACGGTTTTCGCCATTCCTCAGTGATGTGGCACAGCAGGTACTGAAAGCGAGTCCGGCACCTCGCGAGCAACGGCGCGCCGTGGCCGAGGCGATAGTCGCGAGCCGACGCACCGACACGATGTGCTCGGCCGCCCTGCTCGAACTACTGGATTCAGCGTCATTTCCGCACTTGCGCGAGTTGGTGCGCCGCTGGAAAGACGATGACGATTTCCCCTACATGGCAGCGGCAGCCCTCGCGCATCTGGGGGACAAGGAAATCATGCCGGACCTGGAGGCGGTACGGCCGGTATTGCGCGCGCGAAGCGTGAAGTTCGAAAAATACATCATTCGCTACATCGCGCAGATCGAGGTACAGAATCCGCCCGGCAAGCTGCTCGATTACATTGCGAGCCCGCAGTGGGGCCCGCCTAGCCCGTTGCAGCGCGAGTGGGCCGTCGAGCGGGCGGTCGCCTGGGGCCTGCCGAAGGAGCAAATTCGCGAGGCGATCTTGAGGCACGTGCGCGACGCCCAGCCGATCGAGCGGACGCTGAAAGACGGGCGCACGGTCACGCACCAGCCCTACCACGGACAGCTCAAGAAAACGGGGCTCGACCTCGACGTCCTGCGTCCAGACGACCTGCCGGACGTGCCGCTGCCCACGACGCTGCCGATAACGCCGTAGCGCCGCGTTGAGCTGGGCCTGGACCAATCTGCACTGGTGCCACGGAGGCATCCGCCAGAGCCGGCACGGTGGATCCCCCGGATGCCCAAACATGGCCTTCCAAAAGCGCTTTTGTCGCCGTCAACGACGGGGGATTTGGCGAGCCGGCGGGCCGGTCGTCATCCCTCTCAGAGTCTGGGACGAGTACAATCGTCCCGTCGGGACGGAGCGAGGCGAGGTTTTTGACCGAATCTCGCGCGACCGGTGGCGGATCCCGTAATGGGAGGTTCGAAAATGATACCCTTGAGCGCTTTGGTTTTGCTGGCCTTTGGATTCTCCGGTGGTGAGCCGGGGGTCTCCGCTGAAGTCGAGAGCGCTTTGGCGCATCTGAATAGACCCGAGTTCTCGGGAACTCCCGAGGCCGCCTCGCCGCACGTGCAGGTCATCCGCAAGGAAATGGCCACTGGCAATTTCGAGCTTTGGCTGCGCCTGCGCAAAATCGTCCAGCAGGGCGACGTCGCGGCCACGCTCGTCTTCGACGTCGCTCTGGAGAAGGCCGATCGCCGCATCGCGTTGGACATGCTGGGGCTGGTCGACCAATGGTACGGGGAGTCCACCCGCCCGACCACGCGCACTCAATTGAGTATGGCGGGCCGCTTTGTGGAGCGCCTGGCCGATCCGACTTGGGCGCCCCTGGTCGAGGATGACCCGCGCGTGCTGAAGCTGCTCGAGCGCGCGGCGCTGGCGACGTGCTGTCCGGTAGACATGACCATGGAGCCCAACGCGCTGCGAGCCTTGAACATCAGCGGCGCGCCCGTCGAGCAACGGCGCGCGATTGCCGAGCGAATGATCGCGAATAAGCGCTCGGGAACCTGGCTCTCTGACGACCTGCTCCGGCTCTTGGACCGCTCCTCGCTTCCGCGCCTGCGTGAGCTGCTCCGGGAGTCCGTTAAGACCCCGCGGCAGATTCATTTGGGAGCGGCGGCGGCTTTGGCGCACTTGGGCGACACCGAAATTCTCCCCGATCTGGAGGCCGTGCGCCCGGACCTGCGGGCGATCCACAAGAATTTCGAAGCGCTGGTCGTCGAAGATATCAAGAAGATCGAGGTCCAGAACCCGCCATCGAGGCTGATCGACTACATCGCGAGCGCCGAGTGGTTCGGCAGCAAGCCCAAGCGCGAGTGGGCGGTGGAGCGGGCGGTGGCCTGGGGGCTGCCGAAAGAGCAGATTCGCGAGGCGATCCTCAAGCACGTCCGCGACGCCCAGCCGGTCGACCGTACACGGACAGACGGGCGCACCATGACGTACCAGCCCTACCACGGACGGCTCAAGAAAACGGGCCTCGACCTCGGCATCCTGCGGCCCGACGACCTGCCCGGCGTGGCGCTGCCCCGCACGCGGCCCGCAACGCCGTAGGCACCGGCGACGGGCACCGTGATGGCCCGATAAGGCCTATGCGAATATCGGGCCCGTCGCAGGGCAGGTTTGCCGTCGGCGCAGCATACTTCCCATTATCTCATGTTGGGGGAACGGCTTCTGTTGAATGGCGGCGCTTGGGACGCTCGGACGGCGCGCCGCCGTCTTGGGGCGATGGCATGCGGATCGACAGCGCCTACGGTCAGTTCACCGCGCTCAGCCTGCTCTCGTGGGCGACCGAGAGTCCCGCCCAGACTTCGCCCGCATCATCCTCACGGTTCGGACCGGCAGCGTTGCTCACGCTGGGTGGTGGGACGCCTTCCACACCGGCTGGGCCCGGGGCGCTGCCGCCGCTCGACTTCTCCAGCGCCCTCGCCGCCTTGCGGACGAACAGCGCGTCGGCGCCCGCTTCGCCCAAACAGCAGCGCGAAGAGGCGGCCCGCCTGAAGCGCGTCGCAGCCCTGGTCGATCAGGGCCGCTATGACGACGCCCGCCGCATCCTCCAGGAAATCCGCGAAGACAACCCACAGAGCGCTCCCGCCATCCACGCGCGCGGCGTGATCGAGTTGCGCCAGCGACAGTATGCGCAAGCGGAACGGTACTTCCGGCAGGCACACGCATTGGCTCCCGACCGCGGGTACGACGAAGATGCCGAGATTGCGCGTCTGTTGCGGAGAGATGACGCCGACCTCTTTACGATCGCCCGCCAGATGGTCGCGACGCCGCAGACGCGCAGCAAGGGGACGCGGCTGCTGTTCGGGTTGACGCAGCGTAACCCGTTGCACACGGAGGCTCGGTTGCTCCTGGCCGGGACGCTCCTCGAGCAGCGCGACGCGACCGGCGCATTGTCGCAGTATCGGCTCGCCATCGCGATCGCGGACCCAAGCCAACTCGCGCGCATCGAAACCCAGATGACGCGCCTCGTCGAGATCGCGCCGAAAGCGGCGTACGTGCGGCGCCTGCTCGGACAGACGCAGTTGCGGCTCGGCAAGCACGAGCAGGCTGCGCGAACGTTGGCCGAGGCGACGCAGCTCGCCGAAGGCGACCCCGTTTACCGTGCCGAAGAGGCGCCGGCACACGTCGCGATCGGCCGGGAGAAGCTGGCCGCGCACGACATCGAAGGCGCGCTGGCCGCCTTCGAACGCGCCCGCGAGCTGGATTTCTCCAGCCCCGACGTCCGCGTGGCGCTGGGCGAAGCCTATCTGGCCCGCGGAGAGCTGCGCACCCGGCAGGGTAGCCTGTCGGCGGCCATCGCGGATCTCAACACCGCGGCGAACAAGCTGCGCGGCACGTCGAACGAGACTCTCCGCCGGCGGCTGGCCAAGAGCGCGTTCGCAGCAGCGCTGCCGCTCGAGGCTCAGCACCTTCAGGGCGGGCAGGACGTCGGTGACGAGAGCCTGGCGTTCGAGATCGCCTTCGATCTGGACCCCGACAACGCCACGTACCGCTCGAAATGGGCCGAGGTCAGCCAGCGCATCGGCGATGAGCTCCTCGCGGATGAGAAGTACCGCGACGCGGCCCAGGCGTATCGGCGCGCCTACGACCTGTACCCAGAGAACCAAACGTACCGGGACGCCGCCGTCAGCGCTTATACGTCCTACGGCGACGAGCAGATGGACAAACACGATTATGACAAGGCCATTGAGGCGTACCAGGCGGCGCACGACATCGGCCGCGGCGACGCCGTTCGCGTGAAGCTCGCGGCGGCGTACAACGCCCGCGGGCTCATCTACCTAGGCGAGGGCAAATTGCGCCGCGCCCGCAACGACTTCCTGCGCGCGATGCGCCTCGATCCCAACAACAGCGAATACCAGAACAACTACAACGGCATCGGCGGCTAACAGTCCGTTGAAAAAGGGGACTGGCTCCGAGTACAACCCGCGCCGGGACACCAAGAACGCGGTCCCGCGAGGTGCCTGTCCCCTTTTTCAACGGACTGCTCAGTGCCTATCCCATGACCATTCCTGAGCACACAATCCCGGCAGCGGCAACGGATGGCCGGCTGAGCGAGTCGGAGGTCCGGGGATGGACGAAATCGCAGTGGCGCCGGAATAGCGCCTGCCGGACGAGATGTGGCAACGAATTGAACCGCGGCTGCCGAGGCTAGCCCGAATACTTCACACATAATCGCGTTGCAGGGGTAGCGCGGGCCTCCACGGCTTTGTAGATTCGGTGGTAGTGAAGATCATCGAACCGGGAAGGCCAGCAGGCCAGGCGGGACAGAGGGTAACGCCAAACCGCTTCGTTTTTGGAGCCTGGCTCGCAAGAATGGGCTGGTCGATTTCGCCGGCGTTAAGCGCACCATCGCAGTTCAGGTCGCCTTTCCGAAAAGGACAGCCCCAGCGGGCCCAGAAGGCGGAGACCTTCCCCCCGGCGGTGGCGAAGAACGCCCACCGAACGACGGAGGAGGCGCAGCGGGTCGCGGAGAACGCCCAGCGAGGGGACTGGCTCCGAGCACAACCCGCGCCGGGACGTCAAGAACGCGGTCCCGCGAGGTGCCTGTCCCCTTTTTCCGGCGGACGCCCAGCGGGTCGTCCGCTACGCCCAGACGAGTCATCCCAACCCCCGTTGGAGTCATCCCAACGCCCGTCGGAGTGGTCCCAACGCCCGTTGGAGTCGTCCCGACGCCCGGACAGCATGGCCGCCCAAAAGCCGCGGCCATGCCACCCGCCGCGCCGCAGTGGCGGATCGCCCAAAGAGCGCCTACGCTTGCACCCGCCAGCCCGAGCTGCGCCGCTAGCGCGCCAGCTACCGCGACGACGACCAGCCCGTGGGCGACTGGAGCGACATCGTGCAGGTGACCGCAAGGCCGTGATGCCGGGCGGAGGAGCACGCAGCCGATGCCGTCGTTGGAAGACATCGTAGCCGCTTTGAAGTGGCTTTCACGCCCCATCCGCTGGGTGCGAAATTGGTGGCTCAACGAGCGTGAGCACCGAGAGGCGGCTTTCGTTCGGAGAAGAGATATCCTGAAGGAGCAACTGCAAAGAGCCACCAAGCCCCGCGATAAAAGAACTATCGAGGCGCGGTTGCGGAAGGCTGAGGACGAAGAGATTGAATACCACACTCAGCAGGCTGGGCTGGTCGCCAAGAGGGTCGTCGAGTCCAGAGCGCCGGACGGGCTCATGGCGAGCGACAGGCCAACTCTTCCAGCACCTCAGCAACGGGCATTGAAACGGGCGGCTGATGTGTGGGCCGCCGCAGAGGCGCAGCCCACATTCGCGAGCCATTTGCTGCGAGGCAACGCTTTCTATGCCGCTGGCGAATACCACAAGGCGCTCGAAGAGTATGACGCCGCGCTAAAGCTCCGGCCGGATGACCCCGCCGCTCTTAACAACCTCGCGTTGCTGTACGCGACCCAAGGCCAGTACGCCCAGGCCGAGCCGCTCTACAAGTGCGCGCTGGCGATCACGGAGAAGGCGCTGGGGCCCGATCACCCCGACGTGGCGACCAGCCTCAACAACCTGGCGGTGCTCTATGAGGCCCAGGCCAAGTACGATCAGGCCGAGCCGCTCTACAAGCGCGCGCTGGCGATCAGCGAGAAGGCGCTGGGGCCGGATCACCCCGACGTGGCGACCAGCCTCAACAACCTGGCGGTCCTCTATGAGGCCCAGGCCAAGTACGATCAGGCCGAGCCGCTCCACAAGCGCGCGCTGGCGATCCGGGAGAAGGCCCTCGGCCCGGACCACCCTGACGTGGGCGCCAGCCTGAACAACCTGGCCGCGCTCTATCAGACGCAGGGCCAGTACGCCCAGGCCGAGCCGCTCTACAAGCGCTCGCTGGCGATCACGGAGAAGGCGCTGGGGCCCGATCACCCCGACGTG
>Ga0214473_10001169_pt1 | contig 35489 bp, 48 predicted proteins | sample RVTome_7_FD_203509 | JGI IMG/M metagenome (GOLD analysis project Ga0214473, IMG submission 203509) | Soil microbial communities from uranium-contaminated site in the Upper Colorado River Basin, Wyoming, United States - RVT98D197 | ecosystem: Environmental > Terrestrial > Soil > Contaminated >... | reverse complement strand
GCGTTGTATTCCACGTGTCAGTATCGGTATCGGTGAAGGACTGGTTCACCCACGACCCGTTCACGTACCTGAAGGTGCGCGCGTAGATGTCGGTGGCGTTGAACTCGCCCGAGCTGGTGAAGTTGAGGCCCGTCTGGTTTATCGCCCGCCAGATTTGGAAGGTTGTGTTCCCATCTTGGGATATTAAGGAAATAATTGAAGAAAGATTAATAAGTGGACCTCCATCTAGCCAAACTTGTGTGACATTAATTGTAGAGACATTAAGATTACCAGACACATTGACATCACCATAGAATGTCCCCCCTCCGGCATTTAGGTGAGTAAAGTTGCCGTAGGTAAAGTTGGCCTCATAGCCGTTAATAAATAGAATCCTGCCGTGGGTGGCATTGAGAAAGGTGATGTTTGCTATAGTGATATTGGCTGTGCCAGCAAAGAGATTAGTCGTGTTTACCACGCCAGTAAAGTTGAACCAGCCAGTCCCTATATCACCATCCTCATCCAGCCACTTGTCTCTATACCCCTTGCCCCCAAAGTACCACGCATCGACTACAGAAGCTGAAAATAGAAAAACTGATATTAATATAGCCAACCATATATATACTTTCATTTTTGAAGTGTGATCAAGCTAGGAAAGTGATGTCTGACTAACTCGACCTACACTTCAATTTTGCTGTTTGCCATAGAAAAAGCTATTTGTCTCGTATAGGTATCATAGACACTACTTTGAAATTTTTATACTCCCTCTTGCCATCCTCAGTTTTTTTCATGCCGAGAAAGATTATTTTATACCGCTCACCGATCTTTGCTTTCATCATTTTGCCTTCCAATACTGTATTCCCCCAGACGGTATACTTCAATTTTTCATTTTGTTCGTCTTTCTCATCCACCTCTATAATATAGATGTTGCTTTGGTTTACGCCAACTGAGGACTTGAATTCAGCGTATTTGCCTTCGATCTCACTATTCTTGTTAAAGTCCCAAACTGGGTGCATCTCTTCAACTATCTCATCCCCCTCCATGTAGCGCACTTCATCCATATTCACTTCCTCAACCTTCAACTCCTTCGACTTACCACCAGCCGTTAAGTTTCTTTGAACCATGATAGATTAGTCTGAAGAGGCTATTAAAACTATCGGAGGTCTGTGAGCAGTGAGCAGTGTTTACTGATGCGGGTTTCGGGTCAGAAGCGAGGGGGGGCAGGTGCTACTCATTCATATTTGTTGAGTGAGCAGTGTTTACCGATGCGGGTTTTCATGGATAGTATGGCAGATAGTCGTCGCATATTACGCCCTCCGTGATATTGCAACACACGCCCAAATGTCCGCCATTCAGGCCGTCCATCCTGCCGCCTGTCTCCTGGAAGTAGAACCCGCAGGAAACGTTGTATAATCTGGAAAGGCATTCTGCGAAGTGGGCGAAGTCCTCGCAGTCTATGCCCGTGCTATTATAAAAGATGTCCTTCGGCGTTTTCATCTTATATGTGGCGGTAGGATCTGGATTGTAAACCTTGTGGTAGGCCGCATACAGCGAGTGTATATCGTCAAAATAGCTTAAGCCAGTGTAAAACTCCTCTATGCCAGTGCAGGAGGTGCTAAGGCTTAAATTCGTGTAAAACTCGATATCGTATTTGTAGGGGTTGTAGTCCGACGTGCGATTGTTTATTGATAGCAGAGGGTATGCCTCTCTATCAAACTGGTAGTAGATGATTTTTTCTGTGGGGAATATGTATATCGCAATCACTGTTATTATGAATATTACTATCATGCCCAAGTTGAACCCCTTCAAAAAACTCTTCTTAGCGCTTGAATTGTACAACTCATAATTTTCAGCCTTTTTTAGTGTCATCTTGCTCACTTTATTTCCATTAATATATGATTGTAAAGATTCTCAATATCTTGCTCCGTCGGCTCATAGTTCGCCAAATACGATTTTATAAACTCCTTTAAATTGGGATACAATCGCCCAGCAGTATCCCGCCTTACCATTTGTTTGCCCTCTAATAACCTAAAATCGTTGTTTTGATTAGATGGAGTCGTATAATTCCATAGTTTTCTGACTATCTCGCTTCTTGAAGTCTGTTTGCCATTGGCTTCAACCCATTTCAGCATCTCTTTTCCCTTTTGGCTTAACGTATTTATCTCATTCAATACAATCTTCTTGCCATTTTCCAAAAAGTCCTTTTTTAGTTTCTCAAGCGGTGCTACTTCATAAATTACATTTCCTGATTTGGGTATTTTTCCTAATACTTTTGAAACAACTGCGTCTACATCAATTTGCGCATGTGTAACTGGTATCTTTTGTAAAACCAAACTTACTATTTCATCCGTGTTGATATTTTTTTGGCCTTCTTTGTACAATTCTTCATAGAGTTTTTGTATGGCTATCTGCAACTCCTGGATTTTATCGAAGAAATCTATCCTTAGTTGGATTAGTTCCCTCTTTGTTTCACCATTATCAATCTTCATTCTAGCATTTTCCTCTTTGGGATTTGGAGCAGAAGAGAATGGAGTTAGATTATCTGGGGAAGAAACATCCTCCTCACTTAAGTCCCCCATTGCTATTTTTATTGCATCTTTATTATTCAGCCAACTAGGTTGGACGTACACCCTTTTAACGCCATCGTAGCTAGACAAGTAGAAATGCCCCTTCTTCAAGTTCATAATCTCATCCTCTTTAGGCTTCAGCTTCTTCGGGAGTGAGATTTGATCTAGCGTATGCTTGACCTCATTCCGTTCAGACTGATAGCCTAATATCCAGGTAGCGATTTGCTTGAGTGGTATCTTGTCTACACCAGCCATATCCTGACTATTGTGGACTCGTATATTACCAATGCCAAGATAGAAGGTATGGTCATGACTATCAACTTCAAAATCATAGAGATAACCCGTATAATTTCTTTCTCTTATTTTTTTAACTTCATCCGCTTTTTTCCTTTTGTTTTCTGTTTTGTTTAGTACGAATTGGACTACATCTAATTTATCGTCTCTTATGTGAACAGATAAGCCTTTAATAAAATTAGTGGCTCTCATTAGTTCTAGGATACCTAACAATAGAGGACGTGAAACCGAGGTGATAGTTCTAAACAATTTTCTTTGTTTATCAAATCCCCCGTCTCCTTCGAGATAGCCTTCTAAGAATGCTTTTTTTATGTTGATATTAGCGTTCAATATGGATTCTGGAACTGTTTTTGTTCTAGAGTTAAATCTCTCTGATACATAGAATTGTTTGAAGAAGGATGCCATATAGGGCGAATTTGTATCCAAAGTATAAACCCTTTTTCTTGCTGTTTTATAACTTGCTAGTAAATGGAAGTTATCCCAAATTGCTCTCTTCGCTTTTTCTATGTGTTCCTTGTTACTATTTGATATAAATGTGTGTTTTTTATGTATCCAGCCTTCTGCCACATAAAATCCCATTAGCCAGGCCAATTCCTTAGTTCCTACAAAAAATCCATGATAATTGTTTGTTAGATGTGTTCCTTCAATTTTTCTTGTACAGAGCCTATCGCCTAATTTTATTGTGCTTGCCTCTACAAGATATTTTGGATACTTCAGAATAGGGTGATTTGGAGAAACATCAATTACGCCATTACCTGTATTAATTGTCAGCACTTTCCCGCTATAAGGATGTCTTATGATTCTCTTTACTTTAATCCATTTTATTCTATGTGAGTCTGAGCCTAGAACCTGAACCTGCTCTATTGTTTTTATCTCTTCGTTTCTTGGAGTTTTTTCAATTTGACCATTGAGTGTATCAAATAGGTTTTCCATAGTAGTTGAACGAATTTTCCCATCGACCTTAACCAGAACAGCCTCATAGTTGGGAATGCTATCAATCCAAATAAAATTGTTATTTGTTGCCCCTTGCCTGATAAAACTTTCAACAACTCTTTTACAGGGATTATTATACTTCTGCGGTAGGAACTTCCACGCTTCAGGTATTATTATAACTATGTCTCGCATAGTCTTAAGAACCTCATCTGCCACGCTCTGTATTATCAGGGATTGAGCCTCTTCGCTAAATCGCTCCAAATTCATTATGTTTATCCCATCATAAAGGGTTAATGTCTTTGATAGGTTTGCATATTGTATCTGCGGTATCAGATTTTCAAGATAATGCTGCAACCTGGTATGTATTTCTTCCTTCAGGCCCCTCAATTTCCCTCCCGCTAACGCCTCATCCACCCTTCTCTTGATTTCAATCAGAGAGGCAGAACCCTTGCATAATCGCATTAAAGTGCCCTTCTCAATAAAGAGCTTCTCTTTGGCATAAGCTTCGATCAGGCTTTTCACAAACTCGTAATCGCTCCTGTCCCTAAAAAAAGGAGGTGTTTCAGTCCCTTCAGTCAAAGTCTTTTCACCAATCTTTGTCCTAAACACCACTGCTTTCAACCCACTACGCTTTATCAAAGCCTCTAAGGTCGTTGTCTTCCCAGAAAGCTGGGTTATGCCAGTTACTATTAGATGAGAGTACCTCACCATCACCTCTTTCGCAGTCCCGATCTCATAACCTAGTTTAATCTCTTTATTCATCTCTTTCCGAATCTCCTGAATGATATTTTTTGCGTTTTCTCTGGCACGACTATATCCTCCTCAACAAGCTGGTCGGGCAAGTCGGCTAGAAACGCCCGCCACTTGAAGAAACAGCTATCGGGATCCCTCTGCAACTCCTCGTACGCCCACGGATACGCCCGCTCCTTTACGCCGTCTGCGTGCGTGCAGGTGAAGTAAAAGAGATTGCTAGAGCAGGAATGGCCGTATGCGCCGTACAGCAGGAAAAACGCACAGATAAACGCACCTGAGTATACCAGATAATCCCTTGCACTGGTTCCTCTCTCAATCTCGATCCCGTGTTCTCTAAGGCAGTCGTCGCAAATCTCGTCTCTGGCCTTTTCCCCGCATCTAAGACAATTTTTCATCTTTTTTTCCTTCTGACAAACTCAGAATTTTAAGGACGGTATGACACTCATTGCATTCTATTTGTTTGTTTGACAAGATTGTGACATACTCCCACCCCTAAAGGGCGTGGGCTTCTTCCTTCACAGATAATCCTATCGGATAGTCTCCAGAAGCGTTACTTCCGCTATGCCCCAGCGTAGCTCGATTGAGAATGTTTATTGCTGCGTTCAAGTCGCGGTCTTTTATCATTCCGCAGCTTGGGCAGTAGTATATCCGCTCTGACAAAGGCATGTCCTGTGAGAAACCGCAACAAGAACATGTTTTTGTCGTGCCTTTTGGATTCACAAACACTATCTGGCAACCAGCACTCTCAGCCTTGTAGCCCAGCATGTTTGCAAATTTACCCCAACTGGCATCGTTTATTTGCTTGCCAAAGTTTTCCTGTGCCATTTGCTTTGGGGCAAGCTCTTCCAAAGCAATCAGGGAGTAGTTTGAGACTAATTGGGTTGTTGTCTTATGCAAGAAGTCTTCACGGGTGTTTGATACTTTCTCATGGAGCTTGGCTACTCTAAGTTTGGACTTCTTTCTATTCTTACTGCCTTTGACTTTCCTGCTCAACTGTCGCTGGGCTGATGCCAAATCACTTTCATAATCCTTCAAATGTCGGGGGTTGTGGATTACTGTACCATCACTTATCACAGCAAGCTCTTTCAGCCCTAAATCTATACCCACCTGTTGACCTAAGTTTTCTCTTGGCAATTTAGGTTCTTGTTCAACACAGAATGTAGCGAACCATTTACCTGTCGGAGCTTTCTTGAGTGTAAGGGTTTTTATCTTGCCTTCTATCTTTCGGTGCTGCCTTATTTTGAGTTTGCCAAATGGTGATACCTTGAGCTCCTTGTCTGAAAGCAGTTTGAAACCAGCTTGTGGATAGGATAGACTTCTCATTCGGTCTATTGACTTGAAACGCGGAAAACCACAATCTATTCCTTTTTTGCGCAACTTGAATGTCCGCATGACCGATTCAAATACCCTATGAGAAACTTCTTGTTGGGTTTGAGAAAAGAGACCATGATTCTTGGACATTGCTTGTAGAGTATTCTTGGTTGGGAACAACTCAAAGTTTTCATAGTTTTGTTTGGAATGCTCAAGCAGTTCATTCCACAAGTTCTTGGCTATCCATAAGTGCTTGTTCAATTCTCGCTCTTGAGCTTTCGTTGGATATACCCTGAATTTGTATGCTTTCACTTTTTGGTATGAACCTTTTTGATACTAACATAATCACCAGCGATTATATTTGAATCTTTTGGCACAGTCACTAATTTCTGATTATTTGTCTTGTTTTTCCAAACACGTTGTATTATTTCCATACTGCTACATACTATTAGAGGTTTGCCCTATAAAAACGTGATTAGGTTCGCTCTCATCCCACCCTTAAAAGGTGTGGGATTTCCCGCTCACCTTTTTAACTGGCTCTCCATTCTCATCAAAATAAATCCTGCTATAGTTTTTACAAAGAGGGCATCTTAGGTCCTCACATCTATTCCCCTTTTTCACTATTCTTAGTTTCATCTTTTTCTTCAGCTACAAAAAAATATTGCTTAGACCTACACTCCAGCCTCCTGTCCCTCTTCTTTCTTTGTCTCTTTCTCATCCTTTACCGCTATGCCTAAAGCCTTCTTTACGTCTTTTACATACAATTCGAGCGTAATCATTCCGTCCAGTATAAGCTCTAATTGCTTTCCTAGCTTGGCATAGTTATCAATAATCCAGATCAGTTTGTTTCTGGTCTCGTCATCCAGTGTGATTAACGGTGCTGGCTTGCTGGCGGTTTCCGCCTGCTTGATCCGTTTTGTCAGGCCCTCAAGGTACTCGCTAGCTGATTCTTTCTCCAGCATCAGTTCATCTAAGCTCAATTCTCCTTCATATAACAATTCTCGTGCTAAACCAGGCCTCGCCTGATTTTCCGCCACATCACGTTTTTTTCTTCCCAACATTTTTAGTCTCCGTTTGTTTTTATCTTTATGCCCGCTCCCTTCATCATGGCTTTTAGAGCCCTTGAAGGTTGGGGATGAGAATTAAAAAGTGTGTCTATCATTTTCTTGTCTCTAGCTATTTGCTTGTCCTTCTCGCCTAAGTGTTGCCTATGCTCTAAAACCTCTTTCTTAAGCATATCCCGCTCTATTTCTAGTTCAACATTCCATTTCTGGATTTGCCTAAGTTTTTTATCCTTTTCGATTAATTTTTTTTCAATCTTATCATACAATACATCCAGTTTGCCAGTTTCCAAATTGCTGAATATCAATCGCAAATCGCACTCTTGGAGCCAGTCGGCTATCAATAGGTGTATCTCATCAGCCTTTTTTGGTGTCATCTTTAATCAACATTCTAATTTTTTCCAAGAATACTTCAAGAGCTTCATCCTTCTTTCTCTGATACTCTGCCCAGGCTGGTTGTTCTATCTTCTCGTACTCTGCCAGGGCTGGTTGTTCTATCTTCTTGTACTCTGCCAGGGCTGGTTGTCTTATCTTCTCGTACTCTGCCCAGGCTAGTTGTTCTATCTTCTTGTACTCTGCCAGGGCTAGTTGTCTTATCTTCTTGTACTCTGCCAGGGCTGGTTGTTCTATCTTCTTGTACTCTGCCCACAAGATACATATCTCCTTGTAATGCTTTTTCAGCTTCGGCAGGTTCTCTTGTGAGAATATCATCTCATCCATCTTTTTTACCTCCTGCACACCCAGAGCATATATAACCAGTGCCACAAACCCAGGCTGCTACAACTTCCTTATTGCATATAGAGCATATCATCTGAGCAGATATTTGTCTAAAATATAATGCGGGTGATTGGATTCGAACCAATGTCCTGTTTCAGCCCTTCCATGCTCTAGAAACACCGAATCTTCAAATTCGTTAGGGTTACACCCGCATAATTCAATCTTTTTTGGTGTCATCTTTGAATTCTTCAAACTCATCTATTTTTGTTGGTTCACAATCAGACCATTCGCTTTCATCAGTTTCTATTTTCAAAGTTATTTGCCCCTTTTTACCATTTAATAAATCCACATAACCAACAACGACTTGTGTTGCTAGCGTATATCCTCGAAGTACCATCGTTTCTTGTTTAATAAATTTTTCTAATTTCATCATCAACCTTTTTTGGTGTCATTGTTGGTTTCATTTTCACTTTCTCTAATCCATGATTGATATGCTCGACTTTTTGAATAAACTCTAGTCCCCAATGCGTTCATATATACTGTTCTTGGTTCTTGTAATGGAAACTCCCTAAACTCCTCCTTCGTTTTTTCCAATAACTCGTGCATACATCGTTTGAGATTATTACAATAACCCATTAATTTTAAAGCATGATTAGTTTGTTCAATCAACTGAGTTTTTAGTATACCTATTGCCTCATCTTGCTTAATAATTATTTCTTCCATATCCACAAACTCAATCTTTTTTGGTGTCATCTTGCGTATATCGCCAATATCAGAAAGAAGGTTAAAAACATGCCTGTTAAAGTTCCGACAGGTTCCCTAATGGCATTCGCAGCGAGCCCGATAATGCACATCGCCCCCAAGACGGTGTAATAGAGACTCATTCCGGCTCCGTCAAATCCTTCAAATCTTCGACCTTCAGCTTCTTTTGTGTCATTTTTCAATCTTTGTATATGGCTCTGTTGGTGCAGGACCTCGCGGCATCTTCCTGAAGCCGTTCAAATCCTGCTTGACCCAGCCGTGCCTGGCCTTGTAAGCATGAGCGTTAAAACCCTGCCTTGCCATGCCCTGCCTAGCCTTGCCATGCCCTGCCTTGCCCTGCCCCGCCTTGCCCTGCCACGCCTCGCCAAGCCCAGCCCTGCCTTGTAAGCATGAGCGTTAAAACCCTGCCTTGCCATGCCCAGCCTAGCCTTGCCTTGCCCTGCCACGCCTCGCCAAGCCCAGCCCTGCCTTGTAAGCATGAGCGTTAAAACCCTGCCTTGCCATGCCCAGCCTAGCCTTGCCATGCCCTGCCTAGCCTTGCCATGCCCTGCCTTGCCCTGCCCCTCTGCTCGGCTTGCTCGATGGCTTCGTCCAATTCGTCTAAACAAACATCTATTCTTAATGTTTCCGGGAAAACTACAAAGTAGATGCCTTCTTCACCTAATTTCCGAATGTCTTTTATCCGGTTTTCAAGCTCTTCCAATTCTTTGAACTTCCCAGTCTCAGGTTTTCCGTGAACGCTTTTCCCAAAAGGGTTCTCATCAGTCTTTTTTGGTTTCATTATTATTTAATTTTCTTATTTTATTGGACATACGCAAAGCAGATTTAATCAAAGCGTCCTTGCAGTTAGCGCATAAGTCATGATGTATTCGTTTTCCTTTTGCGGCATTTATGTACGTCCAAGGTATTGACATATCACTCTTATGCCACTCTGTTATGGATAATTCTACCACATAGAGAGGATTAAACCAAGCCTCTTTTATTTCATTTTTGCACAAATCACAAGTTTTGTGTGTTGCCATCCTTAATCAATCTCCCCGTCCTCCCATTGTATCTTATCCTACCCTTCTTGGCGAGATAGGACATAGCTTCCTCATAGGCGGAGAGACACATATTATCTAATTTATCTTCTTGTTTATCACCTATATCCGCACATGCTTGCCAGAGGACATCTTCAAGTAATTCTGTAAGCTTGGCGATTTCCTCTTCTTTTGTTTCAAGTTTTGATCGCAATTCGTCAACCCACATACTAAACTCAAAATTCGCTTTTAATAGTTTCCTATTGTCTTCATCAATCTTTTTTGGTGTCATCGTTTACCATCTCCTTGACTAAGGCACACCGCCTGAGACTCTTCGCTAGACGGGCATCGCTTTGTTCGGCTAGTTCCTGCCTGGTGAACACCCTAAGTTTAGCCCGACTCATGGAGAGCTCAGTCAGCTCCACAGTCTTAGGGACAAATCTCTTGTTCTCCACCACGCCCCTCAATTCCCATTCGATTTTACCTGGATCAATAAGCCAGAACTCCTTCTCACCATACTTAGTTTTCTTGAATTTATCCACGCTTCACGTTCTCCTCAAATCTTCCTCCAGTCGCCTGGCCTCCAGTACTACCGCACTCCATTTCTGGATTTCGGAGTTAGAGATGCTTGAGAGCAGGCGCAAATCCTCGTGAAGGCTCCTCAACTGCTTCTCCTTGATTTCCCGCTCAGTGTCGGTTAGGATCATTTTTTGTCGAAGTCAAAAAATAATGAAAAAATAGCCCATAGGAGAAAACTACTACCAACTGCACCAATTAGATAGCTAAGGGAAGCAATCAAGGAAGAGGTTAATACTAAGTTAATTATGGGGACGTTAAACCACAATGAAAAAAAACCAGCACTTATCGCTGATATTTTGAAAATTAATGAGAAACCACTCCTTATTATTCCCAAAGTTGTTCGTATGAATATGTATGCGCAAGCCAAGGCTAGAATGCCAAAAACTAATCCAATCAACCAGGATATGTTGAACATTATGGCTATTGAAAATCCAAAGAGCAGGCTAGCTCCGTAATAAGTCATGCTGTCTGATGGTTCTGCCCCACCAAAGCCCCCAAAGAATATCGGTATTATCATCGGAAAATATTTTTCACCCCTTTTTGCCGTTGACCTCACGCATCTTCTCTAGTGCTAGGAGATGATTGAGCACGGCGTTGTAGTTGCGGAGATTCAGTTTTAGCTTCAGAAAGGCTAGCTGCTGTGTGGTCTTCTGCTCTATCTTGATATAAGTTCCGTCCCTGACTGGTTCTCCTTCTCTCATTATTTTTGATATGGTATATTTGGTATTTGGAGTATAAAAACTAATACCTTAACTTTGTTGTCCCTATTTAGTTGTTAATTAACCTTTTCTTTGTTTAAAGCCAAAAAACCGGCCTTTGGTTCGTAAATATCACCTTTAGTTTTTAAATACTCTATTTTCTTCTCGATCTCTTCCCGAGATGCTTTGGTTTCCTCGGCAATAAAATTTACGAACTGCTCCGTTTCAATCATGTCTTGGGCGGTCTGGTCTAGGATTTCTTTGAGTTTTTTGGATAGTTCGTCTAGTGTAGCGTCAATCTCTTTGACCTCTTTGATTATATCCTCTTCCTTTTCGGGCTCATCAATATCAATATGTTCCCTATTCAATATCCATCCATTATATACCTTTTTACCAATTCGTCTTTGATAGTGTCTCTTTTTATACCTTTTCATCGCCTTGGATATTTCTATGAGTGGTGTTCTAATATTTTCAACATCTATAATGCGTTGTATTGTGTTAACAGCTACCCACGCCTCATTGCTCTCATCAATAAATATACCACCACGTCCCTCTGTAGCCTCCTGCAGTATATTCGTTACTTTTAAATCCTGTAGTCTTTGAAGTATGATTTCAATGGCCATAGCCTTCGCATCTACTATCTCATTACTCGACATGAACTTTTCCTTGTTAAGCTTAACCAAAAATTCTTCCCAAGTTTCTTCGTCAATCTTGCGTATTCTAAAATATGAGGCAAAATCGTTATAACATTTGAGATATTGTTCAGCAAAACTAGTCGGGGTCATTATATCCTTAACCTTGACCTCCAAATGTGTATTATCCCTCATAACAAAATCTGAATATGCCTCATCAGTATTAGAGTAAAGAATCATCTTGTCTATACTCTCAAATAAGAACTCGACCATTTCCCGACCCATCTGTTTCTTTTTTTCATCATCTGGCTTAATTCTGCGCTTACACTGGGAAGGCAAACATCCATTCTTAAATCGCTCACTTTCTATAAGGGTTTCGCATTTATGCTGGTATTTTACTTTTGAAGTTATTAGATTCATGAGTTCCGTGTCAGAGAGTGACGGTCCATTATTCTGATTCCAGATAGACATGATACGATTAATCTCATCTGGTGTTCTTTTTAGGGCTTTCAATAATGCTACAAGTTTAAATCCATCCTGATTTCTACTGCCCTCTAAAGATCCGACAGAAATAACGTGTTGCAAACAGGGGTAGAGACCAGAAAAAAAGCCAATGGCTTCGTCTATGTGTTCTCGTATTATGCCAAGTTCAATAAGTCTCTTTTTAAGATATGTTTGAAGGTCTGGGAAATTTGCGACATTGGTTGTCTTGCTAATCACTTTATATTCTATACCCGTAGGGTGTATTGAAGGAGGTACCATGACCAGGTGGTTATCACCTATGATGTCAATACCAGCATATTTATGCGAAGTTGTATCAGTAGTCGTAAAATAGACATGATAGCCTCTAGGTGTCTTAACAACTAGCGTATTATCTTCGATTGCTCTTTCTGGTGGAAATATTTTTAAGTACAATTCATTTGAATCGAGATCTATTACGATAAGGTTGTTAGATACTTTACCCGCCAACAAGGTTATATTGACGTCATTATTAGAAAACCAATTTTGGATTTCTTCATCGGTCGGCTTCCTATCTTGGTACGGCTTCCAAGCTATCATGGGTTCTTTGGTCTTTTTCTTTGCGGGTAATATAGTAAAACCTTTGTCTAAATAGCTTTTTATATACGAACGTGTAGTTTCAGGTATCTTTGAGTAATCAATTGCCATGGTGATATGGTGTGAATGTAAAATTGCGATCTAAAAATCCTTCTACGATAACAAGTTTATCTGTTGTTCTTGTAACGGCGACATAGAAAGAGCGTACTAATTGGTCATATTCATCTTCATCCTCCTTTATCCGTTCTGCCGTTATCCTGGATATGTCATTGAACACGATAGCGGTTCCATCCAAACTAGATTGTGGAGTCCCTACTTCACGGCCTTTGGCTTGATGAAACGTGCTTATATGAACACCGATCTGGCTAGGTATTTTTATATTGGTTTTGTAATATTCCCAAAAAGGTGTCTTTTTTAGGTAGTCTATATGTGATATTATATCTGCAAGTATCGTCTCACGGGGCGTGGCGAGTGTGTATAATGTTTTGTACTTAAACCAATTAAAGAATTCTGACCATGTTATCATCTTAGTATCCAATAAAGGGGTGGTGTTCTTTGAGAAAAGTTGGGTTAGTTGCTGTTTCATACCATGCTTCAGGGTTTTGGTGGTTGCCAGAGCTATCCGTAGGGCTATGTGATGAGATGTTTGACCCGTTTTTTGTAGTTCTATCAAGCCATTTGTTATGTCCCTAAACTTATCCTCAGTATACCACGTGCGTGTATTACGCCTCCATATGTCATAAGGTATTGGTCTTTTTTTCAGTTCTCGTTCTATTGCCTCCACAAATCTATTCGTTTGTGCTTCAAAAACAACTTCTCCTCGTATCTCGTTTAATATTGCATCAAAACTGAGCACACCCTTCAATATTTTTATTTCACCTTCTTTTGCTGAGCCGGAAACAACCTTTTTTTCTTGACGTTCACCCTTTAAACTATCCAGAATGTCCCATCCAAAATTAATTATTTTGGAGGGGCATCTATATGATACATCTAATATTTTAACCTCGGCAGCTTTACGCTCATCTAACAAGAACTCTGGACTACATCCCATAAAATGGTATATCGCTTGGTCATCATCGCCTGCAATTATAATATTATCTACCCCCTCACTTATCTGTCTGTAAAGCTTATATTGTAGGGGGGATAAATCTTGGAATTCATCAATGATAATACAACGAAAATTAAAAGTAACTCTATCCCTTAGAGCCATAAGAAGATAATCTGTATGATCTAACTTCTGTATATCTTGCTTATATTTAACGAATTTATCGTAATATTCAACTATACGATCTTTGCTTAGTCTTTCCTTATTAAAATTGTCCTCTACCTCTGATGGTAAAGAGTCTTTTGGGTTTTCTGGACTCACCTGCCTTGCTTTATCAAAATATTCAAAAAGCATATTACCCAGTCTTCGCTTCTTTGATTGTGATTGGAATTCTAGATCACTAAGGTCCTCAATCTTCAAATCGGCTCCTAGCTCATAACTAACATTAATTAGCTTACAAAATGCTGCTTTTTCTCCACCAGTTAGTAGGCTAGTTGTCTTTAAACCATAATATCTGAAAAATAATGAGTGTATAGTTCTACCAAGATATTTGAAGGTTTCATCCTTCTCGTCTGTAATAATGCCTTCTCTTATCAGTCTGTTCTTTATCTCCCGCGCTCCTGTGACTGAAAAGGTCAATATTGCCATGTGATCTGGGGGTATTTGTGTTAATAAATTTTTAGCAACTTTGATAATTGTACTAGTTTTTCCTGTACCAGCCGAACCGAAAATAACAGTTTTTTTTGGTGCCATTTTCTCAATTACAGTCCCATTACACAAAATCTCTCTTTAATATTAAGCATAAAAAACAATGATTACACAAGCATTACACGCCAAAACCCGCGGGGCGGGTCTTTAAGTACCTAACTTTGTAATGTTGTAATGCTATTTTAATTCCTCTACGATAAAATCATTAGCAGCTGAAAATTCACTTAATACATAATGACAGATTACAAACTACTGTCATTGAACATATACATTCTAACATATCATTCTCTAGTCTCATTTTCTTTTTTCCAAAAACTCACAAATTTCTGCCCTCGCTTATTCACATCATCTCGTAGAATTACAGGATCGCCTAATTCCAAATTCAAATATTTCAAAAGCTCAATGGGTATAAGCAATCCAGCCGATCCATCACCAATTTGGATAATTTTTTTTTCTATATCCATCTTCATAGAAACTATTTAGTATATAGTTATCACTACCCCCTATAAAAATCACTTAAAATGAGACGAAAGTAACCACTATCTAGTAGTAAATTTCAGAATATGTCGGGCTTTATTTTACCACTGTAAAATATTTTACAACCGTAAAATACTTTCCACTTCGTCCACCAGCTCTTCCTCCTTCTGCCGCAGCGCGTGCAGATCCACCTTGCCGCTCTCCTTGAAAGCCCTCAGGTGGTTGAACACCTCCCATCTATGCCCCCTGACCTTCTCCAGGACGCGCCTGCTCAACGCTGGGCAATATTCAGCCTTGCCTTCTTCTGCCTCCTCATGTCGCACCTCGGTAGCAAGGATTAAGCCCTTCTCTAGCTTTTTGATTTTCTTCTCCAGCCTCTCCTTCTCCCCCCAGCTCCACGCCTTCAGAGCCAATATGCCGGCCTTTGTCAGCGTAAGACCCTCTGACCTAGCCCGCTCCTCGAACGCCCTCCTGAGAGGCTCTGGTGCTCTTATACGTATCCTGTCGTCAGCCATAGCCATGACTATCTTTATTCACTCCTCGCAAACCGAGAGAAAAAGGGAGGAGATTGATGCCCAATTCACCAATCTCCCATTACCTTATCAGGTGTCTGACAACTCTCACCGCTGAAGCGGGTGAGGTTCTAAGGTTAGTATCATTCATACCAGAGCCTCCTTGGGCGTATCAGTGTAGCCCTTGAACATATCTCTGTCTATGTTCAATAGACCTATGTTTTGTATTTGACGTTCTGCTATGTTGAATGAAGCATTGCTATCTGCATGGTCTACGTGTCCACAATGTGAACACTCAAATTCTTTCCCATTTCTTTTGCCTAAATAGCCGCATATGCTACAATTCTGGCTAGTGTATGCCGGTTCTATATAAGCTACTGCCACACCATTCAGCTTGGCTTTGTATTCTATGAACTGTCCTAGTTGATAGAATGACCAACTGTGCAAGGTATGGTTGAATGAGCGTGATTTCTTTCTAGTATTGTGGATGCCTTTTATTGCTTCTAGCTTTATACCCATGCCTTTCTCTTTGGCAACTTCCACAATGTGCTTGCTTATCTTGTGGTTTAGGTCTCGGACTTTGTTGGATTCTCTATGTTTGATTTTCTTAAGCAAACCTAGCTTGCCTTGCTTCTGCAAGGTCTTTCTAATGTGCTTATATTTGTCGTGGATATACCTTGCTTGCTTGCCCATCTTCTCAACCTTTCCTGTTTCAGGATTTGCCATGACTGCTATATGACCTGTAGCATTCAGGTCTACACCAAGATAGGATTTTGGCTCTACCAATTCTTGCTCTGGAACAGTTACACTAATGAAAGCATATTCCTTATTGAGTTCAACTTGATTGACTTTTGTGAAGTTCTTCACTGGCAGGTCTAATTCTAACTTCAAACATGGGATTGTAATATGAGTTCCTGTATTGCGTATATGGTAGTTTGGCACAACCAGGTTGACTGATGTAATGCTTTCTGCTTTTTTATTCCTGCCATACTTGCGAAGAATCTGATTTGATATTGCTGCTTTTAGTCCAATATGTTTTACACTCTTTGTAGAAAGTTTATCCCTATTAACAATAGCAAACTTAGCTATCTTTCTCGCCTTTCCGAGTTCTGTTGTGAAGTCTCTACCATGCTTCACCTTGTATGTGAGTATCATCGCTTTTGTTCTTCGATATATTTTTTCACTACTTCCAATGTTACAGCGCCTACTGTTGAGATGAATTTGGATTTTGTCCAGAGGCTTGGCAATCTTTTTTTCAGTTCAGGAAATTCTTGTCGAAGTGTATGTGAAGTGTATCCTTTGATTCTTTGAACTGCTTTATACACGCCTTCACGAGGATTTATATCAAGCAACAAATGAATATGGTCTGGAAGAACTTCCATCTCTATCACTCCATAACCATATTCCTCTTGCTTCTCTAATACCAATTCCTTCAATCTTTCTCCAACCTTACCTGCTAATACTGGCCTGCGATACTTTGGACAAAATATCACATGATACTGACAAGAATATATGAGTTTATTATCACTCTTATATTGTTTTGAGTTATTTAATATCTCCATATTGATTATATTTAGTTGTTTGCCCTATATAAATTAGATTGAAATTCTCTCACCACTAAAGTAGGTGAGCTTGCTTTCAATTCAACTCCTGTCAAAGATTCACTCCAATACAAAATAGTCCTAAAACCCGTTGTATTTATATCGTTCGAGAATAAAAACTTATCGGTCGGGGGGGCTTTGCTCAATTTCTCCTCAAATACGCCACCACACTGAATCCGACGAATATCAGTCCTACAGCCATTATAAGAATAGACGTCCCGTCCCAAACCAAACCAAGATCGCCGAAAGCCAGGGCGATGCTCTCATACGGTGTTGTCCACGCATATATGGGCGAAAGCAGGAATACCATGACAGCGGCAAACCCGCCGAATAAAAGCGCGCCCCCCATGTCATGCTTTTGCTCTCCTCGCCCAGTCCTTTTGCTCTTGTACGATATGAAGACGAGATACGTTATCAACACCGCAAGAGCCAGCACGCTCAGCCCAAGAAGAATCGTATGCCACGGCTCCTCTATCTTCGAGACTAGTTCGCCTATCTTGCCCAGAACTGTCCCGACAATAAACATTGCGATCCCAATCCCCAAAGTCCCTTGGATTTCTGAACTAAGTTTTACCACTTTTTTTCTTCCGCAAAACTATAACGATTGTTATACACGTTACGACAGCCGCCAATACTATCAATGCCCACACAATCCAGTCATAATCTTCGCCGCCAGGTATGGGCGGGCACATACCGCAGTCCTGCGGGCAAGACGAACAAGTTTCAGCACCATTGCATTCGCCATCCCCGCATGACGGTGGGCAAATTCCGCAATCACTAGGACAGCTCTGGCAATTCTCATTGCTGTTGCACGCCCCATTGCCACAGACTGGCTGGCATTGCCCACAATCAGACGGGCAATTGGTGCACGTCTCCCCGCTACCACAGGTGCCGTCACCACAACTAGGTGGGCACACGCCACAGTCTGACGGGCAACTAGAGCACGTCTCAGCACCATTACATTCTCTATCCCCGCAGACTGGCGGGCATATATCACAGTCCTGCGGACACATAGAACAGTTCTCGTTGAAGTTGCACGTCCCGTCGCCGCACGACGGCGGGCAGATGCCACAGTCGTACGGGCATGTTGCGCAGTTCTCGTTTAAGTCGCAGTTTCTATCCCCACAATAAACAGGGCAAGCTCCGCAGTCAGAAGGGCAGCTCTGGCAGTTCTCATCCGCATCGCAATTGCCGTCGCCACATTCCTGCGGAATAGTGCAATCATACGGACAGCTCTCGGCAGTCTCCAGTCCTTCGCACAAACCATCATTACATTGTGCGGCTTGGTACGCGACAATCTTATCTATAGTTACTCCTCCAGCCTTGTTGCAATTATGGCATTGGCTGAATGGACCAAGGATTACGCTTTTTCCCCTTAAATAGCTAGAATCGGTATAATAATTGGTGAAACGTACCTTACAATCTACACCTGATGGGAGACTGCCGCAACAATGGCATCCAGTTGGTGTGATACTTCCACAGCCACATACAAATTCTCCACTATCGTAATAATTAAACGGACCTTGGATAGCCCCCCCCTGCCCCTCTGGGAAGTAAATCAAAGTATCTCCTCCATTATGGAAAAAAGCATGACCTTGGGTATGTGTGCCATCTTCTATAGTAAAATAGAATTCAACTTTTACGGGTGTAGAGCGCGGGAGCACGAACGTATCGGCGGACGTCAGCAGAGTTTCATTGTAGCCGGTGTAATCAAGACCGCTTATATCAGTGAACAATGGAAAAATACCAACGCCGGTCAATTGCAATAACAATATACCGACTAGTAGAACTGCTACGACGAGCGCGATAATCTTTTTTTCTCCGCTTTTCATTTTTATAGCCCTAACCGCTAATTAAACAATATTGTAAATTAGAAATTTAATCTATAAAAATCAAACAAAGTGGCGAAGAAAAAGAAAAGCTGGAGAAAGGCTTATAGTTAAGATGACAAAATCAGTTCATGTAACGAGGCATATAAGGAAACTGAAGGGTCATAAAAGGGAGATTGGTGGTAATAGTATTAACAAAGAGGAGGAAATAAATAGTATAATACGAGATTTTGAAGAACGGAATGATTTAAAATTACAACGAGTAAAATCAGGGGGCATTCACATAGTGTATCCCTCTTTTGGTGCTATAACATATTCAAGTCGCCGGTATAGTAAGAAAAAACGGATGGGCGAGCTAGTTGATAAGATGTTTCAGTTAAGGGATAAGATAAAGGCAACTGGAGCAACTGCTAAATTTTTAAACCAAGAGTTTTTATTGAAGGCTGGAATTGTCGGCGGCCCTTTTGGTGTTGGGTATAAACTTTAACAATGACACGCACAACTTGGATTCGGGAGCACTACCGGAGAAGGCCGAGATCAAGGGGGCATAGAAGAAAGGTAATGAAAAAGAGATGAAAACACAAACAAAACTTTTGGTTGTCGCAGTTTTCCTCCTCATAGTCGGCTTCTTAGCCTACGATTACATAACTCAATCCGGTTTCATCTTTCCGCTATTATTCAACCAATATGAATGCGCCTGGATATGGGTTCCACAGGGCACTGACGATCCCGACGGCAATCCTGGGCCGGCTGGCGGGGAGTGGTATTCCGATCCGGTATACTGGGGGCCGGCAGGTCCGAATTATTATTCGTTTGACAAGCGCGCATTAAATTATTGCTCCACAGGTGATGTTTTGCATACCCCCAAAAGTTGCCCGACAACTGGAAGACCATCGTCTGGGACTACGGGCCAGACCTCCGACCCTTGGAAGTATATGGGCATTAGAGGGGATGATAACGGCCAGGCCGTAAGCAACCATTATTGGGTTTACACCGAAGGAGATTATTTGAGGTGGGACACGACAGACTGCACTAGGGACTGCGCAAATATAGGAGATACTATAAAATTAGACCCGCGCGATAATTCAAAATTCCAGATTAAAGGCTGTACACAAGCCGAATGCAATACTGATTCAGATTGCGGTTCAGATGAAATTTGCGAGGATGGGGACTGCGTGGATGTAGAGTGCAAGACTAATGCCGATTGCAACTCCGGCGAGACTTGTGAGGATAACGAATGCGTCTCTGGTCCGTCAAATTGCGGCGACGGCACTTGTGGTAGCGGAGAGACGTGCTCAAACTGCCCGTCAGACTGTGGGGTTTGCCCATCAGGTTGCGGTGATGGGACGTGCAGCCCAAGCCAGGGCGAAGACTGTTCTAACTGCGCGCAGGACTGCGCTTGTCCAACTGGTTACAATTGCGATCCGTCAGCTCCGTTCGACGGATGCGTGCTGATAACTCCCACATGCGGAGACGGCGACTGCGATCCTACTGAAGACTGCTCATCATGCTTGGCAGACTGCGGACCGTGTGCGCCTACATGCGGAGACGGAGATTGTACTAGCGAGGAGACGTGCACCAATTGCCCGTCTGATTGTGGCGTATGTCCAGTGACTTGCGGAGACCATTGGTGCAGCCCGACAAACGGCGAGAATTGTTTTAACTGCATGGCTGATTGCGCTTGTCCATCAGGCTATAGTTGCGATCCATCAGCTCCGTTTGATGGGTGTGTGCGAATATCTGGCTGTGGCGATGGGGTATGCGTAGCTCCAGAGACAATGACAACCTGTCCAGCGGATTGCACACCGATAATTGGAGAAGATTACACAATGTTGATCGTAGGCGCAGTTGCGCTCCTACTCGCCATAAGTGCGTTGGTTTATGTTTTCAAATTTAAAAAATGACATTACCAAAAAACCCTCGGAAGGGGCAGACTGCAACAATAACGAGAAAGGGGAGGAAGATAACGTTCAAAGCCACTGGCAAAAAGGGCTTTGGCAAGTGGAAAATAATTTCAAACAAGAAGGCTAGAGCCAGAGCTATGCCAGGTTAGGATAAACAAATTTAGGGTGCAAGACACTAATGGCTAAAAACAAAGTTAGTTGGAAGAAGCTGAAGATTCTGCTCGGGCTTGTGATAATAGCCGTGGTCGGCTGGGCGATATTCAACTTAGTTAATGACAACCTGGCAAACAGCTTGCATAGCATTGGAATAACCGACACGAACCTACAATACATGATCATCATCATTGTCGGGCTCGGCCTCTTTGTAGTAATTTCCGGCAAGTCCGTTTACTCAGCTTTAAAATCTGCACTTGATTAAAAATTTGGCAAAATCATGAAAGAATCTGAAAAACGGGAGTGGGCTATAAGGATTGTAGTGATTGCGGCAATCATCATCTTTTGGATAGCCTACCTTCTTTGCGTATTCTGTCTTATTACAAAAGCAATAGGCATGACCAACTCATGCGATTTTGGCCCTTACTGGTGCTGTGGCGGGATGCTTTTGCCGAACGGCTCTAATGCCTCTGCAGGAGCTAGCAATGGGGGCGGAACAGACGGTACTGGTGCAAGTGATAGCAGTGATGACATCCCTACCGATGCTCTCGCTGATGGCGATGGCGATGAATTAGGAGAGGAGAGCTTGAGCGAGTGCAACACCGTATGCCGGATATTAGGGTATGATTTCGGCATACACAGCGATGTTGAGTGCAAACCTCCCTTTGTTGATATGATTATAATAGATGATAACCGGTGCTGCTGTGGCAATGACGACTGGCCTGGTGGCTCTATCATAAGCGACGAGAACGACTGGTGCCTTGACAGCGATATAGATTCAGATGATCCATACCAGACCTCTGGGTTCTGTGTGGACAACCACGGCGACGGTATCTGGGACAATTGCATCGTGGACGGGGGCGAGATACTGCAGGAGGCGTATTGCAGCGATTTGGAGTGCGTGTATAGGGAGATTTCCTGCCCCAACTTGCAGGAGGGCGATGGCTGTTTCGAGCAGTTGCAGGGGGCTCTATGTGCGTGGTTATGATTACGATTAAAAATAAAAAAGGCGAAATAGAATGGATGAATCTCAAAAAAGGACCTTGATTTTGGCAGTCGTGGCGATTGTGGTAATCCTTATACTGGCTTATTTCTTCTGCATCTTCTGCTTCGTAACTACTGCCATGGGGATAGCTAACTCATGCGATTTTGGCCCTTACTGGTGCTGTGTCGCATTTCCTCCATTCAATGAAACCGACGGCGGGGATGACGAGGAAGAAGAGGGCGATGAGCCGGAGGAGATACCTGTCATATGCGAGGACCTAGATGACAAGCTGGAGGCGAGCATACCAGCCTATTTGCTGGATGGGAGATTTGCATGTATAACCGCAGGTATGAACTGGTTTGAGGAATCTGCTATGGTCGGCTGCCGAGACCCGTTCATACCAGGCAGGATAGACTGCACTGGTATTGTGGTGCACCCTGAATGGGCTACCTTCACCCAGGCGTGTATAACTGCTGGAGGTCAGCCAGTCTGCAACCGCAAGTTTGCTGGCTGTCTGTGCAATCCAACTGGTGCTTACGAGTGCGGCTGGAGCTGGACCTATACTGGAGGCTCTAGATGCTCTGGAACGTGCAACGCAGGAGGTGCGTGCACCGAGGTTGAGGGGTATTGCCTGTGCAAGGATGGCGAGCGCATAGTCTGTGACGAATACCTGATGGGTGGCGAGCTGGAGTGCGTCGGCCAGTGCACCGACGAGGCTGAATGGTGCGGTTTGGCGCTAGACACGGATGAATGCAAGTGCCAGTGGATGCTATAATCCTTATGGTAATGACCAAATTCTACCTTATTCGTCTCGATTATATGTGTTTTCATTCTTTGCCAGCTCCTTTTTTACTCAAAAATTCCCCCAACACTCGTGCACAACGACTACTTGTCGTATGTTTCATCTCCTTAAAATCAAGGAAGTTATATGCAAAAGCTATTTCAGTCGCCTCTTCCTTTAGGATGTCTTTGACTACATACCTAGGGAGCTCCTTCATTAATTCCATCTTCAATGGTAACCCCTGCTCTTGTGTCAATGCGTGGATAGCTTTGATTATCCGTGCATCAGTACAATATTGATCACAGATGCGTGAGGTATCAGTAATTTTGTGTCTTATCCCCCCAAACACCGCCTTGTTAGCTTCTTTGAACTCTGCCCTAACAACCTTGGCGAATAACTGGTGATTGCCAGTAGAGGCTTTTCTACTGTAATTCTTCAACACTATCCCCTCAGCCCACCCATCGTAGTATTTGCTCTTTGGTATCAGCGATAGCACATCAAGCTTCTTGAGTTCTCCGACAGTCCCCTTCCACACTAACGGAACATTCTCCACTCCCAAGCGGTTGAACTCTTGCTCCCTTATCTCCCTGCCTAAGAACATCCCCATGCCCTCGCAGTTATTGGCGTGTTTCAGCCGTATGTCATAACCCACGACAGGAGGGATGTTAGTGTAGCGTATAGTATGCACTGCCATCCACTCGATGTGATAGATATAATCTGGATTCAATGTCTTCCCATCCAACAGGCTCTTCAAGTATGCCCTCTGAGTTGCAAAAGACTTTGCATCTTTGTCAGTTGTCAGATTTCGATTTCTGCTTCCTTCATATATCAATCCCGTCTCTTCATCAAGCCAAAAGCTCCCGTTCCCCCCATCGACCTTTTCCTCTATCCATATCAAATCTTCGGAGAATGCAAGTATGTCTTTTGTATCCTCACTTCCCAGCCTTTCAATATCAGGATATTTATAAAACTTTTTCATTCTTCTTCTATCTTATCTTTCACAAATGATGAATGTATCTCTCTGTGACATCCTCCCACCATTGAAATAGGTGGGCTTCCAACGGGACGATGGAAACTTATATGTCCCGAGTATAGTTCCTGCTTCAACGAGTCGGCTTGCTTCACCCTCAAGGGATGAAGTAGAGGCCGGCTCTCCACAGGCGTTAAGTTCGGGCCAGTCCGGCCCTACTTAAAGCACGAATGTTTATAGCAGCGTTCAAATCACGATGAACAGAGAAACCGCAAACGGGGCAAGTATGCTGCCTAGTCCTCAGGGATTTCTTGACGATCTCACCGCAGTTGGAACACCTCTGACTGGTATTCCTGGCGCAGACTTCGATCACTTCGCAACCAGCGCTCGAAGCCTTGTAGCGGAGTTTAGAAATGAAGTCCGACCAGGAAGCGTCAGATATGCTTTTAGCGAGATGGTGATTCCTGAGCATATTGGAGATGCCCAGCTTTTCCACATTGATTTTACTGTAGCTGGCGACCAGCTGGCGGGAGAGTTTATGGAGGAAGTCCTTGCGCTGGTTGAGGACCTTGATGTGGGTCTTAGCCAGCCTGAATTTAGCCTTCCCGCGATTATGGCTTCCTTTGACCTTCCTGCTCACCCTGCGCTGGAGCAGTTTAACCCTAACTTCACTCTTTCTGAGAAAGCGCGGATTCTCGATTACGACACCGTCAGAGAGGGTGGCGAAGTTCTCCAGGCCAACGTCTATGCCTACAGTTTTGCCAGTGCTGGGTACGGCTTTAATGTCAGCCTCGCAGGCGAACACGGCGAACCACTGGCCAGCCTGGTTCTTCTTGATGGTCAACGTCTTGATTTTTCCTTTGGGGATCCGGTGGAGGACTATAGGTATGCTGCCAATCTTGGAGCAATAAAGCCTGCTGGCGGACTTGAACTTGAACCCGCTCTGAGGGTAGGTGATGCTCCTGAAGCGCTTCTTGAAGCGTGGGAAGCCGGCTTTGACCTTCTTGCCTGCCTTGCGCTCCTTGACACGCCTGAAGAAGTTCGCGTAAGCCTTGGAAAGCCTGTCGGCTACGTTTTGGAGGGATTGGGAGTAGACTTGGGCGAGGGCGGGACCGCCACTCTTGATAGCTTTGATAGCGTTGATGAGGGTGAACTTTCTGGTATCGGTTTTGCCATCTACCTTGTAGGCGATCCTAGCTTGCTCGAGAAGCGTATTATAGAGGTTGCAACAAATGTCAAACTGGCTGAACAGTCGGGCTTTCTGTCTCCCACTTGGGTAAATCCTGAACTCATACATTCGTGTTTCCATCATACATCTTTGCAGTTTAAAGTATTTAAACGCAATCAGGTTCGCTCTCATCCCACCGCTGAAGCATGTGGGTTTTCCCGCTCACTGTCTATAAAAGACCGTGACTTGAACGCAGCAATAAACATTCTCAATCGAGCTACGCTAGGGCATAGCGGAAGTAACGCTTCTGGAGACTATCCGATAGGATTATCTGTGAAGGAAGAAGCCCACACCCTTTAGGGGTGGGAGTATGTCACTCTCTAATCCTCTACAAACTGCGTAATATTCATTAGGTGGTCGGCCCAATAAGAATATTCCATTATACTCCCCATCCTTGCATTTTTTATAAGCATCTTTTGGTAGTAATCCTACTTGTGGTTTAAATTTGATTTTATTTTTCATTTTCGTCTTCCAATAATTTATCAAATACAAGTCCTACTTCAAGAAAATTCCTGTGTCTATTAGCATATTCTTTCCAAGTTATCATCCAATTCCCAGCCATACTACTACGTTTTGGTGTCTTTCTATTCCTCTTATACCTCCTCTTGGAATATAATCTCCTCTCAGTATTGTTCACAATCCCTTCCTGCTTTAGCTTTAGCAAGGCTTCTTCTATAGTACGCTTGGAATTTCCAGCTCTTATTAGACGTTTCTTAAACTCATTATAACCAAGATAATCATTTCCTTTGACAAATTCTTCCTCCAATAGTTTTACAGCCTCTAAGCCAGCTAAGAGTTGTCTACCACTGAGATAATTAGATAATATAGCCTCTTTTTCTCCTTTCTCCTTAGAGGCGATCTGATGTCTAGTTACTTCCCAAGACTGGCGTGCAGTCTTTGCTCTAGGTGACTTTTCTATAATCACGCTTATATTATCGGGTTTACCTATAAAAACCAAATATATGGTTTTATCCATTTAGACATTATATCCCATAAATGTGGACTCATTATATACCACCTCGGAAACCCCCCTGATTATTGGCCAAATACGCCCTTCCAAAAGGCTCCAGAAACGCAGAAACACACATGCTTAGGTCAAATACGCCCTTTTAGCATATTTTACGGCTGGAAAGTATTTATTTATATAGGAGTAACTTCTAATTATATTACCATAAAAGGAATCCTCTTATGGTGATAATTTAAGTATATAAAACTAATAAAAAAGACGAAATGGAACTAACAGACACCGAACGGGAAATCAAAACCAAGAAGCTCAGGAGCCTTCATGAAGACATACGCTCACTGGACGCCCTCTACCCCGACGGGTTCAACAATCACTATAATGCCTTGAGGGTAGAGGCTCACAATCTGGAAGACGATCTCGGATTGCCACACAGGTTCAAGGCTCCGTGGGAGAGATAAAATGACTAAATGTATGTTTTTTGGAAAAACACATAAAGAGATACTAATTCAAAGTGGGAGAGCATTACATAAATTAAATGAATTTAAGACAAATATTACCCCCCACGAATTAAGCAAACTCTTAAAAGAGTATGAGATACACACATTAAAAGAGTGAAACAATGACACCAAAACTAAAAGCCAGAGGTTTGTACACCCAGGAAGAATGGTCGGCTGAACGGGCCGAGGAACGAAGATTATACGGGTTTTAACGCTCATGCTTACATGGCGAGGCAAGGCAAGGCAAGGCAAGGCATGGCTTGGCTGGGCTTGGCTTGGCGAGGCTAGGCGCGGCGCGGCGAGGCAAGGCAGGGATTTCACGCTCATTTTCGGTTGGGCTGGGTCTAGGGGGGCCGGCAGCGGCTTCCCCGCTATTCCTAAACCGAATATGTAAATATGCAAAAAGATGAAACCAAAAACCTTTTACAAGATCCTGAGGAGACAGGGCAAGACGCCCAGCGAGGCGCGTGCGATCGTTGAGCTGAACGAGGACCGGTTCACTAGGGAATATGACGCATCAGGCTCAAATTGCGTGTTGATAAGGAGTCAATAAAAAAATGAAAAAAATAGAAGTTGAAATAAAAGGGAAAACACCCCTATTGATGCACAAATTTCCAATGGTTAACATCGAGGGGCTAGATAAGATGACGAAGGAAAAACAGGCGGAGTTTTCGGCGTACAGGGACGAGAAGACGAAAGAACTTTACATACCCGCGATGAACATACAGCGGATGCTAGTGGCTGGAGCAGTCTATGTCAAGGGGAAGGGGCGCGGGAGTCTGCAAAAGCAGACGGCCGCATGTCTTTTTGTAGAACCTGAGATAATAAGCCTGGGTGTAAAGGAGTACACCATAGACAGCAGGAGGATTGTGAACCCCACTACGAAGGGGGCCATAATAAGGCACAGGCCGCGGCTGGATAACTGGTCGTGCAAATTCTTCCTGACTTATGACGAAATACTATTGAGCGAAAAGAATGTGAGGGACATAATCGACAATAGCCTCGACAGAGTAGGGTTATTGGATTTCCGGCCTGAAAAGAAGGGACCATTCGGACGGGCGATGGTGATTAGATGGGAAGAGATGGACTAACGCTTACAAGGCTTGGCGGGGCTGGGCTGGGCTGGGCGGGGCTGGGCTGGGCAAGGCGTGGCAAGGCGAGGCATGGCAAGGCAAGGCACGGCGAGGCAGGGTTTTCACGCTCATGCTTACAAGGTGAGGCAGGGCTGGGCTTGGCGAGGCGTGGCAGGGCAAGGCTAGGCGAGGCGTGGCGTGGCAGGGCATGGCAGGGCAAGGCGAGGCAGGGTTTTCACGCTTATCTTAAGAAAAAAGATAAGGAGAAATTATGAGCCTGACAACATGGCTGGGTCTTGGCGACCCTTTTATAGAGGAGAGGATGGTTAACAACGGAGGCAGGATAGTAACCAGGATCGAGAGAAATAGCAGCATAATAGAAGAGGTGATAACTGAGGCGAATCTGGAGCAACTATGCGAAGTTGATTCAAGAGTGCTGGAGGCGAACAGACCGGCATTGGAAACAGATAAGAGAAAGATAGAGGTGAACAAGCATGAACCCAATAGAAAGATTTGCAACATGGCTGTCGGAAAGAATCGTGCCCGATCAGCTATTCGGCGGGCGGCAACACGAGGCGGAGGACAAACCGCGGGTAAACGACCTGACCGACTACATCAACCGGCAAATCAGCAGAAAAAAACGAAAACAGGACTAGAAAGCGTGCCTTGGGTTTAACCTGTCGTGGGGGTGGGAGTATGTCACTTTTTATATTTCAAACTTCTAATTGTATCACCATAAAAGAAGGGCGTAAAGGATATAATGGCTAATAAGGCATATACAGAGAAAGACTTGGAGCCTGTTCTATCAGAGTTGGACAGGCAAATAAAGAAGCATGGCAGTTGTTATATAAAACAACTGTGCAACATTCTAGAACCCAAAATGCACAAGCGCGAGCAGACCATTAGGAACCTGATTGATTTCGGTGTTGTAAACGGCTTTATAGAGAAGTATAGCGATCTCGCTGATCCAATTCACAATAGGCAATATCTAAAGAGAAAGACAAAACTGGAACAAAAAGATTGAAGTCCCCCTGGACGCAACCGAGATTGCCCAGGAGGGTCTTACGGCTCATCGCCGTAAGGAGGTATTAGTATTATATTTTAAAGAATAAAAATGGCTAGGCGATGTGCGGGTTGCGGGGAATGGATGGACAATGACGAATACGATTCTAACTATCCATTTTGCGGGTGGTGCAAGGGGCAGTTGGAGCAGTATCATGACATGCGGTTCACCGACGAGGAAAAGCTTAAGGCGATTGAAAATGCAGTGCGTAATCGGTCCTAAGGACGAGTGCAGCAGCAGGTGCGGAGCCTTCAAGCGAGGCAATTGTCTGGATGCCATCGTGCAGATTAACGCAGTGAAAAAAAATGATAGACAAAAGGATTAGTTTCTGGGAGTGGCTAACAAAAACACAATTGGAGTGCTGTGTTTGTGAGAGGGATATTGAAGCGGAAGATATCGGCTATAAGTATATCACAAGGGACAAGCATAATGAGAATCTAATTTGTACTGAATGTTGTTTTAGGATAATTAATATGAGATCCAAATGATTGACGGACAAATAGACCTGGTGGGGTCGAAGGAAGAGGCTGAGAAGATGTTCGAGGAGTTCGTGAGGCGGTTCAAGCTGGAGAAGGCGGTAAAGGGCGTCTTGTACCAGTATTTCATGGGCGTCTACATCGTGCCAGCCGACTATGTAAAGAGGAGCAACTTGAAGATGCTCGGCAAGATCGAGGAGCTCGAAGAGGACCTAGAGCCGGACACGACCTTGGGGGACATCCCGAAATCGGAGGCTGGTGAGGGCTATAGATGAAAAACATACCTACTATTGAAACTGTGAGGAAAAAGTATCATCTTCCACGAACAGATCATATTGAGGTTAGCATAGACGGAGCACTACAAAGAAAATTATGAGCAAAAAACTTAAAATTTGCCGGTGCTGCGGTTTCGGGGGCCGAGAACACATTGACATAATCAAGTCGCGTAGTGGATATTGGTACTGTAAGAAGTGCTTTAAAAGAGACTATGGCCTCAAGAAAACCTATTTTTATAGCAGAACCAACTATTACAAGCATCTTAAGGAGAGGGAGGCTAAAGAATGACACCAAAAAAGACTGAGAAGTGACAAAAAAATGAAAAAACTCAAGAGATGCTAGACCTTGACCTACCATTCGATGTGCGCAAGTGGCACTGGCTGATCAAACTGCTTTTCTTCGCGGCTTTGATCATAATAATTATGTGGGTAGTCTGGGGTTTCTTCCACCCTCCGCCCCAGCCGAAGATTGTGGAAGTGGAGCTGGACGGTTTCGTGGACATCTGGCAGCTGGCCAAGGGCATGAATTGGAAGGAGCTGGAGCCAGACTGCCCGTCCATAGCGTGCTCCAATCACTCCTCAATCTCATTCTGGGGCAACATAACGTTCCAAAACGGCATAACGCAGGAATACAGGGACGGGCGGCAGCTGAACGGATATATCCAGATTACGCGCTACCAGTTCGTTACAAACACCTTTCCGCACATACCACTCAGCGGGCGTTTCAAGGGCGAGATAACAGAGTTCGCTCCGAGCCCTCTTGGAGCCCTAGTGGACCCGATTGAGAGGCCGGTAGCTATAGCCTTCGCCCTCCTTGCATTGTACTACATGCGCAGGAAGGTAATCGGGCCGGCGAAGGAGATTGACTGGGCGATCGAGAAGGTAACCGAGAAATTTTGCCAGAAATACGGCGGCTCGATAATAGGGGAAATATTCGGCAGGGTGGACAACCAATACTCTCCAAATTATTATATAGTCTATTTCCTCGGCAGGGTGAAGGGCAATACAGCCCGCTATTATTCTACGGTCGATATCAGGACTGGCGCTGTCAGAACAGTCGTGCCAATAACCCCCGAGATGCAGAGGATATTGTTCCGCGAGGGCTCGCTGGAGCACATGGCGGAAATAGAGCGCACGCAGAGGATCCACACGCCGGCAGATTTGGAGGCTGCGCGCAAATCGGCGCTGCAGGAGGGCATAGAGCTGGGCAAGGCGCAGGTTCCAAGAAAGAGACTATCGGGGCGTGAGTCAGGTTCGTTTTCCTCTAGCCATCAGAATAGGGACGGAGGTTTGCAAAATCGCCCTTCTAATTTTTAAAATCCAAAAGGCAAATTAGAATGGTACTCAGAAAATGTCCGAAATGCGATCAGGCTATGTTTTATACTTTTCTGCGAGAAGACTCCTCTCCTTTAGGGGGGGGGATGAATCGCATTTAAATAGATTGGGCTCTAAATTAGGACTAATACCGCCGGACTGGCGGGAATCTACGCCTGTGGAGATTCGGCCTCTTTGTTGCTCCTCTGAGAGTGACGAAAGTCGATTCGTCGAAGCAGGAACTACAGTCAGAGCTTTACGCTCTGTTGGAAGCCCCATACCTTTAGGTGTGGGGAGGATGTCACACGGAAGGTTACTGGCTCTGTCATTTCTGTGGCTACTCATTCTGCCTCTAGCCCAGGCGGAGAATGGCACGAACCAAACGAACCAGTCTTATTTGTCCAATCTGCTTGATTCCAACCTGCTCAACGAGTTCTCCGATACGATAGGCGCGGATGCCATATACAATATGACAAATGACGCTAAGGACAGCGGCGCGTTATTCATTGTGGCCAATACCGGCGTGTCATACGAGACCGCCAGCTGGCTGGTTTTAATAGGAATGTTCCTTCTTTTGGGCTGTGTCCTGCCTGGCGCGATAGTAGGCGTTGGCTTCGCTATAATCGGATTTTTGTTTTGCAAGGGCTTTGGCCTGGATGAAAGTCTCTCAAACCTGATAGTCCTCCTGGCAGGCATCTTAGGCGCTATAATCGGGCTGTGGAAGTGGGGCTCGAAAAAGCTGTTCAGGAAACTCAGGCTGGTCGCACTTGTCGCTCTTCTGGCAATAATAGCCTATCTTTTCTTGTCGTACCTTGGCTGGATACCTTTTTAAATTCTACGTGGGTGCTTAATGGCTTGACCAGCGGGTACAAGAGATGCCCAGGCTTGACTTGCTTGTCCCATTTCTCGCAAAATTCCTCTATCGCAAATATCAGCATCTCCCGCCATAGTGCTCTCCTATCCTTGATTATCCCGACCTCATGCAGCACATAACGCTGGTCTGTCGGGTTCCACGCATCAAATTCGGCAAATCTTCTTTCAATCATATCCTTATACTCTTTTGGGATTTTAGTGTGGATATCAACTTTCGTGTTCATGGCGTGTTCACAAACCTTTTAAAGGATGCCTTTAATATAGAAGTCTAGGACTTAAAAATTAATAACACGCAATTTTGATGCGACTGTGGCGAGGGATGCAGGCTACTCCTACTGACCCACGGGGCTTCGGCTAAAAGCGAAATAAAAGTGATTCAAAATGCAAAAAAAAGGCACTAGTACATTAGCGGTTGTAGGAAGTATGGTGTTGATCTTGGCTGGCATTACTGCGATTCTGTATTTCACAGGAGTTTTGGCGCCGGTTCAGGCCCCGCCTATAATACTACCTCCGCAAGAGGAACCTATCGAGTGCCAGTCTGACACGACTCCGACTGTTACATTCACTGGTTACACGAAGAATCGACCAGGGATTACTGCAACGGCGGATTTCGCCTATAGGAAACAAGGCGATATAGCTTGGACAGGCGGCATTCTAGGAACGGCTATAACCACATGGTCGGTTGGTGACGTGATATCGGTAGTAATGGGCAACGCCTCAAATTCTGTTGATACGTTGGGCGCATACTACTCTTATCCAACGACATATACTGTTCCATGTGAAGAAGCTCCGACTAAGGACTTTGAACTGGCTGCAGAATCTACAGCTGCTTCAGTCTCAACTGCGTGGAAGAATAACAACGACCAAGTGTCGACTGCTATGGCAATTGGAACTGGAGAAACAAAGACCGGCTGGATAAAAGTATCGGGCCAGATATATACTGATTTCGGCAGCAAGCATTGCAGCGATTTGAGCAATACGATAACATGCTTCCGAAACACTACCGAGGTAAACAGCATAAAACTCGGCAGTCCGCAGTATAAGACGGTTGCGACTCCGCAGTACATAGTTCAGAGCACGAATCCTGAGAACCAGAGCATATCGTTTGAGTTCCCAGTAGTCGAAAGTTCTGGCGAGAGCGGATGGATACAAATGGCTGTTGAAGCAAAGTCTGGACAAGACCCAGGCGTTTCAATTAGTAAAGGCGTCTACTGCATAATCACCGACTCCAACTATGCGCAGGATGTGAATACCGGCGAGTACTCATGCTCTAGAGAGGATGAGAGTGGCGGCGATGTAGGTATAGCATCAACCACAGCACCGGTTGTGCATCTCTTGTATAGTTAAAGTCTGTGAGTGCGACTTTGTGGAAAAGGGGCGCAAGCCCCACTTCTTTTCTTTTTTTGATTTCTCTTGGTTCTTTTCGTCCTACCACTTCTACATTCTGCTAATTTACAATATTGTTTATTTTTTAAGCCCCAGCCGCAAAGATATAGATTAAAAATGCCTCTGGAAAAACCTCCTTTCGGTCAGAATACTGGGATGGCCTCAAACAACTGGGCGGCAGCCCATTTCTTCCTGGTGATGGTCTGCATGGTCTTTCTCGTGCTCACGCTCATTCTTGAGATGATGGGCGGGAACATAGAGATATACAGCATGGTCTTCTCTCTATTGCTAATCTTCGTGATAAGCATCTCGCTCCTCATGGTGCTGAACGTTATTGAAAAGAACCGGCGCAACCTGAAAATTGAATTGTTCATAATAGGGGCGCTTATCGTATTCTCGGTAGTCACAAAGATAACTGTGCCGTCGGCGGATTTGTTTTACTACTCGGTCGTGATTTTATTCTTCATGGGTGTCGTAAGCGCGCTTATGCTCGGCTTGGGCAACCTGCGCGGAAGACAGATTATGCTCTCGTACGAGGAGACTAAGATATGGCCTGGCCTGGCTGTCATGGTGGGGATAGTCCTGTTGGTAACTCTGGTCAGGATCACTTTTTCCGCCGTCTATGGCGTGCCGCAAAGCTCGCTGCACACCGCGATACCCTTTTCCGCCGTAACCCAGCCGGCGGGAGATATCACGTCGAGCCCATTCTGGCTCTTCGCCAGCGGGTACGCCAGGGGCTTCTTGGAGAATACGGCGCTGATATGCTTTCTGGGCGGCGTACTCATAATAACCTTGAGGCGCTTTAGCGTGAGGGGAGTCTCCTACTTCATACTGTGCGGCATAGTGGCCTTCTTTGTCGTGGGGATTTTCGGCTCGTTGATACACACCGGCATATACAATCCAGAATACCAGAGCACGGTCTTTCTCTTCACGTGGCTGGTCTTCAGCATATTCGGCTTTACGATGCTGAGCATGATGACCTCCTTCGCCACTACAAACGCCCACGGACTGCTGGACGGCCTGCAGGAGCTTGGCAACGCCGGCTTTGTGGCGGAGCAAATGTTTATGTTCGCCGTTTTGATAATAATAGGCGCCTTCGCCACTTTCATGTGGCTTGGCAGGAAAAAAATGTAAGAATGGAAAAGTGGAGATTATTGCAAATCTTGGTAATCCTAAGCGGGTTTTTTCTAAGCCTAAACTCTGCTATCGCGTATACTGAGATTAGTGTTTGCACTGTCCTCAACTCTGCTGGCGAGTACTACAAACTAATTGGAGGCATAACCGACCACGCTTCATCATGTTTTAATATCACAGCTGATAATGTTACTCTCGACTGTGCTGGGTATACAATAGATGGGACCTCACCTGGGAGCGGGACGGCATCAGCAGTAAATGCTACAAATAGGAATAATGTAACTATAGCCAATTGTACTATCCAAGAATTTCGTAATGCCGTCTGGCTCAAGAACACCGAGAACTCCACTACAAGGAACATAACGGTTCTCTCTGCTATCGTCTACGGTGCTTACTTCCGCTCAGGAAGCGACAATAACATGTTTATTAATAATAGCATCAGCTCGGGCTCGCACGGGGTTTATCTCAGTTCGTCGAGCAACAACACACTTGAGAATAATAGCATCAGCTCGGGCTCGCGTGGGGTCTACTTTTACTCATCAAACAGCAACACGTTTGCTAATAATAGCATCAATGCAGATTCGGAGGGAGTTTACCTTACTGCATCTAATAACAATATATTTACTAATAACAGCATCGATCCATTTTTGGAGTCATTTTTCATCTCCATGAGTGACAACAACACGTTTACGGATAACAGTATTACTGGCTCAATGGGGGTTTATCTCGCCAGTTCGTCGAGCAACAACACGTTTACGAATAATAGTATTATTGGCTCGGGCGTAGTGGGAGTCAATATTGAAACGTCTAGTAATAACAACACGTTTACGAATAATAGTATTATTGGCTCGGGCGTAGTGGGAGTCAATATTGAAACGTCTAGTAATAGCAACACGTTTACGAATAACGACATCACCAGCTCAACAGTAGATGCAATCTCTATAACCTCTTCAAACAAAAACACATTTTTTGATAACATAATCACCGCAGGTGGCGGAGCCGGAGACGATGGAATATTATTGATTCAGAACAGCAATAATAGTAGATTTACAAACAATACTTTTGCAGGTATTGACTATGGCATAAATATCGCCAATAACGGGGGCATAAACAACACAATTCTAAACTGCTCTTACAATAAAGAACTCGTAGGGACGGGAACTTCTGAGTTAGTGAGGAGATGGTACGTGCACGCCAACGTCACCACTTCCAGTTCGCCGATTTCATCAAACGTAACCTTCGAGAACAGGACGGGAGTGAAGATCGGGACTAACCAGACCTCCGATGCCACGACTGGACTTACCTCGTGGGTGGCCTTGACTGAGTATAAGAATGCCTCTGGGACAACGCAGAGGCACACGAATTATACAATCAACGCCACAAAAACGGGCTACACAACAAACTCTACCAGCTTCAACTTTACGGATAATAAGCAGGTGAATGTTACGCTACAACCAGATACTACACCTCCAACAATAGCCTGGAGCTGGGCAGACCAGAACACGACGACGTCCTACAATACGACCACTGTAGGCGTAACCCTGAACGAGAACGGAAACTGCACCTTATTCGTCAACATCTCCGGTGTGGAAACCCAATACCCGAATGCGACCGTAGGGACAGCCCCTACCTGGAATCTGACAAACCTCCAGAACGGGAACTATACCGTAAACGTGAGCTGCGACGATGTAGCGGGGAACAATGCCAGGTCGACGGATTCTTGGTGGAATGTGAGTTTAACTATTGACACTACTCCTCCCACTATAACCTGGAACTGGGCAGACCAGAACACGACGACGTCCTACAATACGACTACAGTAGGCGTAACCTTGAACGAGAACGGGAACTGCACCCTCTTCGTAAACATCTCTGGCGTGGAAACC
>Ga0214473_10001168_pt1 | contig 35532 bp, 34 predicted proteins | sample RVTome_7_FD_203509 | JGI IMG/M metagenome (GOLD analysis project Ga0214473, IMG submission 203509) | Soil microbial communities from uranium-contaminated site in the Upper Colorado River Basin, Wyoming, United States - RVT98D197 | ecosystem: Environmental > Terrestrial > Soil > Contaminated >... | reverse complement strand
GATCAAATACCAGACTATCCTGATGTCGCGGGAAGACCAGCTTTTTCCGAAACCGGTCATTGACGGAAACCTGTTTCTGTACGCCGGATCATCATATTCGGTATACGATGGACGTCTTGTCTGGGAGGAATACGCTCAGAGCAGGATGGTGGACTGGGCGGCCGATGACTACATGCTTTACATCTGGGACAGCGCCGGCAGTATCGCGGGCATCGACCGCCTTACCGGCCAGGAGCGCTGGAGAACCCCTTTCAATGCCCTTCCCCCTGAATCAAGGCTCGGCCCGAACCACGGCGGCGCGTCGCTTTCCCTTGTCGACAATCGCTTGTTTGCCGCGACACCGGACGGTGAAATCGCGAGGATCGACCCGGCGACCGGAGAGCTGTACCCGGGAGTTCTCAGAGTAACCAGCCGCGTGGTGGTCGATAAACTTGGCGGGAACCAGGGCGGCGCTTCAGGAAATGTCTTTGGGTCCTTATGGGTTTGGGTTTCACTGCTGATTGTATTGATCCTGGGCGGGTTTTTCGTGTGGTTCAGCATGAGAAAACCCATGAAGTGGGATAATGACGATGCCAGACCAGGATTCTGAAAATAGATATTCCGCAAAATCCAGCTCATCCCGGGGTGTGATCCTGTTTGTCGTTTTTTGTTCGGGATATATTGTCATGGCGTTGGAAATCCTGGCATTCAGGATCATCCAGGCAGGCATCGATTCGTCGATTATCGCGACCGGGGCGATACTCGGAGTGATCCTCTCCGCCCTTACAATCGGCTACTGGCTGGGCGGCACATGGTCGGCACGGCTCAATCCCACCAGGATTCAGGCATTTGCGCTGATTGTCGCGGGCATTTGGATTTTTTGCCTTGCGGGAATGCCGGATTCCCCGTCCGACCTTGTTTCCCTTAACCGAGCCGCGGTATCCGGGCAGGGAAACGCGCCACCGCCGCCATGGAAGACGGTCCCCGACTACATAGTCAATCATCCGATAAGTGAAAATATGGCAACCAGGCTCAGGCTGGACCCGCTGCTCGCGTCTCTATATCTTTTCGCAATTCCAAGTTTCCTTTTGGCGATGGTCGGACCTTGCGCGGTTCAAATCCTGACCCGAAAAACATCGGATGCGGGCAGGACTGCAGGCTGGGTATTCGCGCTTGGAAGCCTGGGCAGTATTGTCGGAGTGATTGTAACCAGTTTCTGGCTGATAGCATACGCCGGGATCACAGCAAATCTGAGGATCATCGGACTTGCTGCATTATTGACAGGCATTATTGTCAGTTTGATTAGACTTCCCCGCATGAAAACAGGTTAGAATTGAAATTTTCCGCCGTACGTGTCACGGGCATCCCTGCCCGTGGTCTTTCAGCGTCATCGGCATCCTTGCCGATGCCGGTCTTCTTATTTCTATTCCCGGTAAATTTTTTCGTCTATCAGCGTTTCCTGGACCAGACGTCCCTGTGTGTCGAAACAGAAGTACTTGAAGTGCTTCTGAAATTCCAGGTCGACCATCTTCTGCCCGGTACGGTTTTTCTCGATCGTGCATACAACCCATCGCTCATATTCCTTCATCTTGGACGGGTTAAACACGACGTTCGTTCGGGAGATAATTTTGGACTTGTCGTTCAGGATCAGGCAGATATCCGCTTCATAGTCGATCGCGGATGAGCCGCGCAGATGGAAAATATGCATGCGCTTGGCTTTCAGACCCTCTCGGTCGGCCGCGACAATCGCGAATATCGGGACTTCAGTCGACAGGGCAAGGTCCTTCAATCCCTGCGTGATATATGTGATCTTTTCGTCTTCGGTTGCCGGTTCCGGGAAGACCGGCACTTTCTGCAGGTAATCGACAAAGACAACTACGTCGCCATATAAAGACCTGGCTTCGAGAACCATGCTCCTGATTGACTGCAGCGTGGTTTTGATCGAGTTCCCCTTTATGAAATGCAGATAATCCTTGTACTTTTCGAGTTTTTCAAGGACCATTTTACCGCGGTGGGAGTTCCTGAGAAGGTCGATGAACCCTACCCTGCCCTCGCTTGCCTTGAAAATGCCCTCGACTACGTCGCTTTCGGTAAGGCCTTGGTCGAAAGGTGTCGCTCCCACCGGGTTGATACTCTCAAGCGGAATGAGACGCTTAAAAAGATAATCAGTGTCGTGCTCATAGCAGACGTAAAGGCAGTGCGCCTGGCGCGTCGCGGCGATGTTTCTCGCGATCTGCATACACATGATCGTCTTTCCTACGCCCTGCGCGCCGCCGACAAGGATCAGTTCTTTTGTGGCTGCCCCTGAAATGGCTTTGTCCAGCACATCGAAGCCCGTCTCGTAAACCTTGAAACTGTGAGTGATTCCGCGTTCGGTGTTGTGATGCAGATTCAGGAGTATCTCGCCAACGGAAAGAGGATGGTCGCTCATATCCAGATTGCCTGTGGAAAGCTCTTCCTGTACGAAGTTTATGACCGTTTGAGGGTCGCGTCCGCTGTGCTTTATCATCCCAAGGGCCAGCTCCAGCGTGTGACGGAACTTCTCGCGTACATGGAATTCCTTCATGGCGTGCACAAGTTCCGCGAATTCCTCGGCGGTCCTGTTTGTCCCGGTTACAAGCTCGGACCAATAATCGCTGCCGCCGAATTTGTCCCAGGTGCCGATCTCCCTCATCTTGGACTGTAACGCGCCTGAGTCGATATCGATGCCCTCAAGAATACAATCGAATGTAGCCTTAATCGCGGCTCTGTGACGCGAAGTATAAGTGCTGAGCGCCGGCCCGAACTCCTTCAACATCCTTGCCATGTCGATTGTCGGCTTCTTGAGGAAAGTCCCCAATAACTCCCTCTCAAGAGTAAGCTGGTCGACGCCTATCGGCTGCGCCCTTTCTTCAGGCATCAGGTTATCAGAGCGCTGGGCTTCAGCTTTGTCCATTTGGAGAGACTCCAGTTCGTTCTGTCGTGCGATGTCAGTCATTACAAACCCTCCATGCGCGGGATTTCCCCAACAACACTAGTATAATATCGTATTTCGCATCGTCCGGGGTGCTATCAGCGTTAATTTAGGATTAATCAGCTAAAATTCCAGGTTACTTATTTAGAAAACCTGCCTGACGGGCGAATGTCATGCCGTAAACGCATTTCGCTCCGGCAACTTTCAGCGACCTCGCGCATTCGCTCATCGTCGCCCCGGTCGTCATAACATCGTCGATTACCAGCACGATTTTCCCTTCGATTAAAGATCGATCAAATGCCATCATGCTAGCCTGAACATTACATACCCGCTCCTCCATCGACAAACGAGCCTGTGGCTGCGTCTGCCTGACCTTGAATAAGAGTCTGGGAGCGTAACTTTTGCCGAACCCGGCTGCAACTCGCGACGCCAGCTCCTCCGGCGGTGAAAACCCGCGTTTCTTAAGCGTTCTGGGATGCAGCGGAGCGGGTACGATTATCTCGACTTCTTCAAACCATTTGGGTGCGCGTAAGGCGATCCATTCCTTGAGAATATCCGCGAAATATCCGCTGAGATACCTGTTTCCCTCATATTTCCAGAGCACAACGGCGCGCGGCACAGGTCCGACATACCTGACCGCGGATACCGCGCTTGTGTAAGAAGGCCGGGATGATCGGCACCGGGAACAGACTCCCGCGGCGGATGTGCCATCGGGCGGTACGGGCTCGCAGCATTTCACACAGCATAATTCAGGATCGATCCAGTCAATACGGTCGAAGCAATTCCGACAAAATCCCTTGACATCCAGGCGGTCGCAGCCGGCGCATCGGTACGGGAAAAGCAGACTGGCTGCTCCGTCGCAAACGGATTTTATAAAGTCTCCGGTCGAATAAAAAATTTCAGCATTCACAATCGGTCATTATCAAGTCTCGGTAGCAGCTATCCCGGAGCGTCAGCGGAGGGTAGCTGCTATCCGAGAGGTATTCCATGTATAGAACGTCCGCGAACGCTGAAAGCTGACAAATATTTTAATTATTTAGGCGAAAAACTCTGCGGTGACTTTAGGCATCAATTCCATATCGACCCAGACTCCCTCCCAGAGCCTGAGTTTCTTTTCGGCCGATTCTCCCGGCCATGCTATCTCAACCAATTTAAAAGAGTTTATCAGCGCGATCGGCTTGTTGGCCTTTGCCCCGATATATGATTTCTGGAGCCCTTTTATCACGCACGATGCCACGCGCGTGACAATGTATCCGCTTTTTTCCAGCCAACCGATCCTTTTCAGAAATCCCAGCGAGACATTCGTCCACGCGTTCCCGAAATGGTCGATATACACCACACGTCCCCTGATCACATCGTTCTCGATAAATGGCTGCGGGACATCCGTAGCGACAAGCTTGTCTAACTTGGGGCCAAACTCCTTCATGGGAACACCGTTCATAAGATGTGCCGCAGCGGGAGCGAAAATGTCCCGCCCGTGAAATGTGTCGCTGATTTCCGGAAGCATGTATTTCCGGTTTTCAATCTTCACAGCCTCCCACTCGTCCTCGCCGCCCTCATCCGACAGCACAGTGTTCCACATCAACCCGTTATCGGGACCAACAAAATACTGCCCCCTTGTTTTTACTATGACCGCGTTCCTGTCAGTCCCGACACCGGGGTCCACAACCGCGACAAAAATCGTGCCCACCGGGAAAAATCCGATCGAACCCCTCAGAAATATCGCACCCACAACCACATTTTGCGGCGGTACATAGTGGCAGAGGTCGATCACAGTTGCTTCAGGACTTATGCGCGCAATCACACCCTTCATCTGCCCGACAAACGGGTCGGACAGGCCGAAATCGGTCAATAGAACTATAGGAGCCTTTGGGATATTGTGATAAGCATCATTTGAGTGCATTTTTATCCCCCTTTGGCGGATTGGTCGGGGTGGTCGGGATGGTCGGGATGGTCCAGATAGAATGACCCCTCCGCCTCTACCTTGATAATTTTATCATCATTTTCAATCACGTAGCCGACCGCCCTTGCGTACGCCAGCCGTGATTTTACTTTTTCGACGCTTCCTTCAAGGTGTAGCGTCTCACCGACCTTAACAGGTTTGCGGTATTTGACGGTCAATTGCGTTGTGATACCCATTGTGTCGAGCGACATAAGCGCGTAAGCCATCGTGTCGTCAAGAACGGCGGCGAGAATACCCCCGTGCACGATGTTGTCCCAGCCCTGATATTTTTTATCGAAAACCACCTTACTCCGCGACACATGCGTTGCAGGGTCCACATCGAATTCCAGATGAAGCCCGAAATCATTTGACTCCCCGCAGACAAAGCAGCCGTTCTCCTGCCACGTAACCTTGCTTCCCTCTTTCGACATTTGCTCTCTGATGTCCATGGCCGATTATTTTACCACACTGTAACGCTGACCTCCCGGTCGGCTGGCTCGGGGGACGTCCCATCCGCAGGAGCGCTGACCTCCCGGTCGGCTGTAACGCTGACCTGCGGGTCGGCAGGAGCGCGGGAGTCTCGCCCGCTGGACCGTGGACGTCCCGTCCGCGACTGGTCAGACAATTCAATTCGAAATATGCTGGAAATTAATTCCGTTCGATAACCCCAACCTCTCCAAATTCTCTCAGCTCCCGTAAAAATTTCATTTGCTTTTTCGAATAGAACAAGTGAGTCACACTGCTCCTGACATCGCTGGATCCAAAACCCTTCACCATTGGCGTACAAATCCTGGATAATATCAAAGCGAGTTTGTTTTCGATTTTCTTCTCAGACACGACATAAAAGGCACGTACGGGCATAATGAGTTTCGTCAGATAATCGATATGCCAATGCACCTTCCCTTCCCCGGTGAAATGCCTGATGAGACGTCCCCTCAGCCCTCCCCTCGCGCTTCCGATGTAATAGTAGTAACCTTTCTCCAGTACAATATTCCCCAGCTTGCCGACTTCCAGGCAAATCGGGGAGTGGGACATAGTAAATTCGAACTCAAGAATATAGGCGCCCTTGAGATCGCGGGCTATGCTTTCAAGGTTGTCCGGGATTTTCCTGTTCATTCTGTCCTTTATTTTACTAAATCCTGAAAAAAAGCGTTACAATGCTCCGCCGGATTTTTAGATGATATAATCAGTTTCGTACCGGATTTATCTTATGTCAGATATCAACGAAAAATTGAATTCAATCCTTCTGCGATTCGACGAGGTGGGACAAGGTCTTGCCGACCCCGCCACCATCAGGGACCAGAAAAAAATGCGCGAGCTCGGAAAGGAGCACAAGGACCTCCTTCCCGTCGTCGCGCTCATCCGCGATTTTAATAAGATTGAGAAAAATATTTCGGACCTCGGTGACATGCTCGATGAGGGCGGGATGGATGACGAGCTTAAAAAAATGGCTCTTGGGGAGCTCGAAGAGGCTCGAATAGACCGCGATAAAAAACTCGAGGAGCTTCGACGGGAGCTTTTGCCCAAAGATCCACGTGACGAAAAGAATGTCATCCTCGAAATCAGGGCCGGAACGGGCGGAGACGAGGCTGCCATTTTCGCGGGCGACCTCTTCCGAATGTATTCCCGCTATTCTGAAGCGCACGGTTGGAAAATCGGTGTGATCAGCGAAAATCCCCTCCCCATCGGACACGGTTTCAAGGAAATTATCGCCGAGATCAGGGGTAATGGCGTGTATTCCCGTATGAAATACGAGGGCGGGACACATCGGGTCCAGAGAGTACCCCAGACGGAATCCGGCGGTCGGATACACACATCCGCGGCTACAGTCGCCGTCATGGTCGAGCCTGATGTGGTCGAGGTCCAGATCAACGATGAAGACCTTAGAATAGACACTTTCAGATCGTCATCCGCAGGCGGTCAGCATGTAAATAAAACTGACAGCGCGATCCGAATCACGCATCTTCCCACCGGCATTGTGGTTTCGTCGCAGGACCAGCGCTCCCAGCATCAGAACAAGGAAAAGGCGATGATGGTCCTTCGCGCGTATCTGTACGAACGTGAAGAAACCGCTCGGGCGGAAAAAATGAGGGATGAGAGACGTTCCCAGGTGACCACAGGCGACCGCTCCGCGAAAATCCGGACCTATAACTGGCCGCAGAACCGTGTCACCGACCACCGCATCCACCTCGACAGGGCGCTCCTGAAGGTAATGGAAGGCGACCTCGATCCGCTCATAGATGCCCTTCAACTTGCGCATGAAGCCGAACAACTCGGCTCCGACAATTCATAAATCCGCCAATGACCACGGGACGCACCGCAGTCGACCTTCTAAACGAAATCCATGAGACCCTCGCGTCGAACGGCATCGACGGGTCGCGCACCGAAGCCAGGTACATCCTTGAGCACGTGCTGGACACGGATTACGCTTCGATAATTTCGGGCGCTACCGACCCTGTCACTGAGGAATCGCGAAAAATTGCCCTGGACATTGTCTCGAAGCGAATCGCCCGGAAGCCCCTTGCTTACTGCCTCAGATCATGGAATTTCTTCGGCCTTGATTTCGATATCTCCGAAGGCGTGCTTGTACCACGGCAGGACACCGAAATCCTTGTCGAAACCGCGATTGAAATAATAAAAAACCGGAATTTTAAAGAAACTCACGTTCTCGATTTATACACGGGTATCGGTGTGATCCTCATATCAATCGCGGCAAATCAAAAAGTCGATTCGGGTGTTGGAGTGGAGATCGACCCCATCGCGTATGGCTTGTCACTGGTTAATAGAAAGAAACACAACCTTGAATTTCTGGAATTCCGGAACGCGAATGTATTGACAGAATTGCGCCGATTAACCGAACAAGGGCGGAAATTTTCCCTTATAACCGCAAATCCGCCGTACGTCCCGACATCAGTCATATCCTGCCTGCAGCCCGAAGTTTCGGGCTTCGAAAACCCGATTGCTCTCGATGGCGGCGCCGATGGACTTGACCATATTCGATTTCTGGCGGAAAATGCAGGTGGAGTCCTGAAAAAGGATGGTGTCCTGCTTGTCGAAATCGGAGCGGGTCAGGACAAGGACATAGTTGATATTTTCAAAAGCTGGAGAATTATCGATCTGAAGCCCGATCTTAACGGGGTTCCGAGGGTACTGGTAGCGCAATATGAGTAATCCTGAAAATTCCGATCGTTCTTTCACTGACAAAATGTTGATCGAGCTTGCTCGTGACGCGCGCGCGAATGCTTACGCGCCATACTCAGATTTCTCGGTCGGGGCTGCATGTCGGGGGGGAAGCGGAAAGACATATTTCGGATGCAATGTTGAAAACGCGAGTTTCCCGGCGGGTATCTGCGCCGAACGTGTTGCGGTTTCATCGGCGGTCGCGCACGGTGAAAGAAAAATTTCAGCGCTCGCGCTTGCCGCGGGTCCAACAGGATGCGATCCCATTACAGACGTCACCCCATGCGGAGTCTGCCTTCAATTTGTTTCGGAATTTATGGACCCGGAGAGTAAAATCTTGATAGCCGACGGTGTTGACAAATACTCTGAGTATTCATTCAAAGAGCTTCTCCCTTACGCATTCAAACTGGAAAATTCGGAACGGAAGGCCTGCCATGACTGATATAATTTATGAGAGCCAGTATGCAGAGGAAATCATTGTCGAGAAAGCGAGCGCAGCCCTTAACGATGGGGGAATAATCGTTATCCCGACCGACACAATCCCCGGTATCGGATGCCGTGCCGATAAACACAAGTCAATCCAAAGGCTCTTTGAGCTGAAGGACCGACCCCTCGACCTTCCCATCCCGGTTATCACCGCGGATAAAAATGACATCTATAAGTACACGAGGAATATTCACCCGCTATTTGAAAAATTGGCCGACAAGTACTGGCCCGGTCAGCTCACAATAATCCTCCAGTCCAACGGCAAGATAGACAACGCTGTCGGCGGGGGAGGTAACACTATCGGTTTCAGGATCCCGGATTACCAGTTGGTCAGGTCGATCGTTCGTGCGACAGGCTTCCCGCTCGCCCTGACAAGCGCAAATCCGCACGCGGCGGTCCCCACCGCTGTCCACGAGAGGCTCCTGAAGTGGTGGAAGGACGAGGTTGAAATGATAGTGCTTGGTCTGACAATAAAAGCCAATCCCCCGTCAACCGTGGTCGACCTCACCACGGATAAGCCAACCATTGTTCGTGAGGGACTCATCGACACCGATGAACTCTGCCGGATTTTAAAGTGTGACTGACTGCGTGGAACCCATTTCTCGCAGTGAAACCCATAAATTCGATTATTAAGCCGCGCATATTGCATGTAATATTAGTGAATATCTCGGTAGCAGCTAACCCGGAGCGTCAGCGGAGGGTAGCTGCTATCCGAGATGTAAGAAAATACTCACATTAGGCGTGGTTTAATAAACCTTCCTTCATCCCACCTTGACCCCTAATCGGCATAGCGGTTATACTCTCGCCATTGTCGATCGATTTGAGGAGGACCCGATGCCCCGTCATTCAGGCATGAAAATACGAGCTAACGGATGGTGCGGACCCGCTGGTATACTCAAGGTGTTCTCGGGTTCGGCATCTGTCAAACTCACAGAGGAAATCTGTAGCGACCTCGGGATCGAACCGGGCAAGGTGAAATACGAAAAGTTCACCAATGACAACACCTTCTGCTCGATCCAGGAAAATGTAAGGGAATGCGATGTTTTTCTCGTGCAGACCTCCGTACGTCCGGTGAATGACAACCTGATGGAGGCGTTGATTATGATCGACGCGCTCCTGCGGGCAAGCGCACGGCGTATAACCATGGTCATGCCGTACTTCGCTTACTCGCGTTCCGATAAGAAAGACCGCCCCAGGATCCCAATCACCGCGAGCCTTGTCGCGAGCCTCCTCGAAACCGCAGGCGCCGACAGGCTCCTCACAATGGACCTGCACGCCGAGCAGATCCAGGGATTTTTCAATGTCCCGGTCGACCAGCTTGTCGCGAAACCAATCATCACAAACTACCTGATAAAGAAAAAAATCAAGAATCCGGTTGTGGTGGCCCCGGATGCCGGCAGCGCGAGAAGGTCGGGAAGCTATGCCGAGCGGCTCCGCTGCCCCCTCGCGATTATCGACAAGAGACGGGACAAGGTGGACAGCACCGTGAAAATCCACGGCGTTGTCGGAGAGGTGAAAGGGCACACGGCGATCATTCTCGATGACGAAATCAATTCCGGCGGGAGCATCATCAAGGCGATTGAGACGGTAAAGGAAGCCGGGGCGAAGGACGTCTACTGCGGCTGCACCCATCCTGTATTTGCGCCGGGCGCGGTCGATAAATTGGAAAAAACCGACGTGAAGGAAATCATCGTATGCGACACGGTGCCGATATTCGATTACGGAAAGAAAAATAAGCTCATGGTGCTGTCGGTGGGTCCGCTCTTCGCAAAAGCCATCAACTCCATCAACACAGGCCAGAGCGTAAGCGCGCATTTTGAATAAACGGGAGACGCCCCGATAGTTTAATGCTTTTCTATTTATATCCCACATGCCCCATATTTTTTATCCTGGCTGCCAATGCCGGTCCGCAAACCGCAAGCGTGTTCGAAATTATCGCGACGTGGTGCGAGGAGCTAATCCGGACCGTCCATTATCCCGGACTGTTTATATTGATGGCGCTCGAATCGATGATAGCGCCGATCCCATCCGAGGCGGTCATGCCGTTCGCGGGATTTCTTGTTTTTACGAAGGAGATGTCCTGGGTTGGGGTGAGTCTATGGTCGACAGCGGGTTCGATTGTCGGAAGCATGGTTTCATACTGGATGGGGATGTATGGCGGACGTCCGCTCGTTTTAAAAATCGGCAGGTGTCTGTTATTGAATGTCCATCATCTGGACGCTACGGAAAAATATTTCAAAAAATACGGCAACTGGACAGTTTTTATCTGCCGATTCATCCCTGTCATACGTCATTTCATAAGCATTCCGGCCGGTATGGGAAGGATGCCGATCGTTCCGTTTATCAGCATGACCGTCATCGGAGCATTTATTTGGAATACATCGCTCGCAGTCGCGGGATATGTACTAAAGGAAAACTGGGATGTTCTTAAGAACTCGCCCACGTTTCATATCATCGACCGCGTGATTCTGACAATAATCCTTCTCGTAATCGCTGCTTTTATTATCAGGCAGATAGTCGAATGGCGCGCCCAGAGAAAAGCCTGTAAGTCTGCTAACGATTAAGGAGTTTTTTATACTATCGTAGTCACCTAAAGAAATAACTAATCAGGAGCGCGGGACTCCGGCCCGCTGGACCGCGGACGTCCCGTCCGCAAATTCTTCAAACAGGAGAACTAAAAGAATGCCAATCGAAAAAACATTCATCATAATAAAACCCGACGGTGTCCAGCGACAGGCGGTCGGTGAAATCCTTTCACGTTTCGAACGACGAGGATTTAAAATCGTCGCCATGAAATTGATCAGAATCACCGAAGAGATGGCATCGGTTCACTATGCGGAACACATAGGCAAAAATTTCTACCCTTCGCTCCTGAAATACATCACGTCCGGACCCGTTGTGGTCGCGGTTTTAGAAGCTCTGGACGCTGTTAATCAGGTCAGACGAATGGTCGGCGCTACTGATCCTCTCAAAGCTGAACCTGGGACAATCCGCGCCGACTATGCGCAGGAGCTTCCCGCTAATGTGATACATGCATCCGATAGCATCACCAGCGCTGAAAGGGAGATCGGGCTTTATTTCAAACCGCACGAGCTTATAGAATACGAACTCGACATTCAAAAATGGCTGCTCTCGTTCGAATAATTTTTTCTAAATGAATAAACCCATCAAAGTAATCCTCTTCGACCTCGGTGGCGTACTTATCGAGCTTACCGGTGTCCCGCGCATGCAGATGTGGATGGGCGACAATATCTCCCCCGAAGGTGTCTGGGACCGATGGCTGAAATCGAATACCGTGCGCAGATTCGAAACCGGGAACTCCTCCGCTGACGAATTCGCGCGGTCGATGGTCAGGGAGTTCGATCTTCCGGTCGAACCCGAGGAGTTCCTCGATGAATTCACGTCCTGGCCGAAAGGACTCTATCTAGGCGCGATTGATCTTGTAAAAAACCTCCAGGACAAATATCTAACCGCCAGCTTTACGAACACCAACCCGATACATTGGGCACGTTTCACCGGCGAGATGGGAATTAACAGCCTGTTTCAACTGAATTTCCCATCGCACATTACTGGAATTGTGAAACCCGATCTCGAAGCGTATGAAAATGTTCTTGGGCGTCTTGGGGTCGATCCCTGTGAGATCGCATTCATCGACGATAATTACCTGAATGTGGAACCTGCGAGAGAACTGGGACTGATAGCAGGGGTTGTGTCCGGATTACGTGGCGCGGAGTATTTTCTGACGTCGAACGGTATTCTTTAACGGACAATCGACGCTAAATTGGGTCAAATTCCGGCAAAAAACCGGATATTTTTAGCATTAGTCCTTGACAAGAATAGACTCAGGTTATATAATGCCGTAAGTATCATAGTAACGTCTATTCAGCCATGGAGGCTTTATAATGTCTAAAATCGCAGGTATCGACTTGGGTACCACTAACTCTGTCATCGCTATCATGGAAGGCGGAGAGGCTACCGTCCTCGAAAATGCCGAGGGGGATCGCACTACACCGTCTGTTGTCGCTTTTACAAAGGACGGCGAGCGTATTGTAGGTAAGATAGCTCGTAATCAGGCTGTCATGAATCCCGACCGGACCGTTATGTCGATCAAACGTCAGATGGGGCGTGACTACAAGGTCACCATCGAGAATAAAAATTACTCACCGCAGGAAATTTCGGCGTTCATTCTGATGAAATTGAAGGCCGACGCGGAAGCGAAACTCGGCGAGAAAATAACCGATGTAGTAATCACCTGCCCTGCCTATTTCACCGACACCCAGCGTCAGGCGACTAAAGATGCCGGAAAAATCGCGGGGTTCAATGTGAAGAGGGTCATCAACGAGCCGACAGCCGCAGCGCTTGCGTACGGACTCGACAAACAGGGCGAGCAGCTTGTCATGGTTTTCGACCTCGGCGGCGGCACGTTCGATGTGAGCATTCTTGAGATCGCCGACGGTGTTTTCGAAGTCAAGGCGACAAACGGCAACACCCTACTCGGCGGCGACGATTTCGACCAGAAAATTGTCGACTGGCTGGTTGACGGTTTCAAAAAGGACACCGGAATCGACCTCAGGAATGATCGGCAGGCGCTTCAGAGATTAAGGGAATCCGCTGAGAAGGCTAAAATCGAACTTTCAAGCAAAACTACGTCAACTATCAATCTACCGTTTATTACCGCGGACCAGACCGGTCCGAAACACCTCGTTCGTGATCTGTCTCGGGCGGAATTCGACAAGCTGACATACGACCTTGTCCAGATGACAAAGGGTCCGACTCAGATCGCAATGAAGGACGCCCATGTCGGAGTTGGCGATCTCGACCAGGTCCTTCTTGTCGGCGGTTCGACCAGGACCCCCGCTGTCCAGCAGTTGATCCGTGAACTCACCGGCAAGGAGCCCAACAAGACCGTAAACCCGGACGAGGTTGTCGCGATAGGCGCCGCGATTCAGGCCGGTGTGCTTGGCGGAGAGGTTTCGGATGTCGTTCTTTTGGACGTAACACCGCTGTCTCTTGGCGTCGAAACTCTCGGCGAAGTAATGACTGTACTTATCCAGAAGAACACGACCATCCCCACAAAGAAGAGCCAGATTTTCACGACTCCTGCCGATAACCAGACGCAGGTCGAGATTTCAATCTACCAGGGTGAACGCGCCATCGCGCCGCAGAACAAGCTGCTCGGGAAATTCGCCCTTACAGGATTACCCCCTGCCCCGCGCGGAGTTCCTCAGATCGAAGTGACATTCGATATCGACGCGAACGGCATTGTCAATGTCTCCGCGAAGGACCTCGGCACCGGCAAAGCGCAGGCAATCACGATCACCACATCCACAAATCTAACTAATGACGAGATCAAGCGGATGGTTAAGGATGCTGAGGCGCACTTCGAAGAAGACAAGCATAAACGCGAGGAATCCGAAGCTCGTAACCGTCTTGAGAGCCTTATCTACCAGACTGAGAAGCATGTCAAAGAACATGGCGACAAGGTGGATCCATCCATAAAGGCCGACGTGGAGAAAGAGCTGGCAAATGCCCAGCAGGCGCTTGAATCGAATAATATCGATAACTACAACCGAGCTGCCGAAAGCCTTGGAAACGCCGCTCAGAAAATCGGCTCGGCAATCTACGAGGCTCTCAACAAAGCGCAGGCATCAGCGCCAGGCGGTAACGGCTCAGCAACGCATGGCGCGTCGCCCAATACCGACGGTCCGCAGTGGACACCCGGCGACGGGGCGTCAACCGAGATGTAATGCGGATACTTCGGAAGTCATAAAGCATGTTGAACAAGCATAAAAATAGCAAGGAAATTCCGGTCAATAACCTCGAAGAGTCGATTATTCCAGATAATGACGAATCTTCAGAGGGTAGTACCGGAAACGAGATAGAGGTCAAACCGGGCGACTTTTCGTCGCTGGACAAATGCGATATCCCCCCCAGAACCGACGATGCTCTGAAGGAGGAGATCGAGGCGGACGAAAGGCTGATACAGGACGAGATCGCACGTCTGACCGAGCTTTGGCAGCGCGAGCGCGCCAATTTCATCAACTATAAACGACGGGTCGAGGAAGAAAAATCGAACATCAGAAAATATGCGCTCTACGACATAGCGTGCGGGCTGATCAATGTCCTCGACTATTTCGAATCCTCAATTTCTTTTGGAGAAAATTTGCCTGAAGACGCCAGAAATGTAATTCTTGGTGTAGAATATACATTAGAAGAATTGAAGCGGGTGTTGTCGACCCACGGCGTTTTACCTATTGAAGTAGAAATTGGCGACCAGTACGATTCGAGCCTGATGGAAGCGGTTCAGCGTCGTACGGATGCCGGTACTGAACCCGGCGGGGTTATTGCGGTGCAGCGCCGCGGTTGGAAGCTTCACGATCGCGTGCTGAGGGCGGCACAGGTTGTTGTGGCCGCTGCGCCGGAAACGGAAGTAAATAATTAGAGAAGGGGGTGAAACGACCGAGATAGAAATGCCGTGTTATGTCGACGCAGTCCAGGATTGAACCGGTTGATAAATCCAGGTATCGAAGTATTCAGGGTTATAAACCTGGAGAGGAGGCCTAAGGGCCATGAGATCTCTGAAATTGGCGATAAAACATTTCAGTACGGCGAAGATGGATGAGGAGACCTTCACTATCGGACACCTTAGCGATGAAACCGCGAAGCTGATAGCGCGGGACATGTTTTTGATCGGCTGTCAAGAGGAATCGGAAATCTTGTCAGATAACGACACGTCGCGGTATACTGCGATCGTAAACAAGGAAAACGGGCAGGCTCTGGAGGTATTTTTCGATATCTCCGTGTCGCCCAAAGCTCAGATCTCGGCGAATACATGACTGACGACGAAAAGAAACGCCCTAAATACCCGATCAGCGTTGTCGCCGATATGATCGGTGTGCATCCTCAGACTTTGCGGTTGTACGAACGTGAAGGCCTTCTCAAACCGAGGCGCACAGACAGGCACACAAGGCTATACTCTGAGTCGGACATCGAAAGGCTCAAGGCAATAATTAACCTTACCCAGGAGATGGGCGTGAATCTTGCGGGCGTTGAAATCATCCTCCGGATGCGCGAGCAGATGGATGAGATGCAGGAGACGGTCGAAGAACTTTTAAAAAGGCTGTACGAGAAAGTACAGCAGCAGTTCACGGAAAAAGATTACAGCGAGATGGTTGGGCTTATACCCCGGGCCGCAAGTCCAATACAACCGGCTCGGACAGTCGCCCCCCGAAAAATCGAGGGTGAAATGGTAAACGAATCAAAATCCGCCGATAATAAGTAAAAGGCGGGAGAAAATAGACTAAGCGGGGCTGAAGGGAGGACAGATATCCTCCCTGCCTATTTCAAGCGTTCCGAGGTGTAGTAAAGTGCCAGTATATGAGTACCAGTGCAAGAAGTGTGGACATGTTTTTGACAGGGAACATCCAATTGGCGAGAAGAAGCGTTACCGATGTCCGGAATGCTCCTGCGCCAACACGCAAAAAATCATTAGCGCGGTCGGCGTGATTTTCAAGGGTAATGGATTCTATGCCACCGACAACCGCAAATCGTCGAACGGCGGGTCAACTCCAAAAACCGCGAAAAAAGATGCTGACAAACCGGTTTCCGAAAACAAGTCGAATGGCACAAGCGACTCAGGTACCGAGACAGCGTCGGAAACCACTCAAGCCAGCAAAAATTAACCAATAGGTGTCACAAAACTTATGGGTGTCATGGCCATCCCCAGTGTCATGGCCATCCTGGCCATGGAATTTCAGCGTCATCGGCATCCTGCCGATGTGACTGTTTTTACTCGTACCCCCTGACGACCTCCATAAAGAATGGCGTGGAGGCCAAAATTTCGGATTGCACCATCTCCGGTTTTAAATTCTGATTGGCCGATTCCATGACCGTTGAAATATCGTATACGAGGAGTTCCGGGCGCTTCGGCATCACGAAAAGGTATTTACCATTTGAAGAGACGCCGATCATCTCGGCGAAATTGGATTCAAGCAGTCCCGACATCCGGGGTGTGAGTTGGAATGAATTTACTACTTTGTTTTGCTCCGTATCGATTACCGCTACTTCAGAAGTGTCTCTGCTGGCAGTGTACAGGATTTTGCCGTCGGAACTGAAACACATCGCGTACGGCGGGAACCCAAGCGAAATATATTCGGTAGTGACATTTTCCTCAAGGTCGACAACCGCAACCGCCCTGCGGGCATTCATAGCCCCATAGCCGCACAATCCATCCGGACGAACTATAAAATTACCGGGTGAATTCCCCAGTTCGAGGATATCGGACTCAAGCCTGAATGTCCCGGCATTGTAAATCCTGACACGGTCGGAGTGGCTGTTTATGATGTAAAAAAGGTCCCTGGCCGGGTTCGCGACAATGTCCTGAATATCGCCCGATACCGTAAATTCAGCAAGCTGGTCCGCAAGCGAGAGTGTGGCAGCCGGGAGGATTTTAACCGCCCTTGAGTTATAGTCCTCGGAATTTCCATATCCGACCGCAACGAACCGTCCGCTTGCGGATACCGCGATGGACGAAAGTACCGGGGCGATCCGCTTGTGCATCGTGCCTGCCGTAGCGGCAAATTGGCCTTCGACGGGTATCTCGTACCTGTCGACAAAACCGGACTTTGTCGCCGTCCATGCGGTTTTACCGTCCGGTGAGATTACCATGTCCGCCATACGTTCGCTCGCGGGTAGTATCAATCGGTTTGCATGCTTCCCTGGAGAATAGACAATAAAATTATCCGGCGCATCTGTCGCGAAATATAAGAGATCGGTCACGCCGGGAAGCTCGTCAATGAGGACGCCGGACGGCTTCTTCCATGCAAAACCGGGGACTGTGATGCCGAACAAAATAATAAGCAGCAGAAAACCGCCAAACAGCACAAGCCGCGCTTGCAGGTTGTTAATTTTCATCGTGGTTTTTTACAGGTTCCAAACAAGTACTGCGACCTCATCCTGGTCGTTCGCGATGTATATATCCCCAAGGTCCTTATCGACTTCCAGAGCAGCGCCCACGCCCGGAAGAATCGGAAGGTCACCGGAACCTATCGTCTCCGCAAGTTCAAAATCCTGGGTGTCGAACATTTTGATGTAAAGCCCGGACGTCCCTGTGACAAGCACTGCCACTGTGTCGGATTCCGGATTCAGAATATAGGACGGGTTAGCAGGAAGTACATCCAGGTCAACAGCGTCAATGGGGCCCAATGGTATTGTATCCAAAGAATCCCAGGTCGTGGTCTTCTGAGTGAAATCGATTGTAAATTGCATGATCTCCACGAAGCTGTTCGTCCCATCATTTTCAAGAAAATACATTCTGCCTGTCTCGAATATGAAATCCCCGATCTGGATTGCTCTCAGGTTATTTCTGAATCTCGAAATACGGCCCACGGTTTCGCCAACTATGGCAGCCGGAAGAACGCCGCCCATCTGGACATCGTGACGTTTGTAGGGGAATGCCAGCCCGTACACGAGGGGATTCAGGACACCGTCAGGATCCGCCCACAAACCGTACAAGTTGCCCGGAAGATCATCGCAGACATTTACCCCCCTGAGGGCTGGATTTGGCGGAGGAATTCGGCTGGCATCGCCATCACCGTTATTAAAATAGATGGGAATACCGTCCATATCCTGTGTCAATGTCACCAGCAGGGATGAAAACGCCCCCGAATAAAATGGGTCGGAATAGACCTCCTCGGAATCGGAGAAAAATGCCGTCCCGCCGAGTACTGAAAAATCCAACCGGGTAACCGGATGGGGACTGAATCCGGGAATAATCGGGTCGATATCCAGAAGGCTGAAATATGGTGTCGTTGCCAGGAAATCCTTGTCAGTTACCGATATTTCCGTACATGAAGAGCCTCCGGGGGAAAAGATCGAGGGGCCTCCGACTAACATCGCGAATCCGAAAGCCATATCTCTGGGGCAGCCTGAGTTCGCCAGAGTGTGCTTTGTTACAACCCATGTCCCGACCAGGGATGTTACGTCTATTGTCAGGTAATCGTACAAGACCCATTCCGTCTGAGAGTCACAGGCTAAAATGGTCGCTTTGTACTGTCCCTCTGGCGCTTTTGATACATTATTCACGACACCGGTAAAATGATTTATATCGGTATCATCCTGGGTCAGTGCCATGTCAATACCCAACTCGTCGCAAGCTATGGAAACCGCCCCATGGTCGTTATTGCGGTCGAACACATCAACCTCGACCGTTCTTCCGACATTACCGTTCAGATCGAGCGCTCCATCGATCGTCTGCGACTGAATGGCGTATGGTTCCCGCAATGAATCCTTGGGGTAGATCGCGTCAATCGCCGTCGACAGATAAAATGGGGTAAAGTTGTACTTGATCTCGAATGTCTCGGTTGCGGTGTCGTTTTGCATAAAAACACCGTTCGGCAAGTCCTTCCCGAAAAGCTTGAACCCGTTGATCTTACCGTTGAACTCGTTCCATTGGGTCGTGTAATCATCGGCATTTTTCAGGTAGATGGCGTCGATAACCGCCATGAAGATTCCTCTGGGATCAGCGCCTTCGAACTCGGTAGGATTCTTGATAGTTACATCAACAGTGAGAATTTTATTCACCGTATCGTTGCTAAAGTTCGAAATTTTAAGGCAGTCGCTGCACGTCGGCGGTTTCAGGAATTTTTTCACGTTGATATGGGGGAGTGCCAGGAACCGCTCGGCTGCATCGGTAACCGTTATTGAGCTTCCGTCGTAATACATTTCCCATACGCCAAGAAGTTCGCGAGACTCGTTGTCAGCCCCCAGTCCGGGTGAAAGATTGGGTTGGTTCCCCGGCACGGTCGGGGTCCCTGTCCCCGCGCAAGCTAGATTGCCTGCTACAATTAATGCCGTCAGAAGATAACAAAAACTTAGTCGCCTCATTTAAGCCAACTCCTTTTTCTTTCCCTAACCTTATAGTATAACTTACAGACGCGAACTACATCAATGGCGCCTGGCGGAATTGTCCGGTTTTCCGGGGTAAAAAGCCCCTGTTATGTTGGGATTCCGCCTGTTTTTTACTATTTAGCCCGCTTCCATCGTGACATTATTGTGGTATGATGACTTATTCTATTAAACATAAACATAAACATGAAAATGCTCCCCGGTTATTTTTTTTTGCCCCGGGGAAGCGAGGTGATTCCCGATGGTACGCATCACATTTCCTGATGGTGATGCAAAGGAGTATTCTCCCGAGATCACTCCGATGGAGATCGCTCGGGATATTTCGGAGGGCCTTGCCCGGAAGAGCGTTGGCGCTGTCTTCAATGACACCCTCGTTCCGCTCGACCGGGCTTTGACGACAGACGGCTCCCTCAGGCTCCTTACCGATCGGGACACGGAATCGCTCGAGATCCTCAGGCACACCGCCGCGCATATCCTGGCGCAGGCGGTCAAACACCACCATCCCGATGCCCAGCTCGGTTTCGGTCCGGCGATCGAGGACGGCTTCTATTACGATTTCCTCGTCGATAAACCATTCACTCCGGAAGACCTTTCGGTCTTCGAGGACGAGATGAAGAAAATTGCGAAGGAGAAGCTTCCTCTCACCTGCGAAATTCTGAGTAAATCGGAAACGAAGGAGCGGTTAAGAAAGTTCGGTGAGAACCTGAAGGTACCGCATGTGGATGAGCTCGAGGGCGATACCGTGACGATTTATTCGCACGGCGATTTTTCGGACCTCTGCCGCGGGCCGCATCTTCCGGACACCGGCTGGCTGAAGCATTTCAAGCTGCTTTCGACCTCCGGCGCGTACTGGAAGGGCGATGAGCATAACCCGATGCTGCAGCGCATCTATGGAACCGCGTTCTTCTCCAAGGAGGATCTTGAAAACCACCTCAGGTTACTTCAGGAGGCCCGTGAGCGCGATCACCGGGTCATCGGTAAGGAACTCGACCTGTTTATGTTCACCGATGAGGCCGGGTCCGGGCTGGTCATTTTTAAGCCCAACGGCGCGATGGTTATCAACATCCTCAAAAAGTTTATTGAGGGCGAGCTTATAAAACGCGGGTACCAGCTAACTGTCACCCCGCACATTTTCAGACAGGAGTTGTTCGAGACATCCGGTCATCTCAGCCATTACAGGGAAAATATGTTCATGGCGCACCATGAGTCCGAGGAACAGGGTTACGTTGTAAAGCCTATGAACTGTCCGGGACACATTCTCGTTTACAAGAGCGAACTTAGAAGTTACCGCGACCTTCCGCTGAGGCTGTTCGAGTTCGGGACGTGCTACAGGTTCGAAAGGTCCGGCGTACTGCACGGATTGACCCGCGTTCGGAACCTGACAATCGACGACGCGCACCATTTTTGCACCCCAGCGCAGCTCGAAGGCGAGATAATAGGGCTTCTCGATTTCGCGAAGTTTCTATACGACACTTTTGAGTTCGAGTTTATAGTAAAGCTTGCAACTCGACCGGTCGACTCGATCGGATCGACTGAAAACTGGGAAACCGCAACCGATGCCCTCGCGAAGGCTCTTGAAAAGATTCACTGGCCGTATATGATGGACCCGGGCGGCGGCGCATTTTACGGGCCGAAGGTAGATATTTTCGTCAAGGACGCGATTGGACGGGTCTGGCAGTTGTCCACCATACAGGTCGATTTGAACCTGCCCGAGCGGTTCGATCTTGTATTCATCGATGAAAACAACGAGAGAAAAAGGCCTCGAATGGTGCATCGGGCGATTGTTGGTTCGCTGGAGCGCTTTCTCGGCGTATTGATCGAGCACACCAAAGGAGCATTCCCGACCTGGCTCGCCCCTGAGCAGGCACGTGTGCTTCCGATTAGCGATAAAACCAACGACTATGCCGTGGATGTTGCGTCCAGATTGAAAAAATCCGGATTCCGCGCATCGGCAGACGTTCGCAATGAGAAGGTTGGATATAAAATCCGCGACGGTAAGATGAAAAAAATCCCCTATTTATTAGTTGTCGGCCCCAGGGAATTTGAGGCAGGGACAGTCGCCGTCAACGAACGCGGGGTCGGCGATACCGGCGAGATGACGGTTGACGATTTCATCACCGTTCTTACGAAGGTTGGCCGAATTCCTGAGTCCAGCGCCTGAATTTTCATAAAATTTCGCATTCATCGACCGGGCAAACGCCCGGTTTTTCTGTGGTTTTTGAATTGTTGCGAAAAGTTGCGATTGTTACTTAACGACCGCAAGATTTGCAACCTTGACACTTTGGCAATTTATCGGTTACACTATATAGATAGAGGGCAACGAAAATCAGTTGAGTGGGTGGAGAAGTCACAATTTTTATTGGATTATTGGCAGTTTATTCCCCTGATTCTTGGCATATATTTGGAATATTGTCAAAGATTCAGGCAAAACGGTCGAATTTAATATTGCCATGAAAAATGACACTCCATCGACATCCAGCGAACCTACTCCCGTAAGGAAACGTTTCGGCAATATTTTACGTAAGATTCGCAAGGTTCGCGGTAAGAGCATTTACGAGCTCGCCAGAGAAGCGCAGGTCGACGCCGGTTACATTTCCCGGCTCGAGAACGCGCACCGCAATCCCCCCTCCCCCAGAATCCTGCAAAGGTTTGCGGACGCTCTCACTGTCCGAGCCGACCTCCTCATGATGGCTGCCGGATACCTCGAATACGACAACGCGGGCCGTCCACTCGATGAAGATGAAATTGTGAGAAGGGTCGAATTCGAGTTGACAAATTTAGGCGATGTTCCTCATGCCGGCGGTGAAGTACAAGTTTTGGTCCGTTCGAAGGGCGAGATCAACGATGTGCTGAGGCAGCTTGAGGATATGAAGAAATCGCTCGTCACGGCGCTGAGCGAAGGCCCGACCTCGGAGGTTCCAATCCTGGGTCATATCCCGGCCGGTTTCCCTGTCGGTGTCGAGGAACATACGATCGGGAAATTGCCGGTCGAGAAATCCGGTCTCCCGAACGACCCCAGCCTGTTCGCGTTGAAGGTCACGGGCGATTCGCTGAATGGTAAAGGTATTATTCAGGGCGATTTTGTGATTATCAGCCCGATGCTGAAAAATGTCCTTGAACAGGGATCGATTTGCGCCGTCAGGCTCGATGATGACGAGGTCGCGCTTAAAAGTGTATACTTTGCGCCGGACGGAGTTATCCTTCGTTCGGCGAATCCGGAATACCCCGATATCAAACGTTCCACTGTCAGTGTTGTTGGAAAAGTGGTGCGGCTTGTTCGCCAGTTCTAAGGGCACAGAAGGCACAACCCGATATGTCTCCTGAATTTTTCCAGAAGTATTGGAAGATAATATTCGCCATTTTCGCGCTCCTCTGGTATTTCTTCGGCGTGATGTCCTACCAAGTGCAGGGAGACGCCAGGAAGCGGGGGCTCTCAAAAGCCGCTGTCACCTTCTGGTCGGTGTCGGTCGTATTTTTCGGACCGATATTCCTCCCTCTCTATTACATTTTCAGGTCGAACGCGATTTTCGCCGCGCGAGAGGGTAAAGAGACCGGATCAAAGCGGTATTCGCTCTGCCCGCATTGCGGCGAAAAAAACCCAATAGATAAATCCACCTGTCAGAAATGCGGGAAGCCGATGGATCCGAACGTCCCAACCGTAGGGACCAAGGGATGCCCCTACTGCGGCGCCATTAATCCCGTCAATGCCGATCGATGCTCGTCCTGCGACCAGGTCATCGGTTTCTCCGGCGGCAAACCCGGGGACGACGATTGACATAATCCCGCGTTTATTGCCGCCGGGCTATTTGCCTGAATCCACGAAACCATTTATAATTTGCGGAAAGCGGATGTTGTCTTTTAATACCGGTTTATATCAGGTCGCTTTTCATAATTCTTTCAAAACGGAAGTTCACTTGCCATTATTTGATATGATAATAATGCCGGTAAAGACGAACCCATGACCGGACGTACGGAGCGATTTGATGCTTAACGGGCGCGTAATTACGGTTTATCTGATTTTTGTAATCGTGACCGCGGCTATTCCATATGCAGTCATACAGGATTGGCGGGTCGCGGCCGGCGGGGCGCTGATCGGAATAATCTGCTGGATCATCGGCGCAATCTGGGGCGACAAAATCCTCCTGAAAACCCTTCGCGCTGAACCTTTAAATGTCGCGAAATACCATGAGATGGCGAAATTGGTAAGAAGCCTGTCCTCGGGTCCCGGACTCGGGTATCCACAAATGTGGCAGGTGAACGATCTCAGCGCCATGATTCTGACAATCGGCATAAACAGAAAAAGCTCGAATATAATTTTTACAACGGGATATTTCACAAAACTCGAGGACAAGGTCCAGGTGGGTCTGGCAATCCGCGAAGTCACGTCGATACGGGAGCACCTTACGTCGGCAGACACCGCGCTCGCGTACCTGCTTTGGCTGATTCTACTCCCCGGACGAATAGTTACAATCCTGATGGGTAAAAGGTGCGGCGAGTTAAACATCCCTTCGATACTCGTCAACATTACCCCCGCTCTCCTCCTGGGCTGGCCGATCGGATTTCTGGGCTCCAACAAAATTCTCGTTAATAAGGTTGATGTGAGCACGTTAAAAAACCTTGAAAATCCCGATTACCTGCCGTACGGGCTCATGAAGCTCCAGGAATCGATCTTATCATCGCCCTTCGATTGCGATCTTGCCCTGAGCGGATGCTGCATAATTAATCCAAACAACAGGGACGCGTTGCAGGCGATGTTCAAGCTTCATCCGCCAACGCCGAAGCGCATCGACCGCCTGCGCATTCGCGCAAAGGCATCCCGACGTGTGTTTAACCGATAATCTTTCCACAAGCTCGATTATTTCCCTTTCCTGCGACAGTTCCGGCATGTGCCGTATATGATCATTGTATGCCGGTTCGGGATAAAATTCTGTTCTCTGCAAACCCGCACCTGGGTCTCCTCGATTTCCGGGGAATAGAATTCAAAAATTCTTGAGCATTTGACACAAACAAGGTGGTCGTGATGTTCCCCGCTATGCGCATGCTCGTAATACGTCTGGCTCGTACCGGGACGTACCGCTTTGACAAGTTCAGCGTCGACAAGCAGTTCAAGCGTCCTGTATACCGTCGCGCGCGAGACTTTTTCTCCTGACCGCCTCAGGTTGGCGACTATATCGTCGGCATCCACATGCCCATGGATCCTGAAGACTTCACGGAATATGGCTTTTCTCTGCCCGGTCAGCTTCAGACCGCGGCTTTTCAGGAACGCCTCGAAACTGACCTTCTCATCTTCATAGGCCAGTGTCGATTCTCCATCCTTATCTCGTGGTTTTTTACGTCCCGGCATGGCGAAAACCCTTCAAAACCTCAGGTTTAATACCAATCCCGCTCAGCGTGTATTTTTTGTTAATGTAAACTCAATAAACCGGGTGGCCGCCACAAGCGCAGAGAGTCTTCGAACGTAGCTTGTGGCGGTTAGTTATTGGTCCCATCTTGCGTCAATTCAATACACAATTAGCGGGAATAGTATCAGATTTAACAAAGAGTAACGCCGCTATCGAATTCAGTCAAGGATATTGGAATCGTTCGTTGGATTAAAGAGGTAAATCCTGTCCGGATCCGGCCTCAGCTCCACGAGCTGTCCGGTATACAGGGTCCTGTTTTGTCCGGCCAGCGCGAGCCATTCGTCGCCCTCGACATCCAGGCGGACAACAAGCCCTCCCGGCACCGAATCCACACGCGTGACTCTGGCCAGGTTCAGTATTGTGGGGTCGCCGATCTCATATGGACGGATATTAAGGTCGTCGGGACGAATTCCAATCACCACGTCCTCCCCCTCATGCGATTTAAGCTGCCTCTTGATGTACTCGCTGACCCTGAAGCCGTACCTGCCTCCTCTCAGCATCACAAAAGGGCCGTCATATTCGATCCTGATCCTCTTGTAATTCATCCTCGGGAACGAGAGGAAATCCGCGACAAGACGGTTCGCGGGCGCGTTCAGGCATTCTCTCAAAGACCCTTCCTGTATGAGGGCGTTTCTGGAAAAAATCGCGACGCGGTCGGAAAGCACATGTACGCAGCCGCTGTCGGTGAGAGTGCTGATCCATGTCGCCCTGAAGTCCCTCAGCACGTTTTTCAATTCGAGCAGCGCGTCGAGTTGAAACCCGGGCTCCCATATCGGCTCCCCATTACTTCGGAATGCCGGGACCGGCAGTCTCTTTATTATCATCAGGTCGCAGCCGCCAATCAGCAGACGCAGCGCGGCCAGCATCGTCCTGCCTGTATGATCGAGCGATTTAGCCTTGACATCGGCGAGTCCGTCGAGAGAACCCTCGGACAGCATCTGATCGATTAGAAATACTTCCTCGCTCAAACTCACGGGAGCGCGTGACTTTTTCATCGCCAGCTCGATATTTTCGCGCACAGTCCTCCCGGGAATCACTCCCGGCACATCGCCAAGCACAGCAACCGCCCTCTTCTTCGGAGGCAGGGGGTCAATTTTCCTGCTGTTTAGTATTACCTCTCCATTGAAATATCCCGTGCCCAGGATGGCATGGACAAGCGCCGACGGAAGCATGCCGTCGTCTGAAAGAACGCTGAGCCCGCGCTCGCGTTCCAGAGAAAAGCTGAATGCCGGACCGAACTGGTCATCCAGACCGGTCAGGGGCAATCCTGTAACATCGAGATATGCCATAATAACGATTGAACCGGAATTTCCGTAAAATCCTCTTTATATTATATCGGCATTTTCATGGAGCGCTGGCGTCCGGCATGCTAGAATAACCGCATCATGTACCGCAACGTTCTAATCGTATCCATTGTTGTTATTCTCGTCCTTGCCGGATATTTCTTATACCCCATTTTCAGGGGGAAATTCCAGGATGTCATTCCGGTTGCGGACATCGAACAGTCCTATGCCGCGTGGTTGACCGACAAAGGCCTGTCCGATCCCATTCCCGACATAAAAATTGTTATTACAAAAGACAACCGTGTTCTTCACCTGATGTCCGGAGACAAAATGATCGACCACTGGACCGTCGCTCTCGGCATGAATCCCAACGGGAAAAAAACCGATGCCCGCGACGGAAAAACTCCTGTCGGTGAATATCATATCACACGTCACGAGCTCAGGACCGAGCATCACCTGATGCTCTTTATAAATTATCCCAACATAGATGACGCGAATACCGCACTTAACGAGGGAAAAATCACAGAACTGGAACATCGCGAGATCATGACAGGGTCGAACAAGGGTGTCGAACCTTCTGCGGATACAGTTCTCGGCGGCGGGCTCGGAATTCACGGCGGCGGTACTTTACGCGACTGGACCGACGGAAGTATCGCTGTCGATGATCAAGCCATTGAGATTTTATGGGGGGCATGCCCGGACGGAACCCCTGTGACAATTTACGAGAATTTCACGGACTGGGAGATGTCGGGAACGCTTCTCTCATATTAGTATGGGTCGCTATTATACCAATCCCTTTTTCTAAGAGTTTTTTCAAACCGAAAGTCCTTGTCTGATCTGTTCTGTAGCGCTGACCTCCCGGTCGGCTGTAACGCTGACGTCCTCGTCGGCATCTTCGGTGCTGCCTTGCGATGTTCTTTCGCGGACGAGACGTCCCCGCTCCAGCCGACCTGGAGGTCAGCGCTACACTAGGAATTTGACTTTTACACTACATCGGATTCCATTAACAACGTCTTTGACACCCACTCTAAACCCGGAAGCGCCAAAAATAATTCACTGCATCGATTTCAGCAGTAAATCATCGCCGTTCGGCAGATGTTCAAGGACAAAAACGTACGGCACACGCCGGTAAAGCTCCCGGTAATCCATCCCGTAACCGAGTACAAAAGCGTCCGGTATGTTGAACCCCGTATAATCGATGCAGACATCGACCTCCCGGCGGTCCGGACGGTCGAGGAAGCTGACGACTTTGATGCTTGCGGGGCGTCTTTGCCGGAGTGTGTTCAAGAGGTAATTCAGGGTTTGGCCGCTGTCTACAATATCTTCAACAACCAGTACGTGCTTGCTCTCAATACTTTCGTCAAGGTCCTTGGTAATCCTGACAATTCCGGTTGAACGGGATCCCTGTCCATAGGATGAGATTCCGATGAAGTCGATCTCGCACGGGATCGTGAGCGCGCGAAGAAGATCGGACGCAAAAATCACCGCTCCCTTCAGAACGACAATCATGTACGGCTTCTTGCCCTCGTAATCCTTCGAGATCTGCTCCGCGAGTTCCTTTACCCGGGCTTTGATCTTTTTCTCGCTGTACAGAACTTTATGTTTGTCGGTACTCAATTTCATTCCACCTTATATATCGCGAAAACGTCCGTAAATTTACCCTCGACTCTTCTCCCCTGCCCTTGCTTATCTTATGGCATGAAAAAACCCTCGCATGATGGCGAGACCGATCACTCCCACTCGATTGTGCCGGGCGGTTTCGACGTTATGTCGTAGACACATCGGTTGACCCCGGCGACCTCGTTCACAACCCGGTTGGAGATTTTTTCCAGGAGCCCGTACGGCAAGCGCGCCCAATCGCACGTCATCGCGTCTTCGCTGGTTACGGCACGGACTACGATGGGATATTCATATGTCCTTTCGTCGCCCATCACCCCAACCGACCTGATTAGCGGAAGCACGCCGAAATACTGCCATACGTCTCTCGAAAGCCCGGCTTTGTAAACTTCCTCGAGAATTATCGCGTCGGCTTCCTGGAGGATTTTCACACGTTCCGGAGTGACCTCCCCGATTATTCTGATCGCAAGCCCCGGGCCCGGGAAAGGCTGCCGGTATACGATCTGCGGGGGCAGTCCGACCTGGCTGCCCACATTGCGGACCTCGTCCTTGAATATATACCTGAGGGGCTCGACCAGCTTCAGGTCCATCTTTTCAGGCAGCCCGCCTACATTGTGATGGCTCTTTATCTTGACCTTAGTCGCGCCGGTGTGGCTTTCGGATTCGATTACGTCCGGGTACAGGGTCCCCTGCGCCAGAAAGCCGATTTTTCCAAGCTTGCCCGCCTCTTCCTCGAAAACCCGGATGAATTCCTCGCCGATGATTTTCCTTTTCTCTTCGGGATCGCGAACCCCTTTCAGCCTTGCGAAGAATCGTTTGGACGCGTCGACGCAGATCAGATTAGCCTTGAAATGCTCCTCGAATGTCGTTCTGACCTGCTCCATCTCGTCCTTGCGCATGAAGCCGTGATCGACAAAGATGCACGTGAGCTGCTTCCCGACCGCCCTGTGTACAAGCGCGGCAACGACCGATGAGTCGACACCGCCGGAAAGGCCGCAGATGACTTTTTCTTTCTTGACAACCTTTCTGATATCCCTTATGGCGAGTTCCACAAAATTCTCGGGTGTCCAGGTCGGCTTGCAGGCGCAGACATCGTATAGATAATTTTTGATGATATCGATTCCCCAGGGCGTGTGCACCACTTCAGGATGAAACTGGACGCCGTAAAATTTCCGCTCGCGATCGGCCATCGCGGCTATTTTTGTGCTTCGGGTATGGGCAAGGTTAACAAAACCGGGCGGTAATTTTGTCACCTTGTCGCCGTGGCTCATCCAGCAGATCAGGTTGGGGTTAAGTCCATTGAACAGGACAACACTGTCATCTACGGTAAGCTCGGTCTTCCCGAACTCCTTTTTTCTAGCAGCGGAAACATGCCCATCGAGCATCTTGCCCATGAGCTGCATGCCGTAACAGATGCCGAGTATGGGAATATTCAAATTGAACAGCCCGGGATGCGGGAACGGACTGTCCTTCAGGCGTGTGCTGGACGGCCCGCCGGAGAAAATCAGGCCTGACGGATTCAGCTTACGCACCTCTTCAGGCGTGATCGTATACGGGACAACCTCGGAGTACACCCGGGCTTCCCTTACGCGACGCGCGATAAGTTGATTGTACTGTGCGCCAAAGTCGAGAATAAGGATTTTCTGTGCAGGCTTGGTTGCCATTCTCACCCCAACTGATTTTACGAATGCCGCATTTTATCAGAGTTAGTATGCCGGTTCAACAACCGTATCTCGGTAGCAGCTACCTTGGCGAGGACGCCAAGGCTAGCTGCTACCGAGATATAACCGGCTCATTTTTTCTTCTTCTTGCCGGGCTCCCTGTTGAATACCGGCGGAGGCAGCGAACTCAGATAATATATCCTCTTGTTGAGCATAATCAACCAGATTGCCAGCGCCGCGACAACAACGCCCCACACAATATTGCCAACAGTGTTTGTTTCATGCCTCACGACCGGGTCGACAGTCTTGTAGTTTATCGCTGCCGTCAGCCTTAAAAGATTATATGCGGCCTGTGACAGAACAGTGTCGTTAGGACCAAGTTCTGTCTTCACATAACAGACCGGGACATTCGCCCTCGCCGCGATATCCGACGCTTTCCTGCCAATCTCGTCAGACTTCTTTTCAAAAGGGCAGACAATTCCGGCAAGTTGGTTGTTTGAAAGCTGGTACACAAAGTCCAGTTCGTCCTTTGCCGCAAGAGCCGTACCGTCGGGCTTTTTAAGAATAGCCCCTGCACTTAAGCCCAGATTATCAATGATATATGCGGTGCTCTCATCGACAAGCAGCCATTTACTTCTATCGCGTCCGATCTCCTTAAAATATTCCCTCCCCTCCCGGTCCAGGGCGTCAATCTCCCTGACGAAATTACTGTAGTTCGACTCAACATTAGCGCGATCAAGCCCGAGTTCGATTAACGCATCCTTAATTGAAGCTGCCATTACCTTTATATTGTTGAAACTGAGGTGATTCCCAATCTCAAGCGCGGTCCAGTCGACGAAATCCTTGTTCTGGATCCCCTGGTATGACTCTAAATTCAACTCGATACCTGCGATACCTGCGGAATAAAAATCCCTGTACTCAATGTTTGATGTCGATAACGGCGCATAAACGGCAAGGGAGACAAGAACGAGCATATCTCTGTCAGACGGCTCTATAGCAATCTCGACCGATGGATCGCCTTCGAAAATTTTTATCCCGTCGCCGGCAAGTGACCGTACGATCGGCCCGAAAAACGGATACTCGACAAAAACCGACAGCCCCTCCGGCGATACGGTCGATTCCTGAGCACTTACCGGTCCCGGATGGACAATATTAGTTACTGTCAGGATCAAAAGGAAAAATAGTACGACATAGCCCCTTTGCTTCATTGTTGTGTTTCCCCTTATTGAGTAAAGTCCGGACGCCTATTATAATCGCAATCGCGTCAATCTTACCAGCAATCGAAACACATGGTTGAAAATCTCTCTAAATCAGAAAGTACCGGAAAAAAGTCCCGACCGCTCGACGTAATCGAGTGGACCAACATCAACCTGAGTAAATGGCTCGAATGGGGGTTCGATGTCGACCGGGTATTTCGCACGTCACAGTATCATATGGTCTTCCAGCGCATGAAACCGACACTCGTGGAAGTCTCGGACCCTGAGCCCGCGCTTGAACTGGGAGGATCATGGTATTTAGTCGATCTCGCGATGGAGAAAAAACTGGAGAAAATGATCTGGATCGCATGGTTCACAGCCGCAATGATCTTCGCGCTGGCGTTGATTGCGCTTGGGATCGGAATGAATTATCTTTCTCTGATTCTGTTTGTCGGAATGTATGTGATTGTCGAAGGATTTTTACCCCTCAGCCTTAAAAAGCTGGCTGACGACAAAAAAGAAAGCAACATCAGGATCAAAATTACGTCTTTGATGAAGGTGATTCATTTCGTGAAATCGGGGAACATTCTGCTTTCATGGAGCAAAGACAATACTAATACGGGAGTGGCATTCAGGCTGGATCACAATGTCGCGGAAGCTCTTATTTCAAGAATCCGGGATCATGCCCCCGAAAATGCCGAGATCAAAACTGAAATCGATTCAAATCCCCTCGCGCCTTCCGCTAAAAAAGCTGAGAAAAGATGAATCTTGTTGTATGATTGAAAATGCGATTATAGAAAGCACAACTACTAAGCTGCGCAAAAGTTGTGCTTGCTTTACATAGATGGACATGAAGCGGGGACTGGCACAACGATTTCGCCTTCCCATGACATCAATCCGTCACAAGGCTCGGCAGGCGAAATCGGAGTGCCTGTCACCGCCAAAAGATGCAAAATTAACGCGCGCCATACTATATGGGAATACTGGATAAAATAAACGAGGCGCTGGAAGAAGCGGCTCGCGGGGAACAACAAAAGCCTGTCAATCCGGGACCTAAACCCGTGAATTCATCGTATGGCAGCGGTTACGGCAGTTTACCGAACCAGCCTCGCGCCAAACGTAAAAAAACCGGTTCTGTCTGGGGCGCAAAAAAATCGGATCCGGCCTCCGTTGTCGTGGTTGGCTATCCAGTGGTCTGGCCCAGCATCGACTGGAACGAGGTCGGACTCGGTCTTGTCAGGATTCTCGGTTATGTACCCCATAAGGCGGTAAGGCTCGAATTCAAGGACGGCTTGCTTCATCTTACCGGTGCGAGGGCAAACTCATTCGTGGTGTATTTCCTTGCAGCCGGTGGATTCGGGCTCATTTATTTCATGCAGGACCTGCTTGCATATGTAAAGGATTGGGGCTCGATTCTCAGTTCTTTGATTGTGGTCGTTCCGATTCTACTCAATCTTTTCATCAGGACACAGACAATAAAATTCAAACCGTACGAGATCGAGATGCTCGGTTATGATTCCCAAAACAGCACTCTTGTGCTCAGCATCATGACCGAACCCGGCGGCGCGGTCGCGATCAGACTGGACCTCCCTCAGGACAGAGACCTTCGCAAGGCGGAAGAAAAACGGATTTTAACCAGTTTGAGAATCGCTTATGCAGGACTGACGTTCATAGATGGCCTTGCCGTACCCGACAGGAACCGTTTCAGACAGACGATGGGCTGGTGGTTCGCCTGGCTGCTTTTATTCGGGCTTGCCAGGTATTTCGAGTGAGGGATTCCCCGTGTTTATTCCGATTATTCCGATTATTCCGATTATTCCGATTTACCAGAACTTTTCCACTTCGATGCCCGTATAGAAGTATTTAAGTATCTGCTCGCAGGTATAACCGGTTTCGCTCAATGATTTCGCCCCGAACTGGCTCATTCCGACCCCATGTCCGTAGCCATGTCCGACAAATATAAACTGACCGTCCTGTGGATTCCCGACATCGCTCCCCGGATCGTCAACAACAGTGGGCTCGGCTTCAATCGCGGACGATGCGTTGCCGGTAAGAGAGAAAAACCTTTCGACCCAGCCCTCATCGAGGTTGCGCACACGTGTCGCTTCCACCGCCCAGGCATAATCAAGATCGTAATCGATTATCCCGTCTGTGCTCAGAACCTTAACTTCCTCAACTTCCGAAACGCCATCGATGGTCATTATCTTGGGATGATCGAGCGTAACGGCAATCGCGGCTGGAACGGTTACATTCGGATTTGTCATGCTGTAACGATCCGCTGGATTGCAGACAAGCTGGGTATTTTCAGAGGGACCATATGCCGTCACATCCGGGATTTCCGGGGCGGCCTGGCCTTCGACCGTAAAATAACTCGATTTGATATTGCTGGCGCCCAGCGCGCGCCTCAGGTCCTTTCCTGTAATTATTAAAACCCCGCCGGAATGGACGATTTTCAATTCCTCCGCCCTGCCGTCCTCGGAGAATTTATGTACCCACACTCGTTGAATGGTCCCGACATCGAAATCCCTTGCTCTGAGTTTTGTCGCGAGAGTGGACGGCGATATCGGATACGTCCAGCGGTAGATCGAGGCATCGCGCGACGGCACCGGCCTGCAGTATGGAAGGTCGCCAGAAAAAACTTCGGAGCCTGGAACTGTCCAGCCTCCGGATGCCGCATGATAATAGGCTTTGATTGGAGTCCCGTTATGAGTGCAAACCAGGCCGTTTGTCTCCTGCACAGCCAATGTTGTGCTCACGGCTTCGCTTTCTGTCCCGCCGAAGACCTGGTCCATGGTCGAATCGTAGACATCGAATGGTAAAAGCGGATATTGCCCCAGACATCTGAGCGCGTATGTACGAGCTGCGACAGCCTGCGCTTTGAGAGCCTCAAGCGGCCAGTTTGAAGGCATCTCGCCCGGCACAACACCGCAAAGGTACTGCTCCATCGTCGTTACATTTACCACTGTGAGTTTTCCGTTCGACGCTACCACCCTGATTATGTGCCGGAAAGAGGCTCCGTCATACTTCAATCGATCCGACTCGCTCCCGCAGATTATTGAATATCCGTTTGCCGGCGATTCGCTTGAGCCTGAGAGACGCACTTTCCCGCCGTAAATGTCGAAGGAATAGGTATGGGCGGAATCATATGAGGCAAGTGTATCCGGGGATTCCAGAATATTAATCCTGCTTGCTCCGGTGGCTTGTATGGACGCAGCTGAAACGTCCCAGCCCAGCGCGACGCGGATCCACGGCTGCGCTTCAACATCGGCGCGCGTGGAATCCTGAGCCCCGGCGTACAAGGCCAGTCCAAGGGCTAAAATTATCAACCATCTGAATTTTTCGTGTCTCATACTGTTAATAAAATCCAACCACAGCACCCCGTTGTGACTTTAATAATAGGCGCTTTCGGTCGGTTCTGTAACGCTGACTTTCAGTCGGCTGTAACGCTGACCTTTGGTCGGCTGTAACGCTGACCTCCCGGTCGGCTGTAACGCTGACCTCCCGGTCGGCTGTAACGCTGACCTTTGGTCGGCTGTAACGCTGACCTTTGGTCGGCTGTAACGCTGACCTCCCGGTCGGCTGTAACGCTGACGTCCCCGTCGGCAAACACCCCAAGCGCGGACGAAACGTCCCCGATCCAGCCGACCGCAGGTCAGCGCTACGATTCAACGGGCAAAATAAACATACAGCCTGATGATTATTGTCGCTATAATTGATATCACAACACAGGTCGTTATCGGAAAATAAAACCTGACATTTCCGTTATCGACTCGAATATCCCCTGGCAGATGCCCGATCCAGCCAAAAACGAGGCTCCCCCATCCCTTGTACATAATAAACCCGATTATAACCGCCAAAATTCCGGCAACGATGATTGCTTTCCCGGCTGCCTGCATTAATCCTGACCTCCCTCCAAATCGCACTCCGTATTTCCGCTGCCCTTCGATTTAACCGGGTACGACGCTTCGCGGCGTTTGAACCCAAAATCCTGTATCGCCCGGATTACCTCTTCAATCATCCAATCCGGAGTGCTCGCGCCCGCGGTGACACCGATACGGCTCCGTCCTATAAACCACCCTTTCTTCAATTCCTTCGGAGTTTCGATATGGTACGTGTCGACCCCGCGGTCGCGGCAGATATCGGTCAGCTTGCGGGTATTGGATGACTGATAGCCCCCGATTACAATCATCGCGTCCACTTCCGTGGCAATGTCCCGCGCCGCTTTCTGACGTTTATTCGTGGCATCGCAGATTGTATTTCTGACTACAAGATTCGGAACCTGTGCCCTGAGACGCTTAATTGCCTGTTCGAAAAATTCGGTATTTAGCGTCGTCTGGCAGATAACCCCGAGCTTTTCAGGGGGAGGGTCGAAATTCGGAAGCTCATCCAGAGACCCCGCGATCAACGCTTCGTGGTTGGCGTATTCATTAAGCGCTTTTACTTCAGGATGCTCCTTCAGTCCGAGGATCAGTATCGTATATCCCTCATCGTAAAGCTCGCTGACCATCCTCTGTGCCTTGACCACGAACATGCAGGACGCGTCGATCACCTCGAACTCCCGCTCATCGATGATTTTACGTTCTGCCGGACCTATCCCGTGACTTCGTATGACCACTCTGCTTCCCTGAGGAATTTCATCTATGGATGAAGCCACTTTTACGCCCAGGGATTCGAGGTACTTTACAACCTGGGGATTATGAATAAGTGGACCATACGTGTAGATGGCTTTGCTCTCATCCTTAACCGCGCTCATTACCATGTTGAGGGCACGCTCGACACCGAGGCAGAATCCGGCTTTCTCAGCGACAAGGATCTCCATCTCAGGTTCAGGCGAACCCGGGTCGGTCAAGTCCGTCTTGTCGGATAATTCCTTCACCATAGTGTAAAATCCATGTAACACCTCAGCCATTTGACAGTCTATCCGCTCC
>Ga0214473_10001167_pt1 | contig 35540 bp, 32 predicted proteins | sample RVTome_7_FD_203509 | JGI IMG/M metagenome (GOLD analysis project Ga0214473, IMG submission 203509) | Soil microbial communities from uranium-contaminated site in the Upper Colorado River Basin, Wyoming, United States - RVT98D197 | ecosystem: Environmental > Terrestrial > Soil > Contaminated >... | reverse complement strand
TCTCGCCCGCAATGCCGTCGTCGTCGAGCTCCTTGATGCGGACGGAGGCATCGAACTCGCCGCGGCGGGGGGCGAAGGGGCTCGTCGCGTCGGTGAGCATCCGCAGGATGTCCTCGTCAGCGAGCTTGGTCTTCGGGTCGGACATGGCCTTCATGCGGCCACCGCCCTCGCCTGCCTTCGCGGCGTAGGCCTCCACGGCCTCCTGGTCGAAGAAGGTCCCGGCGCGCGACACCATCTCTCGCGCGTAGGCGAGCCACCAGGCGTTGGCCGCGGCGTGGACCTTCTTCGGCAGGTACTCGTTGTAGGTCGCGGGCAGCGCGCCGGCGTGGCAATCCGAGCTGATGATCAACACCTTGGACATCTCGAGCTCCCTCTCTTCGGCGCTCAGCTGAGCCCCATGTGCTCGAGCTGGATCGGACACTCGCCGCGAGCGAGCTTGGCCGCCCGCTCTCGGAGCGTCGCCTCCATCGACGCGCGGTCGATCATGATCACGAAGTCCTCGTTGCGGATGCCTGCGAGCGCGAACTGCGCGAGATCGTCGAGATCCTGCACGGGCAGATCGAAGCCCGCCTTCTTCGCACCTTCCATGAACGCCTCGAAGGTCGTCTCCTGCCGGGCGTCCACCGCCTGCTTGCGCGCGAGCGCCGTCGGGCGGTTTCGCTTGGTGGTCCAGATCCCCGTATCGAGCATCCCGCCCGAGGGATAGAAGATCGCCGCGCGCAGCTTCGTCCCGCGACCCACGAGCTGCGCCGCGAGGCACTCGGTCATGATCGAGACGGCGGCCTTGCTCGACGCGTAGACCACCTGCTGCGCGAGCGGCGAGATCCCGCCGTCTCCGGAGGACGTGTTCATCACGAAGCCCTCCTCGCCCGAAGCGATCATGCGGGGCACGAAGGACTGCACGCCGTGGGCGACGCCGGCCACGTTGACGCCATACACCCACTGGAAGTCGGAGGGCTCGGTCTCCCACAGATCGAGGTTCGGCACCGAGACGCCCGCGTTGTTGCAGAGGATGTGGCAGGCGCCGTGGGTCCCGAAGACGCGGTCCGCCAGCGCCTGCACGGAGCGAGGGTCCGATACGTCGGTGACGACGCCCATCACGTCGCCGCCGAGATCCTTCGTCGTCGCATCGAGCGCGGGCTTCTCGACGTCGGCGATCACCACCTTCATGCCCTCGCCGAGAAACGCCCTGGCCAGCGCCTTGCCGATGCCGCTGGCGCCGCCCGTCACGACCGCGACCCGTCCTCGAAACGCTCTCATCGACTGGCGTCCTCCCCTGAGTCGAAGTGCCGCCTGTGGATACCCTTTGCGTCCATGAAGATCAATCAAAAAATGACACTCGTCCAAAGCTTTCGAGATTCTTCAACCAAATCAGCCTATTGAGAGACCGGTCGCAGCGCGTCTGGCCCCGACAGGCAGCCAGGCGGAGGGCGAACGGGGAGCCGGGTCGCCGACCCGGGCGGACTCAGCGCGAGCGGTTCTTCTCGAGATGCGCCCAGGCGGGCGGGAGCGAGATGTCGCGATTCGGATGGCGCGGAGGCATGTTGAACTCGGCGGGCGGCCGCCACCCCATCGCGCGCATCGTCTCGCCGACGTGCGTCATGTTCAGCATGTCGTGGCTGTAGCAGAAGAGCCCGTCGCCCGCGTAGTAGAGGATCGAGAGGCCGGCTACGAGCCAGGGCGTGCCGTCCTCCTTGTGCCCCAGGATCTGGTCCCATTGGCTGACGAGGCGGTGGCCCTCGGCCATCGTCCAGTTCTCGGGCGTCGACCAGCCGTACCCGGTCAGACCCGCCATCGACTTCTCGAAGAACTCCCGGATGCGCTCGCGGCCTTCGATCCGTCCCCACGCGGGGTCGATGTAGACCGCATCCTCGGTGAAGAAGTCGGCCAGCGCGGACCAGGGCCGCCTTCCTTCGTCGATCTCGTCGCGCAGGGCGACGAAGCGCTGGTAGGTCGCGGTGGCCTCCTTCTCGATCGCCTCCGACATGGTGCGTTCCTCCCTCGTCTTCTCTCTCTTCTCGCATCTCGCGATCGAGACGCTTCCCGGCGACGCATCGATCAGCCCTCGTGGTGCTCGAGGATCTCGATCAGGTAGCCGTCGGGGTCCTTGATGAACGCGGCGGTCACCGGCCAGCGATCGAGCCGCTGCGGCGGCGTGACCGACTCGCTCCCCGCATCGATCGCGCGCTGATAGAGGCCCTGGCAATCGTCCGTCTTGAGGTAGAGCTTCCAGAGGGCATTCCCGTGGTCGATGGGGCCCTCGTGATCGTGGTGCCAGGCGAGCTGGATCCGGTTGCCCCCGGCGCCCGCGAGGACGACCTCGCTCGCGTTCGGAATCTCGATGCGATGGGTAACCTCGAGCCCGAGCACCTTCTCGTAGAATTGCACGGACCGTTCGAGGTTACTCACGTTGATGCAGTACTGATCGAGGCTCGTCTTCATTCATACCTCCGGTTGTCGTCTTCCGCCATGCATGGGCGCCGCATGGTCGTGAACGCGGTCTCGTAGCGCAGCATCTCCTACGGCGCGCCCTGCCTCCTCGTCGGTCGAAAGCGCGGAAGCGCCAGATCCGCGCTCATGTCCTCCCAGACGAGTTCGACCGGCATTCCGATCTCGAGCTGGTCCGGCTCGACGTCGACGAGGTTCGAGATGATCCGCACTCCGCCCGCTTCCTCCAGCGCGATGACCGCGATCACGTAGGGAAGCTCCTGGCCCGCGGCGATGGGGCGGTGCACGACGGTGTAGGTGTAGACCTCTCCTCGGCCCGGCACCTCCTTCCAGGCGGAGTCTGCGGAGCGGCACTCGGGACAGATCGGCGCCGGGGGAAGCCGCGTATGTTCGCAGGAGGTGCAGCGCTGTACGACGAGCCGGTGCTCGGAGGCGGCCTGCCACCAGGGCAACGTCGTCGCGTCCGCGAGCGGCGGCGGCATGCTGTCGGGAAAGAAGCGCTCGCTCATCTGCGCCCCAGCAGCAGTGCGCTCGAGGGAACGCAGGCCGCGCTCGTCACCAGGCACACCTCCGCACCTTCGACCGGGCTGGTGGACTCACCGCGCAGCGAGCGCACGCCCTCGACGACGTGGTTGAGCCCGTGGATGTAGGCCTCCGAGAGGCTGCCGCCGTGGGTGTTGGTGGGGAGGCTCCCGCCCTGCCACGACAGCGCGCCGCTCTCGACGAAGGGGCCTCCCTCGCCTCGCTTGCAGAAGCCGTAGTCTTCGAGCTGCATCAGCACGCAGCCCGTGAAGTGATCGTAGATCTGGGCGACGTCCACATCGCGGGGGCCGAGGCCCGCCTTGCGCCAGAGGCGACCGGCCATCTCCTCGCAGCCGCCGGTCGCGTAGAGCTCGTCGGCGATGTTCGCGTTGGTGAAGGGCCCGAACGCGTATCCCTTCGGCGCCCCCTGCTCGCTCGCGAGGATCTCGACGGGGCGCTTCGCGAGGTCGCGCGCGCGCTCCTGCGTGGTGACGACGACCGCGCAGGCACCGTCGCTCTCGAGGCAGCAGTCGAAGAGGCGATGGGGGTCCGCGATCATCGGCGAGGCCTGGTGATCCGCCAGCGTCATCGGACGCCCGCCCATCACCGCGCGAGGGTTGCGACTCGCATGCTCCCGGAAGGTCACCGCGATCCGGCCCAGCTGCTCGCTCGTGGTCCCGTAGAGGTGCATGTGACGCCGGGTCGGCAGGGCGTAGGCCGCGGCGGCCATCAGGAGGCCGTAGGGCATCGCGAAGCCCATCGAGGCCAGCAGCAGCGAGCTGGCCTGCTGCAGCGTCGGGGGCTTCGGGTTCGCGGGGGCCGAGGCATCCATGCCCCCGGTGCCGAAGCGGAAGAACTGCCCCTGGCAGAGCGAGCGGTAGACCACGACCACCTCGGCCTGACCGGTTTCGACCGCCATCGCGGCGTTGGAGACGGCTGCGCAGCCGCCCCCTCCCCCCGGCATCCAGACCATGTTCCCGAAGCGCAGCGCGGGGAGCCCCAGCTCGGCCGCGAGGAAGACGGCCTCGTTGCGATCGTCGGCGAAGGAGGCCAGACCGTCGACGTCGTCCAGCGAGAGACCAGCGTCCGCGACGGCGCGCTGGATCGCCTCGCACGCGAGCGCGTGCTCCGTCACGTCGCCGATCTTCCCCCAGCGGCTGTAGCGGGTCTCCCCTACGCCGACGAGGTGCGCGCGCGCTCGACTCACTCGGCTCTTCGGTCGCTCAGCTGTTCGCCTTCCAGTCGGCGACCAGGGTCTCGATCGTGACGTTCGCGACTGGCGAGAGCTTCTCGTCGAGGATCTCGTAGAGGATCCCGTCGCGGGTGTGGTTCCCGAAGAAGACGAGCCCGCCCTCCTCTCCCCCCCGCTCGAGGTGCGGAAGCGCATCGCCCACGGTCAGCGCGTAGTCTCCGGCGCGGCGCACCCGGTGCGGGCCGCGCGTGCCGTCCGGGTGCAGGTCCCAGAGGTGCTGCTCGCCTTCCAGGACGAGGATGGTGGTGGTCGCCGCATGCCGGTGGATCGGACAGTGGCCGCCGTCGCCCGTCCAGCGCACGACCATGTCGAGCGTGCCGGCCGCCAGGTCGTAGCCGAGGATCGCGTAGTCGTGGCGGACCTTGTAGGAGAGCCCGGGCTCCCCCGTGACCTCGCGCCACTTGTGACGGGTCGGATCAAAGCCGCTTCGGATCATCGCAGGACCTCCGTGTTGGGATGTCACCTTCGGCAGGCTAGCGCCGCTCCAGTCCCTTCAGGCTGCCGTCGGCCCGCCAGGCTTCGAGGAGCTCGGCGAACTCCGTCGGCTCGCCGAAGTAGAAGCCGCCCTGGCGGGTCTTCGCATCGCGCCGGCCCTCGTTGTTGTAGTAGCCCGGGGTGCACTGCTCGGAGAACTCCACGCTGCGATCTCCGAGGCGGACGATGGTGTCGACCCACTCGGCCTCTGCCCGTTCCGAGACCTCGAGCTCCCGGATGGCCTGATCGAGGGCACGCTCGACGATCCAGGCGATGTGCCTGGCCTGCAGATCGAGGAGGTAGGGAAAGTTCGCGGTGAATCCCGACTGCGCGATGCTCATCATGAAGCAGTTGGGGAAGCCGCGGATGTGCATCCCGTGGAGCGTCCGGATGCCGCCGGACCACTTCTCGGAGAGCGAGAGACCCTTGCGGCCGACGACGTCGTAGCCCGCCCGGCGCGAGTAGTCCGTGCCGACCTCGAAGCCCGTCGCGAAGATGAGACAGTCGAGCTCGACCTCCCGGCCGCCGACCACGACGCCCTTCTTCGTCACCCGCTCCACGCCTTTGCCCTGTGTGTCGACCAGCGTGACGTTCGGGCGGTTGAAGGTCTGGAGGTACTCGTCGTGGAAGCAGGGGCGCTTGCAGAACTGGCGGTAGTAGGGCTTCAGCGCCTCCGCCGTGACCGGGTCCTCGACGATCGAAGCCACGCGCGCGCGGATCTCCTCCATCTTCATGAAGTCGGCCATCTCCATCGTCCGTGCGAGGGCTTCCGGAGACAGGTCCGGATTCTCCTTCGCCAGCATCATGGACAGGAGCTTGCGGATGATGTCCGTCCAGCCGTCGTTCACCAGGTCCTCCTGCTGGTAGCCCCCGGCGGTGAGGATCTGGAAGTTGTCGATGCGGCGCTGCTGCCAGCCGGGCTCGAGGCGGCTGGCCCATTCCGGGTCCGTCGGGCGGTTGGCCCTGACGTCGACGGACGAAGGCGTGCGCTGGAAGACGGAGAGGTGCCCAGCGCTCGCTCCGAGGTGGGGGACGCACTGCACCGCCGTGGCACCGGTGCCGATCATCCCCACGCGCTTCCCCCGGAGACCGGTCAGGTTGCCGTCCGAGTCGCCGCCGGTGTACGCGTAGTCCCAGCGGCTGGTGTGGAAGGCGTGGCCCTCGAAGGTCTCGATGCCGGGGATCCCGGGCAGCTTGGGCTTCTGGAGGAACCCGTTCGCGAGGCAGACGAAGCGGGCCTTCATCGCGTCGCCGTGATTCGTCGAGATGATCCAGCGCGAAGTGTCCTCGTCCCAGCGGATCCCGGTCACTTCGGTCTGGAGGCAGGCGTTGCGGTAGAGGTCGTACTTCTCGGCGATCGCCTTGCAGTGGGCGAAGATCTCCTCGCCCCGGCTGTACTTCTCCCTCGGGACGTAGTCGAGCTCTTCGAGCAGCGGCAGGTAGACGTAGGACTCGATGTCGCACGCCACGCCCGGATAGCGGTTCCAGTACCAGGTGCCGCCGAAGTCGCCCCCCTTCTCGATGATGCGGACGTCCTCGACGCCGAGCTGGCGCAGGCGCGCCCCGGCGAGGAGCCCCCCGAAGCCGCCGCCGATCAACGCCACGTCGACCTCGTCCCCGAGCGGCTCGCGCGTGTATCCGGGCTCGACGTAGGGATCGTCGACGAAGTGCGCAAACGCGCCCGTGGGCTCCACGTACTGGTCGTTGCCATCGGGCCGCAGCCGCTTGTCCCGCTCTTCGCGATACTTCGCGCGGAGCGCGTCCGGATCGAAGCCGAGCTCGACGGGGGCCGCGGGGCCCGGGCGGGGATCATCCTTCGGAGTCGTCATCGCCTCCTCTCCTCGTCGCGATCGCTTCGGGATCTGCGACGGAGCCCGTCCCGCACCAGCGCGAGGTAGGCGTCGACGACCGCCTGCGACATGACTGAACGTTGAACCACTTTTCAGTTTCCGGCAAACTCACACAAGGAGTGGTGATGGAGAAGGGCCTGGCCGGCATCCGCGTGCTCGATTTCTCGACCCAGATCGCGGGCCCCTACTGCTCGAAGCTGCTCGTCGACGCGGGCGCCGAGGTCGTCAAGATCGAGTCGGCGGACGGCGATCCGCTGCGCGGCTGGTCGGCTACGGGCGCCGATCTGGGCGGCCACGACTCCGCACTCTTCACGTTCCTGAACGCAGGCAAGCGGTCGGTTGCCGGGACGTCCTCCGATCCGCACGTCCAGGCGCTCCTCGGCGAAGCCGACCTCGTCATCGAGGCCCATGGTCTGGAATCCGACGCCGGGGAACGCCTCGACGTCGCCCGGCTGCGCGGGGCCCACCCATCCCTCGTCGTGCTCTCGATCACGCCCTACGGCCTGACCGGCCCATGGGCCGACCGCCGGGCCACCGAGTTCACGCTCCAGGCGGAGTCGGGGTCGATCGGCCTACGGGGCCTGATGGGCCGGGAGCCCTTCCAGGCCGGCGGCCGCATCGGCGAGTGGGCGGCGGGCAGCTATGGCGCCGTCGCGGCGCTGCCGGCCGTGTTCCGCGCGCGCGCGACGGGACGCGGAGAGCACGTCGATCTTTCGATGCTCGAGACCGCGAACATGGTGTTTGCGAACTTCTCGGAGACGATGAACCGGCTGATGAACGGAAGCCCCGCGGATCCGCCGCATGTCTTCCTGGCGCCGGTGGTGGAGACGCCGTCGATCGAGCCGACCGCCGACGGCTACGTCGGGTTCTGCACCAACGCGCGGCAGCAGTTCTCGGATTTCCTGCTGATGATCGAACGCCCGGATCTGCGGGAGGACGAGCAGCTCGCCCAGTTCGCGGGTCGCCTGATGCGCTTCGAGGAGTGGACCGGGATCATGCGCGCATGGCTGTCGAAGAAGACGACGGCGGAGGTCATCGAGCTGGCGTCCCTGCTTCGGATCCCGGTAGCTCCGATCTGCAATGGCCAGACCGTGCTGCGCCACGAGCAGCTGGTGGAGCGAGGCGTCTTCGGCCCCGATGCGGAGGGCCGCTTCGTCCAGCCCCGGCGTCCCTACCGCCTGGACGACGTGGATCTGCCGGCTCCGCGCCCCGCTCCGCGCCTGGGGGCGCACACGCGGTCGGCGGCCTTCTCGAAGCGAGCCGACGAAGCTCGCGAACCGGCGGGGCGGGTCCCGCCGAACGGCGCGCTCCCGCTCGCGGGCCTGCGCATCCTCGACCTGACTGCCTGGTGGGCCGGGCCTGCCGCCTCCCACCTGCTCGCGACCTTCGGTGCCGAGGTCATCCACGTCGAGTCAGCGGGACGCCCCGACGGCCTGCGGATGATCGGGGGCATGATGGCCGCCCACTACGAGCGGTGGTGGGAGGCGAGCCCGCATTTCCTGCACACGAACAGCAACAAGCTCGCGATCACGCTCGATCTCTCCAGGCCGGAGGGTCTCGGGCTGGTCGAGAAGCTGATCGCGAAGTGCGACGCCGTCGTCGAGAACTTCACGCCGCGCGTGCTCGAAAACTTCGGGCTGGGCTGGGAACGGGTGAGGGAGCTCAATCCCCGGGCGATCCTGATGCGAATGCCCGCGTTCGGCCTCTCGGGCCCGTGGCGCGACCACACCGGCTTCGCGCAGACGATGGAGCAGCTCTCCGGCTTGGCCTGGACGACCGGCCACCCGGGCGATCAGCCGCGGATTCCACGCGGGCCCTGCGATCCGGTCGCCGGCATGCACGCCACCTTCGCGTTCCTCGTCGCCCTGGCGACGCGAGACGCGTCGGGCCACGGGCACCACGTGGAGAGCACCATGGTGGAGAGCGCCCTCAACATCGCCGCGGAGCAGGTCGTCGAGTGGAGCGCCTACGGCCATCTGATGGAGCGCGAGGGCAATCGCTCACCGCTCGCGGCGCCACAGGGGCTCTATCCCTGCGCGGACGGGCAGTCGGCGACGGACCCGTGGCTGGCGCTGTCGATCGCGACCGACGCCCAGTGGCGTGCCCTTTGCTCGGCACTCGGCAACCCCGACTGGGCGATGGATGCGGCTCTCGAGACCCGGGCGGGCCGTCGCGCGGCCCACGACGCGATCGACGAGCGCCTGCGCGAATGGACCCGGAGCCGCGGGCGCGCCGAGCTCGTCGCCGAGCTGCGTTCGCTGGGCATTCCCGCCTCCGAGGTGGCGAACCCCGGCACGCTCCTCCAGACGAACCCCCAGCTCCGAGCCCGGCGCTACTTCGAAGCTCCCGAGCACCCCGTCGTGGGAGCGATGCCGCTCCCCTCCCTGCCCTTGCGCTATGCGAGCGTCGATCGCTGGCTCCGGACGCCGGCACCAACCCTCGGACAACACAACGAGTCCGTCTTGTGCGATATCCTCGGCCTCTCGCCCGGCGAGCTTCGCGCTCTCGAAGCCGAGGGCGTGATCGGGAAGCGTCCCTCGGAGCTTTGACCCACCGATGTCGACGAGCGCCGACCTCGACCGCCCGCCCTACGCTCCGCAACGCATCCTCACGGCTCCCTTCCCCGAGCGCGTGCGGCTCGTGTGCCGGACCTGGGCATCGCAGGTCCATCCCACCCCCTCCGTCGTGCTGGTGATGTACTGGGCGAAGTACCTGCTGCTCTTCATCGGGGGCTGGGCCTTCTTCGTCTCCTTCTCCGCCGGCCATCCGGGCTTCGCCTCGCCGGCCGGGTGGGCGTTCACGGCGTTCGCGTTCCAGAAGGCGGTGCTGTGGGCGATCTTCTACGAGATGGCCGGCTTCGGCTGCGGGTCGGGGCCGATGAACGCGCGCTTCTCGCCGCCGATCGGCGGCTTCCTCCATTTCCTGCGCCCGGGCACGACGAAGCTGCCCCTGTTCCCGGGTCTCCCCTGGTTCGGCGGGATCCGGCGCACGTGGCTCGACGCGGCGCTCTACGCCGCCAGCCAGGTCTTCCTGCTGCGCGCGCTCCTCGCGCCCGCGGTCACGCCGGAGCTCCTGCTGCCGAGCCTCGCGCTGATCCCGCTGCTCGGCGTCTCCGACAAGACGCTCTTCCTCGCTGCGCGTGCCGAACACTACTGGGTGGCGCTCGTCTGCCTGACCGTGGCCAGCGGCGACGCGCTGTGGATCTCCGCGTGCAAGGTGCTCTGGGGTGCGATCTGGTTCTGGGCGGCCACCTCGAAGGTCAACGACCACTTTCCGTCCGTGATCATGGTGATGATGAACAACGGGCCCTTCTTCCCGAAGTGGCTGAAGAAGCGCCTGTTCGCGTCCTACCCGGACGACCTGCGACCCTCCTCCTTCGCCGTTGCGATGGCGCGCATGGGGACGCTCACCGAGTACCTGATCCCGCTGGTGCTCGTCACGAGCCAGAGCCCGCTGCTCACCGGCGCAATGCTCGTCGTGATGTCCTGCTTCCACGGCTTCATCGCCCTGAACAACCCCAGCGGCATGCCGATCGAGTGGAACATCCTGATGATCTACGGCGGAATCTTCCTGTTCGGCTTCCACCCCGAGGCGAGCGTGCTCGCGGTGGGCCAGATGCCGTGGCTCGCCCTGTTCCTCTGCTTCTGTCTCTTCGTCGCGCCCTGCACCGGCAACTTCGTGCCCTCGCGCGTCTCCTTCCTGCTGTCGATGCGCTACTACGCGGGCAACTGGGCCTACAACATCTGGCTCGTCCGCAAGGGCAGCACGTCGAAGCTCGGCAAGCTCGTGAAGGCCAGCGGCACGATGCGCGAGCAGCTCGAGAAGGTGATCCCGGACGCCACGGGCGTGGAGGTGGCGCTCACGCTGTCGCTCGCGCACCGCTTCATGCACCTGGAGGGCCGGCCGCTGCTCGAGGCGCTGCCGCGCGCGGTGGACGACATCGACGACTACGAGTGGATGGACGGCGAGATCCTCGGCGGAATGGTCCTCGGCTGGAACTTCGGCGACGGGCACCTGAACGGCATGCAGCTGCTGCGGGCGGTGCAGGAGCAGTGCGGCTTCGAGCCGGGCGAGCTGCGCGTGGTGATGGTCGAGTCGCAGCCGCTCTTCGGCCGCACGATGCAGTGGAAGATCGTCGACGCGGCGAGCGGCGTGCTCGAGGAGGGCGAGACCGCGATCGCGCCGATGCGCGGGCTCCAGCCCTGGCCGACCGGGGAGCACGCCGAGGCCCTCCTGCGCGGGCGGGCGGGCGCGACCGCCTGAGGGCGCGCGCGGATGGCGGAGCAAGCCCCGGACGCCGTCGTGATCGGCTCGGGCCCGAACGGGCTCGCCGCCGCGATCGCGCTGGCGCGGGCGGGCGCCTCGGTGCTGGTCGTCGAGGCCGAGGACGAGGTGGGCGGCGGCACGCGCAGCGCCGCGCTCACGCTCCCCGGCTTCACCCACGACGTCTGCTCCGCCGTGCACCCGATGGGGATCCTGTCCCCCTTCTTCCGCGAGCTCCCGCTCGGCGAGCACGGCCTGGTGTGGCTGCGGCCGCGCGCGTCCGTCGCGCACCCGATGCCCGACGGACGCGCGGTGATGCTCTACCGCTCGCTCCCGCAGACGGGGGAGGGACTGGGCCGCGACGCCCGTGCCTGGGCGCGGATGGTGGCCCCCTTCCTCGACGACCCCCACGCGCTGCTCGCCGACGCGATGGGGCCGCTGCGCATACCCGCCCACCCGATCGCGATGCTGCGCTTCGGGCTTCGCGCCGCCTTCTCGGCGAACCGGCTGGCGCGCCTGTGCTTCCGCGGCGAGCGGGCGCGCGCCCTCTTCGCCGGCTGCGCGGCGCACTCGGTGCTGCCGCTCACCCAGCCGCTCACCGCGGCGCTGGGCCTGCTGTTCGCGATCACCGCCCACGTGGAGGAGTGGCCGGTGGCCGAGGGAGGGTCGCACGCGATCACCCGCGCCCTCGCCTCCATCCTGCGCAGCCTCGGCGGCCGGATCGAGACCGGCCGCCGCATCGAGCGACTGGACCAGCTCCCCGACGCGCGCGTCGTGCTCTTCGACACTTCCCCCGAGCAGCTCGCGCGGATCGCCGGCGACGCCCTGCCCGCGGGCTACCGCCGCCGGCTCGGGCGCTACCGCTACGGGCCGGGCGTGTTCAAGCTCGACTGGGCCCTCGACGGGCCGATCCCCTGGCAGGACCCGGCGTGCCGCGAGGCGTCCACGGTGCACGTGGGCGGCACCCTCGAGGAGCTGTGCGCCTCCGAGCGCGAGATGTATCGCGGCCGCCACAGCGAGCGCCCCTTCCTGATCCTCTGCCAGCAGAGCGAGGTGGACCCGACGCGCGCGCCCGAGGGCCGGCACACCGGCTACGCCTACTGCCACGTCCCGCACGCCTCGACCGTGGACATGAGCGACGCGATCGAGCGTCAGGTCGAGCGCTTCGCGCCCGGTTTCCGGGACCGCATCCTCGCCCGGCACGCGATGAACACCGCGGACTTCGAGCGCATCAACCCGAACTACCGGGGCGGCGCCATCACCGGCGGCGTCGCCGATGCCTTCCAGCTGTGGACGCGCCCCGTGGCCCGCCTCGACCCCTACACCACGCCCAACCCGAAGCTCTTCCTCTGCTCGGCGGCCACGCCACCGGGCGGAGGCGTCCACGGCCAATGCGGCTACTGGGCGGCGCAATCGGCCTTGAAGCGACTCGGGATGCGCTGACTCTCAGGCCAGCCGGGCCTCGCGCTCGCTGCTCGCTCGCGCTCGGGCTCCGGCCTTCGCTCGGCAGGCCCGGCAGGGGCCTGCCTCCGCTCGCCTTTGGCTCGCTGCGCGCTTCGCTTGCCGCTCGCTGCGCGGAGGCCGACACTCAGTCGGCCTCCTTGCCCCGCGGCAGGGAGAGGACGACCGAGCCGGTCGCGTGATCGCCGAGGTCGTTCGCGGCGCGGATCGCCACCTCGATCACGCACTCGTCCCCCTCGTCGCTCTTCCGCGCCACCCGGCCCGAGAAGCGCAGGGGCTTGCCGGGGATCGCGGGCGCGCCGAGGCGGATCTTGATGCTGCGCACCATCGCCTCCGGTCCGGCCCAATCCGTGACGAAGCGCGAGACGTAGCCGTTCGTGGTGAGGATGTTCATGAACAGGTCCGGCGCGCCCTGCGCCTTTGCGAAGGCCGGGTCGTGGTGTGCGGGCATGAAGTCGCGAGAGGCGATCGCTCCGGCGACGATCACCGTCGAGGTGACGGCGAGCTCGAAGGTCGGCAGCTCGTCACCGACGGAGATCTCGGAGCCCGGGCGTGCAGCCGTCATCGGGCCGCCTTCAGCTTGCCGAGGTCGATGGTGCTCGGGTCGAACTTGAGCACGCGGAAGAGCTGTCGTCCCACGACCTCGCCGTCGCCCGTGATGTAGGTCGTCACCCAGGTCACGAAGTATCCCTGCCCCAGGGCGGTGGTCTTGCGCTCCGAGATGGACTCCACCTCGTTCGTCGAGGTCAGGTGATCCCCAGGCCGGAGGTAGCGCCCGAACTCGAGCTCCGAGTTCGTGGCCAGGGTACCGACGTAGCCCGCCTCGTCGAGCGCACGAATCGGGTTGTCGAAGCGCATCTCGTCCGGAGCGCCGCCCCGCAGGGCGATGCCCTCGATCCTCGGGCGCGGCATCGCCCAGGTCTGGAGCATCGCCGGGGGTGCCACGATCCCGCCGAAGCGGGTGGTCGCCGCGAACTCCTCGTCGAGATACACCGGGTTGCGGTCGTCGAGCGCGTCGACCCAGTGCCGGATCATGGGCACGTTGACCGGATCGGGCGCCACCGCCGCCGTGCCCATCGGCTTCCCGACGTATCTTTCGAGACGCGCTCGGAGCGTATCCGCTGCATCGTCTGCCATCGGGCTCCTCGATCCCGCGCTTCAGCCGCCCGGCGTGAAGCGCACGGGCATCGCCTCGATGCCGACGATGAAGTCGTTGGGGCGCACTGGAAGCGGGTCGCTCGTTGCGAGCTCGATGTCCGGGAGGCGGCGCAAGAGCTCCTCGAAGAGCACGCGCAGCTCGAGGCGGGCGAGCGTGGCACCCAGGCAGTGGTGGGTGCCGAAGCCGCCGAAGGCGACGTGGCGGTTGGGCTCCCGGCCGAGGTCGAAGCGGTTCGGCTCGGGGAAGGCGTTCGCGTCGCGGTTGCCGGACGGGTAGAGCAGGAGCATCCGGTCGCCCTCGCGGAGCTGCTGGCCGCGCAGCACGCAGTCTCGCGCGACGGTGCGGTTCATGTTCTGGATCGGGCTCACCCAGCGCAGCATCTCCTCGACGGCGGTCGGGATCCGGCTCGGATCGCGGGCCAGCGCGCGCTTCTCGTCGGGATGGCGGATCAGCTCGAGGAGGCCCCCGGTCATCACGTGGCGCGTGGTCTCGTCGCCGCCGATCAGGATCAAGAGGCTCTCCTGGAGGATCTCCTCCTCCGAGAGGCGGTCGCCCTCGATCTCGGCGTGCACCAGGATCGACATCAGGTCGTCGCGCGGGCTCTGGCGGCGATCCGCGAGCACCTTGCGCGCGTAGTTCCAGTACTCGAACGCCACCCCCGCCTGGTGGGCGAGCCGGGCCGCGTCGTCCTCGATCTTCGCCACCTCGCCCCCGCCGAGGAGCTCGTCCGACCAGCGCAGCAGCGTCTCGCGGTCCTCGGGTGCCACGCCGAGCATGTCCCCGATCACCACCATCGGGATCCAGCGCGCGACGTCGTGCACGAAGTCGCACTCGCCGCGCTCGGAGATGCCGTCGATGAGCTCGTTCGTGAGCCGGCGCAGCATCGGCTCGTGGTCGGCGACGCGGCGCGGGGTGAAGCCGCGGTTCACGAGGTTGCGCCGTCGCTTGTGCAGCGGATCGTCGAGGTTGATCATCGACGGCGTGTAGGAGTTGCGCTGCGGCCGCGAGCCCTGCGCCGAGCCGTAGAGCTCCGGGTGCCGCGACACCTCCATGATGTCGTCGTAGAGCGAGACGCCCCAGAGCCCCCCGTCGGCCGACTCGTCCCAGTAGACCGGCGCGTGCTCGCGCATCCAGCGGAAGCCCGGGTGCGGGTCGAGATAGAAGAAGCGGTCGAGCAGGCGCACGCTCGGGTTCGTCGGATGGTCGGGCACGCGGCGTCCTCCAGGCGTCGGAAGCCGGCGAGGATATCGCAGCCGCAAGGGTCGCTCAGGAGAGCACGAGATCCGCGGGATCGGGGCGGGCGCCGAGCTCGGCGCGCAGCCGCGCGCCCAGCTCGGCGGCGCGCTCGGCCAGGACCTCGTTGTCGCGCACCGCGCCGATCGCGGCGGCGAGGCGCTCCGCGCTGAGCCGGCGCCGCGCGATCGCGGGCGGCCCGAGCCCGAGGCGCCGGACCCGGTGCGCCCAGTGGAACTGGTCCACCACGTGGGGCACCAGGATCTGGGGCGCTCCGGCGCGCGCCGCGGTCGTGGTGGTGCCTGCGCCGCCGTGGTGCACGACGGCCAGGACGCGCGCGAAGAGGCTCGCGTGGCAGACGGGCCCCACCAGCATCACGCCCTCGGGCAGCGGCGCGCGGCCGAGCCCCGCCCAGCCCTGCGAGAGCACCGCGCGTACGCCGGCGCGCTCGACGGCGTCCAGCACGAGGCGAGTCGCGGCCTCCGGGTCGGGGTCGGTCATGCTCCCGAAGCCGACGTAGACCGGCGGGTCCCCCGCGTCGAGGAAGGCCTCGAGCTTCGGCGGGAGCGGCTCCGCCTCGAAGGGGTGGAGGCAGCCGATCCTCACCACGCGGCACTCGAGATCGCGGGCGAGCGGCGCAAGGATCGCCTCGGCCGCGAGCGCGGGCCGCTCCCCGAGAAGGAGCCGGTAGATGTCGCGCGCGGGAGCGAGCCCGAGCGAGACGCGGGCATCGTCGATCGCCCCGCCGAGCCCCCGCCGGACGAGGGTCTCGACCCCCCACCACGCCGCGCGGTTCACCCAGCGCGGGAGCTCGCCGCGCGGCACCGCGAAGGGCGTCTGGTCGCGCGAGCGCAGCAGCGACGGGCAGTAGGCCACCATCCGGTAGCGCGCGCCGAGGAGCTCCGCGACCGAGGAGGCGGCAAATTGCGACCCGGCGCCGAGGATCCAGTCGGCGTGCTCGATCGCCCGCGCGAGCTCGCGCATCTGGATCCCGACGTGCTCTCGAAGGTAGCGCTGGCCCTCGCCCAGCGAGACGAGGGCGCCTCCGTGCAGGATCTCGGCGCGCGACTCGAGGTACACGCGCACGTCCGTTCCGACCGGATGGAAGTCGACGCCGCAGCGTGCCACGTCGTCCGCGAAGTTCGGCGGAGCGCAGAGCAGGACGTGGTGGCCGCGCCGGGCGAGACCCCGCGCGAGGGCGAGCATCGGGTGGATGTCGCCGCGCGTCCCATCGGCTGCCAGCGCGATGCGCATTCCCGCTCGAGGCCCCGGAACGCGTCATCGATCTCCCCGGCCCCTGCCTTTAGAGGGATGAAAGCTCCGTTCCGGGCGGAACCACGACGAAGAGGAACTCCTTGTTGCGCAGGCGCCCCACGCGGCCGACCTTCTCGCCGCGCGGGTTGTAGATGCCGATCCGCGCGCCCACGTAGCGGCGATGGTCCCGCTCGATCACGTGCACCTCGCCGCGCTCGCGAAGGCACGCCTCGATCTCCTCGCGCGAGAGGAAGCCCTCGTCGCTGAACGAGACCACGAGGACCGGCGCCTTCACGGAGGCCAACAGGCGCGCGAAGGCGGCCGGGAACTCGCGCCGCGAGTTGAAGGGGCTCCGCCGCTCGCGACAGTCGACCCGCTTGCACGCCGTCCCGTAGACCTCGGGAGCGTCCCAGCGCACCAGCGTCTCCCAGACGTGGTAGTTCCCGAGGTAGGAGTGCTGGTTGTAGGGGGGGTCGAGGTAGGCGACGTCGGCCGCGAACCCCTCGGCCGCATCCGACGCGTCGAGGCAGGTCGCGAGCCCGGGCCCCTCGCGCGCGCGCGGGAGCAGTGCCGGCAGGCGCAGCGCGAGAGCGTTCGAGGCGCGCGGCGCCCAGCGCTTGAGATAGGCCATCTGCACGCCGGTCGTCGAGTCGACGCGGTCCGCCGCCTCCATCAGCGAGACGAGGAGCACCGCCTCGAGGTCTGCGGCCAGGTCCTTGCGCCGGATCGCCGCCCGGATCGCGTCGATGCGCTCGCCGTTGTGCGGTTGGAAGAAACGCGAGCGCAGACAGAAGGTCTCGGTGAAGTAGCCGGGGCTCCCCGGGAGCGCGTTCAGCTCTTCGATGAGTCGCTTTGCATCGCGCTCGACCGCCTCGAGGTCCGCCTCGACGTAGCAGCGCGCGAGGACATGGGCATAGGCCAGCTGGTCGTTCGCGAGCACGCGATAGCCGCGCGCTTTGAGCGCGTGGCCGACCCGCGAGGTGCCGGAGAAGAGATCGGCCACCGTTCGCACGCCGGGGACGGATTGCACGGCCGCGACGATCTCCGGGACGAGCGTCCGCTTGGAGCCGATGTACTTGATCAAGGGCCGCTCACAGCCAGGCCGCGATCCGCTCGAGGGTCCACCAGGCGGCGACGGAGCCGATCGCGTAGGCGGGGACCTGCGCCGACGCCTGGGGCCAGCGCAGGGCGGCCCGGCGCCCGAGCGATGCGAGCGGCAGCACGCAGGCGAGGAAGAGCAGCTGGCCCAGCTCGACCCCCAGGTTGAAGAAGAGGAGTGCCAGCGGAATCGACTGCTGCGGGAGGCCCACCTCGCGCAGGGCCCCGGCAAAGCCGAGCCCGTGCAGCAGGCCAAAGACGAAGGCCACGATCCACGGGCGGCGCGCCGTGAGACCCGGCCGCCCGCGCGCCTCGTGCGCGATCTCTCCAGCCACGAAGACGATGCTGAGCGCGATCGCCGCCTCGACGGGTCCCTGGCGCACGTGCACGAAGCCGAGCGTCGCCGCCGCGAGCGTGAAGCTGTGTGCGACCGTGAACGCGGTCACCGTCGCGACGAGGCGCCTCGCGTCCCGGACGAGCAGGACGAGGGCCAGCACGAAGAGCAGGTGGTCGACGCCCTCGAGGATGTGCTCGACCCCGAGCCGGAGATAGGTCGCGGCGACCTCTCCGCGCCCGGGCTCGGCCGGGACCACGAAGGCGGGCGCCCGCGGCGTGAGCCGCGCGATCCGCGCCGAGCCGTCCCGTGCCTCGATGCGCACGAGCACGTCCGTGAGCGTCGCGACGAGGCCGTCGATCGCGATCGTTCCGCCGGTGAGCCCGCCTGCGCAGCGCACGCTCCAGCGCTCCGCGACCGCCGCCTCCGACGCGGTCACCCTGCGCGGCGCCACGGCCTCGCAGCGCTCGGGCAGCTTCGCCGCGATCGCGAGCTTCTGGTCGCCCCGGGCGGGAACCTTCCAGAGCACGTCGAACACGTCCGGCCCGCGCTCGCGCAGCTCGAGGTAGCCCGGCCGCATCTCGTGCGCCCCGCTCGGGAGCGCGAAGGCGAACGCGAGCAGCGCGGTCGCCAGCCCGAGCGCGAGTCGCCTCACCGGCCCTCCGCCGCGGGCGCAGCGACCGGTCCGGGCTCAGCGATCTCCACCTCGTAGCGGCTGCGAAGGTCGCGATAGAAGTCCTCGCGCGCCTGCTGGCGGCGGTCCGCGAGCCACTCGCGCGCGACCGCTTCGCGGACCTCGGCCAGCGCGGGATCCCGGCCCTCCACGCGCTCGCGGACGAAGACGAGGTGGAGGCCGTAGGCGGACTCGACCGGACCCTCCCAGCGGCCCGCTGCGAGCTCGAAGAGGCGCGCGGAGAAGGCGCCTCCGAAGAGCCTCGACACCTCGCTCGCCGAGAGAGCGTCGCTCTCGGCCGGGAGCGGCAGCGGGTCGCCCTGCGCCGCCGGATCGAGATCGGCGTCCGCCGCGCGAAGCTCGGCCAGCAGGCGCAGGGCGTCGGCGCGCACCGCTTCGCCGCGCCGGTCCCGGCTCAGGTAGACCTGGCGGAACGCAACCCGGGGCTCCTGTCGGAACGCTTCGCGGTTCGCAGCGAGCCAGCGCTCGAGATCGGCATCGCTCGGCTCCGCCGCGGCGAGGTCTTCCGAGAGGAACTCCATCTTCTGGCGCATGCGGCGACGCACGATCGTGTCGTCCCGATCGAGGCCGAGGGCGAGGGCCTCGCGGTAGAAGATCTCCTCGCGGACGCGGTCCTCGAGGAGCCCCGCGAGCTCCTCCTCGCTGGGGGGGCGCTGCCAGGTGCGCTCGAAGCCCGCTCCGAGCTGCTCCACGTCGCCGGCGGTGAGAACGATGCGGTCCGGGCGCCCGTTCGCGGGGTCACCGAGTGCGCCGGCGAGCCAGAAGAGGGCCGCGCCCAGGATCAGGAAGTGGAGCAGCGGCTCCCGAAACCATCTCATCGACGGACCCGGGGGTCCCCCGTGCGGAGCGACGGGTTCCGGAAGGCGCAGCCCGGCCGGCGCGCCGTGCGGCGCGCCGGTCGGATGAGAGGCGCCGGGGCTCGCGGGCGGCGAGCCCCGGAGGTCTACCAGCGGTCCCGGTCCCGGCCGCCGCGGCCGCCGCCACCCCCGCCGCCGGGTCGTCCCCCTCCACCGCCGGGCCCGCGCCGCTCGCCGCCGCGGTCCTGCGCCTCGTTCACGCGCAGCGTCCGCTGGCCGAACTCGCGGCCGTTCAGCTGGGAGATCGCGTTCTCGGCGTCCGCGTCGTCCATCTCGATGAAGCCGAAGCCGCGCGAGCGGCCGGTCTCGCGGTCCGTGATGACTGCGGCCGAGTGCACCTTGCCGAACCTAGCGAACAGGTCCTTCAGGTCCGACTCTCCGGTCGACCAGGATAGATTGCCAACGTAGATCTTCTTCAACTCGATACTCCGTGCCCGTGGCAAGCCGGGCACAACGAGGGCGCGCCGATCCGGGCTACACCCGAAGCGGTCGCGCCCGGGATGGACCACGGCGAGCACCGTGCTCGCGTGGGACGCCCCGAGACGGACTCTGAACCAACTTGCGAAGCGTTGTGGAGTTGAGTGGGAAAGCGCACGGATGGAAACCGGGCAGGGAGCGTTTCTGGCCGGCACGCAACCTAGCAGCGGCCCTTTGGGCCCGCCAGCGTTTCGCGCCCCCTCGGGGAGGATCACTGGCCGGCTCCGGCCCGACGACTGGGATCATCCGTCCTGGTGGGTCCGCACCGCGATCCGCTGGACGAGCAGCGCGCGCTGCACCTGGCCGGTGGCCGGCGTACGCGGAAGCGTCTGCGCGAGCTCGAGCCGGCGCGGCTTCTTGAAGCCCGCGAGCTGGCCCTCGCAGTGCTTCTGGAGATCGGGCAGCGAGGGCGTCTTGCCCGGCGCTGGGACGACGATGGCGCAGACGATCTCGCCCCACTGCGGATCGGGGATCCCGACGACGGCCACCTCCGCGACGGAAGGGTGGGCTGCGAGGACCGCCTCGACCTCGGCCGGCGCCACGCTCTCGCCACCGGTGCGGATCACCTCCTTGATCCGGCCGACGACCGAGAGATAGCCCTCATCGTCGAGGTCGCCGAGGTCGCCGGTGTGGAACCAGCCGTCGCGGAGCGCCGCGCCGGTCGCGACGGGATCGTCGAAGTACCCGTCCATGAGATAGGCGCTCCGGACCAGGATCTCGCCGGACTCGGAGAGGCGGAGGTCGACGCCGGGCGACGGAGGACCGACGCTCCCGGGCTTGCGCAGGACGTCGGCGTCCGGGAGCGCCGCCGCCGACCCACACTCGGTCGATCCGTAGTACACGCGGGTCGTCGAGCCCGGGAACACTTCCTTCAGCGCCCGGATCATCTCGATCGGCACGACGGAGGTCCCGGTGTCGAGCTCGCGTAGGCTCGACGTGTCCCAGCGCACCGGGTTCGCGGAGAGGATGCGCTGCCAGATCGACGGGATCAGGTACAGGCGGTTTGCGCGCCGGCGCTCCACGGCCTCGAGGATCGCCTCGGCGCTCGCGTCCGGAACGAGGGCGATCTCGCCGCGCGTCTGCCACGCCGAGAGCGCAAGCGTGAAGCCGGCCATGTGGAAGAGCGGGAACATGCAGACGGAGTTCTCGGGGACGTCGCGGAAGACCCCCTGGAAGCTGCGCAGGTAGTTGGCGCGGTGGGAGATCACGACGCCCTTCGAGCGCCCCGTGCTCCCGCTCGTGAAGAACATCACATGCGGATCCGTCTCGCGCAGCTCGGGCGCGACGACGTCGTCGGCGCGGCCCTGCGGGTGGAGCAGCGCGCCGGCGTTCGTCTCGCCGTCGATCCTCCCGAGCTCCGCGGCGGCGATGCCGAGCTCCCGCGCCACGCCACGCGAGACCTCGAGGCGCGGCGCGTCCGCGACGAGGAGCCGCGGCCTCGCGATGCTCGCGACCCCCGCAGCCTCCTTCGCGCCGAGCCGCGCGTCGATCGGCGCGAACACCGCCCCGAGCTTCGCCGCACCGGCGAAGAGCACGAGCTGCTCGAGCGAGGTATCGGCCCAGGCCACCAGGCGATCCCCGCACCCGATCCCGAGCCCGCGCAGCGCCCAACCGACCCGATTGGCCGCCGCATCGAGCTCCGCGTGCGAGAGCACCCTCCCGGCGAGCGACGCCGCCGCACGGCCGGGGACGGCCCGCGCGTTGCGCCGGATCAGGTCGCCGATCAGCAGGGGGCTTGCGAACCGCATGCGACAGCTCCTAGAATACCATTCTCGAAATGCAGAACAAGAGTCTTATGAGTCCGAGTTCAATCAGTCTGGAGGCCCCGATTCCCCGCGACGGCCGTCCTACCGGCGCGGAGTCGCCCTCGGCCGCCGAGCGCGCGGTCGAGCGGGCACTCGGCGGGCGCCGGGCGACCTATGCCGACGAGGTCCGGCGCCTGCTCGAGGCCACCTTCGTGCTGATCGAGCGCACGGGCGAGCTCGAGCCGCGCGTGGGGGACATCGTCCGCGAGGCCGGGCTCTCGAACCAGGCCTTCTATCGCCACTTTCCCTCGAAGCAGGCGCTGCTCGTGGCCGTCCTCGACGAAGGCGTCCGCATCCTCGCGAGCTACCTCGAGCACCGCATGCAGGCCGCAGCGAGCCCGAGCGAACGGGTCTGCGAGTGGCTGCGCGGCCTGCTCGAGCAGGCGCTCTCCCCCGCCGGCGCGCGGGCCACGCGCCCCTTCGTGCTCGCGCGCGTCCGGCTCGCCGAGGCCCACCCGGAGGAGGTGGCGGAGTCCGAGCGGCAGCTCACCGCGCTCGTGCGCGAGGCGCTGCGCGCCGCGGTCGCGGCGGGCGAGCTCCCCGCCGCCGAACCCGAGGGCGACGCGGGGACGCTCTATCACCTCGCGATGGGCTGGCTCCAGGCGAGGCTCTGCGACGGACGGCCGCCGGATCGCCGAGATGCGGAGCGCCTCGTCGATTTCGCGCGCCACGGGCTCCTGCGGGGCGCCGCCACGACCGCCGGCCTGGAGGCCTGAAGCGATGGAACGCGAGCTGATCCTCACCGGTGTCGGAGGCCAGGGCGTGCAGCTCGCCGCGCAGGTCCTGGCGCGGGCCGCCGTCCTCGAGGGGCGCCAGGTGATGCTCCTCGGGACCTACGGCGGGACCATGCGGGGCGGCAACACCGACTCGACGCTCGTCGTGGCCGACGAGCCGATCACCGCCCCGCCGATCGTGTCGCGCGTGTGGTCCGTCGTGGCCATGCATCACCAGTTCTGGGGGCCGGCGCAGGCCCGGATGCGCCCCGGCGCCGTCGTCGTCGTGAACCACCCGGTCTTCGCGGCGGAGATCGACCACCGCACCTACCGCGTCTTCGAGGTCCCGGCCGGCGAGATCGCGACGCGGATCGGGAGCCCGCTCGCGGCCTCGATGGCGCTCGTCGCCGCGTACGCGCGCATCACGGGCCTCGTGGGCCTCGAGGCGCTCGTCGCCGGCATGCGCGAGTCGGTTCCGCCCTACCGCCGCCAGCACGTCGAGGCGAACGAGAAGGCGCTGCGCGCGGGCTTCGAGGCGGTGGCTCCCGGGGCGGCGCCCGCGTGGGCTGCGTCGGAGGCCGCATGAGCGCCCGGGCGAGCCGCGGCACCGTCACGATCGACGTGGAGCGCTGCAAGGGCTGCGAGCTCTGCATTCCGGCCTGCCCACCCCGGGTGCTCGTGATGTCGCAGGCGCGCAACAAGCTCGGCGTGCCCTACCCCGAGCTCCTGGCGGGCTGCACCGGCTGCGGGGCTTGCCTGCTCGTCTGTCCGGACTTCTGCTTCGAGGTCTACCGCTTCGACGCAACGCGGGAGGCAGTGACATGACGCGCCGTCTGATGGAGGGATCCGAGGCGATCGCGGAGGCGGCGATCGCGGCCGGCTGCCGCTTCTTCGCCGGCTACCCGATGACGCCGTTCACCGAGCTCCTCGAGAGCTTCGCGAAGAAGCTTCCTCTGGTCGGCGGCGTGTGCATCAACGCCGAGAGCGAGCTCGAGTCCGTCGGCATGGCCTGGGGTGCGCTCGCCACCGGCGCGCGCGCCGCAACGGGCTCCACGGGCCAGGGCCTGGCACTCATGCAGGAGTCGCTCTCCGAGATCACCCGGGCCGAGCTCCCGCTCGTCGTCTTCAACATGGCCCGCGGCCAGGGCGACTACTTCCAGGCGACGCGCGGCGGAGGCCACGGCGACTACCGCCACCTCGTCCTCGCCCCGATCGACGTGGCCGAGGCGACGCGCCTCACGCAGCTGGCCTTCGACCTGGCGGACCGCTGGCGCAATCCGGTGCTGATCTACGGCGACTACCTGCTCGCGCACACGGCCGAGGCCGTCGAGATCGAGACGCTGCGCTTCGACCCGCTCCCGCCCAAGGACTGGGCCGTCGACGGCTCGCTCGGGGGGACCGGCCGCTCGCGCAACGTGAACCCGATCGGCATGCTGAAGGGTCACAAGGGCATCGACCCCGAGCCCTTCTGGAAGCGCCTCCAGGCCAAGCACGACGAGATGGCGCGCCGCGAGGCGCGCTTCGAGGCCGAGCAGGTCGAAGATGCGGAGCTCGTGGTGGTGGCCTTCGGGACGCTCGCGCGCTTCGCGCGCACCGTGGTGCGCGAGCTGCGGCGCGAGGGGCGGCGCGTGGGCCTCTTCCGCCCGATCACACTCTGGCCCTTCCCTTCCGACGCGCTGCGCCAGGCCGTGGCCTCGGCGCGCCGCGTCGCCGTGCTCGAGATGAACGCCGGTCAAATGATCGACGACGTCCGGCTCGCCGTCCTGGGCTCCCGGCCCGTCGTCGCGATCGGCGGGATCTCGTCCGATTCCGCGGGGTTCGGGATCGGGCCCCTGCTCGACTCCGAGAACGTGCGCGAGCGCGTCGAGAGCGCGCTCGCGGGTCGCGAGGTGTCCGCATGAGCGAACGGGAGACGTCGGTGCTCGAGTCCGGGACCACTGGGAAGGCGCGAAAGGTCGGAAATCTCAAGCCGGCGCTCCAGCTCGGCGTGGACCACGACCTCTGCCCGGGCTGCGGCGAGCCGCTCGCGCTGCGCTGCCTGCTCGAGTCGATCGAGGAGCTCGGCTGCTCGCAGCGGGCGATCGGCATCGTCGGGATCGGCTGCTACACGGCGCTCACCCCGCTGATGGACGTGGACCTCGTCCAGGCGCTCCACGGCCGCGCCCCCAGCGTAGCGACGGGGGTGAAGCGGATGCGGCCCGACGGGCTGATCTTCGCCCTCCAGGGCGACGGCGACATGGTGAGCGAGGGGCTCCAGGAGGTGATCCACACGGCGGCCCGCGGCGAGGCGGTGACCTGCGTGCTGCTCAACAACGGCGTCTTCGGCGAGACGGGCGGCCACATGACGGCGACGACGGTCCTCGGCCAGCGCACGAAGAACTCGCTCGAGGGGCGCGACGCCGCCTACCACGGCCACCCGATCCTGATCGGAGACCTCCTCGCCCAGCTCGACGGCACCGCCTACGCCGCGCGCGCCAGCGTGCACGACGCGGCCGGCGTGGCGAGGACCAAGCGCGTCGTGCGCCGCGCGCTCGAGACGCAGCTCGAGGGCCGGGGTTTCTCCTTCGTCGAGATCCTGACCATGTGCCCGACCGGCTGGTTCCTGCCGACCGCACAGGGCCCCGACTACCTCTCGAAGGTGCTCGGCAACGTGCACGTCGTGGGCGAGCTCAAGCGCGACGGCCGCTACACACCGACGGCGGAGCTGCGCGCCCGGGCCGGCGCTTGACGCAAGCGAAGCGCGCAGCGAGCTGCAGGCGAGCGTAGTTCATCGGGCTAGCAGCTGAGCGTCCGGCGCAGCATCAGGGACTCATAGCCGGCCGGCCAGAGCGCGGCGAGCCAGCGCGAGAGGCGCGCCTCGGCCGGCACCAGCACGAGGCGCCGGCCGGCTTCGACGCCTCGAAAGACGGCCTCCGCCACCGCCTCGGGCTCGAGCTCCCGGCGCACCCCCGTGCGCGCACCCGCGCCCGCCGGTCTCCCGTCGGGTCCGAGGGCGCGCGACCCGATCTGCGTCCGCACGAAGGAGGGGCAGACGAGCGTCACGCCGAGGCCGTCGCGGCGGTGCTCGGCGCGCAGCGAGCCGAAGAAGCCGTGCAGCGCGTGCTTGCTCGCGGCGTAGCCGGAGCGCGTCGCGAGAGGAGCGAAGCCTGCCACGCTCGAGAGCACCGCGATCCGCCCCCGGCGCGCGAGCAGCGATGGCAGGGCCGCCTTCGTGCAGCGCACGGCGCCCCAGAAGTTCACCTCCATCACGCGGCGCAGCACCTCGACGTCCGTGTCGCGGAAGAGCCCCAGGTGCGTGATCCCGGCGTTGTTCACGAGCACGTCGACGCCGCCCCAGGCGCGCTCGACCGCTCCGATCGCGGACCGGCACTCCGCGTCGGAGGTCACGTCGCAGCGGAGCGCCAGCGCCACGCCCGAGCTCGCGTGTATCTCGGACGCGACCCGCTCGGCGCCTTCCGCGTCGACGTCGAGCACGGCCACGCGGCTCCCCGCGCGGGCGAAGCGCCGCGCGAGCGCCGCCCCGATGCCCGCCGCGGCCCCCGTCACGACGACCGAGCGACCTTCCACGGTCAGGAGCCTGACCCGAAACGCAGGCGCCGGTAGCGCTCGAAGCACTGCTCGCTCGTGAGCGAGGGGGTGAAGCCGAACTCGCGCACGAGCTTCTCGTTCGAGAGCACTGGCCGGTAGCGCAGGAAGTCGACCTGCTCGGCCCCGCGGCTCGAGAGACCGAGGCGCTGCAGGGCGGCGAGCACGGCGGCGAGCAGCGCGGGCGGGAGCGGGAGATAGGGCTTTCCGAGGCGCCGCGCGATCTCGGGCAGGGCCACGGCGCCGTCGCCCGCGAGGTTGTAGGTCCCGCTGCGCCGCTCGCGGATCCCCTTCTCGATGCACGCGGCGACGTCGTCGTCCCAGATGAAGACGAAGGGCGCCTCCGATCCCGCGACGCCGACGATGAAGCGTCGCTCGAAGAGCGCGGTGATGGGGCTCGCGACGCTCTCCCCGAGGATCGTCCCGGGGCGGAAGACGAGCTGCGCGAGCTCCGGGTGGCGATCGCGGACGCGAGCGAGCTCCTCCTCCACGAGACGCTTGTGCCAGGCATAGGCGAAGCTCTGGTTGCCGCGCAGGGGATCGCTCTCGCGCAGCGGAACGGGGTTGTCCGCGTGGTAGCCGTAGGCCGCTCCGCTGCTGAGGTACACGAGCTGCCGCACGCCCGCTTCGAGGCAGGCCAGGACGACGTTGCGCGTACCGAGCACGTCGATCGCGTACTCGAGCTCGCGGGAGCTGCGACGCCCGGGCGTCACGACCGCCGCGAGGTGGACGACCACCAGGGCCCGATGCTCCGCCAGCTGCTTCGCGAGCGACGGGTCGCGCACGTCCCCGGCGACGTAGACGACGCCCGGGATCCTCACCTCGGCCGGCGGCTCCCGCAGGTCGAGGGCGACGAGCGTCCCGGGCCGATCCGCGGCCGCGGCGAGGCGCGCCACGGTCTTGCGCCCGACGAGACCCGACGCGCCGGTCACGAGGACCGAGCGCGCGCCGCTCCCCTCGCTCACGCGCCGGGCTCGAGGTGCATCTTCTTGAACACGTCGAGCCCCGGCACCCAAAGGTGCGCCACGGGATCGACGTCCACGTGCACGACGGCCGGCCGCCCGCTCGCGAGGCAGCGCCCGAGTGCTTCGCGCAGCTCCCGACCGCTCGCGACGCGCTCGCCGTGGGCGCCCATCGCACGGGCGAGCTCGTCGAAGCGGATCTCCTCGAAGTCGGTGTTGAGCGTGCGGCCCGGCGGGAGCACCTTCTTCGCGAGCATCGTCTCGGGATCGAGCGCCATGCTCTGGCTCATCTTCACCATCCCCCACTGCCGGTCGCACAGCACGAGGAAGACGACGGGCAGACGGTGGCGGACGGCCGTCTCGATCTCCTGGGGATGGAAGCCCATCGCGCCGTCGCCGAGGATGCAATAGACCTGCCGCTCCGGGAACGCGACCTTCGCCCCGAGCGCCTGGCCGGGGCCGGCGCCCAGCATCCCGAACTTGAAGGTGCTGAGCAGCGCCCCCGGCGTGCGGTTCTCGTGGTAGAGGTTCGTCCACACGGCGGTATTGCCGCCGTCGATCACGAGGATCGCGTCGTCGTCGAAGAGCTCGCGGCAGATGATCGGCACGAGCGCCGAGTGCAGGGGAGACGCGTCCTCCGAGCCCGGAACGGCGCGCAGGAAGGCGCGCAGCTCGCCCACGCGCCGCGCCCACTCGTCGAGCCGCGCCTGGCGCGCCTCGAGCCCCGACAGCTCCCGGGCCTTCAGCTCCGCCAGCAGCAGCTCGAGGAAGACGCGAAGGTCCGCGAGCACGCCGAGGTCGACCGGACGGTTCAGCCCGAGGATCTCCTCGTCGCAGTCGACCTGCACGACGCGCTGCCGCTCGGGCGGACCCCAGTAGGGGGGCTTGCCCCACCAGTCCGTCTCGCCGAAGCGCGTCCCGAGCGCGAGCACGACATCGGCCTCGCGCCGGACCTCGTCGATCAGCGGCGGCAGCATCGGGATCTTGTTCGGCAGCCGCTCGTCCACCGCGGGCCGCCCGCCCCAGCTCGTCGTGATCGGGGCGACGAGCAGGCGCGCGAGCTCCTTGACCTGCGCCGCCGCGCCCGCGTGCAGGACACCGCTCCCGACCTGGAGGAGCGGCCGCTCGGCTCCGGCCAGAAGCTCGGCCGACCGACGCACCTGCGCGGCGCCAGGCGCGATCGGCTCCGTGCGCCGGTATTGCGCGGGCTCGCGCAGCAGGGCCTCGGCCTCGAAGGAGCCGTTCAGCAGGTCCTCGGGCAGCGTGACGTGAACCGCACCGGGGCGACCCTCGAAGGCGATCCGGAAGGCTCGGCGCAGCGTCTCACCGATGCGGTCGAAGCTGCGGGCCGCACCGCTCCACTTCGTCATCGGGCGCATCACCGCCACCTGGTCGAAGTACTGGTAGGTCCCGCCGCGATCGGGCCCGACGATCGGCGAGCGCCGCCAGCTCGTGAGGGCCAGCACGCGGTTGCCCTCGCCGTTCTCGACCGCGATCCCCGGCAGCAGGTTCGCCGCGCCAGGCCCGTTGCTCGCCATGCAGACGCCGAGGCGGCCGGTCAGGCGCGCGTAGGCCCCGGCCATGTGCGCGGCGGACGTCTCGTGGCGGGGCGAGACGAGCCGGATGCCCTGCTGGCGCAGCCCTTCGCAGAGCCCGAAGTACGAGCCGTCGACGATCCCGAAGACGACCTCGACCCCTTCGGCGCGCAGCATGCGCGCCACCAGCTCGCCACCGGTGATCGACATCCGCTTCCCTTCCCTCCTCGGCTCCTGGGCTCCTGGGCTCCTGGGCGTCTGGGGCGCGTCGCCCCAGGGCCTGGCCCGCTCGCCCCACGGCCGGCGCGCGAGCCGACCTCATCGCCCTCTTCGCATGGCAGGGCGGTTGCATCCTATCACGGGCGTCACGCACAGCTCGGGGGCTGCGATGGCGGAGCGCGAGTCGTGGGATGCGATCGTGATCGGTTCGGGCCTCGGGGGGCTCACCTGCGCCGCGTACCTCTGCGCGAGCGGGCAGCGCACGCTCGTCCTCGAGGCGCACTACGTCGCGGGCGGGAACTCGCAGGTCTTCCGGCGCGAGATCGGCGGGCGCGCCTTCGAGTTCGACGTGGGGGTGCACTACATCGGCGAGTGCGGGCCGGACGGCCTGATCACGCGGATGCTCCACGGCGCGGGGCTTGCGGAGCGCATCGTCTTCCGGCCGCTCGACCCGGACGGCTACTCCGAGCTCCGCTTCCCCGACCTGCGCTTCCGCGTCCCGGCGAGCTGGGAGCGCTACCGGGAGCGCCTCCTCGGAGCCTTTCCCGACGAGGCGGAGCCGCTCGGTCGCGTGGTCGACGTGCTGCGGTCGGTGAGTGCCGAGGCGCGCTCGTTCCAGAACCGACAGATCGAGGCGGCGGACCTCGCGGAACGCGCACCGAGCTTCCTGCGCTGGGGCCTGCGGCCGGTGACCGAGCTCTTCGAGGCGCATCGGCTTTCCGATCGCGCCCGCGCGGTCCTGCTCGGCGAGCAGGGAGACTACGCGGTGCGCCCGTCGAGGACGCCGACGGCGCTCGCCGCCGGACTCACCGATCACTACATGCGCGGTGCCTTCTATCCGGAGGGCGGCGGCCAGGTGATGGCGGCGCGGCTGGTCGAGATGATCCGCACCCACGGCGGCGCGGTCCGCACGCGCGCCCCGGTCGCGCGCGTGCGCTGCGAGGGCGGTCGCGTGGCCGGCGTCGAGCTGGCTCGCGGCGGCGGCTCGATCGACGCGCCCGTCGTCGTCTCGAACGCCGATCTCAAGCGCACCGTGCTCGAGCTCGTGGGGCCCGAGCACTTCTCGCGCGAGACCGTCCTGCGCGTGAAGGGCTTCCGGATGTCGCTCCCGCTCTTCAGCGTCTACCTCGGGCTCGACGTCGACCTGCGCGAGCGCGGCGTCCCGAACTCGAACTTCTGGATCTGGCCGACCACCGACCTCGAGGGGCTCTACGCAAGGCTCGAGGCGGGCGAGATCCCGGACCCCCCGGTCGCCTACGTCGCCTGCGCGACGCTCAAGGACCCGACGAGCCGGCGCATCGCTCCGGCGGGCCACACGAATCTCCAGGTCATGACCCTCGTTCCGCACGACTACGGCGTCTGGCACGTCGCGCGCGGGCCCGCCGAGGGCGGGAGGTATCACCGCGACCCGGAGTACCGGCGGCGCAAGCAGGCCCTCGCGGAGCGGCTGCTCGAGGTCGCGGAGGAGGTCGTCCCCGGCCTGCGCCGCCACGTCGAGTGGGAGGAGACGGCCACCCCCGTGACGCAGGAGCGCTTCACCCGCTCGACCGGCGGCACCTCGTACGGGGTCGAGTTCGCCTGCGACCAGATGGGACCGATGCGGATCGGACCCGAGACCGAGCTGCCCGGTCTCTACCTGTGCGGCGCGAGCACGCCGTCCGGACACGGAGTCGGGGGCGTGATGCGCGGCGGCGTGATCGCAGCCGGCGCGGTGATCGGCGACGACCTGCTACGGCGCGTCCTCGCCGGTGAGGTGCTGGGCGACCCGCGGCGGCTCCCGCCCTTGCGCGACGACTGGGACGCCTGGCGCACGAGCCACTGAGTCGCCCGTCAGGTCACCGGAGCTCCAGGGCGCGCGCTCCCTCGCGTCGCAGCAGGAAGAGAGAGGTGAAGGCGACGAGGTTCATCCCGGCGAAGACGGCGAAGGCGGCGTCGTAGCTCCCCGTGCGATCGTGCACGGTCGCGGCAAAGAGCGGGCCGAACCCGCCGCCGGGGAAGAGCGCCAGCATGATCGCCCCGTAGATCGCCGCGAGGTGCCGCACGCCGAAGCACTCGACGATCATCAGCGGCGTCACCACGTCCCGCGCAGCGGTCGCAATCCCGTAGGTCAGGATGAAGGGAATCACGAAGGCGCGGTCGGGAAGTGCGAGGAGCAGGAGCGAGCTCAGGGTCAGCAGACCGTAGTCGAGGAGCATCGCGGCGCGGTGCGGGATGCGGTCGGCGACCCAGCCGAAGCCGACCTTGCTGGCGATGCCGAGCAGGATCGCGTTGCTGAAGTACGCCGTCGCCTCGTCGCGCGGCATGCCCTCGTCCGTGAGGAAGAGCACGAGGTGCTCGAGCATGCCGACGAAGTAGAAGAAGAAGGCGAAGAGAGACCCGGTGAGGATCCAGAAGCTCCGGGTGCGGAGGGCCGCGCGCAGGTCGAGCTCGTGGTCCACGGGGCCGGGGAGCTCGCCCGGGACGACCGCTGGGTGCGCCTCCGCGCGCGGCGGCCGGTCGCTCACGAGCCAGGCCGCACAGGGGAGCATCACCGCGACGCCCCCGATGCCGAGGATCGCGAAGGCCGCGCGCCAGGACTCGTGGTCGGCGAGCCAGGCCGCGAGGCGCGTCAGCAGGGAGCCCCCGAGGTTCGACCCGGTGTAGACGATGCCAAGTGCCAGGCCGCGGCTCCGCGTCGCCCAGCGCGCGACCACCTGCCCGACGGAGATGTCGCCGAGCCCGGTCACGACGAGGCCCTGGAGCATGATCAGGGCATAGAGCTGCCACAGGCTCGTGATCCCGGAGACGCCGGCGAAGGCGACGCCGAGCAGCGCGGTCGACGCGATCAGGATCGGGCGCGCCCCGAAGCGCACGGTCAGGATTCCGAGCAGCGGGCTCGCCGCCGCCATCACCGCGAGCTGCGGGATACGCGCGGCCGAGTACTCCGCGCGCGTCCAGCCGAACTCGTCGAGCAGGTCCTTCGCGAGCGGACCGAAGACGTAGCCGTAGCCGAGGCCCATCTGGCAGACAAGGCAGCCGAGCACGACCCAGAAGGCGCGCCCGCGCAGGTCCTCGGGCCAGAAGCCGCCGAGGCGCCCGGGCGGGCCCTGCATCAGTAGCCGCGCTCGACGTCCACGCGCCCTTCGAGCGGAAGGCCCTCGCGCCAACGCCGTAGGTTCTCCACGAAGGTCGCGAAGAGGCGCTCGAGCGCGCCGGGCGCGCTCCACGAGATGTGCGGCGAGAGCCGCACGCGCGGGTGGGTGTAGAGCCAGTGGCCCTCGGGCAGCGGCTCGGGATCGCACACGTCGAGCGAGGCGCGCTCGACGCGGCCCGCGTCGAGCGCCTCGCGCAGCGCGTCCTGGTCGACGAGCGACCCGCGCGACACGTTGACCAGATGGACGCCGGACTTCATGGCTGCGAAGGCCTCGCGCCCGATCAGGTGGTGCGTCTCGGGAGTGGCCGACGCGGCGATGGCGACGTGGTCGGACGCGGCCAGCAGCTGCCCGAGGTCGCTCGCGATCTCGACGCCGGGAAGCGGGCTCGGGCCCGGGCTTCGGCGCAGGCCGACCACGCGCATGTCGAAGGCGAGCGCGCGGGTTGCAACCGCGGCGCCGATCCCCCCCAGGCCCACGAGCCCCAGCGTGCGGCCGTGGAGCCCGCCGAGCTCCGCCTGGTTCCACCGCTCCGGCGGACGGGCGATCCAGCTCTCGGGAAGCCGCTTCTCGAAGGCGAGCAGCATCGCGAGGGTCCACTCGGCGATCGGGATCGCGGAGGCGCCGCGCGAGCAGGTGAGGATCCGGTCGCCGACCGCGCCGAGCGGGAAGCGATCGACGCCGGTACCGATGGTGTGGATCCAGCGCACGCCCCGGCCGGCGAGGAGCGCCAGGTTCGGGCTTCCCCAGGCGAAGGTGAGGAGCACCTCGCCTCGCACCTCCGGCGGCGGCTCGCCCTGCGTCGGGACGTGCAGGATCTCGACGTCCGGGAGTGGCCCTGCGAGCGCCTCGATCGAGGCGCGCGGCAGGTGCGAGAGCACCCGCAGGGAGTTCATCGGGCTAGCGCGGCCTCACGCGGATCGGCGAGGACCAGGCCCGCTCCTCGTTCATCGCGAGGCAGTCGTCGTCGAAGGCGGTGCGGTAGTCGCCATAACACGGCTCGACGTCGACGCAGTTCCCGTTCTCGTCGAGGGTGCAGCGGAGATTCGCGGCGTTGACGGCCGGCGTCGGCTCCTGGATCGCCCGGACGTAGTACACGGCCTCGCGGGCCGAAGGGGTGAACTCCGGATCCTCGAACTCCACCACGCAGCCCGCGGCCCCGGCCGGGCAGGGGAAGGTCTGCCAGGGATCGTCGACGAGGTCGCCCACCGGCTCGCCGGGGCGGACCTGCGGGCGGATGCGCACCACCTCGACGCGGCTGATGCGCCGGCGCTTCTCGCCGGGGTTGTAGCACTCGCCGCGGCAGAGCCGTTCGAGCCGGTCGGGCGGGAGAGCGTCGCGCGCGAACTCCGGGCAGCCCGGGAGCTGCTCGAAGGCGCCGACCGCGCGCACGCGGAAGCGGGGCGACCAGGCGAGCGCCGTCGAAGAGCCCATCGGGAGCTCGCCTTCCGGCGCGTTCACGAGGTCGAACCAGAGCAGGATCCGGTCGCCGCTGGTTCCGTAGACCTCGCGTCGGCCGAGGGCGTCCCAGATGCCGTCGCGGCCGCGCCCCGCCGCGTGCACCGCCACGAGTCCGCCCGTCATGAAGAACGAGGCCTGCCGCTCGGTCTCCGCAATGCGCAGGACGTTCACCCGGCTCGTCGTGCGGGTCGGGTCGAGCTCGGCCGGGTCGACGATGCGCGCCTCCGGGCTCGGCGGCTCCGAGGCCGTCATGCGCTCGTGCCAGGCCTCGTCGCGAGCCCCCGTGGCCTCGGTCATCTCGCGGCGCGCGTACTCCTTGTAGCCGGTCCCGGGCCGGGCGCTGTGGTTGTCGCTCGAGGCGATGAAGCCGAACTCGAAGCGCCGCGGCTTCGCCGGGTCGTCGAAGTTCGAGATCGCGAGCGCGTACTGCGCCGCACCGCCCGGGCGGTAGTTGAACGCCGGATTGAAGCAGTCGAGGCACTGACCGCAGCCCTTCCAATCCTCGGCGGTCGCCCCGGGCACGGCGAGGTGCCCGAGCTGACCCATCCGCGCGTAGTCGAGCCGCGCCTCGCCGGCGCGCTCGTCGCACTCCTCCTCGGAGACGTCGTCCCCGCAGCGCTCGCGGATGATCTCGCCCGCGCGCCAGCAGCAGGGCTCGTAGCCGGGCTGCGGGTCGGGGCAGACGGGCTCGCCATTCGCGCCCTGGTCGATGGCGCGGAAGTCCCGGTACTCCTCGGAGTTGCCGTGGCCCGAGTAGACCTCGATCAGGGTCTGGCGCTCCGGGTCGTGCATCGGCCCCAGGAGCTGCTTGTCCCAGCTCGAGCCCGGCGGCGTGTAGAAGCCCCAGGTGTTCCCGTGCGGGATCACCATCGAGTCGAAGCCCCACTGCGCGAGCTTGTCGTAGAGCACATCGGGAGATTCGGCCGACTCGGCGCAGTTCTCGGGGAGCTCGCGCACGTCGACACCCTCCGGACACTCGGGTGTTTCGCGGATCTCGTCGAGGAAGCGCCAGAAGTCGTAGTAGCGGTCGCGCTCGGACCAGTCGAGGAGCGGGATCCCCGCCCGCAGGCGGAAGGGGAAGCCCATGCGCATGATCGCGCCAACCGGCCCTCCGCTCGCGCTGATCGGCCGCGCCGGAACGGCGTTCTCGTCCACCTCGCGCAGCACCACGTTCTTGTGCCCGTAGTGCTCCTCGGGCGTGCGCCCGACCTGCGTCCACTCCCAGCCGAGGAAGGCCACCAGGTCGGGCGTCCCCTCGGAGCCCGCCACGGCGTTGCACTGCCGGATCGACTCCCGGGTCTCGGCCCAGCGCTCGGGCGTGATCGCCTCGGCGTGATCGTTGATGCTCCAGAAGTCGAGCTGCGAGCAGATGCGCGCGAAGTCGCACGCGTCGGCCGGCGGGTGGAGCCCTTCGCCCGCAACGAACGGGAGGCTGCGGAAGAAGGCGTCGGTCGAGAAGGTCGTGTGCACGTGGAGGTCGCCGAAGAGGACCTGCTTCTCGGCGGCGCTCGGGACGGCTCCGGGGCCGCGGCGCGCCTCGGCCTGCTCGCGCGCCCGCGCCACGAGGACGGCATCGGGCAGGCGCGGCGCCGCGATCTCCCCGGGGCCCTGGTGCTCCCCCGGTCCGGGCCAGATCGCGCACAGCGCGACCCCGAAGAGCACCGCGAGTGCGAGCGCGATCCGGATCAGCCTCGCCATCGACCCCTCCCTCCCCGCGCCGGGCGGGGGGCGACAGCATACCCCGCTCAGTGGGAAACGAGGCCGCCGTCGGCGATCACGACCTGTCCCGTCACGAAGCTCGCCGCATCGGAGACGAGGAAGAGCGCCGGTCCGACCATCTCGTCCGGCGACGCGGCCCGCTTCATCGGGCTCGCCGCCGCCATCAGCTTCTGCATCTCCGGCGGGTTGTTGCGCACCATGTCGGTGTCGACGGTGCCCGGAGCGAGCGCGTTCACGCGGATCCCGCGCGGGGCGAACTCCGCGCCCATCGAGCGGGTGAAGTGCATGAGCGCCGCCTTGGCGCCGCCGTACATGGCCTGGAAGGGGCTCGCGAGGAAGGCGCCCGCCGAGATCACGTTCAGCACCGCGGCGCAGGGGCTCTTCTCGAGGTGCGGCAGCGCCTCCTGGACCAGGAAGACGGGGCCGCGCAGGTTCACCGCGTAGGACTTCTCCCAGGCCTCGGGCGTGAAGCGGCCGAGGTCCTGGCGTAGCGCGTTCGCGGCGTTGTTCACGACGATGTCGAGGCGCCCGAAACGCGCGAGCGTGCGGGCCACGAGCGGGCGAAGCGCGTCGAGCTCGCCCGTGTGGGTCGGCACGCCGAGCGCCTCGCCCCCCATGGAGGTGAGGTGCGCTTCGGTCTCGGCGCAGGCCTCGGGCTTGCGACTCGCGACGACGACCTTGGCGCCCGCCGCGACGAAGCCTTCGGCGATGGCGCGGCCGATGCCACGGGTTCCGCCGGTCACGATCGCGACGCGGCCGGTCAGGTCGAAGAGCGCGCGCAGCCGGTTCCGGTCCATGGATCAGGCAGCCGCGCCGCGGAGCACGAGCATCGGGACACCTCCAGCGCGGCGCCTACCCGCCGCGACGAACGAGTATAGAGGCCGGCCGGCCACGCGCCGTCACGGCTTCACGCGATCGGGTCCCCCATGCGCGCGTACACGTCGGCGATCGAGCCCCCGAAGAAGCGATCGAGCCGCGCGGCCGACACCCCCGCGAGCGCCTTGGCGTAGTGGCTGATCGGATCCGTGAAGCCC